>Ga0272446_1000035_pt1 | contig 161325 bp, 117 predicted proteins | sample YNPCB0061_FD_194587 | JGI IMG/M metagenome (GOLD analysis project Ga0272446, IMG submission 194587) | Hot spring microbial mat communities from Yellowstone National Park, WY, United States - YNP-CB-006-1 | ecosystem: Environmental > Aquatic > Thermal springs > Hot (42-90C) > Sediment | place... | reverse complement strand
CTCTGCTACCTGCGTGTGCCGACGTGGGCGCCATTTCGCCTGCAGTTCTACTTCAACGGCCACAACTGGCTTGCCAATCGCCTCACGCGTCAAGGCATTGGCTTCGCCATGCTCGACAATGCGTTCTGCGCTATCGACGACTTCGAGCGGGCGCAGGCGCTCGCAGACGACTTCGACGTCTCGCGACTGCACCAACGCCTCGACGATCTCGCCCGACGCTACTGTCCCGTATTCGACGCAGTGCAGACCGGATACCACTGGAGTCTGATGCAGGTCGAGTACTCGACCGACATCGTCTTCCGAAGCCAGACCGACCTGGCTCCGATCTACCAGACGCTGGTGCGCACAGCCGTGCACGCGGTCAAGCCCGAACACGTCGCTACGTTCCTCGGGCGCAAGCTGCACGGCAACTTCACCGACGAGGTGGGCAACGACCTGAGCACCAGGATCGAGGGCACCCGGATTCGCCACCCCATGGGCCCGGCGTCCATCAAGATGTACGACAAGCGCGGGGTCATCCTGCGTATCGAGACCACGGCCAACGACGTGGGCTTTTTCAAGCACCACCGCAAGGTGCAACAGAAGGACGGCACGACCAAGTTCAAGCTCGCTCCGGTGCGCAAGACCATCTACAGCCTTTTCCCCGATCTGCGGGAGTTGCTGGCCGCCGCCAACCGACGCTACCTCGAGTTCCTCTCCGCGCTCGACGATCCCTGTTCGGGCATACGCGCCCTGGACAAGACCACGCAGCCAGCCTCCGACAACGGCTGCACCCACCGCGGCTTCAACTTCTTCGCGCCGCCCGACCAGCAGGTGCTCGAAGTGCTCGGACGCGGCGAGATCAACGTCGCAGGCGTGCGCAACCGCGACCTACGCCAGCACATCGACGGCATGTCGACATGGAGCGCATCGACGGCCCTCAAGCGGCTACGCACGAACGGGTTGATCAAGAAGGTGGCCCATCGCTACAAGTACTACCTGACCGACCTCGGCCGTCGCGTCGTGTTCGCCGGTCTCAAGCTGAAGGAGCTGTTCCTGATTCCGGCGTTGGCCGAACCGATAACCGCATAATTCTTTGCAGATCGTCTAAAAACTGAGCCCGTAAGGGACTATTTCCCCTCGGTATGCACCGTGTCGGAGCGTTCGCGGACGGGAGGTCGCTTGGAGGGCCACCACACGTCTCGCATGGACAAGAACAAGCTGCCGGCGTGAAGCCTGCGGACGACACGACAGCAACCGAACAGGCGGCGCGAGCACACGAGAAGGAACCGCCGACCGCGAGGAAACGATCGCGGCCCGGGAATACGCCGTGCAGTGCTTCGAGCTTGCACAGCCGCTGCGCCGTGCAACCCCGGCACGCCATGCTTCACCTCATGACGTCGCCCGTGCATGCTGCGAGGAATCCCGAGCCGCCGATTCGACCGCAGCCAGCGCCCTCGCGACCGACTCGGGCGCCCCCACCAGGTACACAACGTCTCCCGCTTGCAGCGGGATTCGCGGGTCCGGCCGATCCAGCAGCTTGTCGGCCCGTCGAATGGCCACGATCAGAGCCCCCGTGCGCGCTTGCAGGTCCAGATCGAGCGCCGACCGGCCCACCCACGGCCCGCCTTCGACGATTGCCACGCTCTCTATCTTTAAGTCGGCCAGCTCGCTCCGCTGCCCAAGCGTCGGTCGCGGCAACACCAGCGTCCGCTCCGATCCCTGCGTCCTTGCCCGTGCGTCACGCAGGCAACGGTCGATGACGTTCCGCGGCGTGTCCGTCCAGCGCAACAGCCGCGCGATCACCTCCACCGTGGCCTCCAGCTCTTCGGTCACCACGTCATCGGCGCCGATCGCGAGCAGATGCTCGCGCTGTCCGTAGTACCTCGCTCGCACCAGCACGGGCACGTTCGGCGCGACCCGCTTGGCCGTGTTCGCCACCCGCTCGGCTGCGCCCGGGTCATTGACGAGCACCACGAGCGCCCGGGCGCGATGCAAGCCGGCGTGCGACAAGGCCTCGTCATTCGCGGCGTCGGCGTAAAACACCGGTCGGCCAGCCTGCTTCGCGTTTCGCACCGTGCGTGCGTTCATCTCGAGCGCGACCCAGGGGGTTCCGGTCGCCTGGAGTGCTTCCGAGGTCAAGCGCCCGGCCAACCCGTACCCTACGATGATGACGTGGCGTTCGAGTAGCTGCGCTTGGGTCTCCGGGTCGGCGATGGATCGCGCACCGAATAGGCGCTCGAGCGGTGCCATGAGCCGCTGGCCGGCAGCGATGTGAGGCGCCGCGCGCAAGGCCAGAGGGGTCAGGAACATCGACAGGATTCCGGCAGCCAGCAGCGGTCGGGTCTCGCTGGAACTCACGACGCCGGCGGATTCCCCGAGCTTCGCGAGCACGAACCCGAACTCGCCGAACTGCGCAAGCCCCACGCCCGCGAGCCAGGTCACGCGTGACGGAAAGCGCATCGCGGCCGCTGCCGCGGATGCAATCAGCCCTTTGACGACCAGGAACCCGAACAGATAGACCAGCACCACGACGGGCGCTGCGGTCACCACGCGCACGTCGAACAGCATGCCGAGCGACACGAAGAACACGCTCACGAACGTGTCGCGCAGGGGCAGCATGTCGCCCATCGCGCGGTGTCCGAACTCCGTGTCGGCCACCACCATGCCGCCGAGAAAAGCGCCGAGCGCCAGCGACAACCCCGCAAGCGAGGTCAGCCACGCCGTGCCGATGCAAAGGGTGAGAATCGCGAGGAGAAAGACATCACGGCTCCGGCTGGCATCCACGAGCCGCAACAACCTCGGGACCGCCAGCCGGGCGATCAGCACCGTCGCCGCGACCACCGCGGCGGCTTTGACGAGGGCGATCGTCACGGCGCCGACCGCGCTGCCTTGCGGCGTCGATGCGCCGAGCAAGGGCACCACGAGCACCATCGGCACCACGCACAGATCCTGGAAGATGAGCGTTCCCACGATGAACCGGCCGTGGGGCGCGTCGAGCTCCTGCCTCTCCGAGAGCGCGCGTAGCACGATGGCGGTGCTGGAAAGCGCGAAGACGAAGCCGAAGAACGCGGCGCGACCGAGCGGCTGACCGAGCCCCATGGCGATGGCGCCCACGACCGCGGTGGTGAGAATCACCTGCAGCGCGCCGCCCACCGCGACCGTGCGGAAGATGTGGCGGAGCCTCTCGAGCGAGAACTCGAGGCCGATCGTGAACAGCAAGACGACCACCCCGACCTCGGCCAGCACCTCGATCGCATGAACCGATCGGACCAACCCGAGCCCATACGGGCCAATCAGCGCTCCTGCGACGAGCAGCCCCGCCACCGTCGGAAGCCGGATTCGAGCGAGTACAACGATGACGACAACCGACGCCGCAGCAACCACTGCCAGCTCGTCGAGCAGCGGGACGTGTCCCATCACGCTCCCTCCTTCCGCGGATCGTTCGTTGGTCGCGGCCACAGCAAGGAAGCGGACGCGCGCATCAGCGCTTGCGCCTCCGCGGAAGGTGCCGATCCAGCTCGTTCGGCGACGGCGAGAACGTTCCCAGGCAATTCACACACTGCAACGATTGACCCACGCGGGGGATGACCCTCCGCTGCTCGGCGCCGCAGAGAGGGCACCTGAACGAACGCAGGAGTTGGAGCGCGGCGACGGACGAAGCGACGATGGTCATGCGAAACATCGTTGCGCGGCGGGGAGCCGCCTGCAAGACCAGCGCATGAAGAATGTAGCCGGCCGCGGCCCGCGGGCGCGGCAATCAGTGTGGAGCCGCCGGAGCGGGGTGCAGGACCCGTGGAGACGACGGCGTGTTGGTGTCGAGAATGAGCAGCCCGTCGGCATCGTTGGCGGCGACAAGCAGATCGCCCATCAGGGCCGCACGGTTGACCGCTCGTTCTGGGTCGTAGGTTCCGACCTGAGCAGGTGCGGACGGGTGCGTGATGTCGAGACCGATGATTCCCGACTCGCCGGCACAGAGCCAGGCCGTGCGGGCGCCCACCGCCAGGCCTCGAATCATGTCCGTGGAATCCGGCCGTGCGCGGCCCAACACAGTGGGTTTCGCTGGATCCTTCAGGTCGACGATCCGGAAGCCCGCCGGGCCTTCCGCCAGATAGGCCAGGCCGCCTCGAACCGTAAGCGCGCGCGTCTCGCCCTCGGTGGGCACGGTCGCCTTGACGCGCGGCTCCCCAGTCGCGGGGAATTCCACGATCACAAGGCCCGACAACCCCGCAGCGGCAGCCACGAGGGACTTCGAAGCCTTGTCCTTGGGGACCCCGGAAGCGTCGTCGAGCACCGCCACGTCTCGCACGTAGTCGTTCACGGGCAACACGCGCCGAACTTGCGGCGCTTGCAGCCGAGTGATGTCGATCTCACCGATTCCCCCCGTGCCGCAGGCGGCGAAGAGCCTGTCCGGTCCGGAAGAGACGGCTTTCCACGCCGCGTTGCACCCGCCCCGCTGGTCCGGCGTCCACGGCATCTGGTTCCACAGCTTGATGGTGCCTCCTCGTGCGCCGGATGCGTCAGCGAGCGCGATGCCCGACGGTCCCACCGCCACAGCCAGACGCCCGTCGCCTATCAGGGTGAGGTTGTTGACGCTGTCCGGGAGTGTCAGGTGCGCGAGGGGCTTCGGCTGGTCGGCGTGCTCGAGATCGAATACGGTGACGCCAGCCTCGGTCCCCACGTGCGCGATGGTGCCTTCGACGGCGACTGCATAGCTGCGGAGCCGCAACGGGGCGAGGCGTTGATCGGGGCCTTCAACGGGCAGCGGCGCGCTGGGACCGGCGACGGGAGCTGGTGAGGACGACGACGACGGGGTTCGTCTGGATTGGAGTGCGGCATCGTTGCAGGCGGCGATCAAGAACGACGCGAGAAAGGCAACGGAACGTTTCATGGAACGAACTCCTCGCCGGTGTAGTAGCGGACCATGCTCTCAAGGCTTCGCCTGCAGACGGCGCAGAACTCCACAAGCCCTTTGTGGAACATCTTGCAGTCGCGCGCGGGGCGGTACAGCCCCTTAGCCTTGTAGCCGGCGCCCTCGAATGCGCCGATCACTGCGGCGTATCTCGGCTCGTCCGGCGTGGGGACCGGCGTGTCCGGCGCAATCAGCGACTTCCACTTCGCGCTCTGCCGCGTGCCGTCGAGCAGCGCCGTCAGGTTCGGCTCCCACGGTTCCGTGCCGCGCGGATACATCGCTTCTTCATCCGATGCCACCGACGATGTGTAGTATTCGTCGCCCAGCCCGCCCATGTGGTGGCCGTACTCGTGCAGCATCAGGTAGTCGTCGTACTCGTTGTCCGACGTGAAGATACTCCACTGGTTGTAGATACCGCCTCCGCCGTAGCGCGACGTATTGACCATCACGAACAGCGTGTCGTAAGGGGCGAGGGAGGCAATCTGGCGCAGGCGCTTGGTGTGCAATACAGTCAGGTATCGGGGCGAATCGAAGGTGTTGAAGGTCGCCCCGAGGATCGTGTCCCGATAGATGCCCTTGCGCGGCTCGGTCACCCCTGACTGCCGCGACCAGGCGAGGACTCCGCGCATGTGGATGCGCTGCCGGTTCGACTTCCACGGCTCGTAGCTCAGGAACACTCGCGAGAAACGACCCAGATCCGCCTCGAGCTTGGCACGGTCGGCGCTCGTGTAGCCTTCTGGCACGATCAGGACGTCCATCGCCTTGTCGGGCGGCGCGTCGCCACCCAGCTCCTTCACCTCCAAGCCCTCAAACGGGCGGGCGCGGTCGATCATGTACGACGCCGGGTCGACCGGGATCGAGACCACCGGGTGGAAGTCCTTGCCCGGATCCCGGTGGTCGAGCTGCACGATCACGGGCTTGCGCGGCATGGGAAACCGCACCGACTCGCTCATCGATCGGCGGAAGCCCGCACGCGCCTCGTCCGTCCCGGTCCATTCGTCGAACAGCGTGGCATATCCCTGGCGGAAGATCTCGCGCCGCGAGGCGGCGTCGAACACGCGGACCCGCCAGGTGCCGTAGCCGAACGGATCGATGAGATAGCGACGCGTCCCCGGCCAGATCGGCTCGACGACGATCTCGTCGAGCGCATACGAGTTCTCCACGCTCGTGCCCGTGTGGAACAGATCCACGCGGAGCGCCTCGGACGTGAACCAGTCGTCGTACACGACCGGTGCGTCGGATGTGGCTCGCGCAGCCGGGCTGGAAGCAGTGGCCCCCGGCTCGACCGCGTGTGCGGCCCACACCGTGGGCAGCGCGATGGTGACGGCGCCCGCCAGGACACATGCAGAGGTTCGATGTCGAGTCATCGTCGATCGCCTTTCGACGGCCGACTGTAGACAAGTTCGGCGGGAAGGGAAGCCGGCGAGCGGTGTCAGTTGGATGGTTTCTTGCTGCCGATCACGGGTATCGTGATGAATCCGCCCCGGGGCGTGGCGGGGCGCAGCGCGGGGGCAGGCGCATGGGCGCCGCTCAGCACCGTTTTCGCCAGCGACATGGCCTGGGCGATTTCGGCGAAGTACTCGGGTCCGACCTGGACCGTGGTACCGTTGCGAGACAGGTTGATGTGGATCGTGCCGCACGTGCACTGGGTGATGCGGATGCCTTCCGTCTTCACGATCTCGGTGTGCGGGCCGCAAGCAGGCTTGGGGTCGGATTCGGACATGGTCGGCCAGACATAGCGCCCGCCGGCCACGTTGCCCAGAGCTTTTCCTCCCGGCTACACTCGGTCCATGCGTCGAACCATTCGGGGGAAGGCCCTCGCATGCCTCCTGACTTCATCCACTACCTTGATCGCAGCCTGCACGCAGGCAGACCCGACCGGCCCTGGCCGCATCGCCTCCACCACGGCGTCAGGCAGCGAGGACGACCCGGTCGCCCTCGCCAACTGGCTCCGCACGCTCTTGCAGCCCGCACCCCCCATCGCACACGCCGTCGCCGTCTCCGTACCCTCGCGGGCAGACCTGCCAATCCACGTGCAGGACGTCTCCTCGGCGGTGGGCGCCGACGTGCTTCTCGCGGACGCTGGCTCGATCGCATCGACATCCGAAGGCGAGCTGATCGTGTTCCATCGCGCCGTCGCGTCGCGCGCTTCCGTGATCGTGCGTGCCGGCCGCGATGGATTCGAGGACCATGTGTTCTTGCCCGACGCTTCGGTTGCCGATTCGATCCGCTATCAGGTCGACCTGACCGAAGCGGTGGCCGGGCTGCGGTTGGTCGGCAACTCGCTGGAGCTGCTGGACCGTGAAGGCACGCCACGCTTGCGGGTCCGTCCGCCGTTCGTCGTGGACGCCGCGGGCGAACGCCACAACGCGATCCTGGCGGTCGACGGTTGTCGCGTGGACCGCAATCCTTCCGCGCCCTGGTCCAGATCGCCCGTGGATCCCGGGGCACGCCGCTGCTCGATCACCGTGAGCTGGAACGCCGCGGAGCTTTCGTATCCGGCTATGGTCGACCCGGCCTGGTCGTCGACCGCGAGCATGGCCGTGCCCCGCGACAGGCACACGGCCACGATGCTGGGCAATGGCAAGGTGCTGGTGACCGGCGGACGCAGCACCGGCGCGCTCGCCTCCGCCGAGCTGTACGATCCATCGACTGGCACATGGGCGTTGACAGGATCGATGGCCTCGGCTCGATCGGACCATGCTGCCGTGCCGTTGGCAAACGGCGATGTGCTGGTGACCGGAGGACGCATCGCGGTCGCGCTGGATTCGGCGGAGATCTATGCGGTGTCCAGCGGTACGTTCGCGACGACGGCGAGCATGACCGTAGCCCGGTGGGGTCACCGCGCAGTTCGTCTGCCGTCCAACGAGGTGCTGGTAGCCGGCGGCGAGGCGATCTCCGGGACCACCGCCGCGGCCGAGATCTTCATCCCCGCGACCTCGTCGTGGCAGGCAGTTGCGAGCATGACGACGCCGCGTTCGGGCCACACGCTCACGGCGCTCGGCGGCGGACTGGTGCTCGCGGCGGGCGGGGAGAACGGGGGCGCGCTCGCGACGGCCGAGGTGTACTCGCGCACCAACGATCACTGGCTCGCCACCGGCTCGATGTCATCGCCGAGGACGCGGCATTCGGCGGTGACTCTGCTGAGCGGCAAGGTGCTGATCGCGGGCGGGGCCAACGGTGGTGCGCTTTCGAGCGCCGAGCTGTACGATCCGGTCGCCGGGACGTTCAGCGATTTGCCCCCCATGGCGACGGCGCGCGAATCCCACGCGGCGGTGCTGCTGTCGAGTGGTGTCGCGCTGGTCGCGGGCGGGATGAACACCGGCCCCCTGAGCGGCTCCGAGCTGTTCGATCCCGTTGCGACGGTCTGGACAGAGTCGGGCAGCCTGGTGCAGGCCCGTGGCCGGGCCCCGGCGCTTTCCCTGGGAAGCGAGCGAGCGCTGCTCATCGGCGGATCGGGCCCGAACGGACCGCTCGATTCGGTCGAGGTCTTCGCGCTGCAACCCAACGGCAAGCCTTGCCAGCAGCGTGGCGAATGCACGTCGCGCTTCTGTGTCGACGGTGTCTGCTGCGAGTCGGCCTGCGCGATGCCGTGCATGGCCTGCTCCGCCGCCGCCAAGGGCCAGGGGGCTGATGGCGTTTGCGGGCCCGTCCTGGCCGGCCTCGACCCGGACGACGACTGCGCACCGCAGGGAAACCCGCCTTGCCAGACGCCGGGCATCTGCAACGGCAGCGGCGCCTGCGCCACGGTCGTCGGACAACCATGTGCAGCGACGAGCTGCGAGAGCGAAACGGTCCAGACGAACATCCAGGTGTGCAACACGGCGCTGCAATGCGTGTCGTCGGGTAGCACGGATTGCTCCCCCTATCGGTGCAGGAATGGCGCGTGCTTGCTGTCGTGTACATCGAGCGACGACTGCATCTCAGGATCCGCGTGCATCGGCTCCCACTGCCTCGCGCCGGGTGACAACGGCACGCCTTGCACGGACGCCGCGCAATGCACGAGCGGTCACTGTGTCGACGGGGTGTGCTGCAACACGGACTGCGGCGGAATGTGCCAGGCATGCAAGGCGTCGCTCAAGTCGAGCGGCTTCGACGGGATCTGCGGGGCGGCCAAGTACGGCCTGCCGTGCGGTGCGACGACGTGCTCGAATGCCCAGGTCACGGGGCAGCTCTGCAACAGTACGGGGCAGTGCCTGAGTCAGACGGCGTCGTGCTCGCCGTTCGCGGCATGCGCGGACGCGACCGCGTGTCCGACGGAATGCGCCGTGGACAGCGACTGCATCGCAACCCATTACTGCGCGCCGGACCGGCAGTGCGCGCCACGGCTGCTTACGGGGCAGCCTTGCACGGGTGCGACGCAGTGCAAGACGGGATTCTGCGTGGATGGCGTATGCTGCGCGACGAGCTGCGGAAACGGGGCGACGGATGATTGCAGGGCGTGCAGCGTGGCGTCGGGAAGCAACGCGGACGGCACGTGTGCGGCATTGGACGGCGTGCCGTGCGCGACGGGTATGTGCCAGTCCGGACTGTGCAAGAGCGTTCCCGAAGGCGGGTCAGACGTCGAAGATGCGGCGGTGGAAGCCGCGCAGGACGCGCTGCCGGACGGGGCGGACGAGCCGCACGGCGACGTCGTGGCGGATACGTCGGCGGACTCGCCAGCGCTAGAAGCCGGCGTGGACGCGCCGCCGGAGGCCATGGTGACCGAGGCGGGACCAGATGCGCCGGTGGAGGCGGCGGTGCCGGCAGGGGAGCAGGGGTCGCCGTCGGACGACAGCGGGTGTTCATGCAGGACAGCGCCGCGAAGCGGCGAAGGGCTGGGATGGGCGGCGCTGGCCGTGGTGGCGGCGCACCTCGCCGGGAGGCGCCGGAGAGCGCGGGGGACAGGCTGGTAAGCAAGAGAAGACAAGCCACGAACGCTATGCGCGTCCGAGCTCTCGCGCGATCTCAGCAGGCATGGGGAACCACCTCAGGTGCTCGAAGTCGCTCGATCGCGGCGGATCCTGCGCGATCGGAAGGTCCGCGGCCGCCTCGTCGAGAATCCGCCGCGCATCGTCCAGATAGCTCGCCAGCACATGCTCCGGCTCGATCGCATGCCTGCTGCGGAACTCCAGCTTCCCGGAGCGGTAGGTCAGGTCCGTCAGCCTCATCGGCGGCGTGGGGCACCCGCGATGGTGGGTCCACCGGCCCGTCGCCGGATCGAATCGGTACTGCGGAACGAGCTTCCAACCCTCTCGCGCCACGAGGTCCACGGCGTCGAGGATGAACTCGAATACGGTTTCGGACAGGAAGTAGTTGAAGTTGACCCGCACCCAGCCGGGTTTGATCCCCTCGCAGCCTCGCACGATCTCCCGCGCGAACTCATGGCTGCGGTCCAGGTCGATGCCCAGCAGACGGTGCCCGTAGGGGCCTGCGCACGAGCACCCCGCCCGCGCCTGGATGCCGAACAGATCGTTGAGGACCGACGCCACGAAGTTGTGATGCAGATAGCCGGTGCCGTGCCGCACCACGAACGACACGATGGACAGCCGCCACGCAGCGTGATTGCCGAGGATCTCGATGTTCGGGTTGGCGTCCCACCGCTGGATCGCGCGACGGATGAAGCGCTCCTCGCGCTCGCGGATGACGTCGACGCCCACAGCCTGCTTGAGCTGGAACACGAGGCCGGCGCGGATTGACTCGAGGATCGCAGGTGTGCCGCCTTCTTCGCGCAGCTCGGGTGCGTCGAGGTATACATGCTCCTTGGGGTTGACGTACGCCACCGTGCCTCCCCCCGGCACCGTGGGCACGCGATTCCGGAACAGATCCCGTCGCGCCACCAGCACGCCTGGCGTGCCCGGCCCGCCGATAAACTTGTGCGGCGACAGGAACACGGCATCCTTGTACGCCAGATCTTGCCCGGCAGGGTGCATGTCGACATCGACGTACGGCCCGGCCGCTGCGAAGTCCCAGAACGACAACGCGCCGTGCCGATGCAGCAAGGTGGCAATCGCGCGGGTGTCCGACGCAATCCCGGTCACGTTCGACGCCGCCGAGAACGAGCCGATTCGAAGCGGTCGGTCCCTGTACCGGACGAGCTCCTGCTCGAGCTGGGCCAGGTCGACGTGTCCGTCGGCGTCCTCTCCGATGGTCACCACCTCCGCGATGGACTCCCGCCAGGGCAGCTCGTTGGAGTGGTGCTCGAAGGGACCGATGAATACCACCGGACGATCGTGCCGGGGAATCCGCGACGACAGCCCGTAGCGGTCGTCCAGCTCGCGTGGGATGCGCAGACCCAGCACGTGAATCATCTTGTCCACGGCTGCGGTCGCCCCAGACCCGCAGAAGATCACCACGTCGCGGTCGTCGGCGCCCACCGCGCCGTGGATGATGCCCCGAGCGTCTTCCCGGTACCGTGACGTTTGCAAGCCGGTGCCCGACGACTCGGTGTGCGTATTGGCGTACAGCGGCATCACCTCGTGGCGCATGAAGTCTTCGATGAACGTCAGCGAGCGTCCGGATGCGGTGTAGTCGGCGTAGGTGACACGCCTTGGGCCGAACGGCCCGTCGAGCACCTCGTCGTCGCCTATGATCGAAGCCCGAATCGTCTCGATCAACCGGTCGGTGGGGAGCGCCATGGCGGCGGAGGCTAATACACTTCGCGGTGCGTGGGTAGGCTGATGAATCGAGGCAGGGATTGCGGAATCACTCCTTCTCGAATGCAGTCCATACGCCGTCGATGAGCCTTTCATGCGGCAGAAAGCGGGCCTTGTAGCGCATACGTTCGTTGCCGACCACGAACAGCCCCAGGTACACGTACGCCAGCCCCCTCGCTCTCGCCAGCTCCAATTGCTTGAGGATCGAGTACGTGCCCAGGCTCCATCGGCTCAGGTCCGGGTCGTAGAACGTGTAGTGCGCCGACAGAGACTCCGTCCCGACATCGGTAATGGCCACGCCCACCAGTCTGTCGCCGACCCAGTATGAAAGCTCGACCGTGGTGCAGCAGGTGTCGGCGAGAAACTGACGGTAGCGGGCCAGGCTCAAGGGTTCGTCGCCGTTTCGCAGGCGCCGGTGGGTCAAGTGCTTGTCGTACAGCAATATCCGCGCACGCGTCGTCGTGGGCGTGCGGATCGCCATCCGGACTCGGGAGTCGTTGGCCGCGAGGATGCGCCGGTGGGTCTTTCCCGGACGGAACCGGTCGACCGGGATCCGAATCGCCTGGCAGGCCTGGCAAGCCGGGCACGTCGGCCGGTACAACAGCATACCGTGGCGCCGGTCGCCCTGCCGGAGCCGGACATCGAGGTCCGCCGGATCCAGTGCGCGAATCGGCAAGCGCAGCGGCATGCGCGCCTGCTGACCGGCCAGATAAGGGCAAGGGCTGATCTCATCGTACACGAGCAGCTCGGGGGGCTCGAGGTCCGGGATCAACGGGATCAAGTCTGTTTGTCGCACGGCAGAAGCATTGTGGCACCAACCCGGCCGACGGGGTAGGGGGCCGCGTTGCCATTCGTACAAGGTTTTCGATACAGTACCCGGGTTGTTGCAGATGCCGCTTTTTCGCTCGCCGATGCCTCGCCAGCGCCGAGAGGCGGGCCGCCGTGTATTCGGCGGACCCGGGAGGCGACGATGACGGACCCCGGACAACCGCCGCGCGAATGGAAGGGCACCTATTTCATCGGCCGGTACCGAGTCGTCGATGAGATAGGCGTGGGCGGAATGGCCAGCGTGTACCTGGCCAGGGTGGATGGCGCAGGTGGATTCCAGAAGTGGGTCGCCATCAAGCGGATTCACCCGCACCTGACCGAGAACGATCACGTCGTGCGCATGTTCCTGGACGAGGCGCGGATCGCGGCCAGCATCTCCCACCCGAACGTGGCTCAGGTGTTCGACCTCGGGCAGCATGACGGCACGTACTGGATCGCGATGGAGTACCTGCATGGCGAGCCTGTCCGGGAGATCTTTCGCCTGCGGGAGCAGATCGGAAGCCCTACCGACCCGCGGATCGTCGCGCGCATCATCTCCGACGCAGCCGAGGGGCTTCACGCCGCGCATGAGCTTCACGCCAAGGATGGCCGGCCGCTCAACCTCGTGCACCGCGATGTCTCGCCGCACAACCTGTTCGTGACCTACGACGGTGTGGTGAAGGTCGTGGACTTCGGCATCGCCAAGGTGGCCGGACGCCCGCTTCAAACCCGCGTGGGGGTGATCCGCGGCAAGCTCGCGTACATGTCGCCCGAGCAGGCCATGTGCAAAGCGCTCGACCGGCGGACCGACGTGTTCGCGCTCGGCGTGGTGGCGTGGGAGCTTCTTACGGGTCGCAGGCTTTTTCGCGCGGCGAACGATCTCGCCACCGTGCGGAACGTGATCGAAGGCCCGATCCCGACACCTCGGTCGGTGCATGCAGCAGTGCCGGCGCTCCTCGATGACATCGTGATGCACGCCCTCGATCGCGATCCCGAACGGCGCATTCCGACGGCACGCGAGCTGTCGCGGGCACTGCAGCAGTTTCTGGTCGGTACGGGCCAGATCGTGGGACCGCAGGAGGTTAGCGCCTTCGTCCGGTCCATCTTCCGCGAGCGTATCGCGATGCGCGATGCTCACCTCGAGTGGGCGGCCGAGGTCACGCAGACCATCCGTCACGACCAACTCGGCGCGGCGTCCTCCGGGCCGAGCCAACCACAGCTCACCGGCTCGATCGCCATGCCGTTGGTGCGACGACCCCCCGACGCGTCGGAGTGGGAGCAAACGACCGTGCCCCGCGGCAAACGCGATGCGCCCGCGGCCTCGCCGTCTCCCGAGCCGCTTCCCAAGGTCACCCCGGACGACGACGAAGACGATGAATTGCCCACGGAAGTCGCCCCCACGTGGGGGATCGAGCGCGATCGCGTGATTCGATCGCTGGCTACCCTTGAAGCGAGGCGCGAATCCTCTGCACAGCCGGTCTCCCAGACAACGGGCTTGCCGTCGCCGCCGCCCCGGCCACCCTCCGATGCTCCCGCGCAAGCGGCGCCCGCCGTCGAGCCGCAGCGCGAGCATGCCCTCACGCAAGCGGCGTCGATGCCGTTGTCGTCCCCGGCAGCCTGCCCGCCGCCACAGCCGGGGCCTACCGGGCCACCTGCTGCGTGGGCGCGCTACGTCGTCGCGGCGGCGTTGACGTTCCTCGTCGTGGCGCTCGTGTCGCTGGCCCTGGTGTTCGCATTCCGCGTCAGGATCCGGCAGGCAATGGGCCTCCGGCCCGCGGTGAACACGCCCACCCTTGCGCCATCGCGCTGAAGCCCTCTAGCATGTTTCCCACGTATCGATGAGCCCGCCCGCCATCCGCGTTCAGTTCGAGTCGCTGGATCATCTGCGCGAGGAGTATGCGCGCACGATTCGCAAGGGCGGCGTGTTCGCGCCCGGGGTCGCAGTCCTCGACGAACGGGCTGCATGCACCCTTGTGCTCGTGCATCCGGTATCCGAGGCATGCCTGGAGCTGAGCGCCGAGGTGGTCTACGTCAAGGCCGAGGATCCGGGCAAAGGGGTGGGCGTGCAGCTTGTCGGCTTCGGCCCCCAAACCATCGCCGCCATCGAGCGCTTCATCGAACGGGGCGCGTCGCATCGCACGCATCCTGCGCCGAGCCAAGCATCCGATCCCGGCGATCCGGGCGAGCGTCCGACATCAGCCGGGCGGGCGGACGCCATGCAGACCGGTGACCTCGACGACGACCATCCGCACAAGCTCGCGGTCACCAGCCTTCACGACCGCATCCGCAGCCTGTCGCTGGCGGAGCAGGTGAAGCTCGCGCGCGAGGGCGGCCTTCAGGAACGGGTGGCTCTCGAGCGCATCTTCGGCAAGTCGGTCTGGGAGCCCATCCTGCAGAACCAGCGCGTCACGCCTCCCGAGGTCGCGCGTATCGCCCGGATGGGAAACGCGCCCATCCCGGTGCTCGACCTGATCACGGGCAACGCAGCCTGGCTTGCCGCCGGGGAGGTGCGTCGTGCGCTGCTGTCCAATCCACGGCTGTCCGACGACGGCTTGACCAAGGTGCTTCGCAGCACACCAAAGCACGAGCTGCAACTGGTGGCGATGCAGACCTACTACCCGCCCCGCGTGCGCAAGCTGGCGCGAGCGCTGTTGAACCGATGACCCCGCACGGCGTGCGGAACACGCCCCGCCCTCCCCTGATTGCATCGTCATGAGCTTCCTCGCCAACGACCGACTCGCCTTCGTCCGTGAATTCATGACCGCGCAGATCCCCTTCAATCGGGTGCTCGGCATCCAGGTGGTGGAGTTGTCCGAAGGTCATGCCGTGCTCGCCATCGACTATCGCCCGGAGCTGGTCGGCGATCCGCTGCGCCCCGCGCTTCATGGTGGCGTCATCTCCGCGCTGGTGGATACCTGCGGCGGTGCGGCTGTCTGGACCACCATCGGGGAGAGCGACCGCATCTCCACCATCGACCTGCGCGTCGACTACCTTCGCCCTGCCCCGCTGGAGCGCATCCTCGCCGCCGCCGACGTGATCCGAGTCGGCAACCGCGTGGGTGTCGCCTCCATCCAAACGTACCCGGCGTCGCAACCCGATCAGATCTGCGCCGAGGGCAAAGGCGTGTACTCGATCCGACGCCGCGACGATCGCTGACCACGCCGGATCTCGACCGGGTTTCGCAGCGAGGCCCCTCCGCCCACGATCACCAGGCGTCCGGGTCAGCCCCCTTGCCGGACCAGGCCTTCGGAACCACGAAGGTGAACGTGGTGCCGTCGGACTCGGTGCTGGTGAAGCTGACACGGCCCCCCAGGTACCCTTCGCCGAGCAGCCGGATGCTGTACGTTCCCAGACCGCGGCCAGCACCCTTCGTGCTGAAGGAGCGCTGGAAGATCTGCTGGGCGACCTCGGGCGGAATCACGCCCGGGTTGTGCACCATGAACTCCACATGGTCCGCCGTGGTACGGGCCGAGATGGTGACGGTGCCCCTGGGCGGGGTGGCCTCGAGCGCGTTCTTCACGAGGTTGCCGAGGACGCGCTGCAACAGGTTCACGTCGGTGACCAGCTCGACATCGGGCGCCGACGTCAGCACCAGCGTGCGGTCACGGGCGGCGTCGTGCCGGGAGAACACGGCCTGCACATGGTGGAGGACCGAGGAGACCAGCACATAGCTCGGCTGCGTTTGCAGGTCTCCCGACTCCGCCGCGAGGAGTTGACGCTGCTGGGCGATGAGGTCGATCAGGCGTTCCGACAGCTCGAGCAGCAGATCGCGGTACTCCTCTTCGGCTTGCGGGGTGCGGCCCTGACCGAGCATCGAGGCCACTCCCCGCACGCCCCCGGCGGTGTTCAGGATGTCGTGGAAGAAGAGCTTTTCGAGGACGCGACGGCGCCCCTCGGACTCCCTGTCGCGGAGCGTGACCACCACGAACGCCGTGCTTCCCAGGGTCACCGGCGTGGCGACGATCTCGGCTTCGTAGGCGAAGCCGTGCTTTTCGTCGACGATGAACCTGCACTCGCCGGTGGCGTTTTCCTGGCCGCGCTGCGCGCGTTGCACGGCATCCAGGGCGCCGCACAGGTGGCAGGCGGCGGACGTGCCGCACCCCGAGGGCGTTTCTCGCGCCCGGATGCATCCGATGGCCTCGCCCAGGCGATTGCCGACCACCTGCCCCAGGTGGGCAGCGCCGAGCGCCGCGACCATCCGGCTGTTGGCCGCGACGATCTGCCGGTGCTCGTTGAGCACGCACGCGAGCCCGGGCACCGCTTCGAGCACCGCCGTCAGCAGCTTGTCGTTCTTCACCGCCTCCGTGGCTGCTTTGACCTCGGCCGCGGTTGCACGACACCCGGGCGCAACAAGCGTCGGAAGAGCGTGCTGTCCTCGGCCGTCCGTGCCGTCCATCGTCTCCATCCGCGGTCGCCTTGTCTCAGCACGTCTCCGGCCGGGGCGCAACGTCTACCTGCGTGCCCAACCCTCGCGTCGTCTCCCCCGGTTGCCGTCACCCCGGGCGACGACTATAGCTCCGTCGCGTCACGGACCGGACCCCATGGCCACCGAATCGCCTGCCCAGCGATCCCCTTCGATCCCCCAGGATCTGCACATCCACACGACGTTCTCCAACGGCGACGGCGCGATCCTGCCCGAGCAGACCGTCGCCATGGTCGCCGCGGTCGGGCACGCAAAGGTGGTGGGTATCAGCGATCACCTCGAATTCGTCTACGGGCGAGGATTCGACACCTATCGACAGGAAGTGCGGCGCCATAAGCTGCACGTCGGCGTCGAGGTCAATGGCCATGACTGGATCGACGACGCCCTGGGCGTGGATGTCGAGTATTATGTCTATCACTGCCGCGACGTTGCGGCGGACTACCGGGGCGCCGAGCGTCTTCTCGCCACCGGGCGGCCGGTGATCATCGCGCATCCGCTGGTGCTCGAAACCAACCTCGCGCGGGTGCCGGACTCCTGCTTTATCGAGATCAACAACCGTTACGTCTGGCGCAGCGATTGGCGTGCAGGGCTCGGGCCGTGGGTGGGCCGGTTCCGGTTCGTCATCGGCTCGGACGCGCACCAGCCGCACTGGCTGAACCAGAACGTGGCGCGCATGGTGGCAGCCGCGCTCGGGGTTCGCGAAACAGTACTGTTCGATGCATGGGATCGATGAGCCGGCGCGGCGGGCGATCGGCTCACTCGTTCGATGCCGGATACCACTCTTCCGCCGTGTGAGGCGGCACCGCACGGTGTCCTGGCGGCAGGGGGCCGTCGGTGAAGTTGATGGTCAGCCGCGCTGCTGATCCGCCCTGCGGATCGACCCATTCGGCCGGGATCGCATGCTGGCTCTTGCGCGCGATATGATCGATCACGGCATTGGTCAGGGTGGTGGGGATCTCATCGGGAATCTGCACGGCGGGGATGCGACGCCCGCCTTGCGACAGCGCCTCGGCCTGCGAGCCGGTGAGCTGCCAGTGCAGACGGTCATCCGGCAGGTTGCGCAGGTCGTCGGACAGGAACATCACGCCGCCCGCAGCCAGCGCAACCCACACGCCCACATCGACCTCGGCCTCCGGCAGCTTTCGTAGCAGAGGAGGGTCCGCGTCGCACAACGTCGCTTCACACAGCGGCCAGCGCCCGGCCACGCTGCGTGCCTGGTTGATCAGGAAGTACCACGACGGCCCGAACGGCTCGAACGCGATGTCTCCGCCCAGGCGCCAGCCATCGACGTAGGGGAAAGACGCTACGGGAGGCGCTCCGACCGCCACGATCACCAGGTCGTCGCCCGCCGCTTGCCGAATGATGCGCAGCGCCTCCGCGTAGGCTTCCATGCCGGTTGCCGGCGACGATCTCGTTCCTTCGTAGGTGCCTGCGAAGAGGAAGTCGATCTTGAGGAAATCCAGGTTCCATGACCTGAGCTTCTGGATCACCGATGCGAGGTGGGCCGCGGCGTCCGGATAGGTCACGTCGAGAATCTTCATCGGCCCATGCACGGTGTGGTCGTAGATGGCGTCCTGCACGAACCAGCCGGGGTGCTCGGCCACCAACGTGCTGTCCTGCTGGACCAGCAAAGGCGCGATCCACACGCCTGCCCGCAATCCGGCGGCGTGCAAGTCCGAAACCAGCCCGTCGATGCCCGACGGGAACTTGTCGTTCGGATCCCACTCTCCCCACTTCTTCTGCCAGCCATCGTCGACAACGACGTAGAACGGCTGGGTCGCCGAGTAGGCAAACGTCTGCTGGACGAGCGCCGCATTGTCACGTACGTCCTGCTCCGTGACCTTGTCCCACAGCTCGTACCAGGAGTTCCAACCGCGCAACGTGCCCATCGGATGGCTGGTGCGGCGGGAGGCGATGGCCTTGCCGTAGTCCGTCAGCAGGTGAGTCAGCGAGCTGCCGATGCCGACGCGGAAGGTCTCGCCCTCGACGGAATCCCCTGGGGACAGGTCGAGGCGCTCGCCCGCTCCGCCGGATACGAGGCGCACCTGGATCGTTGCGGCATCGCCCGCGCGGGAGATTTGCAGCCAGGGCTTGAAGCGTATCCCGGTGGTGGCGCCGGCCATGAAAGAGTAGTCGCCCCCGCCGACGAACGAATACCACCATGAAAGCTCGTTGCCGTACCGATCGACCTCGCCGTCGCCGCGGGCAGTCAGCGCGGCCTGCAAGGCATCGTCGGAAACCGGATCGCCGAGGGCCACCACGCCGGTCTGCGACCAGGATTGGAAGCCGTTGGACAACCATGCCTTGGCGCCTGGCAGAACCAGCTCCCCTTCCAGCGAAATCGCCTCCACCGGCGCGGCCGTCGCAGCGTCGAAACGGGCACGTACGCTCAAGCCTTCGACACGCGCCGCCACGGTCCCGGCGGTCCCGGCCTGGCACACGTACTCCCCATCGAGCACCTCGCACGGGCCGTCGATCCCCGCACCGTGCCAACTGCCATCTACCTTGACACGCGGAAGCAGACGCAACGCCGTTCCCTCACAGCCCGAGGCGAACGTCACGCCGTCGCCGGCCGACACGAGCGCGGCTGTCTCGCACGGCGCAACGGCTGGAGACGTGCTGTCTCCGGTGCCGTCACCGCCGCACGCGCAGGGCAGAGCAAGGAGAGGAAGAAGGTATGGATTCCAGCGGGCCGGAGGCAGCTTCATCACGCCTGCGAGTGTATCAACCCGCGCGAGGATGGCAACCCATTGCGGCAGCGAGCCGGGAGTTGGCAAGGCGCAGGTCGCGGAAAGAGAGGGAACCGGTCGCGAACGACCGTCCGGAACCCGCGGAGGGCGAAGGAGATGACGTCGACCTTATTTCGAAGGCTCCTCTGGTGAATTCATGGGTGCCGATTGGCCCTTAGCCCAGCAGAACCGCACGGACGCGACAGGAAGCCCAAGAAGGGAATGGCACGGGCGCCTGGCACGCCGCGCGCTCGCTCCGGATCGAGTTGGACGTCCCGAGGCACGCGACGCGGCAGCCGCCCCGTCATTGCACGCACGAAAGGTCGCGGTGAGCAGAACCTTGGGCCGTTCCATGAAGAGGATCGTCTTGCGCTTAGCGGTGCCCATGCATGAGCGTGGCGGATCGCACCACCAATTCTGCGGAGGAGACGAGCTTTCTGACACCCCGCACCGTGCTCCTCGAATCCCGCCGTTTCGCATGCACGAACAGGACTGTGGCGACGTCGCCCTCGATGACCACGTGGATCGGGTGGAACACCAAGACCAGGAGCGATAGTCCAGTGATCCCGACGGTGCATGCGGCGGACATGACGGATACGGGGTGCAGGCTCCGGACCGCGTCAGGAACCGCTTCGATCGCGAGAGTGAACCCTAGCACGCCGAGCGCGCCTGCCATCGCGACCATCAGCCATCCGTCGGTCCAACCGAGAACGTGGATCTTCACCGGAACCTAGAATGGCGGGACTGCCAGGGCCGACACGGTCTCGCAAAGCAAACTCCGAACCGCCGGCAACCGGCCGCGCTGTCCGGTCTCGAGCACCGACCACAGCCGTCCGAAACAGTCACGGGGCCCCCACACTCGGCGGAGAGAAGATGCAGCCAGACTCGCATTGTACGCCGTCAACCGCGATGGTGAAGGACTTCCCTTGTTGTCCGAAGAAAGTCGTTGCGCGCATCGACGAGATACTGATGGATCCGAAGCTACCTGCGGAGAATTGGAGCCCGAATCCCCAAGTGTCGAGCCCCGTCGGATCAACCCGATTGACCGGATCATCCCCCGCATAAGCGTACAAGTTCGTATCCCCCGCCCGGAAGCCAATGGGCTCCTTCTGCAACCACCTGCCCGTCACCGGGCCGTACTCCCTCGCCCCGAAGTGCAGCCCCGTGTCCCGGTCGTGCAGACCCCCCGCAAACCCGAACGGCTGCTCCAGCGTCCCCGACTCGCTTGTGATCTGCCCCCACGCATCGTAGCTGATCTGCTTGACCGCCGACGGCGCCGCGTTCGACGCATGCACGTTCACCACCATCCGCACGCTGCCGAGCTGGTCCGTGATCAAGCGGTAGACGCTCGTTCCCTGAATCATGTAGTCCGACACGTGCGAGCGGGTGGCGTAAACGAACTGCGACACAATCGTACCACTTCCGTCATACTCCGCAACCACCCGGTTGTTCTCCGCCAGCAGGTAGCGGCGCACGCTGGGCGCACCGCCGGGGACCACCTTGCGCCGGCCTATCCGCCGTCCAGCGCCGTCCAGCTCGCACGTCACCACCACCCCATTCGGGTGGCTCACGCTCGACAGATTGTTCAGCGCCTCGTAGCTGTACGTCGTCGTCGCGCCCGCTATCGTCATCGTCTTGCGATTGCCCCTCCTGTCGTGCGTGAACGTCGCGCCGTTCCAACGCTGGATGCGATCCCGCGCATCGTAGGTTCCCACCGTCACGCCGTTGAGCGACGTACGGTTGCCGTTTGGATCGTATCCCCAGGTGGTCACCGCCATCAACGTAGGCGGAACGCACCCTCCCTGGTTGCGACCGGTTGAACGTTCGCTCGCAGACGTCGGCGTTGTTCCATGTGAATGCGTACGAGCCGGATGGTGGCTCCCCGGATCCGGCAGGCTCGCCCCAACCCGACCGCCGCCGGCCCTCGTGCGCCGCTCCCGTCGTCGTCCGACAAAACTGCGACCTCGCGCCCCGCCGCCTTGCATCGCAGCTCCCCGTCCCATGATCCAGGCGTCGGCAGGCCGACAACGCTGTCGGAATCCAGACGACCGTGCGCGCTGCGACGGTCGCCCCGCAGGCCGGATCGCGGTCGTTTCCTCTGCTCCAGGCTTGACCTTTGGCGACTCGGTGCAAGAGTTGCCATGCCGCGGATGGCATGTGTGACCGAGCCACCGGCACGTGCATTGCTCCCATCCCGGACGACTAGTTCGGAGGCATTTCATGGTTGACCTCTCGATAGTTCCCGACCGCTGGCGCACCCACTGGTGGATGACATTGCCCGTCGGCATCGTTGTCTATTGCGTTTTCGTCGCCGCCAAGGGCGACCTGCGCGTCGACCACGTCCTCGGGGCCGCCGCGGTGATCGCGCTCGCCTCGATCGGACCCCGTAGCCGCCAGTTCCTCGTCGACATGACCCCGTACCTGCTGCTCGGCGTGGGCTACGACCTCGTGCGATACGCGCGCGAGGCGTTCGTTCGACCCGAGAACGTGCTCGGTTGCGGGCTGCGAAACGCCGAGCTCGCCCTTTTCTCCGTCGCGCCAGGGGTCACCGCGCAGGACTGGTTCGCGCTGCACAATAGCCCGGTCGTCGACCTGCTCGCCGCGGTTCCCTATCTCATCTTCATCTACTTCGCTTTCGCTTATGCCGCGTATCTGTACTTCGTGGACCGGCCCCGCATGAGGTTCTTCCTATGGTCGCTGGCCGTGGCCAACTATGTCGCCTACGCAATGTGGCTCATCGTGCCCGCAGCCCCGCCCTGGTACATTCGCATGCACGGCTGCGCCATCGACCTGGCGTCCCTGCCCAGCCCGGGCGCCCTCCTGCGCGTGGATCACCTTCTCGGCATTACCTATTTCCAGAACTTCTACGCGCGAGCCTCCTCGGTGTTCGGCGCAATGCCGTCCATGCACTGCGCCTACCCCATGGTGGGCCTGCTCACCGCCTGGAAATCCGCCGGCTGGAAGACACGGCCGCTGCACATCGTCTACACGCTCTGGATGATCTTCGCCGCCGTCTACCTCGATCACCACTGGATCCTCGACGGCCTCGCCGGCTGGGCCGTCGCCATCGGCTCCGTCGCCGCGGTGAGCTTCGTTCGCAAACGCCTGGCGCCAGCGCAGCCAGCACGAGCGATCGCGCAGGAGCACAGGTCGGGCTTCGCCGTCTCCTGATGCCACCGGGTCAGGTCACCGGCGTTTCGCGCCACACGCTTTCCCCCGTCATGCCCGCGATCCTCGGCGGATATGAGACGTGCGCCGAGCCCGGCGCGATCCGCACTGGGGCATGCAGCGCGCCGCAGCCGCCAGATCAAGTCACCACCAGCGGCTGCCGGCGCGCATCATCTCTTGAGGGACGAATCAGCTTGCGTGGAATCGCTTTCCGCTCTTCGCCATCTCGACGAGAACCGGCGCTGGCTCCCACCTGGCGCCGAATCGCTGGTGGTAGCCCTCGATGCGCTTGAGCACCTCGGATGCGCCCACCGAATCCACATAGCGGAAGGGACCCCCGCGGAAGGGCGGGAAGCCAAGCCCGAAGATGGCCCCGATGTCGCCGTCCCGCGGGCTGCGCAGAATGCCGTCGCCAAAGCACCGGAGCGCTTCGTTGACGAACTGCAGAGAGCAGCGCATCTGAATCTCCTCCGGCGCCATCTTGTTCTTGGGCTCGATGCCCAGTACCTCGTACACCGTTGCGTCGACGTGCTTCCCCTTGCCCTTCTTCTTCGCCGCCTCGCCGTACAGGTAAAAGCCGCGTTCGTTCTTGCGCCCCTTGCGGTTGTCCGCCACGAGCTTCTCCATCGTGGGGGGCGGACGCATCCGCTCGCCGAATGCTTCCACCATGATGGGTCCAACGTGGGCGGCGATGTCGATGCCTACCTCGTCGAGCAGCGTGATCGGGCCGACGGGCCAACCCCAGCGGCGCATGGCGCCGTCGATGTCCTCGATCTTGATGCCCTCCGCGAGGATGTAGCTCGCTTCGTTCATCAGCGGTCCAAGGATGCGGCTGGTGTAGAAGCCCACACCGTCGTTGACCACGATGACCGTCTTGCCCTGCTTCTTGCCGAGATCGACCACGGTCGCTGTAACCCACGGCGCCGTCTTCTTGGTCACGATGACCTCGAGCAGGGGCATCTTGTGCACCGGGCTGAAGTAGTGCATGCCCACGACCATCTCCGGGCGCGAGGCGGCTTCCGCGATCCGCGTGATCGGAATGGATGACGTGTTCGACGCGAAGATGGTGTCGGGCCTACAGACGGCTTCGATCTCCTTGAGCACGCGGTGCTTGAGCCCAAGGTCTTCGAACACCGCCTCGATGACCACGTCGACGTTGGCGAAGCCCGTGTAGTCGAGGGTGCCGGTCAGCAGGGCCATCTTGCTCACGCGCTCGAGCTTCGTCATTTGGCGCTTCTTGACGCGCTCGGCGAAGATGTCGGTCACGTACTTGTAGCCCCGCGCAAGACCGTCGAGATCCTTCTCCTTGAGGCGAATCGGCAGGTTGGCGTTGTTCATCGTGACATAGCAGATGCCGCCGCCCATCAGGCCGCCGCCGAGCATGCCCACCTGCCGCACCGGGCGCGCCTTGACCTCGGGATCGTCGACGCCGCTGTCCTTCTTGAGAGCCGTGGTCGCATGGAAGATCCCGATGAGCTGACGCGCCGTGTCGCTCATGACAAGCTCGCCGAAGTACCTGGCCTCGAGCTCCGCGGAGACGTCGAAGCCCTTGTCTGCGTAGACTTCGAGCACGTCGATGATGCGGTCGGTGGCCGGGTAGTGTCCGAAGGTCTTCTTATGGAGCATCTCGCGCGCCTTCTTGAACAGCACGCGACGGCCGACCGGGTTCTTTTCGAGCGCCAGGGCTGTCAGCGCCGCCGCGTTCAGCCCGATGCCGCTCTTCTTCTCCGGACGGTGCCCGCCGCTGTCCGCCAGCCGAAGCGCCAGGGCAGCCGCCGCGTCGACCAGGATCGACTTGCGCACGACTTCGTCGGCCACCCCCAGCTTCTTGGCCTTGCTCGGACGCATGTTCTTGCCCGTCAGGCCGTGGTCCAGCGCGACCTGCAGACCCGTGAGCCTCGCCAGACGCTGCAGACCATTGCTGCCCGGCAGCAGCCCTAGCTGTACCTCCGGCAGCCCGAGCACCGTCTTGCGATCGTCGGAAAGCACGCGCCCATGGCAGGCCAGCGCCAGCTCGAAGCCGCCACCCAGCGCTGCACCGTTGATCGCCGCGACCACCGGCTTGCGAAGCGCTTCCAGCCGCCGGTAGCCCTCCTGCCCCATCCGCGACAGCCGCTCGGCGTCCGCTGCCGTCTTGCATGCCTTCAGCATGTCGATGTTGGCGCCCGCAATCCACGAGTCCGCCTTGCCCGACACGATGACCGCCGCCTTGACCGACGCGTCCCCGTCGATCTTGCGCAGGATTGCCTCGAACTCCTCGGCGAACGACGCCTGCAACGTATTGACCGGCTCCCCAGGGACGTCGAACGTGATGACCGCGACGCCGTCGGGGCGCACTGCGAACGAGAGGGTATGGTTGGTATCGGTCATGACGCCACCTCCAGCACCGCGGCCACGCCCATGGCGCCGCCTGCACAGATTGTCATCAACGCGTATTGCTCTTTGCGTCGCTTGAGCTCCTTGAGAGCCTGCAGCACGATCCTGCCTCCGGTCGCGCCGAACGGGTGGCCGAGCGCGATCGAGCCTCCGTTGACGTTGAGGATGTCCGGATCGATGTCCCCTATCGGCTCCGACAGCCCAAGCTTCTCCTCGCAGAACTTCTTCGACGCCAGCGCCTGCAACGTCGAGCACACCTGGCCGGCGAATGCCTCGTGCATCTCCACGATCGCCATGTCGGCCAGCGTCAACCCCGCCCGCTTGAGCGCGATGGGAACCGCGAACACCGGCGCCATCAAGAGCTGCCAGTTCGGATCGACCGCCGTGTACGCCCAGGACTTGACGAAGCCCAGCGGATCGAGCCCCATCGCACGCGCCTTGGACTCGCGCATCACGATCAGCGCCGAGGCACCGTCGGTCAGCGGCGACGCATTCGCCGCCGTGATGGTGCCGTTCTTCTTGTCGTAGACCGGCTTGAGCGCAGCGTACTCCTCGCGCTTCGAGCCCTTGCGTACGAGGTTGTCCTCGCGGAACGCCTCCTTGTAGGGAGGCGCCGCCACCGGCATCACCTGGTCGTCGTAGAAGCCCTCCGCCCAGGCTCGCGCCGCCCGCGTGTGGCTCCGGTACGCGATGTCGTCCTGCCACTCGCGCGAGATGCCGTTGTCCTTCGTCATCACCTCGCAGTGCTGCCCCATCGACATGCCCGTGATCGGCTCCACCGAGTAGCCAGGCATCGGCGGCACCAGATCCTTCGGCGATAGCGACGACACCAGCTTGAGCTTGTCCATCGCCGTCTTGGCCTTCTGAAACCCCATCAGAGCCGTCGTCAGCTTCTTGCTCATGCCCAGCGGCAGATCGTCCATGCTGTCGGCGCCGCCCACCACCGCCGCGTCGTGGTTGCCGAACGTGATGCTCTCAATCGCGCTCGTCAGCGCCTGGAAGCTCGTGGCGCACGCGCGCGACACCGCGAACGCTTCGGTGCTCTTGTCGAGACCGGCCCGGAACACCACCTCCCGCGCCAGCGTGATGTAGTCGAGCGACGGCATGACTTGCCCGAAGATGCACAGCGTCAGCTCCTTTCTGTCGATGCCCGTGCGCTGAACCAGCTCGTTGGTCACCACCGACGCCAGCTCCACTGTGGTCATGTTCCGGAATCCAGTGCCCTGCTTGAGAAAGGGCGTGCGTAGACCCGCGATGATGGCGACGCGGTCGCTACTGCTTTTCTTGCCGTTGCTAGCCATGGACCCTCCTTCGCAGCCGCGCGTGCCCGGCGGCTGAATGGCGATTCAATCGACGCACCGTACCACGCTGACGCATCGTGTCAAGCGGCGAATACGCACAACCGATCGGAGCCCGCGGCGGGCCGCATCGAAGCGTGGGGCCGCATGCTCCGGCCCGCGTTTCCCACCCCCGCCTCGCCGCCGCGCGTCCCCTTCGCCGAGGCGACGCGAAGACGACGCCGCCCGTGCCCCTTGGGTGCGATCCGCTCCGATCCGCCTTCCGCACGAAGCGCGAGCGCACGACCAGCCGATGCTCAACAGACCACGCTTCCGCCAGGCGTTCGACGGTGACGCTTGTGCTCCGGATTGCGTCGTGGGGCAGCGAAGATCGTCGCAGAGCTTGTCGACCAACGACGGCTACCATGGGCTCCCAACGAGGAATGGACCATGGAGATGCGGTGCTAGCGCAGCGTCACGGGCAGGTCGACCTGCACCGTGACACCCGGGGGCGGGATCGTCAGCGCCTCGAGGCGTTCGCCCACGCACCGGGTGACATCCGCCCTCGCCGTGGCTCGATCCTCCACCGTGCCCCTCGCGATCTGCCTGCCTTCGGCGTCGAACGTCACGTTGAACGTCAAACGGACCTCCGCGGGTGTCGGCTTCGCCCGGAGCGAAGGGCGAAGGCACTGCTCGACGAGCATGGGGACTTGTCGATCGAGCGCGGCCTGGGCGTTGCGCGTGATATCGTCGCGGGATGGAAGCGACGCCGCCGTGGCGGGCGGTGTGCCCATGCCGGGTGGTGCGCTGGCCGCCGGCTGCGCGGCGCTGGTAAACGGGCTCGCGGCGAGGAGGGATGCTGCCGGAGGAGTTGCGGCAGGATCGGCAACCGGTCGTGACCGCAAGCCGAAAAAGATCCCTGTCGCGATGACGACGCTGCCGACGACAATGGCAGTTGGGGTATTGAGCCTTGTGGCAGAATCCATGGCGAACCGCGTGACGCTACCCGCGCCGCCTCGGCGGCGTCAACGGTGCGCGTCGCAACGCCGCTTTCATCGAATTCCGTGCGGGTGTGCCGCGGCATCGCTGTACGACGGAGCCCACGACGCCCCTGTTCCGCGCGTGTCGGACGCAGCGCCGCGGTCCCGTCATCGAGCGTCGCAGACACTCGACCCGGCCCGGGCACTGCTTCGATGTTCCTCGCCGCCCATGACATCACGAGCGGAATGCGGGTGATATCCGGCGCTACACCGGAGATGTGCTGTTACTACGCAGAATGTCTTCTGGCGCAGGCCCGGGTGCGCCGCGCCGCGGTGTATGACCGGAGCAGGCGCCCATCTGCCGCGCAAGAGGGCTGGGCGGTCGTCCATCGTGCAAAGCCGATTGCAGGGTGTCCGTCGACGACTCCCGTGTCGTGCTGTTCGAGTGTTGGGGGCCATCGAGTTGTCCGGCAGGTGCGCGGCGCCATGCAGGGTTGTTCGGATCCTACCGCGCAAAACGCTCAGACATGACCAAGGCCGTGATGCCGTACGAAGCCGACGGGGACGGACCGCAAGGCGGCGGTGCGTGGATGGGGAAGGAGACACCACGGGTGCGCAAGGGGGCGCTCCGCATCCGCCGGTCCGGACTCGATGGTGCACTGGTGGGCGCGGAGTTGCGCGGGATCGGGGAGCTGAACCAGGGAAGCACGCTGTCGCATGCCCGCGTAACGGATGGCCGGCCGCTCTTGTTGTGCGAAGTCGACGCCCGAGCGACGGGCCCCTTTGGTGTTCGCGTTCGCGAACGCGGCCAGGGGCTTCGCTTCGAACGCCTCCGCGTCGCCGGCTTGGTCTGCGCTTTCGCTACCGCGAACCTGGACCCAGTGCGCACGAAGCTGGCCGGAAAGGCGCCTTGCCGCGGCTTGGGCCGGCTCGGCGGACGTGGGGGTTCCATCGAGCGATGAAGCGGTCTAGGCTAACCGCGCCCAGGGCCCCGAGGACCATGAACGCGGACGAACTGGACGAACTCGACGATGAGCCGCCGCTGACGCTGCGGACGAATGGGTCTGCCTCGGCAGCCGCGCTCGCGCAGCTTGGGCGCGTCATTGCAGGAAAGTACGAGATCGTGCGGTTGCTCGGCGAGGGAGGCATGGGTGCGGTCTACGAGGCGCGCAACCGCGCCACACTCAAACGCTGCGCCATCAAGCTGATGCTCTCGCCTGAGCTGGCTCAGATGGGCGACGTGGTCCATCGGTTCCACCGGGAGGCCAAAGCATGCTCCGTGGTCGAGAGCGACCACATCGTGACGGTCTTCGACTCCGGATCGGACGAAGACTCATCGATCCCGTACATCGTGATGGAGCTGCTCACGGGGGAAGACCTGCAAAACCTCCTCGACAGGGTGGGGACGCTGGCGCCGGCCGCTGCTGCGCGCATCGCTCTGCAGGCGGCTTCGGGCCTGGCCAAAGCACACGAGCTCGGGATCGTTCATCGCGACGTCAAGCCGGCCAATCTGTTCCTCACCCGTCGCGATAATGGTGAGTTGCTGGTCAAGGTGCTCGACTTCGGTGTCGCCAAGATCAAGATGGACAACTTCTCGGCGACGCACCACGACCTGACGCGGACCGGGGCGATGATCGGCACACCGCGGTACATGTCGCCCGAGCAGGCGCGCGGGACCGGCAAGGTCGACGTTCGGTCAGATGTCTGGTCGCTGGGCGTGGTGCTCTACGAGATGCTGTGTGGCGGGTCGCCCTACCCGGACACCTCCGCGTTGGGAGAGTTGTTGCTGAGCATCGTGACGGAAGACATACCGCTCCTTCAGGACAAGGCGCCGTGGGTGAGCCGCGATCTGGCCGAGATCACGCACCGGGCCATGTCCCGCGACATCAGCAAGCGATTTGCGAATGCCTCGGAGCTGCGTGACGCGCTCGCGCGATGGATCGGCGACGCTCCCGCGCTCACGCCGGACATGCTCGTGCCGGTGGCCCCAGAAGTGCGCACCCGGGTCGAGCCGAAACTGGTATTGACCGACGACGCCATGCTGCGCGCCACCGGCCGCACAGGGCTATCCATGGCGCGTGTCCAGTCCGTCCCGCCGCGTCGGGCGCCCATGCGGGTGGCGATTGGGGTGGGGGCTGCGGTCGTGGCCGCCGCCGCCGTGGGGGCGGTTTGGGGTGCGCGGGCCCTGAGGCCCGACACCCACGCTGCGTCCGAGCGTGCGCTGTCCGTCCCCTCGACCGACATGCCCACGACCGGGAAGGTCCAGACTTCGCTGCTCGTGTCGCCGCCCGACGTCACCGTGACGGTCGATGGTCAACCGGCGGACGTTGTCGACGGGAAGGTGCCTATCACCGGGGACATCGGCACCACACGCACGGTCACCCTGAGCCGGCACGGAACGACCCGCACCGAGGTGGTGGCGGTCACGCGTGACGGTCTTGTTCCTTCCGAGCTGGCGCTCACGGTCCCGGAAGCGAGCCCGTCGGTGTCCGGACCGGCACCGACCAAAGCGACGCGCCACTCCGCCCGGAAGGGCGACGACCCCTCTGCCGGGACGAAGGCGGCGGGGCCCGCGCCGACGACGCGGAATCCGAGCGTCACGACGGACACGAGCGAATTCAAGTAGGCGAGCCGCGCGCTCCCACGGGCGATGGCTTTTCATTTCGTCTCGATGCAAAGCGGGATAGGGTGTGTGCTCATGGGAACGCGGTCGCGAGCATTCGGTCTGGGTATCGCGGGATTCGTGGCTTGCGGCGGAGCGTTTGGGCTCGAGGCCGGGGAGCCGCCGCTGGCGTTCGCGGGTGACGGTGCGCCGTCTGCGGAGTCGGTACCGCCGCCGCAGGATGACGCCGCGGGGGTCGAGGCCCACAAGCACGCCGCCAAGGATCGATTTTTGCGCGGGCTCGAGCTGGTTCAGAACGACCATTGGGACGCCGCACTCGCCGAGTTCCTTGCGTCGCGCGCGCTGTTCCCGACGCGTGCTGCACTGAAGAACGCGGCCGTCTGCCTTCGCCAACTGGGCCGCTTCGCCGAATCGCTCGACATGTACCGTGAGCTGGTTGGCAGGTTTGCCGACTCGATACCGCCCGACGAGCGCGCCACAATTGACGAGGCCATGGCCCAACTCGCCCTGCTTGTCGGCGAGGTCACCGTCACCACCCGGCCCGACGGCGCCGTGGTCATCGTCGATGGCATCGAGCGCGGGCAGACGCCGGGCATGCCGCCCTTGACGGTCAATGCTGGGACGCACACGATTCGAGTCTATCGCGAGGGGTTTGTGCCACTCGAAGTCCAGGTTCACGTTGCGGGCAAGGAGAGAAAGAGTCTTTCGTTGCAGCTACGACCGATTGCGAGGGCTGGGCGGCTGGTGGTGACCGAAGTCGCTGGCGAGCGTATGAAGGTGGTTGTCGACGGCGCCGTGGTGGGGAGCACGCCCTGGACTGGTGTGTTGGAGGAGGGCGCGCACACCGTCTTTCTGCGGGGCGACGAGGACCACGGCACGATGCCCAGCCGTGCCACGGTGACCGTGGGGCAGACGACCACGTTGACGTTGCGTGCGGTGAAGCTGGACACCGAGCTCGCCGTGGAGCCTGTGCCTTCCAACGCGCGGGTCGACATCGATGGGATTCCGGTCGGGCAGGGATACTGGCTCGGCAGACTCACGAGCGGGAGGCACACCGTCGAGGTCAGCGCGGAGGGATTCCTGGCGAGCCGGCGCGACGTCGCCCTCGCGCCGTCGGCGCGCGAAGTCATGCGGATCGCGCTCGACCGCGACATGACCGATCCACGGTGGAAAGAAGCGTTTCGAACGTATCCGTATGTCGGCGCGTGGGTGGGCGGCGGTTGGGCCCCGGGATTCGGCGGGTCGTCGGACAGCGCCTGCTCGCGCTCCGGCTGCTCCAAGCGCCTGGGGCCGATCGGTATCGTGGCCGGGATTCGGGGGGGCCTGCAGCTAGCACCGGAATTCGGCGTCGAGCTCGCGATTGGTTATCTGCGTCTCAGCCAGTCGTCGACACGCAAGCACCAGACCGCCAGCGCGGACTTCGCCCTGCAGTCGTCGGATTACGAGGACACGATCCGCCTGTCCGGCCCGCTCGCGGCGCTGAGCGGCACACACCGCCCCTCCGAGACGTGGCCCGGCCGTTTCCGGCTCTGGCTCGGGGCCATGCGCGGAGCGGCTGCGTTCACCAACGCCGGAACCTTCCGAGGAACCGCCGTGAATCCTGCGAATCCAGCCGATACCGCCGCATTCTCGGTACCGGTGAGCGTACCCGAGAGCGACGCACGTATCTGGGTGCCTTTCGTGGGCCCTGAGGCCCGCGCGAGCTTCCGCGTCTCACCTGCTGTCGAGCTCGACGCAGGGCTTGCCTTTTGGGTTATGTTCGCACCAGCCACGCCCCGCACCGGCCGGAGTGCTCGCGACCAGGCCCGGCAGCAACGCTCCGCACACCTGCCCGACATCCCTGGCGCCTACGCCGACAGCACCGCCGCTCAACCCGGGGTCGCCTATCTCGAGCAGGAGCACGCCTTCGGAACCATCCTGCTCTTCCTGCCGTCGATTGGCGGACGATTGAATCTGTGAGAGGTGGTGTCGTGTCGACCTCATTCGCTTTCCGTCGGCTTCGCGCCGCGCTCGTCTGCGTCGCGATGGCTATCGCCGTGTTGTCCTCTCTTGCCTCGTGCTCCGGTCCCCCCGCTTCCCCCCAGGCGAACGGGCGATCGCAGGCCCCGGTGGTCGACAGCATCCTGCGCGCCTTTCCCGCCGCGGCGCCGCTGCTCGATCCCGCCAGCTCATGCCCTGCGCGCTGGCTTGCACCGTCCGGCTCGTGGATGCTCACGCCAGCGCCGCCGGAGCCCGATATCCCGGCCACGGCGCAACCCCTGGAGGCGATGGCTCTGCGAGCCATGGCCCTCCGCGCCGCACCGCTGTTCACCGTGCAGGTGCCCGGCATCGCCAGCGACCCTGTCGTTCTCGACCTCCCGCGCGCACGTTTGCAGCTTCGCATTCGCAAGCCCGCCGCAGCGCCTGCTGCCGGCCGTTCCGAGCACGGCGCTGTCGTCTTCCCGGCCGTGTTTCCCGGCGTCGACACCGTGCTGACCGCGGCACGCAGCGGCGTCGAGGAACTTTGGCGCCTGGCGTCGCCCCGACCCGTGGAATATGCGTTCGACCTACCCCATGACCTGCGGTTGCGCCAGGCCTCCCCTCGCACCGTGGAGGTCATGCATCACGCTGCCGCGGTGTTGCGCATTTCCGCGCCCGTCGCCTGGGACTCCGATGGTCGAGAGATCCGACCCTCGGTACAATTGGAGAACCAACTCATTCGCATCTTGCTCCCCGAAGGGCTTCGGTATCCTGTCCTCGTCGACCCCTACTTCGAGACCACCGATCGGATGGATCAGGGCCGCGCTCACCATGCTGCGGTGCTGATGGCGTCGGGCAAGGTGCTGCTCGCGGGCGGCTGCCACGGCAATTGCGATCCCGTACTCGATACCGCCGAGATCTTCGATCCCCAGCGATATGCCTTCTCGACCGTCGCCGCCCGCATGACTCGTCCGCGGCATTCGCTTTCCGGCGTGTTGTTGGCTGACGGCCGGGTGCTGCTGGCCGGAGGCTGTGAGGACGGTTCATGCACGATCATGCCCCAGGAGAGCGAGATTTTCGATCCCGCGGAAGAATCCTTCACAATCGGTCCGTCGATGGTGGCGGCGAGACGCAGCGCCACGGCGGTACGGCTGCGTTCGGGCAAGGTGCTGTTCGCGGGAGGCTTCGCTGGCGACGTGAACCTTGCACCCCTGAGCTCTGCGGAGATCTACGACGCTGCGCTCGCCGCGTTCGTCCCTGCCGGGGCGATGACCTCGGGCCGGGGATTTCACACCGCCACCCTGCTGCCTACCGGAGCCGTGCTCGTGGCGGGAGGTGTCGTGTCGACGTCGAGCGTCACCGCGTCGGCCGAGCTGTTCGACCCGGTCACCGCCACCTTCCACGTGACCGCAGGCGCAATGTCTGTGCCCCGCGCGCACCACGCCGCGACCGCCACGGCCGACGGCCGCGTGCTGGTTTCCGGGGGGTGTACCTCGAAATCGTGCTCTTCGGTCGAAGCCACCGCCGAGGTCTTCGATCCCGCTGCAGGCGGCGGGCTGGGAGCATTCACGCCTGTGCCGCAGCCGATGCGCGGTCCGCACCGAGACCACATCTCGATGTTGTTGCCCACCGGTCGGATCCTGGTGGCCGGCGGGATGAAGCCGGGGTCGGGCGGAACCACCAGCATGACGAGCGAAGCCGAGCTGTTTGACCCGCAAACGCTCACGTTCGCGGCCACGGACTCGATGATAGCGCTGCGCCGCTTCGCTTCGGCCACCATGATGCCGACGGGGCGCGTGCTCATCGCGGGAGGCTTCGGCACGGGCGATCCCTTGCCGAGTGTGGAAGACTACGACCCGTTCGGTTCCGCCGCCGCCTCTCAAACACACGTCGTGAGCGCCATGAATTCACCGCGCATCGGCCACACGGCGACCCTCTTGCCCCATGGCAAGGTGCTGCTCGCCGGCGGCGTCGCGTGTACTTCCGACGATCTCAGCACGGGCTGCTATGCGCCCATCGCGCAGACCGAGATCTTCGACCCTGCGACCAACACGTTCACCCCCGCCGGGACAATGCTGAATCCGCGTGTCCTGCATCGCGCCACCTTGATGGCGGATGGCCGTGTGCTGTTCACCGGCGGATGCGACAATCCCCTCTGTGCAAAGACGATCCTGACGAAAGGCCCCATCACGACCGCCGAGATCTACGACTCGGCGACGGGACAGTTCAGCCTGCTCGCCGCCCATATCAACGTGCCCCGAGTCAACCACACGGCCACGACGCTGGCAGACGGACGGGTGCTGTTGGCCGGAGGTTGCACCGAGGCGCTGTGCGCAAGCTCCGATGCGACGGCCGACGCCGAGGTCTTTCAGCCAACGACCCAGACATTCACGCCCGTGGGCAAGATGTCGCGCGCGCGCGGTGGCCACACGGCGACCCTGCTCGACACGGGACGGGTGGTGGTGATAGGCGGGCGGGACGACCAGGGAAGCGTCGACGTCACGGAGGTCTTCGATCCGGCCACTGACAGCTTCGAGGAGCTTCCAGGGCCGGCCGACTTTCGTACGGGACACGCATCGCTGCTGGTTCCCTCGGGAGATCTGCTTCTGGCCGGCGGTCTCGGACCGGCGGGAACCACCGCCATCGTCAACTCCGCCGAGTATTATGACCCTCGCACGGGAAGCTCCAGCCCGACGTACTTCATGAGCGTGAAGCGCTTCTGGTTGAACGATGCCCTCATCCCCCTGATTTCAGGCAAGGCTTTCGTATCCGGAGGATGTGCCGATTTTACGGGATGCTCCGACGCTCAGAAGCATTCCACCGAGCTGTTCAATCCCTCGTTCAACTACGGCCTCGGAGCCTTCTTCCCCGCGGCTTCGATGTCCGCCGCACGCAGCGGTCACACCATGACGCGCCTGCCCAACGGCAGCGTCCTCATCGCGGGTGGCTGCGACACCGACGTCACCCTCCCGCGATTGTGCGTCGGAGACGTCGTCGAGGGCACCGCCGAGCTGTTCAGCGATACGCCGCAAGCGCTCGCTGCCAGGCCGACCATCACCGACGTCCCTGCTTCGGTCACCATCGGAACCCCGGTGAATGTGACGGGCACCGGCCTGCAGTCGATGGCCGGAGGCGGAGTCGGCACCTCCGGCAGCGGTGACGCCAACCACCCAGTGGCCCTGTGGTTTCCGAACGCCGGCGGGTATCCCCTCGTCTCTGCGATGACTTCGTTTACGGACACCTCCGCCATCTGGCATGTGCCCATGACGGCCCGGCTCGGCGGTGGTTGGCTCCATGTGGTCGTCCACGGTATGGCCAGCCCAGGCGTGTATGTCACCCTCCGCCCCGCACCGGTTGGTGCGTCCTGCTCGGTCGACCCGGAGTGCGCGACGGGTTGGTGCCGTGACGGCGTGTGCTGCTCCACCGATTGCAGGGGCACATGCGAGGCCTGTTCGGCCGCGAAGAAGGGCGGCGGCGCCGACGGCGACTGCGGCCCAATCCCCGATGGTTTGGATCCCGACGACGAGTGCGAGCAGCAACCGGTTTCCACCTGCCAGCAGGATGGCACCTGCGACGGCGGCGGGCATTGCCGTCTGTATGCCGCGGGCACGCCCTGCACGGACCCCTCATGCAAGGCTGGACAGTATGCGGGGCAAGGTAAGTGCGACGGTGAGGGAACGTGCAAGGTGCCTGCGAGCCAGCCCTGTGCGCCGGGTATCTGCACGGCGGACGAGACGTCGTGCTCGCTGCTGTGCTCGGTGCCCGAGGATTGCGCCGACGGTGCCTTCTGCAATGCAGGAGTGTGCGCGAGCAAGCGCACCCAGGGTACGCCCTGCACGGATTCGCAAGAGTGCTTGTCCGGCTTCTGCGTCGACAGCGTGTGCTGTGATGCGCCTTGCATCGGGCAGTGCCAGGCGTGCGACAATCCGGGATCCGTGGGAACGTGCGCCGTCGTGCAGGGCGCACCCCACGGCAACCGGCCTCGTTGCGACGGAGACGATCCACGCTGCGCCGGAACGTGCGACGGCGAGCACGGGGCGGCGTGTCGATACCCCGGGCTGGAAACCGCTTGCGGTGAGCCGTCCTGCTCCGACGGTGTCGCTCGCTCGTCCGCCTGCCAGGGCAATGGCCATTGCGCGCCCAGGCCCGACGACGAATGTGCCCCCTACGCCTGTGGCGATACGACATGCAGGCAAAGCTGCGCCTCGAGCAGGGACTGCGCCGCAGGCGCCTTCTGCGACGTGTCCACGTCCAGGTGCACGCTCGGAGCGTACTGCCTCGACCGGGAGACGCACGTGGACGTGAACGGCAGGCGGGCATCGTGCACACCCTATACATGCAGCGCGGGATCGTGTCGGGCATCGTGTGTCCTCACGTCGGACTGCGCAGCGGGCTACGTGTGCGATCGGGAAGCCCAGAGCTGCATACCCCGCGAGGCCGTGCCGGCGGGCGACAGCGGCTGCGGCTGCATGACGGCCGGCGATCGGGTTCAGCGCTCCGCCGCCTGGGCATGGCTCTGCGGGATCCTGCTGGCGTGGGCCGCGCGGAACCGTCGCCGCCGTCGGCTGGACCACGCCCGCTTGCCGTCGCGCCATGGATCGCCCCCATGAGCAGCCATCGCATCCCCCAGCTCGCCGACGCCGTCCCAGGCGAAAGCGTCGTGCTGCAGGGTAACCTCGCCTTCGCCCTCGGCTGCGCGCGCGGTGGAATTGAGGTCGCCGACGGATACCCCGGTACGCCCTCGACCGCGGTCATCCGTATGGGTCTGCGGTTCTGGCAAGCCGCGATCGATTTCGCGGAGCATTCGCCGGTCCACCGAATCGTGTGGAACGATCGTTCCCTTGGTGCGGTCGTACACGGCACGACGGCGCTGCGCGAGATCCTGTCCAGCTTGCGCGTTCGTCCCTCGACACGCTCGCTGGTGACCGCGTCTCCGCTGCCCATTCAGCTCGTGCGCCGTTTCCAGGAAGGGCTGCGGGGTCCGATGGTCGTGCTCGGCGACGATTTACGGTTCGTGCAGGAAAAGATTGCATCGGAGGGCCATCTTGCAGAGGGCAAGCCGCGCTGGTCCAACCGCAGCGAGTGGATGCCCCGCGACATCGCGGAGCGCCTTGGAGCGACGCAGCTCCCCGCGACGTCGCATCCCGTAGCCGAGATGCCGCATCCCCCGAACATCTGCGCCGGATGTACCTATCGTGCCTTCGGGCTGGTCGTCACCAGGTTGCGCAAGAAAAAGCAAATTCATGAATTGTATGTGTGTATATGCATAAAATCGTTGGTGTGCCTCCTCGACGCCATCGACACCTGCACATGCATGGGTGCGGCGGACGCGAACCGTCGCGGCGTCGTGCTGGCCGATACCAGCCTGGCGGCGCGCAGCTTGTCGGTCATCGGCGACTCGACCGAGTGCCATTCGCGGCTGGACGCCACCCGCAATGGACTGTTCCACGGCATCCCGGGCGTCCGGGTGGTATTGGACGACCTGTCCGCCGGCATGACCGGCGGGCAGCCGGTACCCACCTCCGCCGCCAATCTGGCCGGCGAGTGTTGGTACTTCGATCGAATGGCGGCGCTGCGTGCCGAGGGCGCCGACGCCCGCCTGGTCGACGCGTTCGACAGGAGAGCGATCGAGCCGCCGCCTCCGGAGTTGCGCGCTCCGCTGCCACCGCCGGCAGGTAGCGATGTGCAAGCTCCGGCGGCGCCGCTGCCCGGATCCATCCGCGTCGCCATCCGCCGGGTCAGCGGACACGGCAATCTCCTTCTCGGCAAGGTCCTAGCCGAGCTGGCGCTGCGCTGCGGATTCGGTAACATCGTCAAAGGCGAGACGTATGGTATGGCACAGCTCAGGGGTGCGGTGATCTGCACCTTGGCGTGCGGCGACGTCCGCTCGCTCATGCTCGCGCTCAGAACGGCCGACGCCCTTGTGGCCCTCGAGTCCTCCGAAGTCCTGCGCCCCGGGTCCCTCGATCGGCTCAACGACGGCGGCGTGGTCGTGCTCGATCGCCTGCGCCTGGTGCCGCCAGGCATGCACCCCTCCGCATATCCTGGCCTGGATGCGATTCGGGCGTCCCTGGCTGGCCGGCCTGTGGCGGAGTTCGACGCGCTGAGGGAGGCGATGGCGATCGGCGACACCTCCGGTCGGTCCGCGACGGTGATCGCCCTCGGTGTGCTGTCCACCATGGCGCCTCTGTCCTCGATACCGGTGGCGATCTGGTGGGAAGCCATGGCGCGTGTCTCTTTCCGAGCCAATATCCCCGACGCCAATTCGCTTGCCTTCGAGGGCGGGCGCAGCGGGGCCTCCGAAACCCGGCGTTGTACGCCTGTCCCTTGGTCATGATGAAGGCGATCCTCTCCCCTGCATCCATTGCAGTCGTCGGCGGCAGCAATGACCTCCGCAAGCCCGGCGGTCGCGTCGTCGCCAACCTCCTCGGTCATGCTCACCCGCCCGTGTGCGTGGTGCATGCCGAGGGCGAGCTGGTGCAAGGTCTGCCCACGTACCCCAGCCCGGACGACCTGCCGGACGCGCCGGATCTCGCGATCGTGGCGATTCCCGCGCCGCAAGCCGTGGATGCGGTGCGGAGGTTGGCCGCGCGGGGCACCCGCGGCTTCATCGTGCTTTCGGCAGGGTTTGGCGAAACCGACGAGAGCGGGAGGCGATTGGAGCAAGCGCTACGCGATGTGGTCGTCAACGCCGGAGCCGCGCTCATCGGTCCGAACAGCCTGGGTGTGTTCACGCCGCGTTATGTGGGTACGTTCGGCGGACCTCGATTGACCCCGATTCCCGGGACCATCGAATTCATCTCCGCGAGCGGGTCCACCGCCGCCTTCATCATCGAGGCGGGGCTCGAGAGGGGACTTCCGTTTGCGTCGCTCGTTTCGGTGGGCAACTCCGTGCAGTACGGCGTGGAAGACGTGCTCGCTCACGATCAGGTCGTCGACGACCCGCCGCCCCGCACGCGATTGCTATACATGGAGTCGATTCGAGCCCCCCGCGCGCTGCTCGAGCACGCACGAAGGTCGCATGCGAGCGCACGGCACATCATCGCGCTCAAGGCGGGCACCACCGAAGCGGGCGCACGAGCCGCGTCGTCGCACACGGGCGCCATGGCTACGCGGGACGACGCCGTGTCCGCCCTGTTCGACAAGGCGGGCATCGTGCGCGTGCGCTCGGGCGCGGAGATGGTCAACGTGGCCGGCCTGCTGACTTGCTACCGGGCGCCAAGGGGACGTCGTATCGCCATCATCACCCACGCAGGCGGCCCCGGAATCATCCTTTCCGACGAGCTGACGCGCCGGGGCTTCACCATTCCGCCTTTGACACCTGCGTCGCGAAGCCGTCTCGAGCGTGCGTTGCTCCCGGGCAGCGCCACCGGCAATCCCATCGACTTCCTCGCCGCCGGCACGGCCGACCACCTGCGACAGATCTTCCAGGTGTTGTCCGAGCACGAACGCGACAACATCGACGCGGCCTGCGTCATCTACGGCAGCCCCGGATTGTTCAACGTATGGCCCGTTTTCCAGACCATCATCGATGCAGTGCGAACCCTGCCGTTCCCGGTCTATCCCGTCTTGCCGAGTGTCCGGACCGCCGCACAGGAAGCGCGTAGATTCCGCGACGCCGGCTATTTCTATTTCGTCAACGAGGTCGACCTCGCCGTCGCCCTGGACCGCGTGGTCCACACCCCGCCGCCCGCGCCCGCCGACCCGGTGCTGCCCGACATCGACCGCGCAGCCGTCGACCAGGTCCTTCGTGAGGTGCGTGCAAATCGCCAACACCGGCTGGACCCACGACAGGTGCAACGCATCCTGCGGGCTTGCGGCTTCGACCAGCCTCCTTGCGAGCTGGTCGCGTCCGCCGATGATGCAATGCGCGCCGCGGCAGATCTCGGGTACCCGGTCGTCCTCAAGGTAGCCGACTTGTTGCACAAGACCGACCAGGGCGGCGTGAGGCTGGGGCTCCGAACATCCGATGAAGTTCGTGCGGCGTTCCAGCAGCTCGCAGCCATCCCCGGCGCGAAGTCGATCCTCGTGCAGCGCCAGGTCGACGGGATTGAGCTCATCGTGGGATTGTCGCGGGAAGGGGCTTTCGGCCATCTCGTCCTCCTGGGGCTCGGCGGCATCTATGCGGAGGTGTTGGGCGACTCCGCTACGGGGCTGTCGCCCCTGAGCCGCGAGGAAGCCGACCGCCTGATCTCCCGGCTCCGTGCGCAGCGGCTGATCGACGGCTTCCGGGGACGTCGAGGCGTCGACCGCACCACGCTCGCCACCGCCCTGCAGCGCCTGTGCGCGCTCGCCCAGCATGTGCCAGCCATCCAGGAGATGGATATCAACCCTCTCATGGGTACCGGTGAGCAGCTATGGGCCGTGGACGCCCGGATCCAGGTGGAACCCCGGGAGCTGCTTTGATCGCGTGTGCTGCTGCCTCCACCCACCCCACGAAAGCGACCGCGGGCGGCAGCCGGCATGCAGATGGTGAGGCCTTGCCCAGAGACCGTCTCCGCTGCGTTCGGACGGCACGACCGCCATCAACCCATGGTCAAGCCCACCTCCTCGTGGCATCCTCATCTCGTGCCCAAGCCCGACGCACCCGCTCCCCAGGCGCTCAAGACGCTGCCCTTCGACACGGACACCTCGCTTCGCGACAAGGTCATGCGGTCGATCAAGGCCCCCTATCGTCCGGTTCTCGTCGTGCTCGTGGGCAACGAGGCCGGCACCCGCGTCGTCCTCGAAGGCACCGTCGTGGTGGGCAGAAACCCGGCCAACCATCTCACCCTCACCGACGCCGGGGTGTCGTGGCATCATGCCCGCGTCGAAGATCGCGGCGATGCCTGGGCCGTTGTCGACCTGGACAGCACCAATGGCACCCTGGTCAACGACCGCCGCATCGCCGAGTACGTACTCCATCCGGGCGACAAGATCACCTTCGGGCGCACCGTGGTCCGGTTCGATGTCCAGGACGCTTACGATCAAGCCTATGACGTGGTCGTGGAACGGATGATGAACATCGACGATCTGTCTGGGCTGCTGGTGCGGCGCAAGTTCGACGCCGAGCTGCAGGCGATGCTGTCGACGGCACGGGTCAGGGGAGAGCCGGTGGGCCTGCTCGTCATGGACCTCGACGGGATCAAGTCGATCAACGACACGCACGGGCACCTGTTCGGTGCGTACACCATCGGGGAGGCGGGAAACCTGATTGGGCGTGTGATCGCCGGCAGCGGTATCGGCTCGCGCTTCGGTGGAGACGAGTTTCTGGTGGCCTTGCCCGGCGCCGACCTCGCCGCCACCTCCGCGATGGGGGAGCGCATCCTACGCGCCATCGCCGAGCACCGCTTCGAGCGGGAAGGCATCGTGCTGCGTCCGGGGATCTCCATCGGCGCGGCGTCGTTCCCCGCTCAGGCCGAGGACGCGTTGGGCCTGTTCCAGGCCGCCGATGAGGCCATGTACCGCGCCAAGCACACCGGCAAGAACCGCGTGTGCACCTGAGCCTCGCGGTCTCCGGGCCGGCTTTCGCTTTCGACGATCCGCCAAGCTCCACGCAAGGCCAACAACACGGTTGCGAACACGCAACGCCGGCTCAGCGTGGGTGCCGAGTGCGCCGCGATTCCCTGTTAACGCTGCCGCGTCGTGTGTTGGGAGGTTCCCAATTGACACCCAAAGGATCAATGCGGGCGCGCACCAGAACCCCCGCCGGTCCCAGGTACCCGCCGCGGACGCGGGAATCCACGGGCTCCGGCCGTGTCGGCCGTCGCAACCGGTCCTTGGCCGGTGCCCCGGCTTCCTGAGGAGGCATTCCAGGCCGTGCTCTCCCTTCTCATGCGGACAGCTCGGCCGCTGCTTGCCAACGGCGATGCGCGGTGCTCCGGACAGGCGAGCATGCAAATGTGGAGATCAAACTGTGCTGGTCCGGGAGCCCGCAGCGGTCGTCAACCCGCAGGGCAGACGTTCGAGCACTTGGTGGCGACGCAGCCGGGGGTCAATCCCTTCCAGAAGGCGGCGAAGTCCATCAAGCCATTGAGGTGCGAGGTGGCGCAGCCCTGCGCGCACTGGACCGACGGCGGCTGCCCGTCGGGAGAGCAGTCCTGCATGATGCACGTCCAGATCGCCATGCACTCGGCGTTCTGTGCGCACTTGTCGCACTGGTCGTAGCACTGGGTATTGATGCACTCGTCGCACTGCGGGAGCGTGGTCTGAATCGCGCAGGTCGGTCCGCCGTCGGAACCAGCCTCGGCCGGTCCGCCATCGCCGCCCGTGCCGCCCGTCGACCCGCCATCGCCGCCCGTGTTCGCGGTGCCGCCGTCGCCGCCGTCACCCGCTCCGCCACCCGTGGCGCCACCACCGGTTCCCGCCACGCCTCCGCTGCCGGCTTCACCGCCTGTCGCGGCTCCACCCGTGCCGCCCGCAGCAGCGTCGTCTGGCGCGCCACCACTGCCACCGGTCGCTGCGCCCGCATTCCCGCCTCCCGACGGACTCGTGTCATCACTGCCACAGCCCGCCGCCAACGCCAGCAGCACTGCTCCCGTCCAGAGCGTCATCCCCAACACAGTTCGTTTCATGGTGCAAGCCTCCCTTCAAGCATTACTCGTATCGTCTCTTCATGAACGCAGCGCCGCTTCGCGTCAAGCACGGCCGCGATCCTGGGCCATCGCGCCTGTGCGTTCCACGACGGTTCGCACTCGGGACGTCACGGGGAAAGATGGATCACGCGGGGTGCCGGAACCCGCGCGAACGTGCCGCCAGCGGGTGCCGGCTTGACGGGCTCGGGAGTCGACTCGATGTACGGGGTGGGCTAACATCCCATGGCATTGGATCGGGGCACGATGGACAAGACTGTAGGGAGCGTTCTCGACCGCGCAGCGGACCAATGGCCGGATACGCCAGCGATGCGGGTCAAGCGAGGCGGCCGCTGGCAAACCACCACATGGGCCCAGTACCGTCAGCAGGCGAGAGACGCCGCAAAGGGCTTCATCGCCCTGGGGCTGCAGCCCGGCCATGGTGTGACCATTCTCGGCTACAACCGGCCCGAGTGGTTTCTCGCGGACATCGGCGCCATCCTCGCCGGCGGGGTACCCGCGGGCATCTACACCACATCCAGCCCGGAACAATGCCGCTACATCACGGCACACTGTGACGCCGACGTTGCCGTGGTGGAAAACCGGGTCCAGCTCGACAAGCTGCTCGCCGTGCGAGACAGCCTCCCCGCTTTGCGTGCCATCGTCGTGATGGACGGCGCGCCGGGCGACCACCCCAACGTGATGGGTTGGGATGAGCTGATGGCTCTCAGGCGCGCGCAGTCGGACGAGCCGTTGCAGCACCGTCTCGACGCGCAACAGCCCTCGGGATTGTGCACGCTGATCTACACGTCGGGCACGACAGGGCCGCCGAAGGCGGTGATGATCACGCACCGCAACCTGACGTGGACCGCTCACACCGCGACGGCCATGATAGGCGGCTTCGGTCCGGGAGACGACCTGATCAGCTACCTGCCGCTCAGCCACATCGCCGAGCAGCTCGTGTCGCTGCACATGCCGATGACGTTCGGCGGGTGCAGTTGGTTCGCCGAGAGCATCGAGACGTTGGGCGACACGCTACGGGAAGTCCGGCCCGTAGCATTCCTGGGCGTTCCCCGTGTCTGGGAGAAAATCCAGGCGCGCATCATCGTTGCCGCGGCCCAGAACGGTCCCGTCGCACGTCGAATCGGCGCGTGGGCTCGTGGTGTCGGTCTTCGCGCCGGGCTGGCCGACCAGGCCGGACGGCAACGACCCCTGCTCTATCCATTGGCCAACAAGCTCGTTTTCTCCAAGGTCAGACAGCGTCTCGGACTCGATCGCTGCCGCATCGCCATCACCTCCACAGCGCCCACTCCCCGCGCAACGCTCGAGTTCTTCCTCAGCCTGGGAATCCCCCTGCTGGAGGTCTACGGCATGAGCGAGGCCACCGGTCCCGCCACCATCTCCCTGCCGAGCCGCTATCGCACGTCGACCGCTGGATTCGCGCTCGACGGTTGCGAGCTGAAGATCCTCGACGACGGGGAGGTGTGCATGCGAGGCCCCAATATCTTCGCGGGCTACCTCAAGGATCCCCAGGCCACACGCGAAGCGCTCGACGACGACGGCTGGTTGCACTCGGGGGACATCGGACACATCGACGCGGGTGGATTTCTCACCATCACCGATCGGAAGAAGGAGCTCATCATCACCGCGGGCGGGAAGAACATCTCGCCTCAGGCCATCGAGGCTCAGCTCAAGACGGTGCCGGGGATCGTGCAGGCGGCGGCGGTGGGCGATGGAAGACGGTTCGTCAGTGCATTGATTGTGATCGACCCGGAGCAGGTTCCCTCGATGGCGGCTTCTGCAGGCTCCACGGCCCGCACGGTGGCCGAAGCAGCCTCGGACCCCGCTTTCCTCGCCTTCTTGCAGGCGCAGATCGACCGGGCCTGCGCGCACCTGTCGCGCGTCGAAGCCGTCAAGAAGTTCGCCATCGTCGACGGCGAGTTCAGCGTGGAAGGCGGGGAGCTCACGCCGACCATGAAGCTCAAGCGCCGCGTGATCGCGACCAAGTACAAGCACCTGATCGATGCGATGTACGACGAGGCCGGAACACCAGCCGGGCCCGATCGGCGCCGCAATCCTGTGGACGCGCGAGCGTGATCGGAGGACCGCGCTAGCCGCAGAGCTCGATCACCTTGCTGACCAGCTTCGAGACACCATCCCAGACCTCGTCGATCCGCTGCGCGCACATGTACGCCGGCGTGCTGACGATCCGGTTGGCTTCATCCACCACGATCTCGCGCACCGGCGCGTTCTGATGACGCCCGCCGAGCTTCTCGATATCGCGCGCGGTGGCCGGGTCGGTTCCGATCGTGAGCAGCGGGTGATGATCCGCCCCTAGCGATCTGGCGACCACCATCGGCGCGATGCAGATCGCTCCGATCGGCTTTCTGGTCGCGTGGGCCTCTTTCAGTACCCTGTCCATTTCCGGGTCGATGCCGCACGCGGCGCCCTTCACGGCGTAGTCGATGAGGTTCTTCGCGGCGCCGTAGCCACCGGGCAGCACGACCGCATCGAACTGCGCCATGTTCAGGTCCGCGAGAGGCTTGACGTTGCCGCGCGCGATGCGGGCAGACTCCGTCAATACGTTGCGCTGCTCGCTCGATGGCTCGCCTCGAACGTGGTCGACCACGTGCATCTGAGGCTTGTCGGGCGCGAAGACCTGATAGTTCGCCCCGGCCTGGTCCAATGCCAGCAGCGTTGATACGGCCTCGTGGATCTCGGCCCCATCCAGGAATCCACATCCGGTCAGCACGACGGCTACGCGCTTGCTTGCCATGATACCACCTCCTCTGTGTCCGTTGCTCGCGGCGCGGAATCGTCCACCGAGCGCGTGAAGCCTACCACATTCCTCCGGCCATCCTGAAGCTCGCCCGGCTGCCTGTCGCGTTCCCGTGCCACGTTGACAGATCCTGGTCGGCGGTACTGCCGTATGCCCCGGCCGCGGGCGACTGCGGAATCACCACCCGGTCTTCTCGGCTGACGATGCCGTCATCGATCGGGACGTCTCGGTGGCGGAAGCTTGACCCGCGGTGGTGTGCGTGTCGTGGTACCCGGTGGAGGTGACGTCGTGGTGCCCGGCGGAGACGTTGTCGTGCCCGGCGGACGAATCACGATCGGCGGCCACTTTCGCGGCGGCGCTGTCGTGGTCGCGGGCGGTGCCGTGGTCGTCGACGGCGGCGCTGTCGTGGTCGCCGGCGGCGTCGTGTGCGTCGCGGGGGGCGCAGTCGTGGTCGATGGCGGCTTGGTCGTGCTGGTCGACGGCGGCCTCACCGTGGACGTGGTGGCCGGTGGGGGCGTGACCGTGGCCGGCGTCGTCTCGGTCGGCGGTGTTGCTGCTGTGTCGTCAGGAGGCGTGACCGCTGGATCGGATGGGTTGCCACCGATCGGGTCGACCGTCACGGGGGGCGCCGTGTTGACGTCGATGACCGGCGGATCGTTGTCTGTTGCGGTGGCGCGCGACCGCACCACATACACGGCCGCCGACGCCCCTCCGATGAAAAGCAGACCCAGCAGGCCCAGACCGAGCAGCATGCCCCACGGTCCCTTGCGCGGGCGCGGTCTGCTGTACGATGGCGCATACCCGATCGGCCCAGCCACGGTGGCCGGACGCACGCCTGCGGGCATGGGCGTTCCCGGGCTGGGCGTCATCGCGCCTGCCGCGGGTGCCACAGGCTGATCGATCATGGTCGGTATCGGTCCACCGGCGCCACCCTGGTTCGCAAGCTCGGGTGGCGGCCCGCCTGGGATCGTCCCGCCCTTGCGTCCCGAGCCCCCATACGGGTCGCCGGGCGGAAAGAATCCTCCGGGTGGCTGGTTCATCGGGTCTATCTCCTTGCAGTCTGACGACGGATCCCTCCTGTCTATGTACCGGAATCCCGCCGCCATCGCCAGATCCCACGACCCATGCGCCCCATCTCGACCCACGACCGCGAGAAAACAAGGCGTCTGTCCCCATCCCAACGCTCGCTCGTCTTGCTCGTTCATGCCCGTCTGACCCCCGCCCAGGTCGGGCATTGGCTCGCATCGCCGCGCCCCTCGAACGCACGGGCTGCAGTCCGTGCCTTCTCCCCGGCGAGCTGGCGTCGTTCGGTCGCGATGTCACGATGACGCGCCGAGAAAATGTGCTCGGGTAAACCGACCGCGAGTTGTTGTCGTCCCGCCCGTCGACAGGGAAGCAAGGGGAGACCATTGACGTATCCCTCAGAAGACCCTCCAATGGGTTTTCTGAAGTCGTGTTCCATGGGCGCCGGCCCGGGACCGGGATGGCTTGGCAAGATCGACGAGCAGTAGGAGAGAATCGATGCGAATCAGGTGGATCGGTTGGAGCCTGGGGTTGATAGGCGTCCTGGGACTTGTCGCGTGTACCGTGGTGAGCTCCGATGAGAACCCCGCGGGTACCGGCGGTAGCGCCGGCGCTGGCGGCAACGCAGACGGAGGCACCGGCGGCGGCGGAGGCTCGGCTGGGGCGACCAACAACGGCGCGTGCGGAGACATCTCCGTCAACGGCGCGTGTGCGGACGACCAGACCCTCAAGACCTGCGTGATCCCCGAGACCGACGACCCGACCGCAAACCCCGAGTACGTGCTCACCAAGACCTGCGCCCCGGGAACGGCGTGTACCACCATCCATGGCATCGCCCAGTGCAAGCTCCTGGGCGAGTGCGCGGCCGGCGACATCTCATGCACCTACGACCAAACCAAGCTCCGCACGTGTGAAGGCACCGGCACCGACACGCACTGGGTCGACACGCCTTGCGACACCGCCAACAGCGAGAAGTGCATCGTGCCCAAGCCTGGAGAGCCCGCGCGATGTCAGGTCGTCCCGTCGAACTCAGGCGGTAACGGCCCGCGGATGACAGGGCGCATCCAGTACGAGTACCGCAAACCCACGAAGACCGGTTGGAGCAATGTCGAAGTGCAGGACGCCACCGACGTGTACGTGGCCATCTTCGACAACGGCGAGATGATCGGCAAGGCGCTGTCCGGCTACGACCCGGACACGCAGCAGTTCCTCTACGATGGTTCCTTCAAGGCCGATCTGACGCGCGCCCCCACCGATGCCACGGAGGTCTGGGTCTGGCCCATGGCCTTCAACTACGACACCGGCCAACCTCTGATGGCTGTCGCCAAGCTCGTCGATACCGATGTCCTCACAAACGCTGAGACGTCCAACGCGTACTGGGCCTTCGGAACCGACGTCGGCACGCTCGGCAAGACCGTCGACGGCAACGTCACCAACGTGGGCGACTGGACGATCACGGAGGCGGAAGGCTCGGGCGCGTTGAACATCTATCGCTGGATCGACTACGGCCTGCTCCGTACCGCCAACGGTATCAGCCCGAGCCAGCACTCGCTGATCGTGTACTGGAATCCGGAAACCGGTACGCCGTCATGCGGCGCCTGCTTCTGCGGCCCGAGCTGCGGAGGAGGCAAGGTCAAGTACGGTGATGGCCCGAATGATGTCGACCAGTACGATAGCTGGATCGCGCTCGGTGGTCCGTCGAACGACGGCTCGACCGAGTGGGCGCGAGCTGTCATTTCCCACGAGTTCGGCCACTACGTGATGATGAACTACTCGGCGTCGCCCGGCGAGGGCGGCCCACACTACGTGGCCGCAGCCTCCAAGCCCGGTCTCGCGTATTCCGAAGGGTGGGCAACGTCGTTCGGCATGACCAACGTCGGCTCGCCGGTATACATCGACCAGCAAGACGGCACCTTCTTCTGGGTCGACCTGTCGAAGTACGACTATTCCGGTGGCCCGCTCGAAAAGCCCGACCCCAACGGGGCTATCGACCAGTACATCAACGAGAACATCGTGGCCGGCATGATCTGGAAGCTCTGGGTCGACCAGTCGCTCGACCCCGACGGGCGCAACCTGGGCGACGACAAGATCTTCGCCACCCTGACGAACCCCAAGCTTGTCGACGGCACGTACAACCGCGGCTACTACAAGGTCGACCTGGTCGACTTCCTGGATTCGGCCATCTGCTCCGGCAGCGCCACGGTGGAAGACGTCGCGAGCGTGACCGGGCCGGCCCAGTACCCCTACAACCCTGCAGCCAAGCCCTGTCCGTGATCGCTGGAACCACGAGGAAGACGAACATGAAGAGCATGACCAAGACATTGTTGGGCGCGAGTGCCCTGTGCGCGTTGCTTGCGGTCGTGGGGTGCACGCAGAGCGGTTCGAACAGCAATGGCGGCCAGGCGCCGCCCCCGAACAACCCGGACCCCAGCATGGGCCAGCCCACCTCGCCAGGCATGACCGCGCCCCTGTTCCTCACGCTGCGCGGACCTGATCCTGCCCCCCCTTCCGGCAACATCACGCTGGACCTCGAGATCACGGTCAACGAGCCGATTCGCATGCCGGTCAACCTCCAGATCCTGCTGCCTCCCGGCGTGCAACTCGTCGCCGGTCAGCCGCAGGAAATCCTCAACCTCCCGCAACCCGGCAAGCTCTACCGGCAATACACCGTCGTGACCTCTGCCCCGATCACCCAGCCCGTGCTCGTGCGCGCCGACGCCTCCGACCCCGGCGGCGTCTATGGCTTCCACGCCGAGCGTCCGTACCCGCCCGCACCCGCCACGGTGATTCAGCCCGGCCGCCGTCCTCCCATGGCCCGGCCGCCCATGCCTCCCCGCTGATTCGCATCCGGCTTCTTGTTCCTCGGCGTGTACCACGCCCTGCCCCATCCACTACCGTCTCTCCGGACGAACCTGTCTCGCGTTCGTCGTGCCGATGGAGGGGGAACGATCGGGCGTCGGGCAAGACGACGCTGCCGGGGTAGGCGAATTGGACCAGTACAGCCAGGCCCCTGCACCACCGGCGATCAGCAGCACCAGCGATGCCAGCACGACCGCGATGCCGACTGCCAGCATCACGGTCCTCACGCGCTTGCGGGGAGGCCCTGCAACCGAGGGCAGGGTGACCGCAGTCGCCGGAGGCCATGACGACACCACCGGCATCCCCGACGGACTGCTCGACCTTGGTGCAGGCGGATAGGAGTTCGGCACGTGGAAGGGCGCAAGCGCCGCCCGCAGCTCCTGCATCGATCCAATCCGCTGTTCCCGCTCGCGCATCATCGCCCGTCCCACCACCTGCACGATCCCCGGCGGCAAGTCGGGCCGGATCTCTCCCAGCGGCCTCGCCGCTCCTGTCGCCACCTGCAGGATCACTTCCTCGTACGTGTTGCCGTCGAATGGCCTGACGCCCGTCAGCACCTGGTACAGGATCACCCCGAGCGCATAGACATCGACACGGCCGTCGAGATCCTTCACACCGCGTAGCTGCTCCAGAGGCATGTAATGCGGTGTCCCGAGCGTCGTGCCCGTCTGCGTTAGCTTGGCGCCTTCCTCGCGAGACAGGATCTTCGAGATGCCGAAGTCCACCACCTTCGCGAGCTCGCCCGACGGTGTCTGCAGCAGGAAGATGTTGTCGGGCTTCAGATCGCGGTGGATGATCCCTCGCGCGTGCGCCTCCTGGAGCGCCTCAGCGACCTGGTCCACGATCGCCAGCGCCCGGTCCAGCGGTAGCCGGCCCCCGGCGCGTCGCGTGATCTCGCCCAGGTCCACGCCGTCGAGGAACTCCATCACCAGGAATGGAGTGCCATCGTCGAGCGTGCCGGTCCCCTCGACCTTGACGGCGTGCGGTGTGACGAGCGCTTGGGCGGCCGCCGCTTCCTGCATGAACCGACGCGGAATCACCGGATGATGCAGGAAGTGCGGGTGCAGCACCTTGACCGCGTGACGTCGCGACGTGGTCAGGTCGGTCGCTTCGTAGACCGCTCCCATGCCGCCCGCCCCCACGAGGCGCTCAATGCGGAAGCGTTGCGCAACAACCTGGCCGGTGATCAATCGAGACATCTCGCCTACAGCCTGCTCCGAGGTCGGTATACGGCCCGTCCCGCCCTTTCTTGCCCGGAGAACGGCACGCCTCTACGGACTCATGTACAGCCAAACCCCAACGCCCACGGCGACGACCACGATCGCCGCGATAGCTGCGGCAACCATCACGGCAGCTAGGGTCCAGACCGACGGTCCGCGTTCGCGGACCTGGGCCGGCGGGGCCATCGGCGACCCTGGCTGCGATGGGGGCGTCGTTACCTGCGGGCTCCACGCGCCGGAAGCGGCGAGATTCGGCTGAGCCGGACCGATGTGTTGCGGCATTGCCCCCTGCGGCTGTGGGGCCAGATGCTGCCCAGCGCCAGCGCGCCCTGCTGCCTGGGGCGCGCAGACCGGGCAGCGCCCATCCCAGTACGGCGCAAGCGCCAGCCGCAGGTCAGCCATGCTGAGAAATCGGAGATCGCGATCCCGCGCGATGGCCTTGTCGACCACCTCTCCAAGCCCTGGTGGAAGCGCGGTGCAGTACGCGGCGACAGGCGGCGCCGTCGTGGTCGCCACCTTCAGGATCACCTCTTCGTAGGTGAACCCATCGTAGGGCCGAACGCCCGCAAGCAGCTCGTAGAGGATGACCCCCAGCGCGTATACGTCGACACGCCCATCGAGGCCCTTGGTTCCACGGAGCTGCTCGACGGGCATGTACTGCGGGGTACCAACGGTCACACCGGTTTGGGTGAGCTTGACGCCCTCCTCGGTGAAGATCTTGGAGATGCCGAAGTCGACCACCTTGACGACTTCACCCTGGGGCGTCGGGATGACGAAGATGTTTTCGGGCTTGAGGTCACGGTGCAGGATCCCCCGCGCATGCGCTTCATGGATGGCGGCGGCGATCTGGTCGACGATGTACAGGGCCTGATCGGGGGCAAGCCTGCCGCCTCTGCGCGACACGTAGTTGCTGAGATCCTCGCCATCGAGGTACTCCATCACGATGTACGGGATGCCGTCGTCGAGGTTGCCCGTGGCTTCGACCTTGACCGCGTGCGGCGTCATCAGCGCGCGTGCAGCGGTGGCTTCGCGCAGAAAACGCCGGGGGATGACCGGATGGCGCTGCAGCACCGGATGCAGGATCTTCAGCGCCACGCGCTGTCCAGTCGCGTTGTCGCGCGCTTCGAAAACCGAGCCCGTCCCGCCCACACCGACCAAACGATCGATGTGATATCGGTTGGCGACTACGTCACCGACTGCGGGATGAGCGCCGACAACCATCGCGTGCCTCCCCCAGCGTATCCGAGGTCGGCGCCGTGCCGAGCAAAAAGCGACGCCATCCACGGCGAGCAACGTCGTTCACGGGGGAGGCGGCCACCCCGGGATCGGTATGGTGGGCAAGCCAGATGGAAGCGGCGGCAGGGTCGGGATGATGTTCGACGGGATCGCCGAAGGGAACGCCGATGGAAAAGGGGGTAGGGAAGGGAAGCCCGCATCCTGTCCGGCGTCCGCGCCTGCGGCATCGGCGGTGCCCCCCGCGCCGGCGTCCGACAGCGGCGTCTTGGCGGTCGTGACTCCGGGCGGTGTCGTGGAGGGTGGCGTGGCGATGGGCGTCACGACGGTCTCGGCAGTCGTGGACCCTTCGTTGGGCGACACGTTCGCGGGCGGAGCAGTCGCCGTCGTGCCGATCGACGGGGTGTCGTCCGAATCCGCCGAGTGGTTGAGGTACACCAGGGCGCCGATCACGCCCACGGCAGCCACTGCTCCGCAGACCGCCGCAATGATCCCGAGGATCGACAACGCGCTCCGGCTCTTCTTGCGCATGGGCGCCGGTGTCGCAGCCGGCCCGTATGCCCGCGGCAGCGGACCCTGGCCGACGGTTGGACCCGGTGCCGTGGCGTCGACCGCGAGGGGCGGCATCTCCGCCGTCGGCCCATCGCCTCCCAATCCCTGCGCTGGTTCGCCCAGCACGGTGCCGGTTCGAAAAGCCCCGGTCTGCACGGGGGGGGCCGTCCTTGGAGGCTCCGATGGCGGCAGCGTGGGCGCCACGCCGCCTCCGACCGGAGCGTCGTCTCCCGGTTGGGTGGGAGGGGGGCGATGGGACGCTTGCATCGGAGGCGCGGGTGCGGTCCCCGAGGGCGTCGGAGTCGGCTGCAGGTGGCTCGGACGGCCCCCTGCGGCGTTCATGCTCAGCGTGAAGAACGGCAACAACGCCGTGCGCATCTCCGCCGCGCTCTGGAACCGGTCCTCGATGCGTCCGGCGAGCGCCCGCTGCAGCACCGCCGCCAGCGCTTCCGGTGCGTCGGGGTCCAGCTCCCGAAGCGACCGCACCTGGCCGGCCAGCACCGACGCGGCCATGACCCGCGGGTCGTCGCCCGTGACCGGCCGTGTGCCGGTGAGCATCTCGAACAGCAGAACGCCGACGGAGAACAGGTCGGCGCGATGGTCGGCGAGGTCGGCAGAAATCGCCTGCTCCGGGGCCATGTACTCGGGCGTGCCCATCAGCGCGCCGGGACGGGTGAGCCCTCTCTGGAAATCCTCGCTGGTGCGGAGCTTGGCGATGCCGAAGTCCAGCAGCTTGAGCAGCGGGCCCTGCTGCGTGGGAACCACGAACACGTTGTCGGGCTTCAGATCCCGGTGAACCACGCCTTTCGCGTGAGCCGCCTCGAGCCCGTTCAAGACCTGCGCGGCGAAGTCCAGCGCGGTTGCCCGCGGCAGCCGGCCCGATCGCGTCAGCACTGCCTGCAAGCTCTCGCCCTCGAGCAGCTCCATCACCAGGTAGGGCAGACCGTCGGGGGTCTGGTCGACATCGCTGACCAGCACCACGTGCGGCGACCGGATGCTGGCCGAAACCCGGGCTTCTTGCAGGAAGCGGGCGACGAGCCCGGCGCGACGGGCAAGCTCGGGGTTCAGGAACTTCAGCGCAACGGCGCTCCCCAGGTACTCGTGGACCGCCTCGAACACGCTTCCCATGCCGCCTTCGCCGATCAGGCGCATCAGGCGGTACTTGCCGTTGACGATTTCTCCGACGGACGGGCGAGGCACGCCGCGAGCGTAGCAGGCGCGGTCGGGTCCGAGCTAGCACCATGGCGCAGGCACGGCGGTCCCCCTAGCGAAATGCCGAGCAATCCGGTACCTACTTTTGGTACGCACGTTCAAAGCCGAGGTGAGGTCGATGACGACGCAGAAGGCGGTCAGTGGCGACGATGCGGTCAGCGGCGAGTCGCTCGGGCTCGACGACGCCGGCTTGGAGGCGCTCCGCAAGCAGATCGAGAGCTGGCGCTCCGACGTGGTCGCACGGACCACGCAACGCATGCCTCTTCGCAAGGAGCGTTTCACCACGTGGAGCGACGTGGACCTGCCCGACCTTGCGACGCCGCTCGACGCGCCCATTCGGTACGAGGAGGATCTGGGGCTGCCGGGCCAGTATCCTTTCACGCGCGGGGTGCAGCCCACGATGTACCGGGGGCGCCTGTGGACCATGCGGATGTTCGCCGGGTTCGGTACGCCCGAGCAGACCAATGCACGCTTCAAGTACCTTCTGGAGCAGGGGCAGACGGGGCTGTCGACGGCTTTCGATTTTCCCACGCTCATGGGCTACGACTCGGACTCGCCCCGCGCCCTGGGCGAGGTAGGCATGTGCGGTGTGGCCGTGGACAGCCTCCGCGACATGGAGGTGCTGTTCGACGGCATCCCGCTCGACAAGGTGACGACGTCGATGACGATCAACGGTCCGGCGGCGGTGCTGCTGGCCTTCTACATCGCGCTCGCCGACAAGCGCGGGATTCCGCGCAGCCAGATTGGCGGCACCGTGCAGAACGATTGCCTCAAGGAGTTCATCGCCCAGCATGCGTGGCTCGTGCCTCCGCGCGCCGCCATGCGGCTGGTGACCGACACGATCGAGTTCTGCACGGCCGAGGTCCCCCGCTGGAACACGGTTTCGATCAGCGGCTACCACATCCGCGAAGCCGGTGCGACCGCCGCGCAGGAGCTGGCGTTCACCCTCGCGGACGGCATCGCCTATGCCCAGGCGGCGATCGCGCGCGGCCTCGACGTGGATGCTTTCGCGCCACGGTTGTCCTTCTTCTTCGACGTGCACAATGACTTCTTCGAGGAGATCGCGAAGTTCAGGGCTGCGCGCCGGATGTGGGCGAGGTTCATGAGAGATCGGTTCGGCGCCAAAAAGCCCGACAGCCTCAAGCTGCGCACCCACGCCCAGACCGCCGGCGTCTCCCTCACCGCCCAGCAGCCCTACAACAACGTCGTGCGCGTCGCCCTGCAGGCCATGGCCGCCGTGCTCGGCGGCACCCAGTCGTTGCACACCAACTCCCTCGACGAAACCTACGCGCTGCCCACCGAGGCCGCCGTCACCATCGCCCTGCGAACCCAGCAGATCATCGCCGAGGAAAGCGGCGTCACCGGCACCATCGACCCCCTCGCCGGCAGCTACTTCGTCGAGTGGCTCACCTCGCGCCTCGAACGCGAAGCGCTGCAGATCATCAGCACCATCGACGACATGGGCGGCATGGTGGAGGCGATCGAAAAGGGCTACCCCCAGCGCGAAATCGCAGCCTCCGCCTACAAGTTCCAGCGCCAGATGGAGGCCGGCGAGCGCGTCATGGTCGGCGTCAACAAGTACCAGGTCGCCGAGGCCTCGCGCATCCCGCTGCTCCGCATCGACGAGGCGGTCCAGCGCGCGCAGATCGCCAACCTGCACAAGGTCCGCGCGTCGCGTGACCCGCAACGGGTCGAAGCCGCCCTTCGCAAGGTGCGCGATGCCGCGCTCGGTACCTCCAACCTCATGCCCCCCCTCATCGAGGCCGCGTCCGCCTACTGCACCGAACAGGAGATCTGCGACGTGCTCCGCGAGACGCTCGGTACCTACTCCGACCCCGCCGAGTTCTGATCCGCCGAGCTCATCTGCTCGATATGGGACGCCCGTCGAGCAGATCGCGCACCGCCCGCGTCAAACGTTTCACCGACACCGGCTTGAGCAGGAGCGCCGACCGACCCATCGCAGTCAGCTCGTCCGCGTCCACACCCTCGAAGTGCCCGGTCATGAAAAGCACGGGTAGGTCCGGCTGCCTGCGCCGGACCGCGAGCGCCAGATCCCTCCCGCCCAAGCTCGGCATGATGGTGTCGGTCGCCAGCAGATCGATCCGCGCGTCGCGCTCCTCGAACAGCCGAATCGCCTCCGCCCCGTCGCCCGCTTCCAACACCTCGTACCCGGCATGCTGCAATGCTCGGGCTAGCACATGGCGAAGCGTGTACTCGTCTTCCGCCAGCAGCACGCGCCCCGACCCGCTCGGCACGCCGGTCGGATACCCACACGATGCCGGAGCCGAGTCCTCCGAGCACTCCGGCAGGTAGATTCGAAAGCTCGTTCCCTTGCCCAATGCGCTGTCTACCGCGATCGCGCCGCCGCTCTGCTTGACGATCCCGTACACCGTCGAAAGCCCGAGCCCCGTGCCCACTGCCCGATCCTTCGTCGTGAAGAACGGCTCGAAGATCTTGGGACGTACCGCGGGATCGATCCCGCAACCGGTGTCCGTCACCGTCGTGACCACGTACATGCCAGGGGCAAGCCCCAACGAGGACGTCATCGGACCTTCGTGAAGCTGCATGCTCACCGTCTCGAGGGTCAGCTTGCCGCCCGCTTTCATCGCATCGCGCGCGTTGACCGCAAGGTTCATGATCACCTGCTCGAACGAGCTGCGGTCCACCCGAACGTGCCCTGGGTCAGCGGCAAGCAAGGTGACCAGCTCGATGCCCTCACCGATCAAACGCCTAAGCATGCGGCTGGTGTCGCTGATCGCATCGTTGATGTCGACCACGGTGGGCTCGAGCGGCTGCTTGCGGCTGAAGGCCAGCAGCTTACCGGTGAGTTTCGCGGCGCGCTCCGCGGCCCTCGAGATCTCCGCGATGTCCTCGCGCAGATCGCTGTCCGGCGCCACCGACACCTCGAGGACACCGCATGCGCCGAGGATGACGCCGAGGATGTTGTTGAAGTCGTGGGCGATGCCGTCCGCCAACCTCCCCACCGCTTCGAGCTTCTGCGCCTGCAGCAGCGCAGCGTCCTTCTCCACGAGCGCGGCCTGGGCCGCCTTGCGCTCGCTGATGTCGCGTGCCAGCGACAACACCATCGGTGCACCCTTGTACCAGAACGCCCGGGCGCTCACCTCGAATGGAATGCGTCTGTCGTCCGATGCGCACAGCTCCGTTTGGAACAACAACGCCCGACCACGCAGCATGTCGTCGAGCTCGTCACGCGTTCGCGCTTGGTCGAGCGGCGTCAGGTCCGCCATCGTCATCACCAGAAGCTGCTGACGCGTGTAGCCGAGCTGCCGGCACGCAGCCTCGTTCACCTCCACGATCCGCCCCGATGAGCCGTCGACGCCAGGCTCGTGCACGAACATCGCGTCCCGCGCTTCGTCGAAAAGCAGACGCCACGGTTGCTCCCGATCCAGCGCCGAATCGATCGCGTTCCTGCGCTCCGTCACGTCGAGAAACGAAGCCTGCACGAGCCTGCGGCCGCCTACGTCCAGCACCGTGGGCGCGACCTCGAACCAGCGTTCGACGCCATCCTTGCGACGCACGCGCACCTCGCAGGTCGCATCGTCGTCCGCCGAGCGCACGCTGCCGAGCAGCGTGTCGCGGTCGTCTTCATGAACGAGAGCGAGCAGGTCGTCGCTGGAGCAGGCGCGAAGCTCGTCGATCGAGAAGCCGAGAAGCTGCACGGCGCGACGATTCGCGAAGACCACCCGGCCCTCGTGCAGCAGCAGCAGGCCCTGCAGGGCATGGTCCACGATGCTCCGGTACAGCAGCTCGACCTCCGCGCTGTTCTGCGGCCCGGTCCCCGTGGTGATGTCCAGCAGGCTATTTCGATGCATGCAGTCTCCCGGCGGCGCGATCGGAACGAACAATCGCCCAGGATTTTCTACCCCGTCCGGCGGCACGCCGCAACATGCAAGAAAAACGAAAAAAACAGATCCAACGACCAGCCTGCCGGTCAGTCGTCCATGCGCCGGTCTCCGAATCCCGCGCCATATCCCACCGACAAGCCCCCAAACCTCGTGCCCAGCAACTCACCGTACGTCAAGCCCACCGCCAGGCCGAAACGCCGCCGATTTTCGCCCCGGCCGTCTTCGCCCAGCACGAACGACACCCCCGTCCAGACCTCGTCGCCAAAGGGCGCATGGTCCGCACCGTTCTGCCGCGCATCGCACGCCGCAATCCACGAAGACCTGCCCCAGAGCCGAACCTGCGCGTACGTCGTCACGTCCGTCGCCAAGAAGACCTCCACCGGCAGGTCGACTCCGAAGGGTATGTGGTCGCCGGTCAGCCCCGAGATGCCCGCGCCCGCGAGCGCACCGACCGAGACGTGGCGCCCCATGGTCACGCCCGGCCCCACCAGCATGCGCAGGTCGTAGAGAAAGCCGCCGTCGAGGCCGGAACCAAGCCCCAGATCCATGCCGAACGCAGGCCCCATCGGATCGGCGTCCACTACGCCTCGCATCCGCAACGCCCCTGCCACCGTCATCGACGTGCCTCCCCACCTGTCTGCGTCGGACGGCCGCGCAAACGCCAGACCGACCGACACCTCGGCCTCGTCGTGCAGGTGATAGGCGGCCTCGGCGGGGTGGGGCTGCTCCCACGTGCGCTGCAACGACATGAGACGGTCCAGGCCGAGCTTCGACAACCACGGGAAAGGCAGCTCGAACCGCGGCGCAGGATCGGGCTCCACACCCTCGATTCCCTCGATGTGCAACTGCACCAGCGCGTTCGATCCCTTCATCTCGATGCCGTGGATCGCCGCGCGGATGGACGCCATGTCGTCTTCTACCCGCGCGATCTCACGCTGGAGCAAGATTGGATCCTTCACGCCTTCGCGTGCGAGCCCGGCCATGCCCGCGAGCCGCGCTCTAGACTGCTCCGCAGTGCGCAAGCGCGCCTGCGCGTCGAGCCAAGAGCTCGTCACGTTCTCGACCTCCACCCCTCGCCGGAGCTCCACACCCATCGCGGCGAGCTGGCGCAGCGCCTCGTCGAGCCGCCCCACCGGAACCGTCAACGTCAGCTCACCATCGCGACGGCTGACGATCCGTCCGGCGAGCCGCTGGGCGATCTGTTCGGCCTGCATGGCAGCGTCGTCGATGCGTCGGACGCGAACAGTCAGGTGGGCCGTGTACGACAGCAGGTCTCCGCCCGGCGTGGCCGGCAGCGCGGGCTGCTGCGCGGGCTGCTGCGCGGGCTGCTGCGCGGTCGCCGCCACTGGTGCTCCCAGCCACAGCAGCAATACGCCCGCGACAGGCGGGATGATGAGCCCGTGCGCTTCGGTGCGACGACGGTGCGGTCGTGGGCTGTGCATGGCTCGCTCCTCGACGAGCGAGGGTACCACCAACCGGTCGCCCGCGGTTGGCCGCGCAGCATCAGATGATCGTGTCGGTTACTCGATCTCGCGCCGGAGCTGGGCCAGAAAGGCGTGCAGAAACGCCGTGCGATCGCGCGCCATCGATCGTGCCGACCTCGTGTGCAGCCGCTCGCCGATTTGCAGCAGCTTGGTGACGAAGTGGTCGACGCCGAACGCTCGATCATCCGGCGCGCGTGTCTCGCAGAACGGGTCCTCGGTTGCGTAGAATGGGCGGCCCATCGCCTGGCACGTCGCGAAACATCGCGCGATGCCTATCGCGCCTATCGCATCGAGCCGATCTGCATCCTGCAGGATCGCGGACTCCAGGTCCGGCGGGGTCAGTCCGGCGGACCACGCATGCACGCGAATGCACGTCGCCACGCGCCCTGCCGCGACGTCGTCGACCCCACACGCCTGCATCACGCGCAACGCTTCCTCGGCGCAAAGCTCCCCCGAGCGGGCGGAGTCGGGGTGATGCTTGGGCAGATTCACCAGCTCATGCAGGAGCGAGGCCGCACGGCAGAGTGTCTCGTCTGCCCCTTCTATTCGAGCAAGGTGCGCCGCGGTCTTCTCCACGCGAAGCACATGCAGCCAGTCGTGTGCGGGATCGATCGACGATCTCGACCGCGCAACGCACCGCAGCGCTTCGACCGTCGTGTCGTCGAGTGCTCGCCGAGGCATGCGTCACGCCGGTGGGCTCGACAGGTCTTGAAGGGCGTACACGTCGATGGAGGATCCGCGCGCATGCCGGATGGCGCCGACCGCCGCCTCCGCCGCGGACAGGGTCGTGATGCAGGGAATCCCTCGCTCCGACGCGGCCACCCGAATGGCCTTCTCGTCGAAGAACGACGCCCTGCCCAGCGGTGTGTTGACCACCATCTGGATGTCGCCGTTCCGGATGAGGTCCGTGACGTTGGGTCGCCCCTCGTTGACCTTGAACACGAGCTGCGCGGGGATCCCATTGTCGAACAGGTGCAACGCCGTGCCCCGGGTGCCCACGAGCTTGAACCCCAGCTCGTGCAATTGCTTGCCGACTCTGAGCGCGTCCGCCTTGTCGTTGTCGTTGACCGACAAGAACACCGTGCCCTCGAGCGGCAAGTCGATGCCCGCACCGCGCATCGCCTTGAGAAACGCTTCGCCCGGCGTCTTGCCGATGCCCATCACCTCGCCCGTCGACCGCATCTCCGGCCCAAGCAGCACGTCCACGCCCGGGAACTTGCGAAACGGGAACACCGGCGCCTTCGCGAAAAACAGCGGCGGCCGGGGATCGTCGTGCAGCCCGAGATCGTCGAGCGTGGCACCCATCATCACCCGCACCGCCTGCTGCACCAGCGGCGTTCCCGTCGCCTTCGCCAGGAAGGGCACCGTCCTCGACGCCCGCGGGTTGACCTCGAGCACGTACAGCTCACCGTTTTTCTCCGCGAATTGCACGTTCATCAGGCCCCGCACGCCCAGGGCCAGCCCGAGCTTGCGCGTGACCGATACCAACTCCTCATGGATGCGCTGCTTGATCCGATAGGGAGGAAACAGCGCCGCCGAATCGCCGGAGTGCACCCCCGCCTCTTCCACGTGCTGAAGCACCCCCGCGATCACCACCCGCCGACCATCGGCGATCGCATCCACGTCGTATTCATAAGCGTCTTCGAGGTAGCGGTCGACCAGCACCGGCCGATCTTCCGACGCCTTCGTCGCCGTGGTCAGATACCGCTCCAGCCCCTCTTGCTCGTAGATGATCCGCATGGCCTGACCGCCGATTACGTACGACGGCCGGACCAGCACCGGGTAGCCGATGGACGCCGCGATCTTCAGGGCTTCGTCGATGGATCGCGCCATGCCGCTGTCGGGCTGCCGAAGCCCGAGCGACCTCATCAGTGCGCCGAATCTCCCGCGATCCTCCGCCAGGTCGATGGCGTCGACCGAGGTCCCCAGAATCGACAGGCCAGCACGCTCGAGCTCCGCCGCCAGCTTCAGTGGCGTCTGCCCGCCTAGCTGCACGATCACGCCCTCCGGCCCTTCCGCCCGCGCCACGCCGAGAACGTGCTCGATCGTGAGCGGCTCGAAGTACAGCCGGTCGGCCGTGTCGTAGTCGGTCGATACGGTCTCCGGGTTGCAGTTGACCATGATGGTCTCGACCCCGGCGGACCGGAGCGCGTAGACCGCATGACAACAGCAGTAGTCGAACTCGATACCCTGACCGATGCGGTTCGGACCGGCGCCGAGGATCATCACCTTGCGCTTGTTCGACGGCGCCACCTCGCTTCGCGACTCGTAGGCCGAATACAGATAGGGCGTGAACGACTCGAACTCGCCGGCGCAGGTGTCCACCCGCAGGAACGTGGGCTCGATGCCCTCGCGCTGCCGCTGGCTGCGCACGTCGGCTTCCGCTAGGCGGAGCCAGTGCGCCAGACCCGCGTCGGTCATTCCCTCGCGCTTGGCCTCGAACAGCAGATCGCGCGGCAATGGCTTGCCCGCGTGCTGCGCCACCTTGCGCTCGAGCGACGCCATCATCTCGAACTGGTGCAGGAACCATGGGTCGATCCCGGTCAACCGGTGCACCTCCTCGATGGGCTTGCCGGCACGAATCGCCCCGATCACCGCGAAGATTCGGTCGGGCGTCGGCGAGCCCAGGGCCGTGTCCGGCCAGGCGGCATCGCGCGACGGAAGGGCGAAGTCCAGCGACGCCATGCCCTTGCGGAAGGCTTCCCGGAACGTGCGGCCGATGGCCATCACCTCGCCCACCGACTTCATCTGCGGTCCGAGGCCGCGGCTCGCGTCGGGGAACTTCGCGAAGTCGAAGCGCGGAATCTTCACCACCACGTAGTCCAGCACCGGCTCGAAGCAGGACAGCGTCGATCGCGTGATGTCGTTCGGGATCTGGTCCAGCGTGTAGCCGAGGGCCAGCTTGGCCGCGATCTTCGCGATGGGAAACCCGGTGGCCTTGCTCGCAAGCGCCGACGACCTCGACACACGCGGGTTCATCTCGATCACCACCAGCGCGCCGTCGCGCGGGTTGACCGCAAACTGGATGTTCGAGCCGCCGGTCTGCACACCCACCTTCCGGATCACCCGCACGGCGGCATCCCGCATGCTTTGGTACTCGCGGTCCGTGAGCGTCTGTGCCGGCGCCACCGTGATCGAATCCCCGGTGTGCACCCCCATCGGGTCCAGGTTCTCGATGGAGCAGACGATGACCACGTTGTCCGCGCGGTCGCGCATGACCTCGAGCTCGAACTCTTTCCAGCCGGCGACCGACTGCTCCACCAGCACCTGATGGCTCGGGCTCTCCTCCAGCCCGCGAAATACCGCGTTGCGGAACTCGTCGCGGTTGTACGCCATGCCGCCTCCGCTGCCCCCGAGCGTGAAGGACGGCCGCACGATCGCGGGCAAGCCCACTTCATGCAGCGCAGCGTCCGCCTCCTGCATCGATCGCACAATCGCCGAAGCGGGCGTCCCCAGGCCGATCTCCTGCATCGCTTGCGCAAACATCTCGCGGTCCTCCGCGAGGTGGATCGACGCCAGGCTCGCTCCCAGCATCTGGATGCCGTACTTGTCGAGCACGCCGCGGCGCGCCAGCTCGACCGCCAGGTTCAGCCCCGTCTGGCCGCCGACCGTGGGCAAGATCGAGTCGGGGCGCTCCCGAGCGATGATGCGCTCGACCACGTCGGGCACCAGCGGCTCGACATAGGATCGATCGGCCACCGACGGGTCGGTCATGATGGTGGCCGGGTTGGAGTTGACGAGCACCACCCGCGCACCTTCGTCGCGCAGCGCCCTGCATGCCTGCGTGCCCGAGTAGTCGAACTCGCAAGCTTGCCCGATGACGATCGGCCCGCTGCCGATCACCAGGATGTTGCGCCCCTTGCCCTTCACTTGCCGCGTCCTCCCGCCGCGGGCGCGCCCCGATGGCCGCTCATCGCCCGCGCTCCATCATCTGCACGAACTGCTGGAACAGGTGGTGGCTGTCGTGCGGCCCGGGTGACGCCTCCGGATGAAACTGCACCGAGAACGCCGGATGACGCCGATGCTTCATCCCCTCGACCGTGTCGTCGTTGAGGTTGACATGCGTGACCGTCACCTGCCGCCCGTCGAGCGACGAGCTTGCAACCGCGAAACCGTGGTTCTGCGCAGTGATCTCGACGCGCCCCGTCTCCAGCACGCGCACCGGGTGATTGCCGCCGCGATGCCCGAAACGCATCTTGAACGTGCGCCCGCCGCACGCCAGCCCCAGTAGCTGATGCCCCAGACAGATGCCGAAGATCGGCACCTTGCCGAGCAAGGCGCGGATCGTCTCCACCGCGTAATCGACCGGCTCCGGATCCCCAGGACCGTTCGACAGCAGCACACCCGCCGGCGACCGCGCGAGGATCGCCTCGGCCGTGGTCGACGCCGGAACCACCGTGACCCGACAGCCTACGGCCTGAAGCTGGCGCACGATGTTCAGCTTGATCCCGAAGTCGATCGCCACCACGTGCAGCCTCGCGCTCGCGTCGCCGACCGACCATGGCGCCGCACAGGTGACCCGACTCGCCAGGTCGAGCCCGGCCATCGGCGGCACAGCGTTCGCCTCGCCGACCAGCCGATCCAGCTCCGCGTGACGACCGCCCGAGATCCGTCCCGCGAGCGACAGCCAGGATAGGGAGTCGGGCAACCTGCGCACCACGCCCCGCTTCACGCCTTCGTCGCGCAGGTGCAGCACCAGCGCCCGCGTGTCCACCCCGCACAGGGCCGCCACCCCCGCTTCCGCAAGCGACGACGCCAGGCTGCGGTTCGCCCGCCAGCTCGACGGCGTGGGGTGGTAGTCGCGCACGATGACGCCGGCGGCTCGCATGCGCGCCGACTCCACGTCTTCTTCGTTCACGCCGTAGTTGCCCACGTGCGACGTGGTGAGCACGACGATCTGACCGGCGTACGACGGGTCGGTGAGGATCTCCGGGTAGCCCGTTGGGGAGGTGTTGAACACGACCTCGCCGTCGGCTTCGGCCACCGTCGAGAACAAGTCTCCCCGGAAAAAATGCCCGTCTTCCAAGACCAGGATCCCGTTTCCGGGCTGCGGTGCCAGGGAAGGAGCTCTCAACGCGAGCGCGTCTTACGGGCCGCGCGCTCCGACGTCAAGGCTGCCGTGCGCCAACTGCTCGCCCTCGATCTCGCGCCACCCACCCCCCCGAATCCGCCGCCCAGCCCAGCTCGCAGCGCGTCCCTGCCACCCCCGGCCCATCCTGTGTCCCCCATGCCATCCAACCCCCTGCTCCGCAAGCGCGCGTGCCGCATGGCGCCGACCGTTCACGCAGCCATCCCAGCCACGATCGCAGCGCTCGCCTGTCTCCACGGTGTCCCCACGATCCTGGGCTGCCTTCCCCGCGCCCTGCGTCGACTCCGCGCTGGCGTGCTGCTCCGACTTCACCGCCGATGGGGCCGGGGTCACCGCTCTGTCCTGGTCGTCGCACCGCGTCGCGCGCGCTGTCGCGTGCGCTACATCGCAAACCAGTGGGCCAATTTCAGCGTGATCACGTCGTGCGACGGCGCCCCCAACAGCGAATTGATGTCGCGCCGCAACACCAGCGTCCCCGCATCGGCGCGATTCAGCCCCTGGTCGTGCGACCAGACCAGGAACAACGTCGAGCCGTCCAGGTACTCCCAGCGAAACACCAGGTTCGACCGGACCTCTTCGAACAGAAAGCGATCGTCTCCGTCGTAGCCAATGGACGTGAACCGGTCCCGATAGGCCGGTGCGCGCGGCGCGGAGACACGGTAGAAGCCGTTGTACGTTCCGGCCGTCCAGTACGGCATCGCGTACACTTGGAGGGTCATCGACGGCGTCAGCGCCCAGCTTGCCCGCAGCTTCACGCTCGCCGTCTGCCGCGCGATCCGGCCCACGAGCACGTCCCCCGAATCGAGGGTGTCAACATACTGGTGCCCCGAGCCGCTGACCTGCCACGCAGGGCCCAGCGATAGCTGAACCGACGGAACCGGCCTCGTGCTCAGGCGCACTTCCGTGCCGAAGAACCGTCCGCTGCGCTCGTCCCCCAACCCGCCCCAGCCGTCGAGCTCCACGACCCACGGTTTCCGATCGTCGGTGCCGAATCCCCACCAGCCGTCGGTGAAGCCGGGCACGAGCAGCGCCGGGCCCCCGCGCAATACCGTAACATCGAGGGCCTGGGCGTAGCGCTCGATTCCCGCATAGAGATACCAGTAGTTCCTGAACTTCACATATCCGTTCAGGTTCGCGGCCGTCTCGGTCCGCTCCGCCCCGAACGTCTTGGCGCCCCACGCATTGCCGTTCACGGAGAATTGCTCGTAAACCGTGGTTGGCTCGTCGCGCCGGTACTGCAGCCACACGAACGTCGACTGGCTGTCCGCCCGGCGTAGATACCCCAGGTCGTTTGGCTCCAGGCCGGGGCTCCGGATGTGAATGCCCGATGCGCCCCGCCAGGGTTGGCCGGAGAGCTTGCCAGCCACGTAGGTCGCGCCCCACCCGTCCATCTGCCGACGCCCCGGGTCGTAGGACAGGTGGTTTGCGTCCGGACGTTGGAACGCGTGGACCGAAGACCGCTGCAGGTCCGATATCGCCTCCGGCGACCCCCTCACATGCGTGGCGAAAACGCGCCCGAGCAACGTCATGTCGCCCACGCCATGCTCCACGTCGAATCCACCCGACGTCGCCTCCTCCGGAAGCGACTGCCGCGTGGCATCGTCGAGATACCGCCGCAAGTGGGTCACGACACCGCCCACCGTCGTCTGGCCGCCGCGGAAAGCCTTGCTGATTCTCGCCACGCTCGCGTTGGCCGGCGGCTCCACCTCCGGTTCGGCGCGCACACCATCCACGCGCACCCGGGCCCGCTCCCGCGCCGTCACCGCATCCAGCACCCCCACCGACCAGCCGTCCGTCGTCTTGCCCGTCAGCTTGGCAGCGCCCAGAATCGTCGTCTGCCGGGGCATCTGCTCGATTTGGTCGTCGTCCAGGTCCAGGGAGATCGACGGAGGACGGCCGATCCGGCGAGAATAGAAGAGCGTCTCGTTGGAAGACGGTCCGTCACCCCAGCCAATCGGGTAGCGGAAAATCTCGGACCCCTGGAGAAAGAAAGGACGTTTCTCCGCGAAGAAGGTTTCGTATGCCGACAGGTTGAGCTCGCTGGGGTCCGCTTCCACCTGCCCGAAGTCGGGGTTGATGGAGAAGTCGAGCGTGAGCGACGGCCCGATCCCCGCTCTGCCGTCCCCACCCGCGCTGTAGTCCCACCGCGTGTCGCCGTGGTCGCGCTCCACGCTGCCGCGCAGGTACGGAACGAGCTCCAGACGTAGCGGCCGCGGCAGGCCGTCAAGATGAGAAAGCACCCCGAACTGACGCACGAACCTGGTGGTCGCCTGCGGAACCGGGCACAGGTACGTGTGCTCCGCTCCGCGCTGCAACACGCGACCGACCTGAATACCCCACCGCGTGTTCCCTGGATCGTAGCGAACCTGGCTGAACGGTATCCGGTACTCGGCACGCCACCCGGCCGAGGTCTTCGCCGTCGCTACCTGCCACACGGCGTCCCAGTTCACATCTTCGAGGTTGCCCTCGAAAACCCGAGCATCCTGCTTCACCCCCCGAGGATTCACCGAGAACCGATACGCCGTACGCCCGTCACCGAACGTGTCGAACCACACGCTGACCCAGTCCGACGGGCTGTCCTCGTCGCGACGGGTCAACCACGCGCTCACCTTGTCTGGCTGCGAGTCACGGGCGTCGACAAGCACGTAGATCGCCTCATCGTCATAAGCGATTGCCACGCTGGTAGGCTCCGTCGCCGGCCTACCTTCGCGGGGGCGTTGCTGCCTGAATCCACCATGGCGAGGCACGGCGCGCCATCCGTCGTCGTCGTCGCGGCCGTCCACCTCGATCGAATGGCTCGCGATGCGCGTCGCCTTGACCTCGCGCGAGGGACGTGGTTGCGCTGCGGCCTCGCCCCCCAGCATGGCCCACAGCGCGACCACGCACGATCGTCCCCACCAGCTCGCGAGCCATGATCTGCTTCCTATATCGGGGCGATCGCTGAACACCGATTGTTGCCCCTAACCGCGTGGCGTCTCCGACGCAAGCATGCGTTCCTGGCTACTTCTGCGTGCACGTCGCCTGGAGCAGTTGCTCCACCGTACCCACCGGAAGGCAGACCGACGAGCCCTGGGTCGTCGACGCTCCGCAGGTGCCCGGCTCGATGCAACAGCCCCACGCCGACATCGTCAGGGCGCCTCGGACGCACTTCCAGTCCCTGCACGTCACAGACCCGCACGGCACCCCGGCGTCCGCGTCCGTTCCGCCGCTGCCTCCGAACCCGCCGTCGTCCGCCGTGCCACCGGATCCTCCCCCGCCGTTCCCTCCACTCGATGTTCCACCGCTTCCCGCAGCGCTGCCGCCACTGCCTCCATCACCAGCGCCGCCACCGTCGGACGAACCTCCTGCGCCTCCGATGGCCCCGTTCCCACCTCCTGCCGGAGAACCTGTGCCGCCTCCGTCGCCGCCTTCCCCCGCGCTTCCCCCTTGCCCGCCGGCGGCCACGCCGCCCCCTCCGGACTCGCCGTCGTCCGATGCAGCTTTCGCACACGACAAGGACAACCCGACCAGGATCAAAGCCACGGCGACAGGGCCGCTTCGCAACGCACACACGCTCGACATGATGCCCACGATAGCGCAAGCGCGGGCGGATGGGCGACGGCGAAACGTTGGAGACGCACCCCGGCGCATGCGCCGATCGGCCTGCACGCCCGCAGCTCCCGTAGACCTGGCGACGACCTCAGAAATCCCTGCATACGTTTGCGCTCGGCGTGCGCGCGCTCGCGCACGGCAGCGGGCACGAGGACGCAGGGGACTTGAACGACGGGATTGCTCCGCGCGAGGATGCCATGACGACGCGCGGGAGGACCAGGAAACTGGCCAAGATGCTGCGCAGTCACACGTCCCTCATTCTCAACTATTTCCGGGCGAAGAAGCAGCTCAACAGCGGTATTGTCGAGGGCTTGAACAACAAGCTCAAACTGGTCACCAGAAAGTCCTACGGCTTTCGCTCAGCAGAACCCCTCAAGATCGCGCTGTATCATGCCATCCGGGACTTTCCCACGCCGCCGCTCGCCCGCAGATTCGTTTGAAGAGGCGAAAAAATGTCGCAAACACGGGGTGCGTGCGAATCGCTACCCACTGCGAGCCGCCCACTTCGCACACCCAGCAGCCCGTGCCGACCCGTCCGGCGCGGATCTCGGCCACGATTGCCTCTTGTTCCGTTGGCCCGGCGGTCTGACCGTCTTCCTTGCGAACGTACCATCTGCTCATCAGTGCCTCTCACCTCCCATGTCCGCTCGCAACATATCCGAGAGCAGGCCGCCTGTCACGACCCGATCTCCCCCAGCGACCATCCCAGGGGAGGCAATCTTGCGCCGCATCTTGCGAGGCGCGTCGGCAACGGTGGCAGTGCCCGCTCAGGACGATGCGATCGGGGCCGTGCCCGATTGGATTGGCGAGATCCTGCCATCCCCGACGCGACGGCACGACTTGGTCGTCAAGAAGCCATTCTACGCCCGTATCCGGGGGCGTTCCTGGGCCTCCTGGACGTGAAAGCGCGCGCAATCATGGTGCTGTGGCCGCAGGAGAGCCAGTGGCTCGAAATCCACACCTTCGCAGACGAAACCGACGCACGCATCGAGCCGTTCGAGCAAGTAGCGTTCGACCTGACGTCGTGGTGGGCAGGCGTCGGGTCAACGCGAATCGCCGCCGCACGTCGGTTTGCGGCGCCCATGGCCGTTGCCAACGTACAAGCGCAAGGCTAGGGTGCGCGGCGATGAAAATCCGAGTTCTCCGCGTGATCGCCGTCGCCGCCGCGCTCTCCCCGGCATGTGCCAACCCGAGCGCCCCTTCCGGTTCCGCTGCACCCCACACCGCGCAGCCCACTGCTGCCCTGTCCGGCACGTCATCGGCGCCCGTGACGTCTGCGATGACATCATCGACGTCTCCCGCACCCGTCCAGCTCGACCCCGCACCGTCCGCCCCGGCGCCAGCCACGCCGGCTTCCAACGCAGCCCCCGACAGCGACCCACTTCCAGCCGTCCGCGTCACCAACATCGGCATGCACATCGGAGGCGGCCCCAACGACCCTGACACCAAGGCCCCCATCCGGGCCTCCGTGCAACCGCACTTCGACGATTTCCGCAGGTGCTGGCGGCTCGTCGCCGACCCGGACACGCCCGGAGACTTCGGCGTCGACCTCCGCATCAAGCGCTCCGGCGGCCAGGCCGCCGTCAGCCACCCACGCACGGCGATCCGTGGCGACGGTTTCACCGATTGCATGGTCAAGGTCTTCGAGACGATTGATTTTCAGAGGCCGAGAAAAGGCGATACAACGGTAAGTTACTCACTACGGTTCACGCCCGAGCGCAGGTAAGTCGGGGAAGCCGGATCCGCTGCCAGCTTCGCCGGATCACGACGAACGACAACAGCGCCCACACCCCTCCGGCGGTTGCGAGCCAGATCAGATAGGGGCCAATCACGCGCAGCTCGATGGTCTTCATCGTCATGATGCGCAGCGCAAGCAGCGCAGGAGTCGAGGGCAGCGCGCTGGCGATGGCCCGGACTACAGGCGGCATCTGGTCGAGCGGCCAGGAGAAGCCCGACATCAAGAAGATGGGCGCCGAGGCCAGCATCAAGAGCTGGAACGCGGTGAAACGGTCGCGCACGAGGTTCGCCAGGATCATTCCGATCGGAATGGTCGCGAGGCAGAAGCCGGCGAAGAGCGCCAGCAAGGCATGAGGGTGCGGTCCGCTCCACCCGAAGCGGGGCAGGATCACGGTCGCCATGAACCAGGTGCCTCCGAGGTAGAAAGGCGCTTGCGCCAGCGCCTTGCCGAGCAACGTCGTGTACGACAGCCGCCCTTCCTCGGGCTGGGTTTCGCGCTGCAGACCGGCCGAGAACGCGAGCGCAATGAGCACCGCCTGCTGCATCACGATCAGCAGCACGCCGGGAACGAAGAATGCTCCGTAGGCGCCCGTCGGGTGGAAGAGCAGCCTGTCGACCCGGGCGACCGGTGCGGTGCGCTCGGACGAAGCGGCCGTGCCCATTCCTCGCCGGAGAAACACCTCGCGGCCGAGGTCCGCATCGAGTTGCCCCACAACTGCCGTGGTCGCGCCGTACGCCGCGCCGTAGGTCAGCATGTTGCCACTGTTGACCCATAGCTGGAGACGGCCCTGCTCGCGCCGCTTGATACGCCGCGAGAAGTCGTCGGGTACGAAAATGAGCAAGTCCGCCTGCTGCCGGCGAACCTGCGACCATCCCTCCTCCAGCGAGTCCAGTCGGCGCAGCACCCGGATCTCCTGGGTTGCGTCCAAATCCATGACGAGCCTGCGCGACAACGCCGAGTTGTCCTGATCGACCACCACCGCCGGACGCTCGACGACCTGGTTCCGCTCGTACAGAGACGCGACCAGCACCGGGTAGATCGTGGGAACGGCCAAGAGCACCATCAGCAGAGAGGGGTGACGGCGCAGCCTGGCGTACTCGCCGGTAACGGCGCCCGCGAGGCTGCGCGCCCACGCGAGCGCGTGCGTGAGATGACGCGAGACGATGAGATGTCGAGCCATCATGCGACCCTCCTGGCGCGCACATGGCGAGTGATGGTGCGAGTCAGCTCGGCGGCTGCGCCCAACAGCGCGAACACGGCCGCCTGGCGCGCCATCTCGCCCACCCACAGCCACGCGTCCTGTCCCGGCGCCGCGTGGTGCAGCATTGCCCTGAGCCCCCGCGCAAAGGGTGTGAATGGCAGCCAGCGCGACGCTTGCTGCAACCAGTCCGGGAACATGTCCGTCGGCCAGGTGATGCCCGACAGCATCAGCGACAGCATCGCCACCATGACCGTCAACTCCATGGCAGTCAGCGCGTCGGGCACAATCGAGAACGCCGCCGTCACGAACACCAGGTCAGCCGCGACCAGCGCGCCGATCAACGCCATCGGTCCCGTCGCACCCGACGCCGGCGTCATCTGCAACCACGGGAGCACCACGGCGAGCAGCCCCGCGCCCAGCAGCATGCCTGTCAGCCAGACCGCCGCTGCGGCGCCCAGCTTGCCCAGGAACCCCTGCGGCGCCCGCCCCGGCAGCATGATCGTCGCGCCCAGCACCACCACACAGACATGCAGCAGGAAAAACACGAGCCCCGGTACGATGTACACCGAGTAGTTCGTGGCCGGGTTGAACGTGAAGTTCTCGTCCACCACCACCGGCACGGTAGCCGTCAGCGCGCCGTCACCTCGCACCCCGAGCTTGCGTAGCGTAGTCACCTGCACGCCGGCTCCCAATGTGCCCACCGCCCTGGCGATCGCCTTGTGGGCATTCTTGCCCACCAGGATGTTGCTCATGTCCACCGCCACGAGCACCTCGCCTTTACGACCGGCCTTGATGTCGGAGGAGAACGACGACGGAATCACCACGATGGACGCGATTCGACCGGTTGCCAGCGCATCGCGGGCCTGCTCTTGCGAGCCGACGTATTCTCCGGTCAGGCGCAGCTCGCGCATCGAGCCGAGGAAGAATCGAAGCCGCCGGGAAAGCGAGGAGTTGTCGAGGTCGACGACGGCAATGGGCAGATCGCGCAGAACCTGGGAGCGGTAGATCTGGGCACCGACGCAGCTCAAGCCCACGAGCAGGAGCAGCATGACGCGATATCTGCGCTCGGAGACCATCCGCCGAAGCTGCAGTCCGAAGCCCGCAAGAAGAGATCTCATGGCGGCTACTCCATGGTCCAGCGCACCGTCATGCCCGGTCGCAGGCCGTCGATCCGGTCCACCGGGCGCGCCTTGACCTCGAAGCTCTTCAAGTCGAAGCTGTTCTTCTCGGACGTCGCCTTCCAGGTGGCGAAGTCACCCATCGCAGCGATGGATGCCACGGTCATCGGCGCCGTGCGCCCCAGTGCCGGAATCTCGACCTGAATGGTGTCGCCCTTGTGGATGCGAGCGAGCATGTCCTCGCGCACCGCGAACGTGGCCCAGACGTCGCTCAGGTCCACGATCGTGACGATCGGGTAGCCCGTGGCCGCGAGCTCGCCGGGGTGCAGCAGGAGCTTGCTCACTTCTCCGGCAATGGGTGCGTTCTGCGTGGTCTCACGCTCGTAGCTTCGCACCTCCGCGAGGTTGCCCCGTGCCTGGTCCACCAGCGCCGACAGGGCATCGATCTCCTCTGCCCGTGCGCCTCTCATCACCAGAGAATAGCGCGACTCGGCCATGTCGAGCTGGTCTTGCGCCAGCTTCAGCTTCGCCTCCGCTTCGTCGAACTGCGCGTCAGCGATGGCCCCGGTGGCCCGCAGCGCAACGACGCGATCGTAGGTCTTCTTCGCGAGATCGAGCTGATGGCGCGCTGCTTCGACGCCCTGCCGGGCGGCGTCACGCTCCTCCTTGCGCGCCCCGGACCTGGCCAGCCGCAGCTTCGCTTCCGCCGCCGCGACCGCCGCGTTGACCTGATCGACCTTCGCGTCGATCTCGTCGCTTTCAATCGCTACCAACTTCTGGCCCCGCTCCACGGTCTGGCCCTCGCGCACGAACGTTTCCCGTACCCGCCCCGGCACCTTCGACGCCGCGTCGATCTCCGTGGCGTCGACCAGGCCGGTCACCACGGTGCGCGGAGCGGAATCTCCCTGCGAGCACGCCGACAGAAGCAGAGGAAGCAACATGATCATCCCGATCTGTCTTGCTTTCATGGATTTGAACCTCCAGGGCTTGTTTCACTGGTGTGGATGTTTGTGGAAGTTGGATGCACAACGATGCCGTGCATGACCGTGGACAGGATGTGGTCGAGCACTTGCCCGCGAACCGGCTCGCGGGTGATGTCCTCGCCCCACATCGCCTCGAGTAGCTCCCGACGGCTGAAGTAACTCACACAGAGCGCGTGGACGCTGAAGACGACCTTGGGGACGTCGAGGTCGCGGCGAAAAGACCCGCCATCCACACCCCGCTGCAGGATGTCGTGGAGCTCGTCGATGCCGGCGGAGGCGAGGCCGGCGATGACCTCACCCACGCGCTTGCCACCGCTGAGGCTCTCCCACGACAGGAGCCGCACGAACGATGGATGTTCGGCGCAATAGCCGAAGTACCTGCGAATGACCGCCTCGGCCTGTTCCACCGGGTCGCTGTGCCCGCTCGCGATCTCCCGGGTGGCTTCCAACACCCGCTCGAGGTTCGTGCGCAGAACCTCGAGGTACAGACGTTCTTTGTCGCCGAAGTAGACATAGATCATCCGCTTGTTGACCCGGGCCTGGGCGGCGATTTCGTCGACTCGTGTGCCGTCGAAGCCATGCTCGACGAAAGCGCGTTCAGCGGTGGCGAGGAGGCGGCGCCGGGTGGCGGCGGCATCTCGTTTTTTGGGGGATGGAGTCTTGGGCGTGCTCATGTAACTAACCAGATGGTTACATCATCCGCGCCCGCTGTCAAGGCCCCTTGTCCACGCAAATCACGCCAACGCGCCGCTCCCCGATCCGCGTGTCAGGGATCGGTCGCCGATGCGCCACGCGCAGGGGGTGGGCCGTGGTTTCACACCCGTGGACAGATGTCCTCGCCCGGGCGTCGTGGGGGGCCGCCCGGACCGCGTGACCAGGCAACCATAACCCATGGCCCCGCAAGGTCGTCCAGCAACTGGAAGCGCGCGACCAGCAACGCGAACGCGAACACGGAACGGCGGATCTCCCAACGTGCCGCAAAGGCAGCCGTTCCCTGTTCGAGTTCCTGTGTTGAGGCGTTGCACGTTGCTAGGTTTCCGGGAGCCGCCACGAGCTTTCAGGCGACTTGGCCGCCCGCTGAAGAAGGCCGTGTGGCGCGAGCGCAACGCCGCGGGTGGGCAGGGCACAAGTCTTGCTTCCCGTCGTCGCCGGACTCCGAAATGAACGACCGACGCTTCCCACCGTTGCTCGCCCGCCTCGGGAACCTGCAGGTCAGCTACCCTTGGCACTTCATCGCACTCGCCATCCTCTCGCTCCTGCCCGCCCTCTGGGGTATCTTCGGTGGCGGCGGCCTGGGCTTCAAGTCCGACTTCGCCGAGTTGCTTCCCGACGACAAGGACAGCGTCATCGAGGCCCGCAAAGTCGCTGACCGCCTGCCTGGCGCTTCCACGCTCACCGTCGTCGCCGAGGTCCAAGACGGCAGCAACCGCAAGTCCCTCGAGCGTTTCGTGGATGCGCTGGTACCCAGGCTGCGAGCTCTCGGCCCCGACAAGGTGGGAACCGTCGACTACGGTGTGCAGGACACCCGTGCCTTTTTCGAAGATCACAAGCTGCTGTTCGCCAACATCGAGGATCTCCGCAAGGCCCACGACGACGTCGTCGAACGCTACGACTACGAAGTCGCCAAGGCCAGCGACACGCTGCTCGACGACGACGACCCGCCGCCGCCCATCACGGCGGAAACGGTGGAACAGCGAATTCGCGGCGCACATCTCGAATCCGCCCAGCCTGCCGGCTCGGCCACGTACCCCGACGGCTACCACATGAACCCCGAAGGGACCTTCATCGCAGTCCTCATCCGCACGCCCGTCTCCGGCAGGGCAGAGAAAGATAGACTTCTCCGCGATGTCCAGAACGTTGTCGCATCGGTCCAGCCTGCGTCGTTCGACCCCACCATGAAGGTCGCCTACACGGGAAACCTCATCACAAGCGCCGAGGAATACGACGCAATCATCGGTGACCTCATGCACGTCGGCGGCTGGGGGCTGGTCGGCGTCCTGGCGAGCGTGCTCCTGTTCTTCATGCGCGTCCGCACCCTGCTCGCCATGGGCGCCACCATCACCATCGCCCTCCTGTGGACCTTCGGGTTGACCCGCTGGACCATCGGCTACCTCAATAGCTCGACGGGCTTCCTGGTGTCGATCATCGCGGGCAACGGCATCAACTACGGGATCATGTACATGGCGCGCTACATCGAGGCGCGTCGCGACGAAGCCGCCGACACCGCACGCGCCATCCAGCTCGCGCATCGCGACTCATGGCTGCCCACCCTTGCGGGCTCCGCAACCGCGATGCTCGCCTACGGATCCCTGGTATTGACCGACTTCCGCGGCTTCAAGCATTTTGGAGTCATCAGCGGCTACGGCATGATCCTGTGCTGGATTGCTACCTACACCTTCCTGCCCGCCATCCTCGCCGCGAGCGAGCGTGTGGTGCCGTCGTTCCGTGACACCACGCCGTCTCGTCTATCCAGGCTACGCGGCCAGTACGGCGTGATCTTCGCCAGGCTTGCCCGCCTCGCTCCCCGCACCGTCGCCGTCACCGGCGCGCTCGCCGGCATCGTTTCCCTGTACGCGTCCGTCCGGTACCTCGCCGACGATCCCATGGAGTACGACATGCGGAACGTGCGCAACGAGCGTACGCAGGTCACCTCCGCCGGTGCGCTCACCTCACGCGTCGACGATGTCGTGGGCCGCATGGGCCAGGACGGCATGGCAATCATGGCCGATCGCCTGGACCAGGTTCCGGCGCTCGAAGCCGAGCTCGACCGACGGCGCCAGGAGGCGCCTGCCGACGCCAAGCCTTTCGACAAGGTGGTGACCATCTACTCGCTTCTCCCGAACCAGCAGGCCGAGAAGATAGCGCTCATCGAGCAGATGCGCGATCGCATTCTCAAGGCTCGCAGCCGCGGATTCATCAGCGACGCGGACTGGGCGAAGATCGAGCCCCACCTGCCCAAGGGCACCCTGGCACCCATCACGATATCGGACCTTCCGGAGCAGGTGGCGCGCCCGTTCACCGAACGCGACGGCACCCGCGGACGAATCGTCTACATCGTGCCGACTACAGGCTTCAGCGTGTGGGACGCCAGGTACCTGATGCGCTGGGCGGACAGCTACCGTTACACCACCCTGCCGAACGGCGAGGTGATCAAGGGATCGGGCAGCGCGGTCATCTTCGCGGACATGATCAAGACGATTGGCGAAGACGCGCCCAAGGCGATTCTGTTCTCCGCCCTGGGGTCGATCATGGTCATCCTGGCCGCGTTCCGCTTCCACCGGCACGCGTGGGGCGTGTTCCTGCCCTGGCTGCTAGGCGTGTCCGGGCTGTTTGCCTATCTGTACTTCGCGGGTATCCGGCTCAATTTCCTCAACTTCGTGACCGTCCCGATCACCATCGGCATCGGCGCCGAGTATGCCCATAACCTGATGCAGCGCTATCGCACCGAGGGGCCATCGCGCATCTATCATGTAGCAGTCGAGACTGGCGGCGCCGTCATCCTGTGCTCGCTCACCACCACCATCGGCTACCTCGCGCTAACCCTGTCCATCAATCACGGGATCCGGAGCTTCGGATTGTCCGCTGCGGTGGGCGAGATCACCTGCGTGCTGGCCGCCGTGCTCGTGCTGCCCGCTGCGCTCTTCTGGATCGCAGAGCGCAAGAAGACGGCTCCTCGAAAGGCGGACCGCCCGTCTGTGGCGCCCACGAGCGTCCCCCACCCCGCTGCCGGCTGACCTCGCACCGAACCCGAACCCCCGGCTCGGCTGTCCGTGCGCAAGTGTCTGCACCACGCTATCGGTCTTTCGTAGTGCTGCCCAGCAGCTCGACGACCGCCGTGGCGATGGCTGCATTCCGTGCCTCGTAGCCGTCATCCGTGTAGTGGATGCCATCGAGAAGAGGGGCCGATCCGGTCCTGGCAATCGACGCCCAGTCGAAGACGCGCAGGTTGGGCCAGCGTGCTTTGGCCTTCTCGAGCTCTTCGTTCCAGGCAATCATGTTGTCGTTGGACCAGCTTCCGCTCGTTCGTGTCGTGAAGGTGTTGACCCATAGGATTCGGGCACGGGCGCCGGGATCAATCGCGGTCATCATCGCGTCGATCGCCTGCGCGCGCGAATATTCCGCGCCAGAGGCCACGTTGGCCGTGTCATTCGTGCCGAGGGCGACGACCCAGCAGCCGACGAACCCGTTGGCCCGAAGCGCCGCAGCCGCCTGCTCGCCTGTCGCCGAGTCACCGGGAAGCTTCTGCAACACCGCACGCCCCCCGTAGGCCGAGATCACCGCACGCAGGCCCACTCGCTGGTATGCAGCAAGGAGCGAGATCGACGTGTGGTACGTCAGACTGTCTCCGATATGGGCCACCCGTTCGCAACCACCTTCGCCGGGTGGCACCGCCACTGGCGCGTCCGGCTCCGCTGCGTCTGACACCGACGCACCCTCCACCGTCGCCATGGCCGTCCTGTCGCTCGACCAGCGCTGCCCACGCCGCGCGCTGTCGTCCGGGGCCGACCAGGCGCTCTGCCGGGAACCACCGTCCGCGGACACGCAGGCCGGTGGTCCAATCCAGCAGAGGGAGCCGAGCAGCACCATCGGGATCTGGTTGCGCATGCCGAATCACCTTCAAGGCATGGATGCCACACCGGTAGCCCGCGGCCAACCGGGACCTCGCTGACGGACCCGCTCGGCCGTGTCGTACCTTCCGATGATCGAGAGGACGCTCGGTGCGAGTCGACGACCGGTGGCGCCGTGCCTTGGCCCGGCCCGCTGGTCGGTGGAGGCCGCTCCAGAACGGTGTGGGCAGCCGCGATCGGTCAGACCTGTACCGCCTCGGCGATCCATTTCAGCATCTCGTCCGCGCTCGCTTCGAGAAGCTGGCTTCTGGACTCCCTCGCCAGCAGGCGCACGCGCTCGAGCTCGTCGCGTGCCGCGTTGAGCTCGGCCCGGCGAAACAGCAGCGACGACAGCAGATACCGCCCATTGAGGGCGTCCCAGGCGTAGCCCTTGGTCTCCGCGTCGTGGATGAGCTCTCGGAGCAGACTGACGGCATCCGTCTGAGGTTGGTCGGCCTCGAGGAAGGCGAGATACATGCGGTCGTGATCGCGCAGGCGCGTGAACCCGAACTGCTCGGCGACGGCGAGGGACTCGCGGAAGGCTGCGTGAGAGCGCGCATAGTCACCCATCCACAGGAGCGAGTCGCCCATGTTGTGCAGCCCCAGGGCAACCTCGTAGGAAAGGCCTGCCGCGCGTGCGGCATCGGCACCCCGCTGCGAAGCTGCCGCCGATCCCGCGAAGTCTCTCGAGAAGTGCAGGACCAAGGCCCGAAGCTTCTCGCGTTCGACCGCCGCGCCCAGGTCTCCGGGGCTCGCCAGAGACGCGGCCTGATCGAGGTGAGCCAGCGCCCTGGCCTTGTCACCTGACGCACCATGCGCCATCGCGAGCCCGATCTCGAGCCGGTATCGCTCGCCGGCGCCGTACTCGCCACCACAGGCTGCCGCGCCGTTGAAAGCCTCCATCGCTTGGCGGAACATCCCGCGCCGGATGTTGATCTCCCCGGCGGCGAGCAGCGCCGCCCGCAGCAGCCCCATCCGATCCCCAGCCAGCGACTGAGCCTCGTCGATGAGGTCGTCTGCCGCCTCAAACACGTGCACCGCGCTCATCATGGACGCCGCCTGGATGCGAGCCAGCACCCGGTGTTCGACCGTACCGACCTGGTCGATCCTGTTGATTGCGTCCAGGAGTTGCCCGTGAAGCGCCGGCGCGGAGCGGACGTGGTGCAAGGCGGAGCGCATGTCTGCCAACCAGTCGCACAGCTCCGCGGCAGAGACGTTCGGAAGGTCGACCAGCGCGATCGCCTGGGCGAAGTCGCGCACCGCGGCTTCGAGCTGACCGATGCCGAGCCGCCGCTTGCCGGATGCCGCGAAGAACCGCGCCGCCCGCCCGCGCTCGCCCGACTCGGACAGGTGCATCGCGATCCGGTCGGCATGCTGCTCGATGCGCGCACCAAAGAGCGATTCATACGCCGCTGCCGCTGCGGCGTGCAGCAGGCGTCTCGTCGACGACGGCAGGGATTCGATCACGGCTTCTCGCAGCATGGGTGAGGACAGCGCGCAGGAAGAGGGGCCGAGGCGACGCACGAGCCCTCGGGCCTCGAGGGCCTCGACCATCGCATCGACATTGCGCATCGAGGCGCCGAGCATCGTCGCGAGCACCGCGCTATCGACCAGATCTCCCAGGGTGGCGCATGCATGCACGGCTGCCCGCTCCTGGGTGTCGAGCCGGGCTACCCGCTTGGCGAGCAGCGACCGCAAGGGGCGCGGTATCTTGATGTCTCCCTCGGGGTCGAACCGCTCCACGCGACCGTCGGACACGATGAGAGACCTGGATTCGATCAGCTCCTTGACGATCTCCTCCAGGAACAGGGGGTGCCCGCCGGCGCGCTGCCTGCAGAACTCGTACAGCTCCGGCGGCGCCTCAGACAGCCCCGCCCGAGCCGCAACCAGCCTCGCGGAGTCTTTTTCGCCGAGCTCGCCCAGCTCGATCACCTCGTGGTTCTTCAGCCCGTAGAGGGCATGCGGCTGCGGCGATCGCGTGCTGAGTAGCAGCACGACTCGCGCGGACGGCAGACGTTGCGCAGCCGTCGACAGCACGTCGATCGTCTCCGGGTCGAGCGAGTGTGCGTCGTCCCAGGCGAACAGGTGGAGCCGGTCCTCGCTGAGACGCTGCACCATGCGTGCAAAGGCAGCCCGCAAGGGAGGCACGATCGGCCCTGCCGACAGCGTGCCGCCACCCCCGAGCTGCGCAATCACTGCGCTGCGCTCTTCGTCGGTCAGGCCCACCGCTCGAAGCTGCGGCTCTACCTCCAGGATGCGATCCACGGAGTCGCCCTCCTGCACGCCGCACAATACACGGAGCATCGCCGTCAGCCCCGCCAAAGGCACGTCGCGCCCCCCTGGCGGACAGTTCGCAAGATAAAACCCGATATTGTAGGCGCGCTTGCGCAGACGCCGGTCGAGCGCAAACAAGAATCGCGTCTTGCCCACTCCCTGAGGACCTACGATCGTCACGATGCGTAGCTGGCGGCGCGTCGCAGCCGCGAGCACTCGCGCAGCCGCGGTGAGCTCTGCCTCGCGCCCCACGAACTTCGCGAGTGTGTCGTCAGACGTCCTGATCCCGCCGACCAGCATGCCCTGGTCTGCCGCGCCGGCGATGGGCTCCAGCAAGAACGCATCGTGCACATGACGAACCGCTGCGTGCGACACCGCGCACCTGCCCTCGACGGCCAACGCCAGCCGCGCCCCTGTGGCCACCGCCGCCTCGAACATTGCGTCGCGAGCGGGCTGCTGATCGGCTTGGAGCAGCATGGGCGCCAGATGCACACCCGCACCGGGATGCAACCGACGCAGGGCAAGCTGGCGCATTGCAACTAGCCCGCAGCGCACAGCCGTTTCGACATCGCGAACGTCCGCCTCCGCCACGCCGAACAGCGCCACCAGCCGGTCTGGCCGATCGGCGAGGACGGTGGCAGAGTAGCGCTCGAGGGTTTGAAGCAGCGGCGCGCGAATCGAGTCCGAGACGGACGTGCCCGCCTTGCCAAAGGTGACCACCAGCAAGGCGACGTCGCGCAGGTCCGACTTCGGATAGATCGACTCGCGTGGCTTTTCCGACGCGCTCTGCTCCCGCATCGCGCGCATGCGACGCGCGCGAGCCTCGCGGTCCGCATGCTCGCGAACGCTCGTCTCCTCCCGGAGCACGTCGGCCATGTCGAGCTCGGCAGGTTCAGGTTCCCGGAAGTCGCGGAGAAACTCCGACAGGTTCTCCGGCGTGAACCGCGTGGCCGACGCGTACATGCAGGCGAGCAGGTCGTCGTGGAGCTTGCCCGCGCTGGCAAAACGATGCGCCGGGTCCAGCGCCATCGCCTTGCGCACGATGGCGCCGACGTCGGGCGAGATGTCGCCGCGGCGCAGCTCCAGCGGTTCGTGCTCCACCAGGCGGATTCGCCGTGTCGCTTCCGACGGTGTGGACGATCGAAACGGGTTCACGCCCGCCAGCGCCTCGTAGAGGATCACCCCCAGCGAGAAGATGTCCGAACGCGGGTCGGCTGCGCGGCCTTCGGCTTGCTCCGGGCTCAAGTAGCCGACCGGCGCGTCGAGCAGATCGTCGGCGGATTGGCGACGACGCTCTCGCAGAATCTGGGTGACGGTCCCAATGCCGAAGTCGGCGATCTTGACCTCGCCCTCCCAGGAAAGAAGCACATTGTCGACGGATAGGCATCGGTGCACGATGTCGAGGGACACGCGTTGCTCGTCGCAGCGTCGGTGAGCGTGCTCGAGGCCCTTGGCGATCTCGGCCGCCAGAAACAGGCACAAGCCCACGGGCAGACGCAGGTTGCGCCGACGAGCGCGCTCCAGTGTGGTGGCCAGCGACAGGCCCGCGACGTACTCGGTGACGACGTAGTACGACGGTGCGCGCGTGGGGGAGGTCGGGTCGATGCGCCCGAGGTCGAGCACCTGCACGATGTTGGTGTGAGAGAGGCGGACCGACGCGCGTGCGTCGCGAACGAAGGCTTCGGTGATCGCCCTGTCGTTGGCGAATTCGGGAACGAGGCGCTTGACGATGACGAGCTTCTCGAAGCCCTCGACGCCATAGCTCTTGGCCTTGAACGACTCCGTGATGGTGCCCCGAGCGATGGGCTCCAGAAGGCGATATCGTCCGAAGGTTTCTTCCACCGTGACTCCCGGCCTCGTGGCAGCATTCTAGCACTGCCGCTGGATACCGCGCGGTACGATTCGAAGGAGGCGATGATGCCGCTGGCGCGTTCGACGAATCAGCGGACGTAGTGGATGTAGACCCAGCCGAGGGCAGCCAGGGCGATGATGGCGAGCAGCGCCAGCACCACGACGACCGCGAGGATGACGTTCGTCGAGCCCGACGCGGCCTTGGGAGCTGCGGCAGCCAGCTCGGATTGCGCTTCTACCTGCACGCGCATGCCCTGGCTCGAGAAGAACTGGTAGGCCCTGTCGAAGAACGCCTGATAGGACTGCGGATCGAGGTCGAACGGACGGGTTCCGAACCGTTGCGCATGCATCTGCTGCAAGCACCCGTAGGTTCGCAGGCACGTTTGGCCTACCGACAAGTCGATCCAGCCCACGGTTACGGCGTTCGCTGCCCCACCTTCAGCCTGCAGCACGATGTGTTGCTTCGCCTTCTTGCCCCCCGCAGTGCTCATCTCCTGAGGGGCGACAAGCACCGGCCGACGCACCGCCGACCCGGCGATCTGCAAGCTGCTGAAGGTGGCCGTGAAGTAGCCCGCAAAATCAAAGGCCGCCTGGGCGATCTGGGTGCGCTTGATCGACGACATCTCTCCCTTCCTCCGCTATCCGATTCTGGGCGCGCCGTCACCATCCAACGCGCCTCCTCAAGGCGATCCTGTCTCTCGCACGTACACGTCCATCAACCCCGGTCCTTGGAACATCCAGGTGTCGTACGAGGTGTCGCGGCGATATCCACGTCCGGCAGGGTTCGAAGCGAACTCGTTCTGGAGCTGCGCCGCCGCGCACTTGATGTCCCAGATCGAGTAGACCCGGTGCCATGCAGCCGTGTCGCGGGGATGAAGGACCAGCACGTCCGGGGGCGAGGCTTCGAGCGTCGCCAGGTCGTGTTGCAACAGACGCCGCGGGTACTGGTCCACGAACACGATGCCGCCGCGCAGAGCAGGGCGCGGACGCCCTACCAAGGCTTCGAACATCGGGTCTTCGGGCAGCATCAGTACGGTGCCCCCCGGACCCGCGAGCTCCCGTATGCGTGATGCGGCCCGCAGCAGCGTCTGACCGTTCGCACTCACATACAGTCCGCTCCAGAAGCCAGGATCCTCGACCCGGTAGCGCGCATCGAGATAGCGCTGCAGCTTGCCACCGAACAGCACCATCACCATCAGCCCCACGGCGACCCCTTTTAGCACGCGGAGCCTCGCCTGGTCGAACACCAGCAGCAGGCTGAAGACCGACAGCACGATGATCGGGTTGTTGTCGTAGAACGGCCGGTGCGTCGGGTCCGACAGGTTGTGCGCGAGCGATACGAAGCCCGCGGCGACGGCGACGGCCGCAAACGCGCTCCGGTGGTCCGTATGCGATTGCGCGTTCCGGAAGCTCACGACCAGCACCCACACCAGCAGGAGCATCCCCAGCATCCCGATGGCGGCGCCGAATCCTGCAGCTACCTGCAACACCAACGGCACCGACCCCGCATTGCCCACCAACAGCAGCGTCGCCAGCAGGAACATCAGTGTCGTCCAACCGCCAGCCCCGGCCGCGAACAACACGCCCGGCACGCCTCGCTCTCCTGCGTCCGACGCCCCACCGTCCCCGACCTCGAAAGCGCCTCGCGTGCCTAGCTGCCGCGCCACCACCCACGCGAGGACCAACGCGCTCAGGAACGACACGTGCGTGGGCGTCTGCAGGATCGTGTACGAGAGCAGGTTGAGGATCGCCTGGCCGCGCCCACCCTTGAGCGCAGGGCCATCGACGAAGACGACGCGGTACATCTCGGCGACCGATCCGCCGAACGCCGCTGTAATCACCACGATCGACGAGGCGCCCACAGCCCCGCCGGCAGCCAGCGCGGCAGCGTCTCGCCTCCAGGCGCGCAACGCTTCGCGGCCGCCAGTCCTCCACGCCACACGGGCCATGACCGCCGTCGCCAACGCTGCACCCCCGATCGCACCGACACCCGTGCTCGACTTGAACGCCAGCACCAGCCCGCACAGCGCGCCAGCCGATACCATCCAGCGCATGCGCCGCCCGCGATCGACCACCGTCCACGCCTTCGCCATGACCGCGAGCGCCACCCAGGCTACCGCCAACGCGGTCTGGTCGTAGGCTATCTCCTTGGGCGTGGCGATCAGCATCGGTGAGGTCACCATCGTCACCAACGTTGCGTTGCGCGCGGTTGTGAAGGTGCGGACGAGAAACCACCCCGCGACCAGCATCACCATCTGGCTGACCGCGCAGACCCAGAGCTCGTCCACCAGACGGAATCGCCCCAGCGCGACCTGGATGCCGGCAAGCAAGGCGAAGCTCGCGGGTGGGATCGGCAGCGTGAAGTCGCGATAGATGCGCTGGCCCTCCACCATGCGGTGCGCGATGGGCGACACCCAGCCGGTGAACTCCACGTCGCTCCACAACGGGTTGGCCAAGCGCGGAACGTAGGCCATCGTGTAGACCGCGAGCGATACGGCAAACGCCAGGAGCACGATGCGGGAGGCGCGGGGCACGCCCGCACGCTAGAGAAAAGATCCGGTCGCGCCAAGTGCCAGCGCGTCCCGGCGTCAACGCCCCTGATACCGCGGAGCACGCTTGTCCGCGAACGCCCGCAATCCTTCCAGCCGATCCTCGCTGTGCAGGACCCGGTCGTAGGCCGCCCATTCCACGTCCAACCCAACCTCCAGCGGCACATCCCGGCCCCCGTCCACCGCGCGTAGCGCAGCGCTTTGCGCCAGCGGGGCCCCCTGCAAGATCGGCTCGACCCACGCCAGCGTGTCGTCCAACACGTCCACCCCCGGCGGCGAGACGCGGTTGACCAGCCCCCAAGCGAGCGCGGTCGGCGCGTCGATCGACTCGCCCAGCAGGATCATCTGCTTGGCCCGTCCCTCCCCGATCAGCCTGGGCAGCCGCTGGGTGCCTCCCGCGCCCGGAATGATCGCCAGACGTGTCTCGGGTTGCCCGAGCCGGACATGCGGCGCCGCGACGCGCAGATCACAGGCCAACGCGATTTCGAGCCCGCCTCCCAACGCTACCCCGTTCAACACCGCCACCACCGGCTTGCTGCATTGGTCCAGCGCGCCAAGCTCGCTGCGGTACAGCCCGAGCTGATGCACGATCTCTCGCTCAGACCAGCCAGCCCGCTCCTTCAGATCCGCACCCGCGCAGAAGTACCGATCGCCCTGACCGGTCACCAGCGCGACGCGAACGTCGGACCAGGTCTCCACCTCGCGTGCAAACCGCCCCAGCCCAAGCAGCACTTCGCGCGACAGCGCGTTTGCGCTCGACCCGCGACAGATGACGAACAGCGCAGCGCCACCTCGACGCTCGACACGGAACCCGGAGTCGTTCATGGGGACCTGGTACCAGCGCTCGCGGGGGAAGAACAGGCCGCGCAACCCAATGTTGATAGCTTGGCTCACGTGCCCAGGTTTTCCAATCTTTCGTTGTTGATATCCATGCGAGGCGGTGTCATCCTGCAATCTCGCTACCTCGGTGGTCAGTTCTTCAGCGGGAGGTGGAAGGCAGACCATGGGTTCCAGCGAGCTACTCGCCAGCACCGGAGAAAATGCATTCGGCCCCATCCCGACGACGAGGCAATCAGCCCTCGCCTTCACGGAGGGCGTCCGAGGCGGATGGCTCGCGTCGGATCTGGCCGTCTGGATCGAAGACCACTTGCCCGAGCCCAACCGGCTGGTCCTACGGGAACCAGGCACGGTGCAGGTCGTCGAGCCGCGAGTCGGCACCGTGGTGCTGGACCGCAAGCGTCAAACCTCCCCGCATGCGCGTGCACAGAGCGCGGTCCAGGTGGTTTCCCTGCTCGTTGCGGCACGCGATAGGATTGTTCGGGCGTTGAAGGCTTCGGTAGATTCGGACGATGCGAGCTACGTTCACGCCGCGCTGTACGCGGGGCACGTGTCCCGGGAGCGTGGTCCGGACGGGCGCGCCGAATGGTCCGTGTGCCTGACCGAGGATGTGGCGTTGAGCGACCAGGTTCTCGCGCTGTTCGCCGCCGACGCGCTGACACACCCGACGGCCCACGCGCACGAGCTGTCGGTGTGCGAGGTTTGCGGTGCGATCGAGTTTTCGGCAGGCGGGGGGTCGCGTCGCGGCTGCGCCATTCATCCCTACGGCTCCTACGAAGCCGGGCAGCCACCGTCCTCGCGATCCGGAGGCCGACGCATCGACCGTACTTGACGCAGCGCATGGCGCCAGCGAGCGTGGTGCCGTGCAGCGAAAGAGCACCACGCCGAACGACGCTACGACCTGCCTGGTGGAAGGGGTGGTCGAGCGGGTGACCTACGAGCAGGAAGAGACGGCGTTTCGTGTCATCAAGGTGAACGTGGACGGCCGGCTCCAGACCGTCGTGGGCCGCATGCATCGGGTTGCGCCTGGCACCAGGGTTCGCGTGACCGGAGTCCTGGAGACCGATCCCCGGTACGGGCAGCGGCTTCGTGCCGAGACGGTGGTGGTGGTGGAACCCGACACGCTGGAGGGGGTGGTACGTTTCCTGGGATCGGGCTTGATTCCTGGTGTCGGGCCTGCGCTGGCCCGGCGGATCGTCGATCGATTCGGCGCCGAGACGCTCTGGGTGCTCGACCATGCGCCGGATCGCCTGGCCCAGGTACCAGGCATCGGACGCCGGCGCGTCGAGGCGATCGTCCGGTCCTGGTCGGAGCAACGGGTTGCGCGCGAGGTGCTCATGTTCCTGCAAGGGCACGGCGTCACGGCCGCCACCGCGATGCGCATCTTTCGCAGGTACGGCGGCGAGGCTGTGCGGGTAGTCCAGGAGAACCCATACCAGCTCGCCTCCGAGGTTTGGGGCATCGGATTTCGCAAGGCGGACGAGATCGCTCGGCGGCTCGGGGTCGAGCACGACTCCCCTGTCCGGATTCGGGCAGCGGTCGTGCATGCGCTCGAAGGGATCGGCGAACGCGGGCATGTCTTCGCGCCACGGTCGATGCTGGCCGACGAGGTCGTGGCCATCGCGGGGGTCGACTTGCAGGTCGCGGAAAGGGCGATCGATGAGGTGTGCGCGACGCCGCAAGCACGTGCCGAGGTGCTCGATGACGTGGGGCAGGTGGTCTATGCATCGCGACGCTACATCGAGGAAGCGGGTCTGGCGCACGCGCTTGCCAGGCTCTGCGCGACATCGGTCGCGCCCGTTGCGGGACCGGATCGTGCGATAGCGCGATACGAAGCGGCGACGGGCACGACGCTCGCCCCGGCACAGCGACAAGCCGTGCTCGAGGCGAGCCGCGCGAGCGTGCTGGTGGTCACCGGTGGGCCGGGTGTCGGCAAGACCACGATCGTCCGCGCCATCATCGGCCTGCTGTCCTCGGCAGGCTTGCGGGTGCGTCTGGCAGCGCCCACCGGGCGGGCGTCACGACGGCTTGCCGCGGCGACCGGGCATGAAGCCCAGACCGTTCATCGTCTCCTCGAATATGACCCATCGAGCGGTGGCTTCGTGCGCTGCGAAGCGCGCCCGCTGGACCTCGACGCGCTGATCGTCGATGAGGCATCGATGCTCGACCAGCCGCTGGCGTTCGCGCTGGTGCGCGCCCTGCCAGGCCACGCGAGGCTCATCCTCGTGGGCGATGTGGACCAGCTTCCGTCCATCGGTCCGGGCGCCGTGCTGCGCGACATCATCGATTCCGGGGTGGCTCCCTGCGTGCGTCTGACCGAAGTGTTCCGGCAAGCCGCGCAGAGCCGCATCGTCCGCAATGCACACCGGATCCGGGAGGGCCTGGCGCCGGAACCAACGCCCGCGGGGGACCGGCACGGTGACTTCTACGTGCTTCGCGTACGCGATGCCGACGACGCGGTGTCGCGCGTGGTGCGTCTTGTGGCAGAGCGCATTCCTGCGCAATTCAGCCTGGATCCGACGCGCGACGTGCAGGTGCTGACGCCGATGCACCGCGGTCCCGCGGGTTCGGAAGCGCTGAACCACAAGCTCCAGGCGGCGCTGAACCCGACGGAGCGCGACGTGGCGTTCGGTGCGCGGGTCTTTCGGCAAGGCGATAAGGTCATGCAGCTCCGCAACGACTACGACCGCGATGTGTTCAACGGCGACATCGGGTTCGTGCAGCGCATCGACGAGGCGGCGGGACGGATGATCGTCGAAATCGACGGCCGGGCGGTGCAGTACGAGCTGACGCAAGCCGACGAGCTAACCCTGGCCTACGCCTGCAGCGTGCACAAGAGCCAGGGAAGCGAGTATCCGGCCGTGGTGGTGACGCTGCTGTCGTCGCACTTCGTGATGCTGTCCAGGAACTTGTTGTACACGGCTGCCACGCGGGCCAAGCGGCTGCTCGTGCTGGTCACGGACGACAAGGCGCTGCGGCTCGCGCTTGCCGACACACGGCGCGAGGACCGGCATAGCTGGCTGTCTAGGCGGCTTCGCGATGCAGCCGGGAGGCAGTCGCCTTCGGCTACTCGATCGAGAACGACTTGTGAACGGTGACGGGGCTGCCCGTGAAGGGTGGGACGGTTGCCCGGCGGAAGGCAGCGGCGACGCAGCCACCGACGCTGGTGCCAGCGAAGGGTGGGCCTTCGACGACGGCGGAGCTAACCTTGCCGGAAGGCGCGAAGGTGACGGACACGCGGCCTCGGCCCGTTGGGCCGTCGGGCTTCTTGCATCCGGAAGCGGCGCCTGCGGCGGCGTTCAGCGCGGAGACGGCTGCCGATCGGCTGAATGGCGCACCACCGCCCGCGGCTGTGTCGGCAGCGGGCGCTGGCGTGTCCTTGGCCTCGTCTTTCTTGTCGTCTTTCTTGTCGTCTTTCTTGGGCTCGTCCTTCTTGGTGCTCTCGGGTTTCGGCTCGCGGGTCGAGTCGCCTTTCGCCGTGGTGCCCGGTGCGGCGGGTCGAGCCGGTCCCGCGTCGGCAGTATCGGTGGTGGCTGCTGCTGACGGTTCCTGCGCGGCAGCGTCGGGCGCAGCGGCTGCCGTTGTGTCCGGAGCTGCACCCGGGGCAGCGGACGCCGTGGTCGCCGAAAGCGCTGACGACGTGGTATCGGCGGGAGGGGTGCGCGAGAACAGGACGTATCCCCCGAAAGCCAGGGCGATGACCGCGAGGACGCCCACGGCGGCGGCCAACCCGATGACGAGGCCCTTGTTGCTCTTCGCCGGCGCCATCGCCAGGTCGTCGGCGGCGGCGACTGCAGGGTCGGGCGGTGGAGGAGGCTCGGGTTCGATGCTTGTGGGGAGCGTGGGCGCGGCGAGCATCGGTCCACCGAAGCTCGGGAAGCTCGGTGGGCTGTTGAGCACTTCGTCGTAGCCGCCGCCGGCCGAGGTGTCCATCGGGGGCGGGATGTTGGATGCGATCGCGCTGAAGTCGACCTTGTCGTCGTCGGCGGGAGGGCGCTTGGTTTGAGGCTTAGCCGCTGCGCGGATCGCCTCGACGCTGAATAGCACCGAGTTCTCGCCGCGTTCGGCGGTGAACGTGTGCTTGGGTGCAGGGGCTGCCGACGGGGAGGATGCCGCTCGCGCGGCGATTTCTTCGTCGCTGCCGGCGTTTTGTGCGCTGCCGAACAGGTCGTGGTCCTTGGCGCGCTCGGGGCGTCGAGCCGCGACACGCGCAGGCCCGGCCTCTCCGCCGCCAAGCAGCTTGCCAGCCAGCCGCGGGTCCGGTGCAGGAGCCGCCGACGGGCGCGGAACCGGCGAGGCCAACACCGGCGCCAACTCGGCAATCTGGTTGAGCGGCTGCCAGTCCGCCATGCCATCGCGCCAGGCGTAGGTTTCGCCGTTGATTGCACCGGACGCGAAGAGCTGACCAATCTCCTCGACCGAGACCGCTCGCTGGTCCCCGTCGGGCATGTTGAGCGTCCACTCCATCGAGGTCGCAGCCGACGAGGGTTGCCCGCCCGCATGGGGGTATACGCGGGTTGCGTCGTTTTCTTCTTCTTCGTCGACACCGTGATCGGGCGGTGCTTCACCGCCCCTGACGACGATCGCCGCTCCGCATTTCTTGCAACGTATCTTGACGGTCTTGCCGCGAACCTTCTCGTCCGCGATCGTGTACTTGGCCTCGCACGACTGGCAATTGATCTTCATCGATACGCTACCTTGGTCCAAGTGGCGGCGAACGGCGAGCGAATTGAGAACCCAACCAAGTTCGGGCCGTCAAGCGCGTCCGGTACGTCCTGCCGCGGCAAGACGCCGCGGACGCGAAAGTGTAGCCTCTTGCGATTGACAGGATCAAGTTGGCCACGGGTCCGCCCGGATCAGACCCATCATCACCGGCCGGATTGGGTCCTTGGGATGGCCACCCTGCGAACCTCCACGCCCGCGTTTGAGGTCTCGAGCAACACCGCGTAGGCCAACGGGCCGGAGGGCGACTCCCCCACGGATCCCACGCCCACGATGCGTGAGACGCCGACCATGCGGTCGAACGGCACGTGGCTCGCTCCACAGATGATCAGATCCGCGCTCTCATCCTCCAGGAGCGCGCGTATCTCGTCGTCGCTCATGTCGTGGGTCAGCGGGGTCGTTGGGTCTGCCGGCGACCCGTGGACGAGCAACAGCTCGCCGCCGTCTTCCAAGGTCATCCGGAAGGTGGTGGGCAGGCGAGCAAGCCGCGACAGGATGACGTCGCCCAGGGCGGCGCGGCTGTTGCGCAGCAAGTCGACCCGAGCCGCCTCGGCGTCGTTGGCCGGCGACAGGGTGTCCGGGTCGACGCTTGCCAGGGCGAGGTCGGTCACGCCGCGCACACAGACCGCACGAACGTTCATCAGGAGTTTCCACGTGCGCAGGGGCTCCGGGCCGGGGAAGCAGAGGTCGCCTGCGACCAGCACGTTGGTGCACCGCTCCGCCCTGCCGAAGGCCAACACCTGTTCGAGAGCGTCGGCGTGCCCGTGAATGTCGGCCATGCACAGAATGCGCATGCCGCGACCCTAGCGCACTCGCCTCGATTCGCCACCATCATGCATCGTCCCTTGCCGACTCCGCTCCGGCTCGGCTAAACCGGACCCATGGTGGCCGTCTCGTGAGCACGCTGGCCGACGCGCTCCTCGACCTTGCCGTGTCCATCGACGCCGCTGCCGCGGCCGAGATGTCGCGACGCTGTGCCGGCTGGCGGCTGGGCGACCTTGCGCACGCCACGGCTGTGCTGGCCGCAACCGCCTATCCTGCCACGATTCCCTGTCTCGAAGCGGATGCGGAGCTGGTTGCTCGGTGGCTCGACGCGTCCCCCGACCCAGGCTGGAGCGTGGAGCATTTCCTCCACGACCTGCGGCGCCGTGCCGCACCTGACGACGAAGACCAGGTTGCCCGCGCCGTCCGGCGCGCTGCCCGCCAGCATCGGCTCCACATCGCTCTGCGAGAGCTTCTGCCCATCGGCCTGGGAGGAGTGCCTTTCGAAATCACCGCACGCGCACTGTCCGACCTTGCCTCCGCAACCATCGAAATCGCACTGCAATGCGCCGTGCACGCCGTCAGCCGACGCTTCGGAGAAGCACGCACGCACGACGGTACGCCGTCGACATTCGTGGTGCTGGGCATGGGCAAGCTCGGCGGCGGAGAGCTCAACGCCGGTTCCGACATCGACCTCGTGTTCGTCTACGATAGCGACGACGGTCAGAGCACGGGAGGCACGTCCGAGGGCATCGATCTGCACGACTACTGGTCGAGGGTGGCGCGACGGCTCGTGTCGCTGCTCGACGAGGTGACCGAAGACGGCTTCGCCTGGCGGGTCGACCTGCGTTTGCGTCCGGAAGGTGCGCGCGGGCCGGTCGCGAACTCGGCTGCGGCGATGCTGCGCTACTACGAGACTTGGGGGAGGACGTGGGAGCGTGCGGTGCTCTTGCGCGCGTCGGCCGTGGCAGGCGACGTGGAGCTTGGAGAGGCGCTGCTTTCGGAGCTCGGCCCGTTCGTGTTCCGCCGAGGTGTCGATCCAGGCGTGGCGGTGCAGCTCATGGACCTGGCGGCCCGTGCGCGGACGGAGCTCGGTGCCGATCCCGACCTCGACCTGAAGCACGCGCCCGGCGGGATCCGGGATCTCGAGATGTTCGTGCAGGCGCTGCAGCTCATCTGGGGAGGCCAGGATCCTGCCTTGCGTGTTCGCAACACCCTGCAGGCCCTGCGGCGTCTTCGGGCCGGCGGCTTCGTCACCGACAAGGAAGCCGACGGGCTCGATCAGGCCTACGTGCTGCTGCGCCGCGCCGAGCACTTCGTGCAGAACGCCTCCGGGCTGCAGACGCACCAGGTGCCGTCGGAACGGCTCGAGCGGGGACGCGTCGCGCGCGCGCTGGGCTTCGAGCATGTCGATCAGCTCGACGAACGCTTGCGCAAGACACGCTCGTGGGTGTCGTCATGCGTGGCGGGATTGACCACGCAGACCGTGCGCACGACGCGATGGGCTGCGCTGATCGCCGCGGTCGAGAGCGATGATCCGGACCGTGTGCAAGCCGCGATTGCAGGCGTGGAAGGGGCGGGGGCGGCATCCGGGATCGCACAGGATCTGCTGCTCTTGGCGCGGCGCCCCGATGGGCTTCTCGGACAGCAGGCGCGAGATTGTCCCGGACGCGTGGAAGCCGTTCTGGATGCGCTGTTCGACAGTGCGGATCCCGAGCAAGCCGCGCACTACCTACGCGCGTTTCTGGCACGACGCCGATCGCCCGCCGTGTATGCGTCGCTGCTCGGAAGCAACCAGCGGGCCGCGCGGCGCTTCATCACGGCGCTCGGAGCATCCCGCTTCCTCGGCGAGCTGGCGACGTCGCGCACGGACATCGCGGACCAGCTCCTGTTCTCCCGCGGGATGCCGAGCGTGGAGGCAGCCCGCCAGGCGGTGGTGCGTGAGCTCGATCAGGCGCAGAACGAGTCGCCGGACGAGCTGGATACCGTGGCAGGCGCCGTGCGGCGAGCCCGGCTTCGGGTGATGACCGAGGTGGCGCTGGCCGACCTGGCGGGCGAGGTCGCTGTCCGCGATGTTTGCAACGTGCTGACAGCGGCGGCGGAGGGCGCGCTCGAAGCCGCGATCCGCTGTGCATGCGGAGGACCGGACGGCGTCCGGGGGCTGTGCGTGATCGCGGTCGGCAAGCTCGGCGGGCGGGAGATGGGCTACGCATCGGATCTGGATGTCCTGTTCGTGTTCGATCCGCGAACGAGCGACGACCCGGACGACGCGATCAAGGTCCGCTCCCGCCAGGCGCAGCGTACCATCCGCGCGCTGTCGGCCCCGCACGAGGCCGGCCCGGGCTACGAGCTCGACACGCGCCTGCGGCCGTCCGGATCGCAAGGCGTGCTTGTGACATCGATCGGCGCTTTTGCCCGCTATCATGGGCTGACCGAGGACTTGCAGACGGTGTCGTCGCGCGGTGGCGCGGCGGCATGGGAGCGCCAAACCCTGGTGCGTGCTCGCGCCTGCGCGGGCGACATGGACCTTGCCCAGCGGGTGATGCGGATTGCCCAGCACGCCGCCTTCGAGATAGGCGGACCCGATCCTCAGGAAACCCATCGATTGCGTCTGCGTATGGAGCGCGAGCTGAGCGGTGAGCGCGGCGACAGGTACGACCTGAAGCTGGGCCGGGGCGGCCTGCTCGACATCGAGTTCGCAGTCCAGGTGCTGCAGATGCGGCACGGTGACGACCGCCGCCTGTGGGTGCAGAACACGATGGAGGCGATCGACGCGCTCGAGCGGTACGGCTACTTGGGCCCGTCGCACGCCGCCACCCTCCGAGGCGGCTACGAGTTCCTGCGAAAGCTCGAGCAACGGCTTCACGTGGTGCATGGAACCTCGATCCACCTGATCGAGCGCGACGCTCCGGGGCTGCAGCCTCTGGCGAGGCGCATGGGTTTTCGCGACCAGACCGGCCGATCGTCGTCGACGCAACTTCTGGATCACTACCGCGCGATGACGCACGACGTCCGCGCCGCCTACCTGTCGCTGCTCGGGCTCTCGTCGGCCGCGGCGAAGTAGCGCCGCGCACCGGCCGATCCGGCGTTATCCGAGGATCGAAGCCGCTCGTCATCCATTTCCTGCGTCTCGCAAGAGGTCTTCCCGCCATGCGGGCACCTTATCTGCCGACGTGCTGTCGATGGGGCAAGGCACTCGAAGCCCGCGGCCTGGCGTCTGCCCATGCACCGCGGTGCGCGGCGGTGACAGGGATCGTCTCAACCTCGTACGGTTGTGTGCTGGGACCGGAGGCGGCTTCGCAACGCTCCTCGGAGCGCGCCGGGGATGGCTAAGGTTTTCGCGCGGGGAGCCACTCGGGCCTGGCGCGAAGCGATCCCAGCACCTCGTCGCGCGTCTTGTCGTCCTTGCCGTCGTCGGTCAGGCACATCACCCGGGCCGTGGGCGTGCCTCCGCGATGCTCCACGAGCGCGTCGAGCCTCGCTTCCACGGGCGTGAGCTCGTCGCGGCAGAACGCCAGCACCTTGGCGCCGGGCGTCAGGGTGCCGATCCGAAGATCAGTCCGCTTGACCGTCACGCTCTCGCCGTCCGATATCTTCTGCACCGTGACCTTGTCGCCCTGCACGGCCTTGACCACCCCGAGCAGATAGAGCTTGTCCGCCCGTCCGGTGGGCAGCCACACGCGAACGTCGACGAGTGCCTGGCCCACGGGCAGCCACTGCGTCGTGTCTTCGGCCTTGATCGTGGAGGCGTCGACCCAACCCGACGCCGCCGCGATGCGGTCCGCCCAGGAGCCCACGGATGCCGGCTCCTGCTTCGAGATCAGCGCGAGCCCGCGACCGCGCGCGAGCACCCAGAACCTGGTTCCGTTGGCGAAGGTCTCGATGGCGGCTGCCGAGGGTGCGTCGGCCGGCATGAGCTTGGTGGCGCCGAAATTCCAACCCGGCGTAGGGCGGGTGACCGCGGTGCATGCGATCCTCTTGCACTCGGACCAGACGGTGAGCCGGCGTCGCAATGTGGTCAGCTCCTCAGCGACATTGAGTCCCTCGAACAGCTTCAAGGCCCGATCGATGTCGGTGATGACGGGGGCTGGGTTGCGTCCGCCAAGCTCGGCTTGTCCGCGCGCTAGCAGGTCTTTGGTGATCGTGTCGCGCGCAGCCTGGAGAGCGAGCTCGACCTGAGGCTGTGCGGCACGGCCGTCCGCCCCCCACTTCTTGATGGTCTCGAACGCGGTCTCCCACTTGCGCGCGTCGATGTCCGCCTGCACTGTCGTGCGCATCGCCGCGACCACGGCCTCGTTGAGCATGGTGACGAACGCGAACCAGGTCTTGTCGCCGAGCGCCTTCTTGGCCTTGGGATCGTCGAGCGCCTTGCGAACCGCTGCGTAGGATCCGTCTTCGCTTGCCGCACGCACGGCGCGGTCCACGCAGCCGGAGAGCTGCTGGAGGGTTTTCTCGCGGACCTCACGAACGAGCAGGTCCGACGGCTGCTCGCCGAGGACATCGGCGGTGGCGGCCATGGCAGCCGTGCAGCCCTCGAGGTTCGGAGCCTTGCTCAGGGTCTGCTCGACGATCTTTCCTACCTCGCGCGCTTCGGCGCGGTCGATCTGGGCCAGGTCTGCATCGGCGAGCTGGCCGATGGTCGTGTCGCCGTTCTTGCGCGCTCCCATGGCGAATTGCCGCGCGGCTTTCAGGTCGCGGTTGCCGAGCGCCTGACGCGCCATGACTTCCTGCAGGCGTGCGATTTCGAGCTGTGCCTGGCCGGCCGCCTCGGTGCCCGGGTACCGCTTGATGATGTCCTGGTAGGCGGGGATCGTGTCGGTGTTCTTCGCGTAGCGTAGCGCCTTGGTGGCGTTCGCTTCGTTCTGGGCGGCTTGCGGATCCTCGCCGGCGGATCGCACACGATCGCCGCTGCCTGTGGCGCAACCAGCGATGGCAGGAGCCCCGGCCAGGATTCCGACCACGACCAACCTGAGCAGATGCGTTCGGTTCAGCACCCCTCTGCTTTCGCAGAGCCGCGCCGCCGTCGTCAAGCGAGACGCGACCCCGGTGGCAAGGGTGCATCAGAATGTGCCGAGAGGCGCCTCCACGAGGCGTCGGCGAGCCCACGCCCACGGATCGGCCGCACCGAGCACGTCGACCATCATGATCGCCTCGGCCGCGGCCAGGTCCGGGCGAATCCCGATGCGCTCCAGGCGCGCAGCGATACGCTTGGCGATCGTGTAGCGCGCCCCCCAGTCCGCCATGGCGCGGTACAGCGTGCCGCCGATCGCCCAGGTCATGCTCCACAGGTCGTCTGCAAGCCAGCTCCCGTAGATCTTGCGCATGGGCGTCGTCTGCCCGGCGCGCCGAGCCGTGCGATCGAACGTCCAGGACCAGGGGCGGCGCGGTAACGCACCGTTCGTGTCGCCGGCCAGGGCGCGCTCCACCCACCGGATGGTGCAGAAGAACCCGTCGTTTTCGTCCTCGTCGGCGGCCCACTTCGCCAACCGTCGTCCGACCTCCTTCCAGGTGGTCGCCTCGAGCCTGGGGAGACGATCTCCGCGAGGAAGCTTCAGGAGGCTTTCGAGGGGCGGCCCGTCGGCGCAGTCGAGCTTGTCGAGCCAACCTTTTTCCCACGCCTGGTAGGTGTCGATGTCGACCGTGCGCCGCGCTCGCCACGGCACGAGGCCCTCGGCCCGATTCGACGGCACGATGCGGCCCGATCCAGGCGAAGCGAGCGCGGCGCGCGCGCGCTTTTCATCGAGCAGCTCGCTTTCGCCGATGGAGACACACGGGCAGCGGTGCGACAGGGTCACGCGTACGCCGGCGTCGGTCGCCGTGGAGCCGAGCGGGAAGTGGCGGCACACCGCCGGCTTCTCGTGCTCCCCCAGACGTGCATGCAGGCGACACCGCGCGTTGCCGTCGAGAAACATGCAACGGCCGCCGTCCGGCGCGATGACCAACCCTTTGATGCCGTCGTGCCATTCGATCGCCGGTCTGTTCCGCGATGGGTAGACGATGCCGGCGGCGATGCGGACCGACTGCGCTTCCGCACGCGACACCGGGCCGAGCAGGTGGATGGTGGTGCAGCAGGTACCGTCGCCGTGGCATTCGTACCGGGCGCCGGGGCGTATCAAGAGAGGAGCGGGCACGGCGGGAGGATGTCACAGTCGCACGGGTTGCGTCACGAGGGACTCGGTCGATACACGGCCGGACCAAGGCGATCCGGTCCGTGAAACAGGTCGGTTCACAGGAACCTCGGCGCAATCCCGGTGCGCGCCTCGAAGGCTTCGGGGGTATCCAGGTCCGCGTTGACGTCGGCATCGTCTACGGCGACGTCGACACATCGTCGGCCGAGTGACCGCAGCACATCTCGCAGAGGAGGGCGTGCGATCGTACCGTAGACGTCGACGAGGACGTGCGCACGCACCGCCACGGGATGACCCCGCCGACCGTCATGGATCGGCCGCGCTGCGTCGGCACCGCCCGCCACCGCCGCCAGCAGCTTCCGAACGGTCTCGGACCGAACCGGAGGCACGTCCACCGGCGTGAGCACCACGACGTCGACACCATCCAGGGCGCCGGTCGAGCACGCTGCCGCGATGGATCCTGCCGGACCGACCTCATCGGGCTCGCGAGACTCGACCAGGTGGATGGAGCAGCGCGTGCGGATCCGGACCGCCAGGTCGTGCCGCGTCACGACCACGATCCGTCCGCACTCGGCCTTGCGCACCCGTACGTGCGCTTCGACCAGTGTCTCGTCGCGATCGCGATCCCAGCAGAGCATCGCTTTCGGGCCGCCCATGCGGGTGCCCCGTCCGCTGGCCAGGACCAACGCGAGCACTCTGGACGGGGGGACCGGCGCCGAGCGTGTCATCGGGGTTGCTGCGTGGGGCATCCGGCCACGACTTGCACCTGTGTCGCCTCGCCTTGCTCGAGCCTTGCGCATGCCTGGCCGTTGAGCTGAATCCGCGTGTCGTCGACCCAGGACCAGCCGTTCACCTCGTCGTAGGGCACCAGTGTGGCGTCGAGATAGACGTTGACGAAGTCGGGATCCGGAGGTGGCTGGCCGAGCTGGAACTGACAGGTGACGAGCGCCTTGTCCCCGATCTGCGAGAGCGTGTCTTGCAGGGTGGAGATGTCGTCGACGCGGTAGTACCGAGGGCTGTCGGGGCGCGCGCTACCGCCGACGATCGCGAGCTGATCGAGCAGATCGGCGTACGGGCCGCTGCCGGGGATGCCCACGACATAGGTTCGGATTCCAGCGTCGCGGAGCGCCTGCACAGCCGCGATCGTCGACGCTGCGTCGAGACATCCGAGGTTGCCGGAATCCGTGTTGGCCTGGTCGCAGCAATTGTAGGTCGCGTCGCAAGCCACTCCCTGGACTTGCTTGTGCTCGATGTTCCAGATGCAGTCCTGGATCTGGCAAGCCACGGCGGGGTTGCAATTCGGCCCGCCGTCGGTGGCGAGCACGATCGCTGTCTTGCCCTTCAACGAGGACACGATCGCCAGCACATAGGCGAGCGTCGCGGCGATGGGCGTGCCGCCCAAGGGCTCGACGTTGGTGGCGGCTGCAAACGCGTTGGCGACGGGGCCGTTGGTTGTGCCCGGCGGATCCCCGGGCCGCGTGGGAAACACCTCGATTCCGCTGCTGCATTGATCCGTGTACGGCGAGCCGGGGAACACGGCGGCACCAAAGTTCGCCCGGCTCCCGATCTGGCGGACGACATGCACGCACGCCGCGCGCACCGCCGAGTACCGCGTGGTGGACGATGGTGGCGCGACCGATTCCTGCATGCTGCCGGAGCGGTCGATCACGAAGTACAGGTTGGGGGGCTCCTGCACGACCTGGAAAAAGTCATTTCCGCAGTAGCCTTCGGCATCTGGTGGTGGTGGCGCATGCTCGCCGCCAGGCGCGTCGAACACCATCGGACCGTCGGTGCCACCGTCCACACCCATGGGGCGCTCCGAGATGCCCGCCGCCCGATCATCGGACGAGCACGCGGCGAGCGCCAGGCACCATGCAGCCACGGACCGGAAGGAGGCCATCACCACGCAGCGTAGCATGGGATGTCGCGGCCGTTGTGTTGGCCGCGGGAAAGCGATGCGCCAGTTGGGTGGTTGCACCGTCGGACCGGCCCGACGGTCGACGTCGGACCTGCCCGCAGAGCCCGACCCTGTCCGCTCAGCCGCCGATGGCGGTGGGAGTGTTATGGTTGCCGCGTGCAGCTACGAACGGTGCATCGAGCGCTCATCGCCATCGCGGCGGCCGTGTGCCTGCTGTTCGTCGCCTCGCTTTCCGACACGGCGTTCGTGCGCCTCGTGGTGCAGGAGATCGTTGCGCCCGCCGTTCCCGACGCCGTGCACGAACGAGATGGCAAGCTGCTTGTCGCGGTGCGCGACGCATCGCGGACGCCGGTTGCCGGCGCGCGGGTGACCGTGTTGTGGCTCCGCGACCGGCGAGCCTACCTGGCGGGGTTTGCGCAGACCGACGAGAACGGGCGGGCCGCCTTTACCAGCTTGCCCCGAGGGGAGTCGTGGGTTCTGGTCGACGCCGACGGTCGCGCGCGCGCGTCGACGCAGGTCGTCGTGGCAGCCGAACAACGCCTGGTGGAGGTGGTGTCGCGGGACGAGCATCGGCTCTCGGTCGTGGTCCGTGGCGACGACCAACAGGGTGTGGCCGGCGCCCGTGTGACCCTTCGATGCAGCGACCCGCTGCCGTTCGCGGGAGACACCGGCGAGGACGGCAAGCTGGAGCTTCGCAGGCTGTGTGCGCCCCCTTACGCGCTGGAGGTTCATGCCGACGGCTACGAGTCGTACACGCGAAGCGGGCTGATGCCTTCGGGCGGAACCTTCGAGGTCGGCTTGCGGCGCCTGGGCTCGGTGCTGGTGCGCGTGATCCTCGAAGACGGATCGCCAGCGCCGCTGTCCACCGTGCTGCTGTCGAGTCCGACCCTGTGGCCCGCACGGCAAACCCAGACCACGGCGTTCGGCAGGAGCACTATCGCCGGGCTGCCCTCGGGCACCTACGACATGCGTGCCGAGCGCGGCGACCTCGTCTCGGACATCACCAGCGGCGTGGAGGTGAAGAACGGCGAGCAGACCAAGGTGCTGCTCACCTTGCGGCAAGGGCGACGGGTCGTGGTGCACGTCGTCGCAGGCGCCGCCGACGCTCCTGGCGTGCCCGACGCGGACGTGGTGCTCACCGAAGGCGGGCTGTCGTCGTTTCCGAAGCAGGGGCGCACCGGACCGGACGGCACGGTGATGCTCGGTCCCTTCGCGGCCATCGAGCTGACGGCGTCGGCCCGCGCGGAGGGGTACGTGAGTCCCGGCGCCGTGCGGGTAGGCGCGCAGGAGAACGCCGCGCGCATTGTGATGGTCAAGGCGGGACGGCTCGTTGGCGACGTGGTCGACCATCGTGGATTCCCGGTGGCCGGCGCCAGTCTCGAGGTCGTGGGGACCGATCTGTCCGGCCAGCCGATTTCCGCGACGCCCTCGACGCAAGCCTTCCGACAAGCTCACTTTGCGTGGGCTCTGCCCGGACCGCCAGCCCTGATTCCCGCAGGAGAGCTCGGCGTGATGCCAGGCCCCATCCCCCCCATCCCTCACGGGCAAAGCACCGGCCTGACCGCGACCCCTGGCGGCGCCGCGCCGTGGGTCACCGACCGCAACGGCGAGTTCTCCATCGGGCCCGTCCCTCCCGGGCGCGTCGGCGTCATCGTGCGTCATCCGGCGTATGTCGAAACCGTGTCCGACGCCGTGACGCTCCGTGCTGGCGCAGAGGCCCGCATTCACGTGGTGCTGGTCGCGGGCGGCACCATCGAGGGTGTGGTGCTCGACGATCGGCGCTATCCGATTTCAGGTGCGTTCGTTCGGATCTCGGCGCGCGATGGGTCGTCGGACCGGACTACCATCACGGCCGATGATGGATCCTTCGTGTTCTCGGCGGTGGCAAAGGATCTGCTGATCACGGCCTCGCCGCCAGAAGCACCGGATCGGATCGCGTACGAAGACAAGCTGCAGGTTGGGCCTGACGAGCGTAAGGAGCTGGAGATCGTGCTGCAACGCAGCCGGGATCCGATCGCCGTGACGGTCCGTGACGACCGAGGCTATCCGATCGATGCGGCGCAGGTGACGGTCATCTCGCTGGCGTCGGACGTGACGCTGCGGCGTACGACCTTCACCAAGGCCGACGGCACGGCGCAGGTGGAGGATGCGTCCGGGATTGCGCTGCGCATGGAGGTGAGCGCACCGGGGCACGCGACGGTGGTCAAGACGTTCGAGGCGGGGCCGAAGGAGGTGACGGTGGAGCTTCGGCCGGGGCTGCGTGCGCGCGGCACGGTTGTGGCCCGCGGGGGGCGCGATCGGGTGGAAGGCGCGCGGGTCACGGTGTTGTTGCGAACGGGGATGCAGCGCCTCGTGACGAACGACAAGGGCGAGTACGAGCTGGGCGATCTCGAGGCCGGAGAGCTGCGCGTGCGCGTCGATCACGACGACTACGTGGCGGTGGAGAAGACGCTGCGCATTGCGCCCGATGCGGCTCCGGGCAGGGTGGTGGAGTTGGACCGGATCGAGCTGGAGCGAGCTGGCGTCATCGAGGGCGAGGTGGTCGATGATCGGGGCGACCCGGTGGCTGGGGCGCGTGTGGCGAAGGATCAGGTTCCGGAATACCTGCCGGTGGGGCCTTTGCCGCCCGGCGTGGTGGTGACCGACGCCAAGGGCAGGTTCACGCTGCGAGGCTTGCCGGAAGGCGAGGTCACGGTCGAGGCGTACGCTCCCGGGGTGGGTAGGGGCAAGGAAGAGAAGATCGCGGTGCGGGCCGATCGCACGACCACGAGGGTTCGCGTGCGCATCGAGAAGAAGGCGGAGCAGGGAGGGCCGGCGGTGACGGCAAGCGTGCCCATCACGTTGCGAGAGGCGGCAGGGAGCGCCGCAGGGGTGCTGGTGGCGTCGGTGGTTCCAGCGAGCGGTGCGGATCGCGCGGGTTTGAAGACCGGGGATCTGATCGTGCGCATCGACGGCGTGATACCGTCGTCGGTGCTGGATGCGCAGCGGAGGCTGACGGGGCCGGAACGCCGGGAGGTGCTGTTGGAGGTGCAGCGAGGGGCCGAGACGCTGAAGCTGCGGGTGGGGCGCGAGAAGCTGCGCAGGTGAGGGGGACGCGGGAGCAGGGAGGCGAGGCGGTCGGGGCGTCAGACTCTGGTGTGGCGCGGTGGGGGTTCGGCCATGGCGGTTTGGGAGCTGTTGCGGACCAGCGCGCGGAGCTTGCGGACCTCGGGCGTTTCGCCGAGCACGATGAGCACCGAGCCTGCGGTCAGCTCGAAATCGGGGCCTGGGTTGTAGAGGAAGGTGCCCTGGGCGTCACGGACGGCGATGACGAGCACGTTGGCGGAGCTGCGGATGGGGGCCCTGCGGAGCGACAGGCCGGCGAAGGAGGAGTCGGCAGGGATGGGCAGCTCTTCGAGGCGCAGGTTGCGGTCCTTGTCACGGAGCATCTGATCGAGGAACTGCATGACTTCGGGGCGAACGAGCTCGGAGGCGAGGCGCTGGCCGCCGATGATGTTGGGGCTGACCGTGGCGTTGGCGCCTGCGATGACCATCTTGCGCGCGGCTTCGGCCTCGATGACCTTGGCGACGATGCGGGTTTGGGGGTTGAGGCTTCGCGCGGAGAGCGTGACATACAGGTTTTCGCGGTCGGTAGGCAGGGCAGCGATGACACCGGAGGCGTGCGCGATGTTGCAGTCGACGAGGGTCTGGTCCTGGGTGGCGTCGCCGTGAACGAACAACATGGAACCTCCGCAGATTTCGCGGTTGACGCGCTCGAGCTTCTCGAGGTCGGAGTCGATGGCGACGAAGGGTTTACCGATGGTGAAGAGCTCTTCGACGACGTGCTTACCGGTGGAGCCGACGCCGGCGACGAGGACGTGACCGCGCAGTGCTTTGATCTTGTTGAACATGCGCTTTCTCCGGAAAGCGTGACCGAGGCGTCCTTCGACGAGGGTGGCGGTGATGTTGGACTGGAAGTAGACGAGGGCGCCGGATCCGAAGACGATGAGAAGGCCGGTGAGGACACGGGCGCCACGGATGGTGTCGAGGTCGTGCATTTCGCCGTACCCGACGGTTGAGACGGTGATGAGGGCGAAGTAGATGGCCTCTTCGAGGGACCAGGTGCCATGGCCGAGGATGGCGAAGCCGATGGTGGCCGAGCCGATGACGGCCAGGAGGATGGCGAAGGCGACGATGATCCTGCGGACACCCGTTTCCACTGGTGGGCAAGGTTAGGCTGGGAGAGGGGGGAGGGGAAGCGGGGTGGGAGGCGGGTTGACACTGGCGAGCGGGGGGCTAGAGTTGGGGGCGTTCCTCGTTCGGGGGCGATCGGTCTCGACGGGGGTGTTTGGAATTCGAGCTGCGCGACCGTGGGTGCTAGGGACCACGTAAATCCCTCGAGCGAAAAGAACCGCGAACGATAACTCGCTCGCGCTGGCTGCCTGAAAAACAGCTAGCCGTCCGACCAGGAGGTTTCCGGTGCTTCTGGGAGGGCGTCAACGAACCGGATAGCTGAGTCTCAGGGCTGCTTGGAGGCGAAAGCGAAAGTCTAGGAGCGGCTAGCTTGGAGAGGGCCTGTCGGTGGGCGCGAACCGAGCGATACGAAACACCGACTATGCGCGTAGGATGCTCGGAGGACAAGCCTTCGGACCCGGGTTCGATTCCCGGCGCCTCCACTACTGTTTCACCTTGTTTCCAAGCAGTTTCTGGTCAACGGGCCACGAAGACACCGGAGTCCGTTTCAGATAGCGTGATTCCAAGAACGCAAGCAATGCGGGGCGGCGCTTGGTGGGTCGGGCGAGCCGCGTGATCCTCCTGCGCTGTTCCGACTGGAGTTGCGCCCGAGGCAGCGTGGCGTGCGCGAACGGGCCGAGTTGTTCCATCGAGAACGGCCCGGGTGCCGAGCATGCGCGTCGAGCACGAGCATCAGGCTGGGGCCTTGCTGCACGATGCGAACGCCTGCGTGCGCATGGCAGCACCAACGGACGGTAGCCGCCCCGCACCCCACTCATCAGGCGCCGGTGCTCGGCCAACGTCCAGACGTCGTGGGCGATCACCGTGCCTCCTTTCCATGTGGACTTCCGGCTTTGGATCAAACAAGCTGCGGGCTGCTGGGGAGCGAGTCGTTCCTGGCTCATGGGGCCTCCATTTCTGGACAACTCGGCTACACCCCACCTCCCCAGCACCTTCCAAGTTCTCGGCGGCCCCCCGCGAGCGCTTCGCGCACCCCGCGGCACCCGTCGCCCGCGTCCAGGCCCATCCCCAGGTGGTCGGTTTCTGGCGAGCAGGCCCGGTCGGTTTCTCGCGAGCGGCGTAGCTCTTTGCCGGTGGGGGTTCGGATCACGACCAGGGCATCGACGCGATGGCCGCCGACCTCGATCTACTAAATGACAAGTCAGCTTTCGTTCCAAGCCAGCATGCGAGTCAATGCGGGGCCGGGTGACGACCGTGAAGCAGAACGACGACGACAGGACCGTCCTCGACGAGCTTTCTCAGCGTTGACAACGCTGGGCCATCGATCCAAAGTGTCGGCATATCGCTCCACATGCCTGCATCTAGTTTCACCGACCCAGCCGCCCGTGACCTCGTGAAGAGGCTGGGCCTCGTGCGACTTCGGGACTTCGAGCAGCAAGGCATTCCCCGCGCCAAGGTGCTCCGATGGGCCGCCGAGGGAAAGCTCGTTCGTGTGGCACGCGGCCTGTACGCTCTCCCCGGCCAGGACTTCGGCGAGAACGACACCCTGGTGCAGGTCGCCAAGCTCGTCCCAGGCGGCATCATCTGCCTCCTGTCTGCCCTGCGCGTCCATGAGCTGACGACCCAGAACCCCTCCGAGGTGTGGATCGGGATCGACCGCAAGTCCCGCAAGCCGAGGATCGAATGGCCGCCCCTGCACGTCGTCTGGTGGTCGGGCGAAGCCCTCACCGAAGGCGTGGTCGAGAAGAAGCTCGGGGGCGTCGCCGTCCGCATCACGACCCCGGCACGTTCCGTGGCAGACTGCTTCAAGTACCGCAGCAAGATCGGGCTCGATGTCGCCTTGGAAGCCCTCCGAGACTATCGACGCAAGCGCGCTGGTTCCCTGGATGAGCTGCACCGGGCGGCAACGGCTTGCCGGGTAGGCCAGGTGATTCGCCCGTACCTGGAGGCGATGACGTGAAGCGTCCCAAGGGGGAGCCGCCCCGGAACATGGCAGCCTCGGTCAAGATGCGCCTCATGTCGGTGGCCCGCGAGCGGAAGGAGGACTTCAACTTCCTACTCACCCGCTACGTCTTGGAACGGCTTCTCTACAGGTTGACCCAGTCCTCCCATGCCGGGACGTTCTTGCTCAAGGGCGCGATGCTCTTCACCGTGTGGTCGCAGCGACCTCACCGGGCCACCAAGGACATCGACCTGCTCGGGTACGGCAGCCCCGATGTTCAGAGACTCGAAGCCATCTTCCGTGAGGTGTGCGAAGTCCGGGTGCAGGACGACGGGCTCGCGTTCCTGGCTGCCACCGTCAAGGCTGAGCCCATTCGAGAGGAGGCGGTCTACGACGGGATCCGCGTGACATTCGAGGCCAAGCTGGGAACGGCCAAGGTGCCCGTGCAGGTTGACGTGGGGTTCGGCGACGCGACCACCCCGCCGCCGGAGCTGGTGGAGATCCCGCCCCTGCTCGACCTGCCGCCACCTGTGCTTCAGGGCTACCGACGCGAGCTGGTCGTGGCCGAGAAGCTGCACGCCATGGTGGACTTGGGCATGGCGAACAGCCGCATGAAGGACTTCTTCGACATCTGGTTCCTGTCCCGCCAGTTCGCCTTCGACGGGGCGGCTTTGGCATCCGCCCTCCGCGCCACGTTCGAGCGCAGAAAGACCCCGGTGGTGACCACCTTGCCGCTTGCCCTCACGGAGACGTTCTCCCAAGATACGGCGAAGAAATCGCAGTGGGCAGCATTCACCAAGCGCGCGCGCATCGATTCCCCCGCCCCTTCCTTGCATGACGTGGTCGAGGCCATCGTCACTTTCCTTGGCCCCGTGATGGCGGCATCGGCATCGGGACAGCCCCACCCCGACCACTGGCCGCCGGGTGGGCCGTGGGGTGCGAAGGGCTTGCAAACAAGCGAGTGACAGGTTGTGACACGTCGTTCCGGACCGACCCCGTTCAACCGATCCCGCCGTCCCCGCTCGATGTCACGATCCCTCTAGAAAACAAGCCCGAACCGACATCACCCGATCTCGACCAACATGTCAAGCAGCCCAACACCTGGCTTCGATTCCCGGCGCCTCCACTACTGTTTCACCTTGTTTCAAAGCAGTTTCTGATCACCTGTCACACGGACCGAACGGTTGGAACGCCTGGTGCCCCGGGGAAAATCGTGGCTCGGAAGCCCCCGCCGCAGTCAAGTCTGGAAGTTCTGCAGATCAGCCCTGAAGAGATCCAACACGGCATCTCGCGCCTGCGCATGCGCATAGAGGACGTGAAGGCGCTTGACCCGCGAGCTGCCGCAGGGGTTCGCGGCTGGCATCCCGCAACCATCACGCTTCTGGAGGGGTTGATCGCGAACCTCCAAGAACGCCTTGCGGACTACCCTGACCAGCGCGCTGGTGAGAAAGAGGTGCCCTCGATGAACCGTGTGAAGGTCTTCATTCGTCACAGCGCAAAGGATGCGGCGCTTGCACAGGCTCTGATCCGCTGCCTGGAAGACTTCCTTGAACGTCAAGTTCGTACAGGGGAAAAGGCGGCCACCAAACTATGCTGTAGTCCAGAAACGATGTGGTAGTTGGACTGTACGACAGTGCACGGCCGCCTTGCGCGCACGCCGCCCCTTTCCGCTACATCCATTGTCGCTGGCGCAACGATCACTCGCTCTGACGCGTCAACGCCTGGCGCGACTGTATGTGAATGCGGTGTCGCCGACCACTGCGCGTCAAGCGACTAGGAACGAGCAACGGCGTGCGGCGGACCCACGACGTCCTCCAGCCTCGCAGCGTCGGGCACCCGCTCGCGGACGTAGCGCCACACGAGGTGGTGCGACAACAGCTTGAGCGTCCGCGACGCGGCGTTCGCCAGAAAGCCGTCGCACGAGAACTTGCCGATGCCCCACGGCGTCTTCCATTCGGCGATGAGCGGCTCGATGCCTGCGCGGCCGTGGTCGTGGCAGGCAATCTCGCCCGGGTCCGAGAAGGTGTCGTTCGTCAGATACGTTTGCACGCTCCAGTCCGGGCCGCCCCGCAACTGCAGATGCTTGCCGCGCTCGCGTTCCCGCGTTCGCATGGCAATCACGCGCATTGGCAGATCCGACGGCGCGCCCCATTCCCGCGGCGGAACGCGATCTCCGGTACCTCGCGGCAAGGACGGCCGTCCGGGTCCCAGTCCGTTGCCGTCCAGCGCTGATGCATCGCCACCGCCCCGGACACAGGTCCGTGGTCATGCGAGGCTTGACCAGGAATCATCGTCGTTGCCGAAGGATGTGTCGCCGGGTCCGCAGCGCGGCATTGAACCAGGTGTCGGTCTCCGCGGTGCGCGCCAGAATCGGATAGCGTGGGTTGGGTCCCGCAACCGCTCGTTGCATCTCGGCGCCAAACCAGGGGTGACGGTCGTGTCGGTGTCGAGATGGACCACCTGGCGTCGACGAAGCGAGTGCACAGGCACCAGGCCGTGCGCGACCATCCGGCCGATGAGCTTGCGCAACGCTTCCTCGTCGAAGCGGTCGAGGTCGCGACACAGCGTATCGACGCTCGGCAGCACACCTCCGGCCAGCATGACAAACAGCGGGTGCACGACAGGGGCGCTTGACGCCAAAGACGCGATGTTCACCGAGGGCGACGGCATCGATGAGCAAGCGGAGCTGCGCTTGCATTGGGCAGGTACCCAGCGGCCGCGACTCGAGGTCACCGAAAAGCTGGCGCAGCATCCGGTCGACTCCCAGGTCGCGCAGGAAGGATCCCTCTGCGGTGCTGACGGCCATGTTCCTTCTCCAGCGTAACAGCCGGCCTGCTCTATCGAGCAACCATGGGGGGCGCCACGAAGCACAGCCCGATCGCAATCCGCAGCCAGCGTGGCATGGTCGGCGCGCCATCCGCGATCCGGCTGTCGTATCGTCGAGCAACCACGACCGTTAGCAGTGCTGCGGGCAGCACCACCAGTCCGACGGCACCCGCTCCAGCGAGGAGTCCGGCCATGGCACTGCGGCCGAGCGTCGCACGACAAACGTCGTCGTCCCGTGCTAGCGCCTTCTGCGTCTCGGGCATCAGCGTTAGGCGCGCGACGTCCATCACTGCGCTCGCCAAACGAACCGTACCGAATGAAATCATCATCAGCTCAGGCGTTCGCCACACGTGTTGCAGAACGCCGCTGACTTGACGTTCTCGTGGCCCTGGCTGCAGGTGCGAACCGACGCCTTGTGAATCTGCTGCTGGCGGATTGCTGCTACCTGCACGACGCATGGGACGGTCACGCGATATCGGGGCTGGCGACATCGAGGATGGTCCACACCGCGGTGATTCCCCAGCCAACAGGCCCAGCCAGCGCTCCGATCACCCGCATGAGACTAGCGTTGACGACCAGTGACAAGCCTCTGCCCAGGAGGTACCGAGCTACTGCGTTCGCCACGATGAGCGCGATCTGGTACGCCACGAACCCGCTCAGGCTGATCGCCGCCTGGAGCGCGATGACCGGCAGAGCCTTTGGGATGCCGTCACGATGATCAACGCCGAGGGTGTCGAGGAGAGCCGCTCGCTCCGCGTCCGACATCTTCTCCCACGACTTCTCCAGCACCTTCAGCAGAATCTGCTGCTCGATTGCGGCAACGTCCATCTTGGGGGAGTAGTTCACGTCGAGCTTGTCCGCGACGTCGTGCACGACCTCCGCGTACCGCACGCCCTCGCCGCCTCGCAAGAGGCTCGCCAGGGAGTTCGCGCCAAACGTCTGAATCTCAGACGCGATCTCGTCGGCGTACAAGGACGGCCGGTCTGGGTTGGATTTGTAGACGGCTAGGGTGTCGAGCTTCGATGCCCACCGCCCCTTGCCGTTGTCCGTGATGTAGGCGACCAGCGGCTTGAGCATCTCGTCGTCGGCTGCACGGAGCACGGAGAGCAGGTCGTTGTCGTCTTCGATAAGCGGCAGCTTAGCCATGGCAGACTCCTTTCACTTCAGACTCCTTTCACTTCCTGACGGGAACCGCGACCTCGGGACCGTACTTCTCCATCAGGAACCGTTCTCTGTAGAGCAGGTACGCCGCCTCAGTTACCGAGCCCACGTACCATGCATTGAAGCCTCCGCCCACCACAGCACCGGCGACAGGAACCACCTGAGCCAGCTTCGCCTTCGTCAGCCGGATGCCCAACGCCTCGGCGATCTTCTTTACGATCTGCACGGTCACGAGGCGTTGCAGTTCTTCCCAGGTCTTGCGCTGGGCAATCATCACGGCGACACGGGACAACTCGGCGAGCGCGACCTGCTTCGCTGCCACGCTGGGCGCTGAAGCGGCCGACAGGATCTGCATGACAAACATGCGCTCGCTCTCCAGCGCGACGTCGAACCCATAGTAGGTGGCGTACTCGTTCACCGCGCGCAACGCGAGAGCGACGAGCGCGGGGATGTCAACGGCGATGCCCGGCGCCCCCAGTGCGCCGGTGCCGGCCCCCTCTCCGAACGCGAGCAACTTGTACTTGGCACCCAGATACCCGACGGTACGGTCCACCTGTTCCAAGTCGAGTTCGTGGATGTCCTTGAGCGTGGTGACATTGGGGTGCCCGTCGTCCCGATACTCTTCGAGGATGGCGCTGGTGCGCACTGTCCATGAAGCACCGTCGTTCAGCAGGCCAACAATCCCGCTGATGGCCTTGGTCACCGCTGCGCCGACCACGTTGTCGAAGGCGAAGTCGGCGACGACCTCGAAGGGCTTGGCCACCACGTCCGTGACCGTCGACCACCAGGACTCAGGCGGGTTCTTGAAGACGTCGATCTCGACGAGCGCGCTCTTGTCGTAGGGCTTGAGGTCGGGCATGGGCGTCACCTGACCGACCAGTTGCCGGCATCATCCCGCACGAAGATTCGCTCGAGGTCCTTCTTGCCCTCCTCCGGCTTGTCGAGTTTGCAGGCGGACAACGTCGAGAGAAGCCGAGAATCGAGGGTGACCTCGCGGTCGTACTTGACGGTGGCCTTGTTGCCTTGGGTGACGATCGAGGTCACACCGACGAGCTTGATCTGGCCGCAGGTGAACACGAGCCCGTACTTCTTCTCGTCCAGTCGGCTCTTTGTAGTTGCTGAGATGAAGCGATCGCAGCAGCCACCGCAACCATAGTCCAGGCATTCGCCCTCCGTCGCGAGCCCCGCCTTCACGAGCTGTGCTGCACATTCGCGGTGCTCGTCGTAGTCCCTGAACGTCCACTCCTTGGCCGTCCTCAGCGTGGGCACCTGCCACGTGCACTCGACCGTCCCCGAGCTGAACTCCTCCTTCATCAGGACCTTCTCGGCTGTTTCCTTGTCGAGCTTGTTGCTGCAGCCGCCGAGAAGCATCCCGCCCATGACGAACACGAGCACCGCCCCTGCGCGCACCATGATGTTCCTCCAGTGAAGCATGGTCATTCCCAGGCTTGATTCAGCGCGCCCCGTGGGCGCACCAACACCATGAGTGATTGTACGCAAACTTCTGGTTGGTCGCAAGATCTTCATGGCCGGGCTTTCCTGCGCCCATGGCGAGAAGCTTCGGACAACGGCTGGGACAACGCTTGCGGGCGCGTCGCCTGGCCCGTGGGCTGAGCCAGGCCGCGCTCGCCGAGATGGTGGGGCTCAGCCCGAACTACGTCGGGCTGCTCGAGCGTGGCCTGAAGCTCCCCACCATCGACACGCTGGCGTGCATCGCGAAGGCCGTCGGCGCAAGGCCCGCAGAGTTGCTCGATGACCCAAGGCCGGCCGACGACTGGCTCGACGCTGTCGTCACCGTTGCCGCAACGATCCCGCGCCACCATCGCGAGCTGGCCCTCGCGGTCCTGAAGGCGATAGCGTCGCGACCACGAGCAGGCGACTGACGGCGCCGGATCTTCACCATACGCGCGAGCACCGACGCGGCGGCGCTCGTCGCAGCATCAACCGAGCTGGAGCAAAGCCTGCGGATGCTCTTTCGGGCGGACAACGATGCCGATGAAGACTGCGACCCCGAGGTCTGCCGCTTGCTCCAAGAGCAACTGCAGGTCGAGCGAACCATCGCAGTGGTGCATGTCGACGAGCATCGTGTCGTCCGATGCGATGGCCAACGGCGCTTGGTGTACTTGCAGCTTCTTCCGCTGGCGCGACCGTGGGCTGGCCGGTCTCCTCGGATTGGCCGTCATCGCTTTGGTGCCCCAGCCTCGTTGTTGCCCAAGCTCGCCAGATTCAGGCCGAGCTTCTGGCACCGGCCTTGGGCTGACCGCAACGGCATGCCGACCGCCGCTCCCGTCTCCTGCCAGGTGTGACAGGCAGGCCGAAGCTCCACCATCTTGCGGTCGCGCGCAGGGAGCTTTTCCAGCGAGATGCCGAGGTCGATGGCCGAGTTGACCTTCCTCGTCGGGTTCATCGCCATGGCTTCGGCGAAGCCGGGAATGACGTCGGCGCCGGCCTCGCGGTCCGGGATGGCGATGTCGATCGAGGCCACCGCCCCTCCAGACAGTTGCGCTTGTCGTAGGTGTCGCGCTTCTTCTGCGTGCCGTCGTTGGCGAAGTGGCGCCCGATGTCCTGCGCTTTGAGCCGGCACGAGTGCACCAGGATCGCGGGCTCGATGTCCTGGCTGCGCTCGGTGTAGCGGCGGTACATGGCCCACGTCTGGGCGATAGCCTCCTGCATGCGATCCTGGGTATCGTGCGGGATGTGGCGGGTCAGGGGCTGGAAGATGCCTCAACGAAGGCGGCCTTCGAACTTCGAGCGTGCTGCTTGCAGGTTCATGGTGTCCTCCATGCGGCGCGCACACGAAGGCCGAAGGGACCTCGCGTGGCGCGCGTCATGCGCCACACAGGCGCTGGTCGGTGACCTCGTCGGCTACGACGTCGGGGTCACGGCGGGGGGCTCATCCCGTCAGGCCGTGGGAGGGTTTCCTCATGGTTCTATTCAACGGGCCACGAAGACACCGGAGTCCGCTTCAGATAGCGTGATTCCAAGAACGCAAGCAATGCGGGGCGGCGCTTGGTGGGTCGGGCGAGCCGCGTGATCCTCCTGCGCTGTTCCGACTGGAGTTGCGCCCGAGGCAGCGTGGCGTGCGCGAACGGGCCGAGTTGTTCCATCGAGAACGGCCCGGGTGCCGAGCATGCGCGTCGAGCACGAGCATCAGGCTGGGGCCTTGCTGCACGATGCGAACGCCTGCGTGCGCATGGCAGCACCAACGGACGGTAGCCGCCCCGCACCCCACTCATCAGGCGCCGGTGCTCGGCCAACGTCCAGACGTCGTGGGCGATCACCGTGCCTCCTTTCCATGTGGACTTCCGGCTTTGGATCAAACAAGCTGCGGGCTGCTGGGGAGCGAGTCGTTCCTGGCTCATGGGGCCTCCATTTCTGGACAACTCGGCTACACCCCACCTCCCCAGCACCTTCCAAGTTCTCGGCGGCCCCCCGCGAGCGCTTCACGAACCCCGCGTCACCCGTCGCCCGCGTCCAGGCCTATCCCCAGGTGGTCGGTTTCTGGCGAGCAGGCCCGGTCGGTTTCTCGCGAGCGGCGTAGCATTCGGTAGCCGGATGTCGGGTTCTGGCTCTTCGGGGCCATCCAGGGGCATCCTCGACCGGCGTGCGGGGTGACCTGCTGACCACGGCGACGCCAGGATCTTTCCTCACCGCCAGAAGCCCTGCTACGCCCCAATCATGTCGTCCCCGTCGAAGGCCCGCCCATGAAGCTCTCCTGGACCTTGTGCTTCGGGGCCACCGTCGCGGCCCTCAAGGCCAAGGGCATCGAGCCGTGTGACCTCGTCCGGTTCACGGCCTACGACGTTCCTGCGTACGCCCCGATGAGGCCGACCACGAGCTGGATCCCACCAGAGTATCTCGACTGGTGGCCGACGGCTGAGCGGGCAGTAGTCGAAGCTGAGATCCAGACCCCCAAGTTCTGGCTCGATCACGGTTTCCGGCGCTACGTCGGAAGCCACGAGGTGATTCACACCCTCTACCAGCACGGGAAGAAGCCTGATGTCGTCGTCGGCATCTGGCTCGCGGCGGCCCTTCGGTTGATCGTCCGTCGTCGCAAGCCCCTCCCTGGCAAGCCCTTGAAGAACGGCGTGCTCCCCATCGCCAGGGGGATCGCGGCGGCGGCCGAGGGGCACCTCTTCCGACTCCGGGTGTGGACGGCTTGGCGTGGCGATGTCGCCTACCTCGAGGCGGATCGTCGTCGTGGGCGAGGAGAGCCGAACTGACCCGGCCCCCGTAGTCGATGTCCTCACCGGCCGCCTTGCACCTCGGACAGCCCGGAAAGCCGTGCTCGTCCTGCGACCTGTCTACCGAATTGTCGCAGAGGTCAGCAAGATGCTCGATGATGTCGCGCTCCTGGTCGGTCTGGCAGGGCTTGAGGGCCACCACAAGCTGTCCGTTCACGGCCTTGCCGCCCCAGAAGAGGTCCGCGACGAGCTGGTATCCGCGCTCCCGTCCGACCCTCTCCACGCGGAGCAGAACCTCCGCGTCGTGGCCAAGGTCGCGGTAGTCGTCCAGCCAGTCGGTGATGCCTCGCGAGTGCTTGTTCAACGTGTTGTGCTCAGGGCCATCGAGGTCACGCAGGGCCATCCATTCGCGTGTCGGGTACATGAACATGAAGGGAGGTACACCGGCCACCGTCCTTCCAGGACGAGAACTTGCCGGGCCTGAAGTTCAACCTTTCATGCCCAATCCCATGCGGAACGCCTGGAGCCGGGCAGCCACCACGACGGTGCCCTCCGATGTGCCGAAGCTCCGGGCGAACACCGCGTTGCTCGATGACGCTTCATCCGAGACGGCGGCCACGAAGGAGTCGATGACCGTCAGGTGCGGGGGAAGCACGATTCGAGCGATGTCCCGGCCGAGGGCAAACGCGGATTGCTCTTCGTGGGGGAGCCCGGACTCGATGAGGTCGTCATCCCAGCGTCGGAGATCATCCGGCTCCAGGTAGTCGTCGAGGACATGGGCGAGGTCAACGAGATCCCTTTCCCGTTCGGCAGGGCGGTCGAGCCACGAGGCCATCTTCAGGACCACGATGACGGGCACGGTGGCGACTTCGAGGTCGGTCGCCGCATCCAGCGGCACGACCATGACGTGAGCCAGGGCGAGGTCGAAGCCCACCAAGCTCATGACATGACCGGACTCCGAGAAGACCAGCTTGCCCTCGGCAAGACTGGCAACTGCCGCAGGCAGGGCGTCCACGATGACCCCTTCGTTGCTGGTCCACCGCTGCTCGTAACGCTCGTGGCGTTTCCAGCCCAACCCGCGAAGTCGGGCTGCAAGGTCCGCCTCCTCCGCAACGACGGTCAGGTCCAGATCGTTGGTCGTGCGCCACCGCATGTCCATCTGGCAGGCCAACGCGCCAGCCCCCACGAGCACGACGCGGACATCGGACAAGCCCTTCCTCAAGTGGAGCAGGGTCCGGGTCTGGGCTGGCGCGAAGGGGTTGGTCATGGTGCCTTCCCGATGGAGTATCGGTCTGCCAGTTCCTGAGCCGCGTCCCGTGCTCGCTCGCCCCCATCGGTAAGCAGCTCGGTGTAGACCAGGAGCGGGTGGGCCGTATCCGGCGTGGTGCCTTCGAGTCCCTTTGGTCCTGGAGAACGAAGCACGACCAGCGGGCCGTCCGTCGCAGGCACGGCTCGCAGCCGACGTTGAAGGTCGGCAGGTGGGTCGGCAACATGCACGACCGTTCTCTCGCCGTGGAAGTAGCCAGTCATCCGGTGGGACGCCGCTCCCCCGCCCCACCGCCAGGGGCCAAACTTGTCCAGGATCGAGGCGACCCGTTGTTCGCGTGCATCGGGGTCTGCGTCCTGCGTCCTGTAGGTGCCCACCAGAAGCCCTTGGCGAACGGAGGTCGCGTATCCCGCAAGCCACAGGTCCAGCGCCTTCCTGGGGCCGTGTGGAGTCCACAGGTGGCCCTTTGCACCTCGGACGACGAGTCCAAGCTCGACGAGCCTCTCCCGGAGCGTCATGGCGGGCTGGCGGCTGACACCCGCAGCAGAAGCAAGCGTTCTGACCGGGGCCGAGATAAGGGACGGCTCGGCCAGGACGGTGAACAGCACTTGATACGACGGCTTTCGCAGGGCACGGGCGACAGTGGGCTGCTCGCTTCGTTGGCCCTGGATTCGAGCGACATACCGGCCACCGAGGTCGATGAAGCAGTTGCCGCGAAGGTCGATGAAGCTCACCTTGTTCTCGGCTAGCAGCTCCCCGACGCCGCCAGCGATGATGGGAGCAGCCACGAGCAGCGGCTTGACCTGGCGGGCCAGGGTGATGATCTGGGAGGCCATCTCCCTCGACATGTTGCTCGTCTTGACCTCAAAGTAGATCTTCTCCTTCCCGGTCGGCGTTCGGATGGTCAGGGATGCATCGACCCGCGCCCGGCCAACGTCGAGCTTCTCCTTGTCAACGGACACGGAGCGCACGAACGGCACGGCTCGGAGGCGTTCGAGGTAGGCGTCGATCTTGGGGAGCATGGCCTTGAACATACGATGTCATTTACTAAATGACAACGCCAACATCGGGCCATCACCTCGCGACCACGGTCTCATTTCGGTCTTCAATACGGCCCTGATTGGCGAGTTACAGGTTGTGACAGGTCGTTCGGTACGAGCCTTGCCGATCCCCTATCGCTCCAACCCACTCCGAAGCGAAACTCCCGTGAAATCCCCTGCGAACCGACGCCGACCGATCCCGAGCCATGTCGCCGAATAGCCCAACACCTGTATTCGATTCCCGGCGCCTCCAATACTGTTTCACCTTGTTTCAAAGCAGTTTCTGATCACCTGTCACACGGACCGAACGGTTGGCACTCCTGCTGCCCCCGGGGAAAATCGTGGCCCGGAAGCCCCCGCCGCAGCCAAGTCTGGAAGTTCGGCAGCTCAGCCCTGAAGAGATCCAACGCGGCATCTCGCGCCTTCGCATGCGCATAGAGGACGTGAACTCAGAGGCTGTGCAAGCGCGGATCCGCAACCGTAGCGTCTCCAACGGATGGCCTGGGGCAAGTCTGCACCGTAGCAAGGCTACCATGGCCCACTTGATCACATCCTCCTCGCTCTCGCTGTAACGCTCGTAGTCCTTGCTCGTGCGGCGATAGCGGCCAAGCCATCCCGGGGTTCGCTCCACCGACCAGCGCTTTGCTACAGGCACGAAGCCTTTCACCTGTTCGTTGCGCTTGGTCACCTCGACGGTGATTCCCGTGGCAGACGCCGCATCGTTGAGGACCTCGCCCACGTAGGCGCCGTCGAGCAGGATCTTCTCGATGGTAGGGAACGATTCTCACGCAGCGTGGATCAGCGGAACCGCACCATCACGGTCTTGCGCACTCGCCTACGACACGAACACCGCGAGCAGCAGGCCACAGACGTCGACGAGGATGTGCCGCTAGCGACCCTCCACCTTTTTCCCCTGCGTCGAAGCCCCTTTCGGCTGCGACCTCAGTGGCCTTGACGCTCTGACTGTCGAGGATGCCCAGTGTCGGGGTCGGTTTTCTTCCTTCGGCTGCGCGCGCTGCCGAACGCAGCCGATCGAGCACCGCGTCCAGCACGTTCGCCGGCTTCCAATTGTCGTCGTAGCTCGCGACCAACTGCCACGTTGGGAAGCCGTGTGGTAGGTGTCGCTTTGGGCAGCCTGTTCGGAGCATGGAGAGGTCGCGTTGACGATCTCGCGTCGTGGGTAGATTGCCTTGGGGAAGTTCGGATGCGGATTCGGCGCCGGAACAAGTCCGCGATCAGCGCCCATTGGTTATCCGACAAGTCGCGCGGACAGGGAATCTCACCGGTCGTGTGGGAAGCCGCGTTCATGCCCGACGGGTGCGGACCCCGCGAAGTCCGGGCCAGGTTTTGGGCTAAACAGCCTCTGAGATTCCGGGGAACTCGATGGCTGTGCTACTCGCCACCCCAGCCGGAACTGGGCAGCGGCGGTGCAGGATGGTGCCTCGGTGCGTTCTACGGGTTGGGCACGGCCTCGTCGGCCGGACTCGCCTTCCGCGCCGGCCCCGCTGTAGGCGGCGGCGCCGGTGGATGCGGGTCCCGCAAGCCCGAGACCACGGCAGACGCCGTCTCGGCGTGCCGTGCCCTTGCGCCAAGTGCGCGCTCTTGCCGATCCGCGGCCACCGCTCCCACGACCTCGTGGACAGCCGGGTTTGCACCCCCAAACTCCTCCCCGATGATGTAACCCAGCCAGCGGCGGCAATGCCAAACAATCGACGGAAGCAGGCAGATTCCCCGGGCGAGCCGCAGCGGGTGGCGACGGCCTTCCGGATGGGTCGCGTGAATCGCGCGTCCCTGAAGGCGATGAGGTGAAAGGTCCGAAAGCAACCGCCCTGAAGCCGCATCCGAGCCACCCGCCGGATGGATGGGCGAGTCACGGTTCGACCTTGATCGTAATCGTCGAATAGCCCAGATCCTTGCGGTTGGCGTCCATGGCGTATGCCGTTATGGACCGCCAGCCGAGCTGGTTGAACGTGTAGCGCACGGCAAAGCTCTGGGCCGGGTTGCTCGACTCGCCAAGCTTGTAGTTCCCTGCGTAGTACTCGACGATCTGCACACTGGACGAGGTCGGCTCGACCTTGAACCAGATGCCGTTCTTGTACCATCCGCCGTTCTTCGGCGAAACCCAGTCGAAAACGGGAGACGCCCCCGCTCCGGTGCACGGTCCGCCCGGGTCGCCGGCCCCGGTGTACTCGATATGCCAATCCTCGCCGGGGACGGTATGCTGGAATCCGAACTCCCATGCATGAGCCAGCATCCAGCTCGAGACACTGACGTCCAGCGCGATCCCGTTCTGATGGTTGCTGTAGCCGGGAGGGGCGGCCAGCGCTCCCCCATTGCACGCCCCGGTGAGATAGCAGTTGTACAGGTACTCCTGCTCCGCGTAGGTTCGGAAGCCACTCACCAGAGACAACGACACGCCGACCTGGTGCGCCGCCTTCTGCATCTTGAGAAATGCATGGCCGGCATTCAACCCGACCTTCTTGCCTGCGATGCGGATGACGGTGATCGGATATGGCTTGCCCTGGGAATACGCCGTTTCCTGGATCGGCGTGCAATCTACGTTGCTCAACAGCGCTTCATCGGACGTCTGCGAGGGGTCTTCCCCCGGAAAAGCCTCCTCATATACCGTCGCGGCGTCCGGCGACGGAGCGGCCGGGGCGCACGCGGAAAAGGCCACAGCAATGCACCCGGCGCCAGCACTACGAGCGAGTTTAAATGTCATCCTTTCCTCCTTGCGGTCCCGTCAGGGAACGCGCAGTTTTTCTGCACGTTCCGTGCCACGCATGCCCGACGCCCGGCCTGACGACCGCTGCGCAACCGAGCTGCGAGCTGCGTTGCACCCGCCCAGTGCCTTGAGAACGATTCGTGCCGGGTGTGATCCCCGTGTTCCCAAGTCGCGTTGACGTCTCGGGTCGTCGATGCGGGCTTGGAGACGAAGGCCGCGTTCTCCGTCGAATGCTTCGGCCGACTGCTGCCGATGCCGTCGGCCGCGTGCGCGACACGCGCCCGAATGTCGCGGCTCCGGCAAGGACCGACGCAGATCGGGCCGGTGAGACCACGCGTGCGGCGGCATGGAAGTCGGATGGCATGACAGCCCAACGCGGCAAGAAGTGACCACTCCTTTCCCCAGAAACCAAGACACTCGTCCCATGGAGCCGCTCCGGAGCCTGCGCAACCCCGTTTGCCCCGCGAGCCACGCCCGACGACACGGAGCTCGGACTTGGGTGCGACCATGGCGCGACGATGTTCTCGTCTTCAGCTCACCTTGCGAGCACCATCCGCCGAACGCGCAACCGCCGCCGTAGACACGGCCGACCCGCCGGAGCGGCGGCCGTCGTCCCCCACGAAACGATGAGCAGCGTCGATGCATCCATCGCGAGGCGCGGTTGTCCTCCCGCGAGACGCTTGCAAATAAGGCGTGCACCGTGCATGGACGTCCCCATCAGCCAATGACAACTTCAGAACAGGCGTTCGCGCACGCAGGCCCTTGGCGGCGCACCTTGGCGAGCATGCTGGTCGTTGCGGTCATGTACGTGGGCTCGGCGCACATCGGGCTGCGCATGGCCTTCGAGCAAACCAACGCAACCGCCGTCTGGATCCCATCCGGCATCGCACTCGCTTCGCTCGTCCTCTTTGGTCTTCGGGTCTGGCCCGGCATCCTCCTGGGAGCTGCAGCGACCAACGCCCTATATTTCGCGGGGCAGACCGCGCAAGGCCCGGCGCCCCTGCTCGCCAGTGCCCTGGTGACCAGCGCAGGCAACACCCTCGAGGCCGTGGCCGGCTACGTCCTGCTTGCCCGCTTCGTTCGATCGTCGCACCCCTTCGACAACGTGCGGGCAACCTTCCGCTTCGTCGCCGTCGCCGCCGCCGTTCCTGTGATCGCAGCCTCGACCGGCGTGATCGCGCTGGTGGCGTCCGGTGTGGCCGGATGGCGGCTGGCGAGCACGTCGTGGCTCACGTGGTGGCTGGGTGACGCCTCCGGCATTCTTGTCTACGCGCCGATGCTGCTGTCGTGGGCCGGGCCTTCGCGGGTGCGCTGGACCTTGCCCCGCATCGCCGAAGCCGCGATCATCCTGCTATCCCTGATGCCCACGGGCTTCGTGCTGTTCGGCGGTTGGCTTGCCGAGCGATACACCTACTCGCTGCCCTACCTCGTGATGCCGCTGCTCTTGTGGGTGGTCTTCCGCTTCGGTCTGCGCGAGGCATCGACCGCGGTGGCGTTGGTGTCCGCCGTGGCGATCTGGGGGACCGTTCGAGGACACGGCCCCTTTCTCGCGGAATCCCTCAACGAGTCCTTGCTCCTGGTGCAGTTCTTCGCGTCGACCGTGGCCGTGACCGTGCTCGCGCTCTCGGCCGCCGTCGCCGAGCGGGACGGTCTGCTCGAGCAGCTCCGGGAGATCAACCGCACCCTGGAGGACAGAATAGCTGCGCGCACGTCGGAGCTGGCCTCCATCAATCAAGCCCTTACCGTTGAGATTCGGCAGCGATCGGCGGCCGAGGAGCTCATCAAGCACCTCGCCAACCACGACACGCTTACGGGCCTGGCCAATCGCCGCCTCACGGAGGAGCTGTTCGAGAGTTCCGAGGCGATGGCCCGGCGGCATGGCAACTACATGGCTCTGCTGTTTCTGGACCTCGACGGCTTCAAGCCCATCAATGACAAGTTCGGTCACGGCACAGGCGATGAGCTGCTCCGGAAGCTCGCCGAGCGCTTGATCGGCACCGTGCGCGAATCCGATCATGTGGCGCGGTTCGGGGGCGACGAGTTCATCGTGCTGCTGCCCGAGCTGGCTAGCCCCGACGACGCCACGCGGGTCGCGGAGAAGATCCTGCGCGCGGTGGCCGAGCCATTCCTGCTCCGGGGAGAGAGCACGGCACTGGCAGGTGCCAGCATCGGCATTGCCATCTATCCTCATGACGGACGGGACTTCGCCACCTTGGTGCAATGTGCCGACACCGCGATGTACCGGGCAAAGGCGCAGGGCAAGAATCGCTGGGTCCGCTACCAGCGTGAAGCGCGCGAGCACTTCCCTCTCCCGCTCATGGCAACCGTACGGTCCCCCGACAGCTCCCGCTGAGCACTCCTTCCTTGCCGCGTCTGGAACTTGCGGTCCGACCGCCTTGGGCAAGAACGGGGCGGCCCTGCGGGGCGGGCGAGGCCGCCGTGCCCGCACGCGCGTCAGATGATGGCATTCTTCGGCACCACCACGATGTAGTCATCCGACCCCGACAGCGGGACAGTGGTCAAGCCCCGGCGCTCGTCCTGGGCGCGGTCATAGCCGAGCACGGTGTCGGCGCGTATCTCGACGTTTCTGTCGATGATCGCGTTTCGGATACGACAGCCGCGTCCGATGGCGGTCTCCTGCAGAATGCCGCCATCCATGGCGCCGCCGAGCAGCACGGATGTGTCGATGGTCGCGTACGAGTGCACGTAGATGCCGGAGGCGAGCACGGAGCGGGAAACTCTCGCGCCGCTCACGATGACACCATCGCAGACGATGGAATTGACGGCATGGCCTACGCGATCGGCGGACTCGTGCACGAACTTGGCGGGGGGGAAGTGCCCTGGGTTGTTGAAGATGGGCCACTTCTCACCGTAGAGGTTGAACCGCGGCCGCGTGGCCACCAAGTCGAGGTTCGCGGCCCAGAACGCTTCGAGCGTGCCGACATCGCGCCAGTACGCCGCATCGCTTGCGTTGTTTACAAGGGTGCGGTGGCGCATACCGTCCACTGTGACGTACTCGTACTCGGGAATCACGTTGCGTGTCTGGAAGTCGAAGGCCCAGACCGGCTCCCCCCGGGCGATCATCCTCGGGATGAGATCCTTTCCGAAGTCCACGGCGGTATCGTCGAGATTGGCGATCAGGCGCTCGCGGTCGAACAGGTAGACTCCCATGGATATGAGGCAATCGTCGGAGCCGGGCAGGGTCTTGGGCTGCGCGGGCTTCTCTTCGAAGCTGGTCACGCGGCCCTGGTCGTCGACCTCCAGAACACCAAAGATCCGGGCCGATTCGGGGGCCATGCGTAGCACGGAGATGGTGAGCGCGGCCCCGTGCTCCATGTGCCACGACAACATATGCCTGTAGTCCATCTTGTAGATATGGTCCCCGGCAAGCACGAGAACCTTGTCGCAGCTCGAGTCGTGCAGAAGGCTCAGGTTCTGACGGATGGCGTCCGCCGTGCCACGGTACCAGCCCGACCCGATCTGCATCTGAGCCGGCACCTCGTCGATGAATTGCCCCAGGCGACGGGACAGGAAGTTCCACCCAGCCTTCAGGTGGTTGCTCAACGAGTGAGACTTGTACTGCGTGAGCACGAAGATGCGACGGATCCCCGAGTTGATGCAGTTGCTTAGCGTGAAGTCGATGATTCGATACGCCCCGCCGAAGGGCACGGCAGGCTTGGCGCGTACGTCGGTGAGGGGACGTAGCCGTCCTCCCATCCCGCCGGCCATGACGACAGCTATGATAGGATCCTGCATCGCGACGACCGCTCCGTGGTGTGCCGTGGCGAGGCTCGAGGTGAATCAGCCGCAAGCCTGCGCCGGACAGGGCCAAATCCTAGCACGGCGAAGCAGAGCGGCCAAAGCGGACACCCCGTACCGCGTTGACCCCGTCCAATCGTGACGAGGCCACCTGGCCATCGCGGCCGTCAAGCCTCAGGCCCGATGCTGCACGGCGCCCCTCCGACCTCGCCCAGCACGAATGCCGTCCATGGTGCGCCAATCCTAGCCCAGCCGCACCCCGACCGGACACGCTACCCCGGTCCCGCCAAGACCGCAGTAGCCGTCCGGGTTCTTAGCGAGGTATTGCTGGTGATAGTCCTCTGCATAGAAAAACGCCGAAGCCATCGCGATCTCCGTGGTGACCGGTCCGTAGCCCGCGGCCGCCAGCGCACGCCCGAAGGCGTCGCGCGACAGCTCCGCCGTCCATCGCTGCTCCTCGGTGTAGCAGTACACCGCGGATCGATACTGCGTTCCGACGTCGTTTCCCTGCCGCATGCCCTGCGTCGGATCGTGTCCCTCCCAAAAGATCTTGAGCATGTCCTCATAGGTGGCCGCCAACGGATCGAAGGCGACGAGCACCACCTCCGCGTGACCAGTCTGGCCGGAGCACACCTCCCGGTACGTGGGGTTCGGCGTATAGCCCCCGGCGTAGCCAACGGCCGTGGTGAACACGCCGCGGGCTTGCCAGAACTTTCGCTCCGCCCCCCAGAAGCACCCCATCCCGAACATCGCCATCTCCTTGCCCGGAAAGGGGCCGACCAGAGGCGTGCCGAGCACGAAGTGCTTCTCCGCCACGACCATGCGCTCCTTGCGCCCTGGCAGGGCACGATCGGGTGACGGCAAGACGAGTCTTGGTGACGAGTCGATCATGACGCAAGTTTCGATGTCCGCGGTCGACGGACCGTTTCCTTTCACCTGCTGCACACGGACAGGACCTGCTGGAGGTCCGTCACCCCTTCCATCACCTTGCGAACGCCATCCTCCAGCAAGGTGGTCATCCCCGACCTGCGTGCGATGCCCCGCAGATGCTCGATCGGCGCCCTGTGACCGATTGCCTCTCGTAGCTCGTCGTCCACCACCAGCAGCTCGTGCAACCCCACGCGCCCCTTGTAACCCGTGTGCTTGCAGCTCTCACACCCTTTCGCAACCGCCAGCTTGAACGCTGGGCCGAACGGGACGTTCACCTGTGCGTCCCAATCCGCGGCGCCGTAGGCTTCCCGCAGCTCGTCGTATTGCCTGCGCGTGCCCTCTGTAAACTCTTTGCAGGTGGGGCACAGGCAGCGTGCCAGTCGCTGGGCCAGCACGCCAAGCAGCGCGTCCGCGAAGCTGAAAGGATCGAGCCCCATGTCGATCAAGCGGGTGATGGTCTCCGGCGCGCTGTTGGTGTGCAGCGTCGACAGCACCAGGTGCCCGGTGAGCGAAGCCTCCACGGCAATGGACGCGGTCTCTTGATCGCGCATCTCACCGACCATGATGATGTCGGGGTCGGCCCGGAGAAACGACCGCAGGGCCGCTGCGAAGGTGAGCCCGACCTTGGGCTGCATCTGCACCTGGCGCAGCCCTGGCTGCGTGATCTCGACCGGATCCTCGGCCGTCCAGATCTTCTTCACGGTGTTCAGCGAGCCGAGGATCGAGTGCAGCGTCGTCGTCTTGCCCGAACCCGTCGGCCCCACCACCAGAAACAGCCCATAGGGCTTCGCGATGAGCTTCGTCAGCTCCGTCAGGTTCCTCGGACTATAACGCATCGCCTCGGGCGGCAGCGGCTTCGATGACGCCAGAATGCGCATCACCACGTCTTCGTTGTCGTTCACCGTGGGCAGCGTCGCCACGCGAAGCTCGATGTAGCCTCCTTTCGTGTGAAACCGGATCTTGCCGTCCTGCGGCTTGCGCCGCTCCGAGATGTCGAGAGACGCCATGATCTTGATGCGCGCCACCACCGGCCGGCGCAGCGTGGGCGGCAGCTCCCGGTACTCCTCGCACTCGCCGTCGACCCGGATCCGCACCCGCAAGTTGCCGTCCGCACCGTTGGGCTCGATGTGGATGTCGGACGCTCCCTTGCGATAGGCATCCACGATGATCCGGTCGACCAGGCGGATGACCGTGCTGTCCGCCTCGCTCACCTCCGCCGTGCCCGCTTGAGCCAGCCTCCGCGCGTCCTCCTCCTCCTGCTGCGACAGCGCTCCGACCAGCTCCTCAATCCCCTGATCGACCGTCTCCGACTCCAGCCTCGCAATCGCTTCGACCACATGACGCTTGAGCTGAGAGGTCACGACCATCACTTCTTCCACGCGCTTGCGCGTGGCAAACCGCACCGCCTCGATGGCGTCGACGGCCAGCGGGTCGCCAATCGCGAGCGTGACAGTTTTATTCGTGGTCCGGATGGGAAGGACATTGTGCTTGACGATGATCTCCTTGGGTACGGCGTACAGGGCATCGGGCTCGACCGGAAAGGTGTCGAGGTCGACCAGCGGCAACAGGAACTTGCCGGCCAGCGCGCTGCACAGCACCTCCTCCGAGATGACGCCGAGCTCCACCAGCAGCTCGCCGATGCGCTTGCCCTTGCGCTTCTTCTGCTCGGCAAGCGCGGCCTGGAGCTGCTCCTCGTTGATCCATCCCGCCGAAATGAGCAGCTCGCCGATTCGAAGCCGTTTGCGCTCCTGCAGCTTCGCCGCCTGCTCGACGGCCTCCGGGTCGACCTCGTGTTTGTCGACCAGGATCTGCCCGATGGGCACAGACCGCTCCGCTCCCTGCAGATCCAATCCCTGCTTGAGCTTCTGAGGGTCGACCGCGCCCGACCGCACCAGCATCTCGCCCAGCGGCACCGCATCTTCCTTGGCGTTGATGCCGTGGGCGTAGAAGAACATCTGCTCGTAGGGCGACTCGGGGTCGCTCGGCGTTCCGAAGAACCCGAGCGGGTTGTTCAGCGCGGTCGCGTCCACGTCCACCAAGTGCGACGTTCCCCCGCAGACATGCACCTTCACGCGCTTTCGCTTGATGGCTTGACCGCGGCTCGATGCCGGCGGCCCGTGCCTGTGGATGGCCACGAATGCAACCTGCTCGCCGGCCACGAACCGTACGGCCCCCGTCTCCGCCGCCGTGCCTTCCTTGACGTGGATGTCGCGCTGATGAGGCGAAAAGCCCGGGGTGACACCGGTGAGTGTGGTGCCATCCATCATCCCGAGCGTGACGGTGACGAGATTCGGCTTTCCTTGGGGATGCGTCACGCCGCCATTGTCGTCGATTCCCCGGCGGCCGGCAAGGCACCACGCGGCGCGCGCGACGCAATCTCCACTGCGATTCCGCCATGCCGATGTGCACGACACGGCAGCAGCCTCGACAGCAGCAGCCAGCACGCCAGCAGGGCGGGCGTCCGTGCTCCGGATGATTCACCACGCAGGCATGGCCAAGCGGACAGTCCGTTTTGGGCCGGTACGGAGACCGCCGCACGACGCATGAACGCGCCAGGGTTCGTACCTTCGCGCATTCCTATGAGCTGCGTGTGTCCGTGTCGTCGTGTGGGCAGTCCGGCGAGAAGACCAAAACAGCCATCCCGCGGACCCGCGGAGATCATCTCATTGGCATCTCGCCACGCGGATGATCGACAACCCACCACCGCTCGCCACCGCCCAGCCGACGTCCCCGTTGGGGAAGGTGGTCATGTCGCTGCCCCACGGAAGTTGCACGCCCAACGTTACCGGCCCGTCGGTCACCGCGCCGGACGAATCAAGCACCACGAACGTGGCCTGCCCGCCTGCGCTGTATGCCGCAAGCATGCCCGCACCGTAGCGTGCCAGATGCGGATTGGTCTCCTGTACGGAATCCGTGTTGGTGAGCCAGACAGGCGTGCCCACACTCCCGCCGTTGTCGATGTGGACGAGCCCGATGTCGTGCGACGCACGACCCTCGTCGGACGCGAAGGTCAGCCAGAATCCGTCGGCCACCGGCGCCAACCCGCCGAGCGAAGCGCTGCTCCCGCCCGCGCAGTTGCCCGACGGCTCGTCTCGCACGAGCGTGTTGTGGTTGAAGTAGATACCCTTGCCTGGATAGCAGTCGGACAAACACACGGGACCGAAGCGATTACCGTTGTGGGTGATTCGAACGTCCAGGCTGTGGCTGCAGCCCCAATCCCATCCCCCGCTGGCCGCGCCGCCCGATGCGGTGAACATCGACAGGTGGTCGCCCTGGTGATTGCCCTGCGAACCCCAATTGCCTGTCTGCCCGAAGTACGCCGCATAGCCGCTGCCCGACCACGCCAGACGCCCCTCGTGCGGCCAGCCGTCGATCCACCGGTCGCCCTCGGTCTGGTGCGAGTTGTTCCCTACGATGATGTTCTCGAACTGCGCCGCACCGTTGGCAGCCAGACGCACCAGCACCATCTCGTCGCCTCGCACCACCAGGACCGCCGAGCCGTCGTCGTGCGCGACCAGACCGCGAATCTCCGAGCCCGCTGTGGTCGCGTCGCTCGCGAATCGCTGGTCCCCGCCATCCAGCGGCGTGACATGCACGCTGCCGCCCGATGCCCACGCGGCCTTGGCGCAGCCCGACGGTTGCGCCGCGAGAAATACGGTTCCGCCGGCGCCGGATGCCGTCACCGTCGTGGTGCGGACCCGGTCGGCCAGCGGCGTTGCGCACGAAACCGGAGAGCCTGTGTCGGCCGTGCAACCCGAGCCCCCGCCGGTGCCCGCCGCGCCTCCGCCCGAACCCGCCGTCCCACCCGCGCCTCCTGCCGCGCTTCCACCCGTTCCTCCAGCGCCTCCCGTCGCGCTTCCACCCGTTCCCCCCGGGCTCGTCGAGCCCCCCGAGCCCCGTCGATTGCGCCACCCGATCCCGACGCTCCACCCGTGCCGCCGTTCCCCCCAACAGCCCCCGAATCGCCTGCCACCCCGGCCGACCCGTCCTGCGCGTCGCCCGCATCGGGATGAAACTCCACGTCGTCGTATCCGAGCAGCGAGGAGCACGACGGCAGCAGCAGAGCGATCTCCAACGCGACCAACCAGCCCCGATTGCTTCGATCGTACGATGGATGCGAGTCACGGACCATGGTGCCTCCCAGGTTGGCGAAGGATGCATGCGGACGGTCCAACGATTATGGATCGGAATGGCGGCACGATCACGCGGTAACCGATGCGGCCGCGGACGGGTGTCGGGCTGCGGGACGCATCCGAGAATAGGAGCCGGAGGCGCGCCGTGGGGTGCCGCTGCCCAACGTCGTTTTCTGTCTTGCACCAGCACGGGAACCCCGCGCGATCGCCGGCGCAAATGGCTTGTTCAGACGACCCGGTCGGGACTGTTCTCACACCTGTCCGGCCGACTGGCTGGAGATCCCCGCTAGGCGCGAAGCCGATGCCGGGGCCGCCGCCATCCAGGGGGCGCAGCACGCTGCTACCACGTCGGGGCGCCAGCTTGCGCTGTCGCTCGAAGCATGGGTTCGGAGCTTCCGACTCCCGTGCGAAGCCGACGGAATCGGGCAAGGTTGCGCCGGTGGGTCTTTCGGGCCCGATTGCGAACCCGGGGACCGTTGACAAGCGTCGATCTGCTTTGGTAGACGAACGCCACGTCTCGCATCCGTGCTGTTCGTGTGTCGAGTTCCTTCGTATCGCCTCCCGACAAGACGATGCAGGCGTACGCTGCGTGGCGCCCGTCGTTGCGCTATGCGTCGCCGCGTCACTTCGGAGAGCGCACCGGAAAGCGACGGTGATCCATGCTGCGTGACGGTCCTGCAACGGCGGGCAACGAGGGCGTATGAGAATCTGCGTGCTGCTTCAGGGCAAGCCAGGATTGGCCGACAAGGATCCCATGGTCCGCAATGCCTTGCACACGAAAGACGCCATCCTGGCCGTGCTTCGGGGTGCCGGGGCTGAGGCCACCGACGTTCTGCTCGATGATGGGCTGGAGTTCGTGAGCGTGATTCGATCGGCCGGTGCGGACCTCGTGTTCAATGTATGTGATCTCGGGTTGTCGTACCGGCCCGAGCTGGAGCCCCACGTCGCAGCCATCCTCGAGGCGATGAGCGTTCCCTTCACAGGCTCCGGCGTCTTCGCTCTCGGGTTGACGAACGACAAGGCCTTGTCCAAGGAGATCCTGTCCCGGTACGGTGTGCGGACGCCTCGGGAGCACGTCGTGGATCCGAGCTGCCATCGCGTGGGTGACGAATCATGCGGGATCTCCGCGCCAGTGATTTGCAAGCCCCTGCTCAAGCACAACAGCGTCGACATCACGTTCGACTCCGTCGTGTACGACGACACCGAGCTCGATCACCGTATCGAGGAGATCGAGGAGACCGGTGAGCCCTTCGTGCTCGAGGAGTTCATCGACGGGCGGGAGCTCATCGCCGCTTTCATGGGCAACGGCTCGAAGCGCAAGATGCTCCCGGTCGAGGAGATCGTCTTCGGCGAGTACTTCGACGACAAACCGCATATCCTCACCTACGATGCCAAGTGGTACGAGAACGACCCGTCGTGCGCGCAGAGCCGTCCCGAGATTCCTGCGCCCATCAGCGAGTCCGTTCGCCGCGAGGTGGCCGATGCCGTGTCCGAGATCGCCCGGATTCTGCACGTTCTCGATTACGGTCGGGTGGATTTTCGGCTGGCCCCTGACGGTCGGATCTACGCGATAGACGTGAACGCCAACCCTGATGTCAGCCCCGACGCGGGTCTGTTCAAGATGGCGCGTGCCGACGGGATGAGCTACGGGCAATTCATCTGCGGGATCGTGGACAGCGCGCTGGATCGACGGGCAGGGCGATGATCCCCGATTCGGACCTCGTCGGCCAATCCGTCACCTTGACCGCATTTCGCGAGGAGCACGCCGAGCGGTACGCGGCGTGGCTCGCCGACCCATACATTCAGCGCATGGCGGGCGAAGAAGCAGAGACGCCCGAACAGGTCATCGAGCGCCACCGCGCGTGGACAGCCAGCCCCACCTTTCTCGAGTACATCGTCACGGAGCGGCAAGGCGGTACGCCCATCGGCGACATCAGCCTCGACTTCGCTCACGGTGACCCGCGGATCGGAATCATGATCGCCGACCCGGCGTATCGCGGCCGGGGCCACGCTGCCGAAGCGTTCCGGCTCGTCGCAAGCGTTGCTCGGCGAATGGGGGCCCGGCGGATCATCGCCGAGATATACGATTGGAACGACCGATCCATGCGTTTTCACGAGCGCATGGGCTTTCACCGTGCGCGCCACGACGACGCCCTGCATGAATGGATCTATGAGGCAAACATTGATGCGCCGCCCCTCCCACCCTCGGCCCAAGGGCATTCCTCCGGAGGGCTAACCGGGTGACGCATGCTTCTCATGCGCGGCCGATCCATGGCCCGCCCGGCGTCGGTTGGAGAACGAGCAGCACGGGACACCGCACGACAGCTACTCGACCCAGGCCATGGCTGCGTTGTAGGCCCTGAGCGAAGGTTTTGCATTCCCTGCTTGCGTTCGCGTTGCTCGTCGTGTGTTGCCAGGTGCCGGGCGACTTCGCGGGAGAACGCCTGCCTCTGGCTCACCGGGGCGTGGGCGAGCGCTGCGTGTCCAAAGGCATTGCCGAACCGTGGCGGGCGGCGGCCAGTCGTGGCCGGCTCGGGCGGGCTCAGGAGCGCGGTCCCCAAGCGGAACAAGCGAGAGATGCCGCGCTGGCGCAGGCAATCTGATGAGGTCTCAACAGGCTCCCGGTCGGCGCCGATGTCTTGATGCAACCGCGTTCGACGCCGGGCGTCGACCCTACCGACCCGCGGCGGACACCCCGGCAGGATCCGCGGATTCGGCAGGCTCGTCGGAGCCGGACGGCTCGTCGCTCGCCCCCGGGTCGGCTTCAATCTCGGTCGGCACATCGACATCGTCGTCCGCGGACAGCGACGACCTGGGCGGGGCAGGGGGCGGCGGGGGCGGGAGAGGCACGACCGAGTCGACATTGTCGGGCCCGCCGAGCGACTCGACCGTAGGAAGACGCGAAACGTCGGCGAGACGCCACGCCACGACGGCGATGAGCACGACGGCCGTGATCGTGCCGAGCGCGACGGCGATCACCCATTCCGTGCGAGGCGGAGGCACGTCGATGCGATCCAGCGGACGGCCGGCCGCGCGCGGCGCGGACGCGCCACCGACCGGCGCCGCGGTCTGTCCGCAAGCCGGACAAGCCACGCCCGCCTCGGCGGCGCCATCGAGCCATGCTCCGCAACGCGAACAGCGGCCGGCCAAGCTGCCCTCCCTGTCAGCGATACTTCTTCAAAAGACCCGTCTTGTCGTTGAACTCCCTGATCTTCTCGTCCCACTCGTGGGCCGTGTGGAACTGCCGCGTCCACCATTCTTCGTCGTACCACTGGGCATTGAGCTCCTCCACGGTCTTGCCCTGCTGCTCGACCCAGGTGAAGTACTTGAGGTTGTGCATCCGCTTCCGGTCCCAGTAGCCGAGCTCCTGCATGTGGTCGGTGCCCTGCCCGAACAGGCGGCGGTCGAAGTCGGCGCCCGCGCGTGCTTCGGTGTACTCGCCCTCCAGGTTCCGATACTCCACGACGCGCGACTGGTACATCTCCATCGAGTCCGTCGCGACGGTGAAGATCACGTCATTCGAGCTCATCTCGTAGAACTTCGCCATCTTGATGGCAGTCAGCATGTTGGCGATGCCGGAGATCCCGAGCAGGTGCAGCCGATCGACGATTTCCCTCGGCACACCTTGCTGGTGAAGGTACTTGTGGCCGGCCGGTTCGTTGAACAGGCGCATGACGCGGATGCAGTCCTCGTCGGCGATGTCGACGACGAGGTCGGTGTTCTTGAGGTTGTGAATCCAGGGGACGTGCTTGTCGCCGATGCCCTCGATTCGGTGTGCGCCAAAGCCGTTGTGGAGCAGGGTGGGACACTCCCAGGCCTCGGCGGCGGCGACCTTGACGAGCGGGAATCGCTCCTTGAGGTATTCGCCAGCACCGAGCGTTCCGGCGGATCCCTGCGTGAGGGCGACGCCCGAGAAACGCTGCCCAGTAGCCTTGTTTTTCAGGAACACCTCTTCCATCGCCTGTCCCGTGACCACGTAGTGCCAAAGCGCGTTCGGCATCTCCTCGAACTGGTTGAGGTTCACCACGGTGTCACCGCGCGTCGCGAGCAGCTCCTTGACCTTGTCGTAGATCTCCTTGACGTTGCTCTCGCTCCCGTGGGTGGCGATGATCTCGGCGCCCACGGACTTGAGCCATTCGAAGCGCTCCTTCGACATGCCCTCGGGCAGCACGGCGATGGCGTCGCACGCCAGCAGCACGGAGTTGAACGCGCCGCCGCGGCAATAGTTGCCTGTCGACGGCCACAGGGCCTTCTGCGACGTCGGATCGAAGCGCCCCTCGATCAGGCGGGTGACGAGGGGGCCGAACGTGGCGCCGACCTTGTGCGCACCGGTCGGAAAGAACTTGCCCAGCAGAACGAAGATGCGGGCGCTTACGCCGGTCAGCTCGCGGGGCAGCTCCATGTAGTTGACCTCGCCGAAGCCCCCGCCCTTCGCGACCGGCTCGTTCTTCCACGTAATGCGGAACAGGTTGCGCGAGTTCAGATCCCACAGGCCGATCGTGCGCAGCTCATCCTTGATCCCTTGCGGGATCCGCTCGGGATGCACCATCTCCTCGAACGTCGGAATGATGATGTTGCGCTCGCGGCACCGCTTGATCGTGTTCTCCAGAACCTGCTTCGGGTCTCTCATCTCAGCATCTCACTTTCCTTGCGCGCCCCACGTTTCCGGCGCTTCTGACCTCAACGCCGCTCCGGCCCGTCCGTCGCCCCATCCCGCACGGCCCGGTTCAACGCTTCCACATCCGCCGAAATCGGCGGTGGTATCCGGATACCCTTGGAAGCCGAGGCGATGTCCTTGAGCCCGTGACCGGTCACGAGCAAAACGACGTTCTCACCAGGTGAAACCAGCCCCTGCGCCAACGCCGCGAGCAGCCCCGCATGCGCGGCCGCCCCAGCCGGCTCCGCGAACACTGCCGCGTAACGTGCCAGCTCCCCTATCGACTCCACAATGGCGTCGTCACTCACCATCACACCCGCGCCGCCGCTGCGGCGCACCTCCCGAACCGCCAGCAGCCCCGCCCTGGGCGCAGCAACGCAGATCGAGTCCGCCACCGTGTGCGCATTCGCGGTCGCTTCGAGATCGCCGCCGGACCGAAGCGCCCTCGCAATCGACGCCGACCCCTCCGCCTGTACGGCAATCAAACGGGGGAGCCGGTCGATGGCGCCGGCCGCCAGCATGTCGCGGAATCCCTTTGCCACCCCCGAAACAATGACACCGTCGCCGGTGGGCACCACCACCACGTCAGGTGCCCTGCCCAGCGTCAGCACCATCTCGAAGGCCGAGGTCTTCTTGCCTTCGACCGTGAACGGGTTGAACGCCGTGTTGCGGTTGTACCAGCCGAAGCTGCGCGTGGCCTCCAGCGATAGCTCGAACGCCTGATCGTAGGTGCCGTCGACCGGTAGCACCTCCGCACCATAGCTCAGCATCTGCACCAGCTTGGCCGGTGGCGCCGACGCCGGAACCAGGATCACCGCGCGCTGTCCGAGCGACGCCGCGATGCAGGCCAGCGCGGTCGCCGCATTGCCCGTGGAGGCCGCGACGATGGTCTGCTCGCCGTACTCGGCGGCCTTCATGCACACCAGCGCGCTCGCCCGGTCCTTGTACGACGCGCTCGGGTTGCGCGTCTCGTCCTTGACGAACAGGCGCGGCATGCCGACGCGATCGCGCAGCCTCGGTACGTCGAGTGTCGGTGTTTCTCCAACGACCAGCGGGATGTGCGGGGCGGCTTGCCCCACCGGAAGCAACGCTCGAAATCGCTCCAGCCCCATGCGGTCGAGCACGCCCAGCGCATGACGCCACCCGTCGCGCAGCGCGGACGGCTCCCAGGCGACCTCGAGCACGCCCCTGGTCACGCCGCCCGGCTCCTGGAGCGCGGCACAGGCAGGGCAAACGTAGCGTACGGCTTGCTCCTCGTAGGGCCGGCCGCATTCGGTGCAAGTCAGCCGCCAAGGACTGGAGAGGCGGGACGTCATGGTGCGGCGCTCGCTCCTAGGCCTTCCGGCTCACCCGGGCAGCAAGCTTGTCCGGCAACAACGCGGCGCCAACCACCGCCGTGACGAGGTGATCCACTTCAATGTACTCGCGCGTCGTGTGCGCAAGCTCCTCGAGCCCGGGCGCGAATCCGACCGTGGGAATCCCAAGCCGCCCCATCGTCGCCACCCCGTTGGTGGAAAACACCCAGCGCGACACGCGAGGACGCGTCCCCCGCGCCTCTTGCACAGCTTCCACCGCCGCCTGCACCAGGTCATGGTCCTCCGGCAACACCCATGTCGGGAAGTACTTCTCCTGCGCCACGGCCTTGCCCGTCCAGGCCTTCGCCTCGTGACGCAGCACCTCCACCGTCGCATCGCGAAAGCTCGGCAGTGACCGGATCTGCTCGACGGCCAGGTCCATCGTTTCCCCTGCGGTCAGACGCCGATCCAGGAAGATCTTCGCCGTGTCCGGTACCGAGTTCAGCGACGGTGTCCTGACTTCCATGAACGACACGGTGATGGTCCCCTTGCCAAGGAAGTCGTCGACCGCGAGGCGCTCGTTGAGCTTCTCGATGTCGAGCAGGATGGGCGCCATCTTGTAGAGCGGGTTCACACCCTTGTGGCAATGTGCTGCGTGCGCCGAAAGCCCTTTGGTCGTCACGGTCAGCTCGACCCTGCCTCGGTGCCCGCGGTAGATGTCCAGATCGGTCGGCTCGCCAAGCACCACGTAGTCGGGCTTGACACCCTCGTTCTGGATGAGGTGCAGCAGGCTCAGCCCGTCGCAATCTTCCTCCATCGCCGATCCCACCACCCAAACCGTGCACTGCTTGGCGAGCCCAAGCTCCTTGATCAGCTTGCCCGCGTACACCGTGCTGGCCATCGCGGCCTTCTCATCGACCACACCGCGACCCCAGATCTTCCGATCCTTGAGCTGCGCATCGAACGGATCCCGGCCCCCCCAGGCCTCCCGATCACCCACCCCCACCGTGTCGATGTGGTTGTCGAACATGATCTTCACCGGCCCGCTTCCCACGCGTCCGATGACATTGCCCACGGCGTCGAATCGAACCTCATCGAATCCGACGCGCTCCATCTCGGCCGCGATGCGTCGCACGACCTTCTCCTCCTGCGACGAGAAGCTCGGGATGGACACGATGTCGCGCAGGAACTGGACGAGGGCTGCTTCGTCGCGCTGTGCAAGCTGGCGTACCTTGTCTGCAGTCATGACATTCTCCTGAGCCGCTCCTCGTACACCGCCGGGGCCGGATGGGGAAGGGGCTCGCGTCCGAAATCCCCCGGCCGGCCCCGATGGACGACCGGGGCCGACCCGCCGCGCCGTCGCCTTCCAGGTCAGCTACAATCCGACTTGCACTTGCCCTGGATGCACTGCGCCGCAGCCAGGGCCGCCGATGCCGCTGCCGGATACGTCGAATTGCACCCGTCCCGGCACGCCTGGTCCGTGCAACCTTGCATGCAGCCCACATATGCGCCCGTCGTGGGCTCGCCCAGCACCGCTTGCGCCTCGGCGCAACATTGCTGCTTCCCGCACGTCTTGCACGGGCCGTCCTCGGGCACCACCACGCACACGGTGCACTGGCTCACCGCGATGTTTTCGGCCTGGCAGCCCGACGAAACCGGTACGCCGTTCGAATCGCAGGTCACCGCTGCCGTCGTGGCCGCGCACTCCAGGAAGTCGATCGCCTGCGCCTCGCAACCCGGATACGGCGAGAACGTGCTCATGCAGCCCGCCCAGCAGTTGGCCGCCGTGGGCCCCGCCGAACAACCCGCCGCAACCGTCTTGTCGCACGAGTGCTGGCACGCCTCGTCCAGCGACAGCCCCTGGCTCCCTCCAGAACCTCCCTGACCGGCGTCGCCGCCCGTCTCCGCACCCCCGGTCCCCGCCTGCCCGCCGTCGCCACCCGTCGCTCCGGCGCCGCCGGCCCCCGCCTGGCCGCCCGAGCTCATCGACGGCCCGCTCGACGATTCGTCACTCCCACAGGCAGCCAGCGTCCAAGTCCCGCATACGATCACCCAACAAGCAAGGCGTGCAATTCCGATCATGTCCTTCTCCGTCGTGGTGATCACAACCTTAGTACAGATCCCCGCAAGTTGGTACCCGCTCCCGAGCCCGCTCCCCAGCCCGACCGTCGAGCCGCAGGACCATTGCGCATAGCGACGATCTCACCTTCCAATTCGTTCCTGCCGGCCTGGCGGTTAGCGCGAACGACTTGTTGCGCAGTCTCTTCGGGCTCGGGCGGCGGAATCTGTCGACCCGCCGTCACGATTTGCGCAAGGCGTGCCCGTGATCCGGACGGCGCCCGTGGCTCACGCTGCCGCGCACGCAAGGGATGAGTCGAGCGACCAGCACACCGGCGGCCCATCCGGTCCCAGCACCAAAGCGCTGTGCGGCGCCATGTCGATGAAACGCCCCGCCGCGTGCGCCGGATCGCTGTAGATCATGCTCACCTGGGGCGGCGTACGATACGACGCGGGCATGCGGTTGCCAATCATGATGTCGAGCTCGCGGGGGTTGTCCACGCAGCGGAAGGCAAGTCGTCTGCCCGTGCGCGCAGCAACAAGGAACTCCCCGTTGGCGGCCACCACGTTGATCGCGGGCGGAGCAGCGCCGGCTTCACGCGCGATCCGCCGCGCCGTGACGAGGTGCCTGCGAACCGCCTCGGCGGCGCGAGGTCCGCTTACGCCACCACCCAGCAGTGCCCCGGCCTCGTGCAGGGAACTCAGAAATAGCCTGAATAGCAGTTCGTGGACCGTGTCCGCCTGCAGGTTCGCGCGCAGAAACTCCGGCAAGGCCCGCCGTATCGCCGTGCGAAGCCGTTCCGACGACTCCACCGCTCCGCTGTGTGCGTACAGCCAGCTTCGATAGCGGCAGGGGAACGTGTCTTCGGTTCGGCGCGATGCACCCGAGGCGCTGCCATAGTGGCCGATGAGGCACGCAGCCTTCACGCCGCCCAGAACCTGGCCCATCGGAAGCGCGCTGCGCAGGTCCGACGGACGTCGCCGAAGCAGCACGTCACCTTCGTGGTGGAAGCCGATGCCCCAACGCAGCCCGCCATCGCCGCTGCCGAGGTCCAGGCTGCCCACGCTCGCTTCGAGCGCTGCTGCTCCGACGTCCGCGCGATTGGAGATGAACCCAAACAATCCTGACACGACGAGCCTCCACGTTTTGCGAGAGGTGATGCGACCGGAACCCGAGGAAAGCGGGCCCCATCGCAATGCACAGGATCGCGGGCCCTGGTGCCAACTTTTCGGCGTACGCACGGATGCGATCGGTGGGGCCAAATCATACTCTGTGGTACAGCCATGGATGTTCCCTCCCCCGGCCGTCTCGGCTATCATGCGCCCATGTGGTCCGTCCACTTCGAAGCTTCCGGCGTCGACGTCTTCCCCCTCATCCCGTTTCTGGTCGCCTTCGTCGTCTCCACCATCACCTCGATGGGGGGCGTCTCCGGCGCGTTCGTGCTGCTGCCGTTCCAGGTGAGCGTTCTGGGCTTCACCGGCCCGGCGGTGACGCCCACCAATCATCTCTTCAACGTGGTGGCGATCCCGTCGGGCGTGTACCGGTACGTGCGTGAGCGCCGGATGCTGTGGCCGCTCGCATGGGTCATCATCGTGGGCACCGTGCCCGGCGTGGTCGCCGGGTCGCTGGCGCGGATCTACCTGCTTCCGGATCCGCGCAATTTCAAGCTGTTCATGGGCCTGGTGCTGCTGTTCATCGGCGGCAGGCTCTTGAAGAAGGTCTGGACCCGGAGCGTAGCCGCCAAGCCGGCGGCCAGCGGTCAGCTCGACGTGAAGGTGCTGCGGTTCGACTGGCGCGCTATCGAGTATGAGTACGAGTCGCGCACGTATCGCATCTCGATCGTGCAGCTTGCCGCGCTGACTGCGGTGATCGGCGTGATTGGCGGCGCCTATGGCGTGGGAGGCGGCTCCATCATCGCTCCGTTTCTGGTCACCCTCTTCGGCCTGCCCGTGCACACGATCGCCGGAGCCGCACTGCTCGGTACTTGTCTGACATCCATCGTGGGCGTCGGCTTCTTCGCCCTGATGGGGCCTTGGGCGGGCAAGGCGTCGGTCGGTCCGGACTGGGCGCTCGGGGTGCTCTTCGGCCTCGGTGGCGTCTGCGGGATGTATACCGGCGCGCGTCTTCAGAAGCGCATCCCTGCCCGCGCCATCGAGATCATGCTGGCCGTGATCGTCGTGGGTCTGGGCATCTCGTACGTCGCGGGCTTCTTCTTGCGCAGGTGACGATCAGCTCGAGGCGCGGCCTTCCTTGAAGTGCCGGCGGCAGACGGAGACGTACCGGTCGTTGCCACCGATCTCGATCTGCGCGCCTTCCCGCACGGCCTTCCCCGACGAGTCGACCCGCAGCACCATCGTCGCTTTCCGGCCGCAGTGGCAGATGGTCTTGATCTCGATGAGGTTGTCTGCGAGGGCCAGCAACCGAAGGCTTCCCTCGAAGAGGTTACCCTGGAAGTCCGTCCGGATCCCGTACGCCAGCACGGGGATACGCAGATCGTCGGCGATGTCCGTGAGCTGGTCGACCTGGGCCGACGTCAAGAATTGCGCCTCGTCGACCAGCACGCAGGCGAGCTTCCGCTCAGCCAGCACGGCGCGCGTGATGGCCAGCAAGTCGTCGGTGGCGGTGAACGCGGTGGCCTGGGCTTCCAGACCGATGCGGGACCGGATCCGTCCCATGCCTGCGCGGGTGTCGAGGGCGGGGCACAACAGCAGCGTATCCATGCCCCGCTCCTGGTAGTTGTAGCTCGACTGCAGCAGGATCGTGGACTTTCCCGCATTCATCGCCGAGTAGTAGAAGTAGACCTTGGACATCGCGCTGTGCCTTACTCCACCGCAACCGGCACGTCAAACTCCGAAGCATGGGTGCCGTCGCGCCGTCCCCCAGCGGTGGCGGACACGATGGCGGCACGCTATTCACCGCCCCAGGAAACCCGAGCGACTACCTCGTAAGGAATCACCGGCGCCTGGTCTTCTTCACCGGTACGGGGATGCCGGCCGAGAGCGGCGTGCCCACCTACCGCGGCAAGGGAGGCGTCTGGAAAGAATACGAATACGAAACATGCGCGTCTCAGCAGGCTCTCGATCGCGACCCCGCACGGGTCTGGGAGTTTCCCCAATGCCGCCGCAACCTCGTGGCCGCACGCAAGCCGAACCGCGGTCACCCAATCATCGCGGGCGTCGAAGCGGCACAGTGGAACGGCATGCTCGATCGCTGTAGCCGCTGCGCACACCCGACACACGCGGCGCCGGAGTGCGGGCGTGGCGCCTCGATCGCGAACGTGTCATTGGATGCGTCGGGTGGGCGGGGGCCGGGGTGCGGGGGCGGATGACGATGGGCGCGGCACGACGCGAGGGACGACCGGCGCCGGTCCGCGCACCGAAGCGCCTGGAATCGACGACGACGACGGGGCCGGGCGGGGAGGTTCCGGGTCTGGTGGGCGCGGCGCAGGCACGGTCGCGCCGGGCTCGAACCTGCAGCGCATCGACCGCCAGCGCAGCCCGCCTGCCGGCGCGGGCATGAACAGCCACGACCGGTCCAGGTTGCCCGCATTGATCAATGCGCTCACGTTCCCGGGCGTTGTGGAGGACGCGATGGTGTCGTACATCGACAGGCACGCAGATCCCTTTGGGCCGTAAATGACGGCATAGTCGCTGAGCAGCACATAGACCGCATTGCGATCGCCGCGCACCACGATGGGATGCCTGGTGTCGTGCTGCGAAGGCACGATGATCCGCAGCGAGCCTTTGCGGTCGGCCGCGGTGCAGGCGCGGGGCGGGTCGCCCAGGTCCGATTGGGTCGGCGCGTCGGATGGGGCGGCGACGCCGGACGGCGTGTCGAGGCGCAGAAGTTGCGCGAATCCAGGCTGAGACGGATGCGTGGCGGTGAAGACCATGCCGGCAAGGGAATCGCCCTGAAATGCCCACGTCAGCGTGCCGCGGAATCCATCGGCCAGCGCCGTGGTGGGCAGCAGCGCAAGGGCCTCGGTGGTCCACCTGTCCCCCGCGGCCGGACGTTTGCGAAGCACCGCACCGCCATCCAGAATGACACTCAGGAATACGTCGTTGCCGCCCGATCGTACAACGTAGTCGCGGTGCGGTACCGGGCGATCGCCGTAGCCCCGGCTCGGAGGATCGGGCAGACGCACGTTGCGGACGCGGCCTCGTTCATCGACGAGCAGGGCGTCCCGGGCATTTTCGCCGCAGGTCGCGTGGGGGCAGAGAAACACGCCGTCATCCGCCACGGACAGCATCTGCGCGTTCGCCATGCTCGCCTCGCCCCGGCGTGTGTCCGAGATGTCTCGAGGTTGCATCGGACCGCCGTCCCGGATGGTTGCATGAAAGATCTTCCCCTTGAGCTGGTGATCCCAGGCGATCTCGATCTGGTGCATACGGCCTGGTCGGACGCCTCCGGCCGGATCCTTGTCGTGGCGATAGCGAAGGGCCGCGATCCCCTCAGCCTGGTTGCGGACCGCGCAGGCCGAACCTTCCCCCGTGCCGGGTTCGAGCAGGGTCATGCGCTGCACTGCATCCGGCGACGACATCGACGCATGCAGCACGTCCACGGCGGCCCTGGCGCGATCCATGATGAACGTGGACCAGGCAACGTCGCCGCGGTCCGCGTCGAAGGCGTCCACGTTGATGTCGGCGCCGGGTACGTCCGCTCCCGAAGCCTCGACCACGTCGCAGACAATCGGCGTCGGACGATGCGTCGGAGACGGGCTCGTTGCGGCGGTGGATTCGAGCGCTTCGCCCACGCCGCGGCCCCAGCCCAACCGCGAGAACGACTCGCCCACCAGGCAGCCCTGATCCACGCACACGACCGCCGGCACCGTGGACGACGCGGTTTCGTGCTTCGGCAATCGCCCGGCGAGCTGGAAGGTCGCCCCGCCGTCCGTGCTCTCGAAAATGCGCCCGTCTTCTTGCGTGATCGCCAGCCCGCGCGCACCCACCGCGGATAGTCTCTGGTACTCGGGGGCGATCACCCGCGAGGAAAGCAGCCTCCCGTCGCTGTCGAGCACGATCCAGGCGATCCCCGCCCCGGTCGCCGCCACCACCGACAACCGGCCGGTTGCGTCCACGGACAACCCATCGGATCCAATCCCCACAATCGTTGCAGCCGCTGCCACCCCGCCGTCGAATCCCGCGTCGGCGGTCGCCCCGGGCAAGTCGATGGCCACGGCGCGGAACGTCGCGCCATCATCGTCCGAGAGCAGGACGGCGGGACGACGCTCCGGGAGCAACACGGCCGTGGAGTACAACCGTTGGCGATTCGGGGCGGCCACGATGCGACCGGGACGTCCGAGGATCGGCGGCAGGTTCGACGGCTCCCAGGTGCCGATACGCAAACGCTTGCTGCCCGGCGACGGCACCAGCCTCAGCGGTGCTCCGGGCGCGCACAACCCGCGCGGTTGCGGCTTGCAGGCCCCCGTGACCAATAGCGTGCCCCGGCTGGTGACCGTCACATGCGTGTCTTCCTCGTCCGCGACCAATCCGGTGGACACCGACTCGAACGTGGCGCCCGCGTCGCGGCTCACCAGCAGCCGCAAGGCCGGAAACAATACGCTGTCTTCCTTCGTCGATCGCGACGTGCACACCAGCGCGATGGTCGAGCCTCCTCCGGTCACCCGCATCCGCCGGCAATCGCTGCTGCCCGGAATCGGCGTGCGTCGCGTGCGCCCCGACAATCCTCCCGACGCGAGCTCCCAAACACGTTGGTTCCGGGAGGGCGGGACTGCCTCGTAGTACCGCGTGCCGACGATCGCCGCGCGCCCTTCCGTCACGGCCTGGGCGCTGGGGCCCGGTGTCACGTCCGTCAGCAAGTCCATCGCGGGGGGCTCGATGCTGAAATCGACCTTACGCGACACCGGCTCCCCGCCGGTTTCCCAGATGATCGAGTTCTCGTAGCCGCGCGCGACCAGGGCGCCGCCCGCTTCGAGCATCACCTCTGCCGCGCCCACCGGCTCCCCATCCGCTCTGGCGAAGGTGGCCCCGCCGTCCTTCGAGAGCCACAACGACTCCGGCGAACCGAGCAGCATCGCGCGTCCGTCCGCAGCGACCTGCGCCGCGACCACGCGGGCCGAAACCCCCGCAACAGGCGTGAACGTTCGCCCGCCGTCGTCGGACCGGACCGCGGTGCCGTCATATCGCATCCCGAGGATGAGCTTGCCGGCAGCGGTGGCCCCCCAGACCGCCGGATCCGGGCGCGCCTGCGAAACCAACGGCCCGAGTGGTGTCCCCGCCCGGTAGATGGTCCCACGCGCTCCGATGAAAGCGAAGGCGTCCGGGGACGGCTGCGCCACCGCGACCAGATCCTCGTCCGCCAGCATCGATGCGGCCTCCGCATGCCCTGCACGCGCGTCGACGAGCCAGCGCTCCCCGTAGTCCCCGACGAACAGGCGGATGCCGGGGCCAAGGTCGAGGCGCGCGCGCAGCCGGTGCGGCTGGCCGGGGTGGTAGTCCCAGGAAACCGTTGACAAGGTCGGGTCGGCAGACGAGGCGACCGGTGGCGTGTGGCCCGCCACGGGAGAGGCTCCGTGCACGCAGGAAGCCGGCCAGGCGAGCGGCAGCAGTCCCAAAACGGCAATGATCGCACCGCGGATTCTCACCAGTTTACCTCGCGCGCAGGCATGGCGGCAGGTTACACAGATCCAAGCTCGCGCGGAAAGACCTTGCGAGGGCGTCGCCGCGAACCCCGTTCGACCGGGTGATCGGCAAGCGAGGACATCCGGCAACGACGCCGCGTGAAGCGAGGTTCACGCGGTTGATCCTCCGGGCCGAAACAGACTTGCCGCGCAGCGCCGCAAGCCACGCCGTGCTGGTCACGATGCTTGCATCATGGCATGCTCGACTTGCAACGAGGAGGACGACATGACCTCTACCCGCTCGGAAGCGTCATGGCTGGCAACCCTGGTTTGCGCAGCGATCTCCGTTTCCCTGTTCCCAGGCGCCAAGAACGGCTGTGGAAGCAAGGAATCCACCACTACCCTGCTGTCTCCCGTCCAGGCGGTCACCACCCTGCTCGAGCGATCGAACGGGCGTGTCGACGCACAACTCGTGCTCATCAGCACTTCGACGAACCCTCACCAGTTCGTCGACACCGCCCGCAACGTGCAGCTACGCGTCCCGAGTGGAGTGCATGTGCCTTTGATTTCGTCGTCGCCGGGGCACTATGAAGCGTCGAGCACCACCTCGCCCGATCTCGCCTACGTGCCCGGCGGTACGTACCAGTTCCGGTTCGACCTGGACGACGCGGCGGCAGCCAGGAACGTCGCGGGTGGATCGTTTGTCGCGGTGATGGATGCGCCGGACGACGAGGTCGCCTTCAGCGTCGATCCGCCTCGGTTCGCCGGCGATACCGCGCTCGTCAGATGGACTCCCGCCAACCGTTTTGCCATCATCGACGTGCGAAACAAGACCACCGGCGAGCTGACCTACAGCACGTTCGACTTCAGCCAGCCTCAGTTCGACGGATCGAAGTGGGCGCGGCTCACATCCGGCGGATCCAGAGAGCTGTCCGTGGACACGTTCCCGGAAGCGGGAAGCTATGTCGTAAGCCTGTGCGCGGTGGCCAAGGTGAGCGACTTCGATACCAGCCTTTCGGCGGAGCTGGGTGCATTGTCCGGCTTCCTGATCGGCCGTTGCGGCGCCGACGTCGAGGTGCAAGTCGCGCCCTGAGGCCGTCGCCGGCGCAGCGGCTTTCACGCGCAAGTTGTGCGGCCGGGCTCTTCGGGGGTACCCTGTACCCATGCGTTTCCTGTACGCCGACTCCGAGCCGTTCCCGCCGGGCTATGACGCCATCGCCGCCATCGAGCGCTGCGTCGTCCACGGCGCCCGTACGATCCAGCTCGACGACGAAATCCGCGTGTTGCACATGCAGGCGCGGTCCGCGAGGGAGGCGCGGCGCAAGGCCGTCCAGGATCTGGAGTCCTTTCATGCCTCGGTCATGCAGGTGCTCGGGCACAACCTCCAGGCGCCGGCGGATTCCCCCGCAGCGGACTATGCGCGCAGGCTCGCGGACCTGGCATCCCAGCTCGTCGAGGAGTCCAAGAAGTCGTCGGCTGCTGCCGAAGAGCAGGACCTTCAGGTAGAGCGGCGGGAGGTCGATCGCCGCCGGGGCGAGCTGCGGGCAGAGCTCGAGGCGCTGCTGGCCGCGGTTCGCCTGCCGCTGGTCGATGTGAGCGTGTCGATGCGGATGACCGACACGCGCAACGAGCTCTCCGCGGTATTCTCCCACCCGGGCGGTATCGTCGCGGCGTTCACCCTCGACACATCGAAGCTGGCCGAGTGGCGGCAGCCGCGCAAGGTGGGGGAATTCGCGGCCAACGTGGAGCTGCCGGTGAGCGTGAAACGCGGGTGGTTTTCCAAGTCGGTCCACCACGAGAAGTCGGTCATCGACGACTCCATCATAGGAAGCTTCGACCTGGGAGCCAGCCGTTCCGCGATCCGGCTGCGTCGCAAGCCCGCGGACAAGGACTCGCTCGCGATCGTCTTGCAGAAGAAAGACGGGCAGGTGACCGCGGAGCTTCACTACCTCGACGATCCGGAGGCGGAAGAGCAGCGCGTGCCCCTCGACCCGCCCGCCGTCGCGAACCTCCAGCGCTTCTGGGATGGCCTGCTGCAAGCGTTGGGACCAGCCCTCGCCGCGCGCGAGAAGCTCCAATCCGTGACCCTGGCAGGACAGGATGTCGTCGCGCAGGACCGCGGCGCAGACCTCGTGGACCGCCTGATCGCCGAGCTCGCTCCGATCGCGATGGAGATCGCGCGACGTACGCCCAACGCCTCCGAGCTCATCCTCAAGCTCGAAAAAGAGGGCGGCCGGCGCGAGGAGCTCTACGTGCGCAAGGCCGATCTCGCCGCACGCCTTCAGGGGCTCGACCCCACCCAGCGCGCGCGCTTCGCCCCCCTCGGAATCCTCGACGAATCCCGCCGAGATTCATCGCCGTCCGTCGAGTCCGCCGAGCTCGCGGCCGACGACGTGCTCTCGCAGACCGAGCCGTCGTGATCTCGCCGGAACGGTGCCCCTCGCATGCGCGGCAAGGGCTCCGGATCCTGACGCAACCGGTGGTGGCGGGACGGCCGCAAGCGCGGACAGCGTTGCAAGCCACCATCAGCCCAGGCACGCTGAACCGAACCCATGACGAAGAAGCGAAATCGCAACGCAGCCCCGCCCAGGCGCATAGGACCGCCGCCCCACTGGGACGACCCCATCGTCGCCCACGACGTCGCGCCTGGTGACCTCGATACCGGCGAACCCGACGCACCGCCACGCGTGGTCGTGGCCTTGTTCGGCGACCTGGGCAAATGGATACCGAAGGGCGAGGCCGCGGACCGCGCAGCGTGGTTCCTCGCGCAAGATGATGCCGGGTTGGTCGGGATCTTCGACCGGCTTCCGGAAGGGTCGATGCCACCCCAGGCATGCCGCGCGATCCTCGCCGGCCTGCGCTCGTTCTCCCTCGATCAAAGCGCCAGCTTGCAGCGGTACATCGGTCCCACCAGCTCGATCCATTACGGCTTCCATGTCGACGCGACCTTGGACCAGATCGTCGAGTCCTTCGAGCAGGATGGGTTTGAAGTCGTCGATGCGGTGCGGGACGGGCGTGTGTTGGTGGTGGAGGGAGACGACGGCTGAAGGTGGGCTGAGGGTTCGCGCGCGGCGAGGCGCCTCGCGCACGGCGCCGAGCGACGCATGCGGGTCGAAGTCGATCATCGATGGCGATGCGTTCGGTCTCGGGGCCCGGCAGGAGGCACGCCGCCACAGCGTGGGTGGCCGGCGCGGCGGGGAGGGCTCGGTATCGGGTGCGTGACCGGTCAAAGCGAGCAGGTCGGCCGGCACGCCGGGCGCGAGGCTTGTCGAGTCGCGAAGCGGCGCGAGACGTGACACGAGAGGTGCGGGCCGGAGGGGGACAAATGCGCAGGTGCCCCGATTTTTTTGCGTCGATCACTCGCACGGGGGTCGTTTTCGTGCTACCAAGCCGCGCTCCAAAATCATGGTGGCCTCGTCGTCGCCTGAACCGAATGAGGCCACGCCTACTCGAACCAGCAGGACAGGGTCCCATCTTCGCATGAGCAACGCCGCCCGCCAGCATGCACCCGTTCCATGGAATGAGCAGCCTCGCGTGGATGCAAGCCATCCTCCCGTCGAGCGCGCTCCACGCGCGTCCATCCTGGGACGCGACACCGCCCACAACGACGATGCGTCGCTCGCCGATGACGACATGGACGTCATCGATCGGTCCACGCGCGCACGCCTCGCAGGTGCGACGATGAGCCAGAGCGACGCCTCCGAGCGTCGCACGATGGTCCATGTAGCGCCGTTCGAAGAGCAGTCCGACGACGAGTACGCGGTGACGTCGAGCGACCCGCTGCGTCTGTACCTGCGGAAGATGGGCACGATCCCACTGCTGACGAGGGAGGGGGAGGTGGAGATCGCGCGCCGCCTCGAGCAGGGGCAGCAGCAGGCGATCGCCGCGCTGTTGGAGTCGCGCGTGGCGGTGCAGGAGATCATCGACCTGGGTGAGCAGCTCAAGCGCGGGAAGGTTCGCGCCGCCGACCTGGTCACCGATGCGGAAGACGACGATGACTGGGACGAGGAAGCCGGAGCGCTGCGCCTGATCAAGGCCATCGATCAGCTCGAGCGTCTGGCGAAGAAGCTCGACGCTGCGCGGGCTGGCCGGACCAAGGCCGCGAAAGGCAGGCGCGCCGCCGCGAGCGACGAGCAGCAGATCCGCGCGTCGATGGTCGAGATCCTCATGGGCATGCACTTGAACAAGAAGACGATCGACAAGGTCGTCGCAAAGCTCAAGAGCATGATCCGCCGTGCCGACCGCGGCAACGGCGCGCAGGCTACGGATCTGGACCCCGGCATCGACATCCGCGAGCTGCGCGCGACCTACGAGCACATCCGCAGGGGTGAGCGCATCGCGGACAAGGCCCGCGCCGAGCTCGTCGAGGCCAACTTGCGCCTCGTGGTCTCCATCGCCAAGCGCTTCGTCAACCGTGGGCTTCCGTTCCTCGACCTCATCCAGGAGGGCAACATCGGTCTGATGCGCGCCGTCGAGAAGTTCGACTATCGCCGCGGCTACAAGTTCAGCACCTATGCGACGTGGTGGATCCGGCAGGCCGTCAGCCGCGCCCTCGCCGATCACGCCCGCACCATCCGCGTGCCCGTGCACATGGTGGAGACGATCCACAAGATCACGCGCACCTCCCGTACCCTGGTGCAGGAGCTCGGCAGAGAGCCTACCGCCGAGGAGATCGCCGAGAAGATGGAGCTGCCGGTCGACCGCGTGCGCGCCGCCCTGCGTACCGCCAAGCAGCCCATCAGCCTCGAGACGCCGGTCGGCGATGAGGGCGACAGCACCCTGGGCGACTTCATCGAGAACACGAGCGTGGTCAGCCCGAGCGAGGAGGTGTCGACCGGGCACCTTTCCGAGCGCGCGTTGCAGGTGCTCGACACCCTGACGCCGCGCGAGGCGCAGGTGATCAAGCTCCGCTTCGGCATCGGCTGCAGGAGCGACCGCACCCTCGAAGAGATCGGGGAGGAGTTCAAGGTCACCCGCGAGCGCATCCGCCAGATCGAAGCCAAGGCGCTCGCCAAGCTGCGGCACCCCAGCCGTCGCGCCCAGCTCGCCGGATTCCTCGAGAGCTGACAGCTTCCGTCCAAAGCCTCCTCGCACCCTCGCTCAGGTTCGTCGCAAGCGCGATCGTCGTCGCGCCGGCGCCGTGCTTGCCTGGCGCCGCGTACCGGCTCCAGGCGCCTGTAGCAATGCTGGACGCGCTAGGTGATGAGCGTGAGCCAGGCATACGAGCTTATCCGTCTTGTCGAGTGAATTCCGCGCGACGAGGCTCTGCGGCTCGGACAGCAAGAGGCCTATGCACTCGTCACCTCCACGGCCGCGACACCCGCGAAGGATGTCCCTGCCGCCCCCGTGCGTCGTAGTGCGAAGATCGACGGCAAACCCGTGTCGCAAATCTCGTCGCGGGAGCTGCTGGAGGCCGTGAAGGCTGCAAGGACCGCCGCGGACAAGCTCCTTAGGCAGGCGGCCAGGGCCAGGCAGAAGGTCGACCGGGCGCTGATCAAGGCTGCCCGCGCGATGATGCAGCAGGTTGGCGTCTCCAGGCCCGTCATCGACGTGAAAAAGGACGTCATCGTGGTGACCGTGCCGCGAAAGACGGTCGACAAGCTGGCCGGGACCTGAGCGCATCCGTCCGCAGCCGTAGGTCCACTCGGTCCTCGTGTCGTGTTGCCCGAGCCAGGACAGGTTGCACGGCGACGGTCGCGCGAGCCTGTGGCGTCGCGAGCGTGGTGATGGGCTGCGGAACATGCTCCACCGGAACACGAAAGAAGTTGCGTGGACCGCTCGCGGCGCCTAGCGTGCCCACGGTGCCATGAGGTCGCACTGCAGCGGAGGAGATCCTTGCGGCGGAGCAGGTTTGGCTCGCATCGCTCGTGTTGCAGTTGTGCGGATGGTCGCCCCTCTGTTCGCCATCAAGCTGCTGGTGGTTGCGGCAGTCCCGATCTCCTGGGCGCTCTTGCCACCGATATTCGACCACGCCGCGTACATCGTCTCATATCAAGGCAACTTTGGCACCCGTCCCCCCGCCCCGCCACCGCCCTCCTATGCATTTCAGACCTGGGACGCCGACCACTACTTGGATATCGCCGCGTCGGGCTACCGCGAGCACATTGTCAACCGTGCCTTTTACCCGCTGTGGCCCTACCTCATCCGCTTGGGCGCGCGGGTAACCGGCGCCGGCGAGCTCCTGGCAGGCATGGTCCTCGCCAATCTGCTGTCGCTGACCGCGACGCTCCTCCTGTACTACGAGGTATTCCGTCGCGAAGGCCCCGCCGTGGCCAACGCAACGCTGATGTTGCTGCTTGCCTTCCCGGGGGCTTTCTTCTTCTGTTTCCCCTACAGTGAATCCCTCTTCTTGATGCTGGTCGTCGGAGCGATCCTCGCGCACGATCGGCAATGGACCATGCCGGCTGCATTGCTTGCGCTGGCGGCGCCCCTGGCGCGACCGCTGGGAATCGTGCTGATGCTGCCGCTCGCATTGCAAAGCCTGAAGCGGCGCCGCGGGTACCGGGATGCGTTGGTGCCTCTGGCCCCTTTGCTGGGGCTGGCCGCCTACCTTGGCATGATGGCGCACGAGACGGGGAACGCTTTCGCGGGATTCGAGGTGCAGCGCAAGTTCCTTGCAGCGCCCAGCCTCGCGTCTCTGTTCGAGCCGCTGGCCTTCGTGCGAAACCTGGCAGACGTGCGCACGCTCCACGGCTTCCTCGGCTCGGCCGTGGACCGGATCGCCTTCGCATGGGTCATCGTAGGCTGTGTGTTGCTCGCCATCCGTGTCGTGCGGAAGCGGTGCGCCTGGTCTGCCGTCTTGTTGTCGCTCGGTCTGTCGCTTGCCCTGCTATCCGCGGTGCCTACGAAACTGATGTCGTTCACCCGGTATGCCGCGGTAATCTTCCCCGTTCACATCGCCATTGCGCGTGCGATGCACAAGCCTGCATTCCGGCCATGGCTCTGGGTCCTGGTCGCCGGCTTCGCTTTTTTCCAAGTCATGCTCCTGCTGCGCCACGTCAACCATCTCTGGGCCGGTTGATCAAGAAGGCTCCCGTGGTGAATTCATGGCTGTCGATTGCCCCTTTGGCCCAACAGAACCGGACAGCCGCGGGAGCACGCCCAGCAAGGGAATGGCACGGGCGCCGCGCACGGCGCGCGCTCGCCCGGGATCGAATTGGACGTCCCGAGGCACGCGACGCGCTAGCCGCCCCGGTTCATCCGGAGCTGGCCTCCGCACTTGGGGCAGATTGCTCCTGTCCTTGTCCGCAAGCCCGTGTTGCATCGGCCTCCCAGCGTATCACAGCGTCGCCCGCTCCCGTCGCCCCTCGAGCTGCGACGTCGCCCCTCGAGCTGCGACGTCGCCCCTTAAGCTGCGACGTCGCCCCTCGAGCTGCGTTGTCCCGACGGCTCGGCCATGCTTCTCATCGTGGGCGAGCCGCCACGAGCCGTCACGGCATTCGACGAACGCTACGCGCGGATCGAGGGGCCGCCCGCGGGCATGACCGGCGAAATCCTCGATCCGGACGTCGTGCGTACGATGCCGCGCCGGGGAAGCCCGCATCGGTTTTCGGCGTGGCGCGTGCCGGCTGTCGAGCCTCGGCGCCCATGACCTCGCGGAAGGGGGCACGGGCCGGCGGTTCGAAGGCGAGGCCGAGATGCGTCTATCCCAGGAGCTGTTGGTCTATCCCGACGTCCGCGGCTCGCGCGTCAAGGGCGTGCCCCGTTGCTTGGAAGATGGCCCCACCCTGGTCGGTCCCGAGCGCTGTCGCGAGATCCTGTCACCCCGGGGGCGTGCGAGAAGACCGGAGTCTGACGTTGCCCTGACACGCAGCTCACGGAATCGCCCGTGGCCTTCCAGGGTGCACCCCCGCGCGCAACGGCGCGTCCACGCGAGGTCGCCGCCGACGGTATCGTTTGGATGTTCGGAGATGCAGCTAAGCTACCCTCCCCAATCGGTAGGAAGGGCAGGGTGGGGGCTCCTGCGTGTCAACCAACTTCCGCTGCCGACGCCGATGCCGGTTGCTCCGGCTTGGCGCCGTCTTCGCCGGTGTCCACGACCACTTGCAGACGCTTGTAGGGCGGAAGCCCCGTGCCTGCCGGAATCAGCCGTCCCATGATGACGTTTTCCTTCAGGCCCCGCAGGTCGTCCGTCTTGCCCCAGATCGCAGCCTCGGTGAGCACCTTGGTCGTCTCCTGGAACGACGACGCGCTGATGAACGAGTCGGTCGACAGCGACGCCTTCGTGATGCCGAGCAGCAGCGGCTCGGCCACCGCGGGCCGCAGCCCGCGCGCGAGCACCCGCGCGTTCTCCTCGGTGAACAGGTGCTTCTCCACATGCTCGTCCACCAGGAAGCTGGTGTCGCCCACCTCCTTGATGCGCACGCGGCGCAGCATCTGACGCACGATGATTTCGATGTGCTTGTCGTTGATGCCTACGCCCTGAAGGCGGTACACCTGCTGGATCTCGTTGACGAGCCACGCCGCGAGCTCCTTCTCGCCCTTGACACGCAGGATGTCGTGGGGATTGGCCGGGCCGTCCATCAGCGGGTCGCCGGCTCGCACACGGTCGCCAGGCTGCACCTGAAGGTGCTTGCCCTTCGGGATCAGGTACTCGCGGGCCTGCTCGTGAAGCAGCGACCCGTCCGGCGCAAAGGGCGTCACGACCACGCGACGCTTGCCCTTCATGTCCTTGCCGAAGGATACCTCGCCGTCGATCTCGCTGATGACCGCGTGGTCCTTGGGCTTGCGCGCCTCGAATAGCTCGGCCACACGCGGCAGACCGCCCGTGATGTCCTGCACCTTGGTGGTGTCGCGCGGGATCTTCGCGATCGGCGCGCCTGCCTCGATGGGCTTGTCCTGCTCGAGCCCCTGCTCGATGTTCGCACCCACCGGCAGGAAGTACGTGGCGTCGAGCTCCGAGTTCGGCAGCTTCTTGATGATCGGCACGCCGTTTTCGTCGCGACGATCCGGGTCGCGGATCGAGATGTGCGGGCGAAGCTCCTTGTCGCGCGACTCGATGACCACCTTGCGCGACAGGCCGGTGACCTCGTCGACCTTCTCCTGCACGCTGACGCCCTCGACCAGGTCGCCGAAGTGCACCAGGCCGGCGACCTCGGTGATGATCGGCGTGGCGAACGGATCCCACTCCGCGATGATATCGCCGGGCTTGACTGGGTCGCCCTCGTTCTTTCGCATGACCGCGCCGTAGACGAGCTTGTAGTGCTCGCGCTCGCGGCCCGTCTCGTCGCGTACCACGAGCTCGCCGTGACGGTTCATCACCACGGTGACTCCGTCGCTGCGCGTGATGAGATGCGCGCCGCGGGTGTGCACGTAGCCTTCGGTGCGCGCCTCGAGGGAGCTCTGCTCGATCTTGCCACGCGCTGCCGCACCGCCGATGTGAAACGTGCGCATCGTGAGCTGCGTGCCGGGCTCGCCGATCGACTGCGCCGCGATGATCCCCACCGCCTCGCCGATGTTCACCCGGTACCCCCGCGCCAGATCGCGACCGTAGCACTTGGCGCATACGCCGCGTCGAGACTCGCATGTCAGCGCCGACCGGATCTGCACCTCCTCGATACCCGCATCCTCGATCTTCTTGACCAGCGTCTCGTCGAGCTCCGTGTTGGCCTCCACCAGCACCTCGCCAGTCAACGGGTCGATGACGTCTTCCAACGTCACGCGGCCCAGGATGCGGTCCGCCAGCGGCTGGATAACCTCGCCCGCCTCTTCGAGCTTGGTCACCTTGATGCCGTCGAGCGTGCCGCAGTCGTACTCCTGGATCGTGCAGTCCTGCCCCACATCGACCAGACGCCGCGTCAGGTAGCCCGAGTTGGCCGTCTTCAACGCCGTGTCGGCCAGACCCTTGCGCGCGCCGTGCGTCGAGATGAAGTACTGCAGCACCGACAGCCCTTCGCGGAAGTTCGCGGTGATCGGTGTCTCGATGATCTCTCCCGACGGCTTCGCCATCAGCCCGCGCATGGCCGCGAGCTGCCGGATCTGCTGCGTCGACCCTCGAGCGCCCGAGTCCGCCATGATGTAGATCGGGTTGAAGCTCGGCTCCTCCGCGGTCTCTCCCGTCTCCGGGTCCGTCACAACCTCCGAGCCAATCCCCTTCATCATCACCCGCGTGACCTCGTCGGCCACCGACGCCCAGATGTCGACGATCTTGTTGTAGCGCTCGCCGTCGGTGATGAGGCCTTCCTGGTACTGCTCGACGACATCTTCGACGCGGCGCTGGGCATCGGCCAGGTACTCGTGCTTCTCGCGAGGGATGACCATGTCGTCCATGCAGATCGAGATCCCGGCTCGCGTCGCGTACATGTAGCCCAGCGTGCGCAGACGGTCCGCCAGAAGCACCGTCTCCTTGTTGCGGTGCTCCCGGTAGCACTTGTCGATGAGCGCCGAGAGCGCCTTCTTGTCGAGCGTCTTGTTGACATACTCGAAGGGCACACGCTTGGGCAGGATCTCGGAGATGAGCACCCGCCCAACCGTCGTGTCCACGACCTTCTGCGCAGGACGGCCCGTCTTCTCGTTGATGCGCTGGTTGCCGTCCAGATCCACGTCGGGCACGCGAACCCGCACGCGAGCATGCAGGTCCACCTCGCCGTGGTCGTAGGCCATGCGTACCTCTTCGATGGAGGAGAATACGCCGCGCAGCGCGGCGCCCGTGGGCTTGCCGTCGTCGCCCACCAGCTTGACGTTGCGCGCGCAGCCCTTCGCGAACTTGCGCGCGCGGGTCGCATAGTACAGCCCCAGCACGATGTCCTGCGTCGGGTTGATGATGGGCCGCCCATTGGCCGGGCTCAGGATGTTGTTCGTGCTCATCATCAGCACACGCGCTTCCATCTGCGCTTCGATCGACAGCGGCACGTGCACCGCCATCTGGTCGCCGTCGAAGTCCGCGTTGAACGCCGTGCACACGAGCGGATGGAGCTGGATCGCCTTGCCCTCGATGAGCACCGGCTCGAACGCCTGGATGCCGAGCCGGTGCAGCGTGGGCGCGCGGTTGAGCATCACCGGGTGCTCCGTGATGACCTCCTCGAGGATGTCCCACACCTCGGGACGCTCCTTCTCCACCATCTTCTTGGCGCTCTTGATGGTGTTGACGTACCCGCGCTCCTCGAGCTTGTTGTAGATGAAGGGCTTGAACAGCTCGAGGGCCATCTTCTTCGGCAGACCGCACTGGTGCAGCCGGAGCGTGGGCCCCACCACGATGACCGAGCGGCCCGAGTAGTCCACGCGCTTGCCGAGCAGGTTCTGGCGGAACCGGCCCTGCTTGCCCTTGAGCATGTCGCTCAGGCTCTTGAGCGGACGCTTGTTCGGCCCCGTGATCGTCTTGCCCCGTCGCCCGTTGTCGAACAGCGCGTCGACCGCTTCCTGGAGCATGCGACGCTCGTTGCGGATGATGATCTCCGGCGCGTTGAGCTCGAGCAGACGCTTGAGGCGGTTGTTTCGATTGATCACGCGACGATACAGGTCGTTCAGATCGCTGGTGGCGAATCGGCCGCCGTCGAGCGGGACCAGCGGACGAAGGTCCGGCGGCAGGACCGGCACCACCGTGAGCATCATCCACTCGGGACGATTGCCGCTGTCGCGGAACGCCTCCACCACCTTCAGCCGTTTGGCGATCTTCTTGCGCTTGGCCTCGCTCGTCGACTCGCGCATCTCCTTGCGCAGGTCCTCGGCGAGCTGGTGCACGTCGACCCGGCGCAGCATCTCCAGGATCGCCTCGCCTCCCATGGCCGCCGTGAACGCATCCTCGCCGTAGTCCTCGATCTTCTGCAGGAACTTCTCCTCGCTCAGGAGCTGCCCGCGCTCCAGATCGGTCTCCTTCGGGTCGATGACGACATACGCCTCGCAGTACAGCACCTTCTCGAGATCCTTGAGGGTGATGTCGAGGATGTTGCCGATGCGCGACGGCAGGCTCTTGAGGAACCAGATGTGCGCCACCGGCGTGGCGAGGTTGATGTGGCCCAGACGTTCGCGACGCACCTTGGACTGGATGACCTCGACGCCGCACTTTTCGCAGACGATGCCACGGTGCTTCATGCGCTTGTACTTGCCGCAGTTGCACTCGTAGTCCTTCACCGGCCCGAAGATCTTCGCGCAGAAAAGGCCGTCGCGCTCGGGCTTGAAAGTCCGGTAGTTGATGGTCTCGGGCTTCTTGACCTCGCCGTGCGACCACTCCCTGATCTTCTCGGGGCTGGCCAGAGAGATACGAATCGCGCTGAACGACAGCGGATCCTTGGGCTTCTCGAAGAAGGAGAAGATGTCTCGCATGTGGTACCTCCCTTACTCCGCCGCCGCGCGCTCGCCAGCGACCGCGCGATCAGGTCCTGTTTCGATGAGCTCCACGTTCAGGCACAGGGACTGGAGCTCCTTGATCAGCACGTTGAAGCTCTCCGGAAGCCCGGCTTCGAGCTGGAAGTCGCCCTTCACGATCGATTCGTACATGCGCGTACGGCCCATGACGTCGTCGCTCTTGACGGTGAGGAACTCCTGCAGCGCATACGCCGCGCCGTAGGCCTCCATCGCCCACACCTCCATCTCGCCCAGACGCTGCCCGCCGAACTGCGCCTTGCCGCCCAGCGGCTGCTGCGTCACCAGCGAGTACGGCCCGATCGACCGCGCGTGGATCTTGTCGTCGACCAGGTGGTGCAGCTTGAGCATGTACATCACGCCCACCGTCACGTCCTTGTCGAACGCTTCCCCCGTGCGCCCGTCGAACAGAATCGCCTGGCCCCGCTGCGGCAATCCCGCCAACTCCAGCGTGCTCTTGATGTCCTGCTCCGTCGCCCCGTCGAATACCGGCGTCGCAAAGAACACACCAGCCCTGAGCTTGCGCGCCAGCTTCACCAGGTCGTCGTCGTCCATCTTGTCGACGATCGCCATGGCCTCTTCGTCCGAGGCGTAGACCGCGCGGACCTTCTCTCGAATCTTGTCGATCGGGAATCGCTCGTCCACCATGCGCTGAAGCTGGTGTCCGAGCTCGCGGGCGCCCCATCCCAGATGCGTCTCCAGGATCTGCCCCACGTTCATCCGGCTCGGTACGCCCAGCGGGTTCAGCACGATGTCCACGGGCGAGCCGTCCTGCAGGAACGGCATGTCCTCCTCCGGCAGAATCCGGCTCACCACGCCCTTGTTGCCGTGGCGTCCGGCCATCTTGTCGCCTACCTGCAGCTTGCGCTTGATGGCGATGTAGACCTTCACCATCTTGATCACGCCCGGCGGAAGCTCGTCGCCCTTCGAAAGACGTTCGATGCGCTCCTTGAAGTGCTCCTCGCGGTTGCGGACAAGCTCCTCCAGCTCCATCAGCTTCTGCTGAATCACCTCGCCGCCGTCGACCGGGATCGATCCCCAGTACTTGCGCGGGATTGCCGCCAGCTCCTCCTCCGTCAGGGTCACGCCCTTCGCGAGCAGCACCGTGCCCTTGTCGTCCACCAGCTTGCCCGTCGTGACCTTGCCGGTCAGAAGCTTGCGCACCCGGCGGTACGCCGAATCGCGCAGGATCTGGATCTCCTCGTCGCGCGTCTTTTCCATCCGCGCGCGCTCCTGATCCTCGATCTCCATCGAGCGCTCGTCCTTCTCCGTGCCGCGACGGGAGAACACGCGCGCGTTGATCACGATGCCCGCCACCCCGGGCGGCACACGCAGCGAGCTGTCGCGCACGTCGCCGGCCTTCTCGCCGAAGATCGCGCGCAGCAGCTTCTCCTCCGGCGATAGCTGGGTCTCGCCCTTCGGCGTGATCTTGCCCACCAGAATGTCGCCAGGCTTGACCTCGGCGCCGATGCGCACGATGCCAGACTCGTCCAGATCCTTGAGCGCCTCGTCACCCACGTTCGGGATGTCGCGCGTGATCTCCTCCTTGCCCAGCTTCGTGTCGCGCGCCACGCACTCGAACTCCTCGATGTGCACCGACGTGAACACGTCTTCCTTCACGATGCGCTCGGAGACCAGGATCGAGTCCTCGAAGTTGTAGCCCTGCCACGGCATGAACGCCACGAGCACGTTGCGCCCCATGGCCAGCTCGCCCGTGTCCACCGCCGGACCGTCGGCCAGCACCTCGCCCTTCTTGACGTGATCGCCCGTACGTACCGCAGGCTTCTGGTTGTAACAGGTCGACTGGTTCGAGCGCTGGTACTTCATCAGGTGGTAGATGTCCGGGTAGTCGCCGTCCTCGCCGAGGGCCCGCACGACCACGCGCGACGCATCCACGCTCTCCACGACGCCGTCGCGGCGGGCCACGGCGCACACGCCGGAGTCCAGCGCCACGCGCAGCTCGATGCCCGTGCCCACCAGCGGCGCTTCGGTCTTGATCAGCGGCACCGCCTGACGCTGCATGTTCGCGCCCATCAACGCGCGGTTGGCGTCGTCGTGCTCGAGGAACGGAACCAGGGCGGCCGCCACCGACACCATCTGGTTGGGCGACACGTCCATGATCTGGATGTTCTCCGCGGGGACCATGCGGAAGTCGCCGTTGAAGCGCGCCGAGACCAAGTGGTCCCTGAACCTCCGGCCCTCGTCGAGGTTCGCCGTCGCCTGCGCGATGTACTTGCCTTCCTCCTCCAGCGCGCTCAGCCACATGATCTCGTCGGTCACCTTGGACTCTTCCACGCGCCGGTAAGGCGTCTCGACGAACCCGTACTCGTTGACCCGCGCAAACGTGGACAGCGACGCGATCAGGCCGATGTTCGGACCTTCCGGGGTCTCGATGGGACAGATGCGGCCGTAGTGCGTCGCGTGAACGTCGCGCACCTCGAAGCCGGCGCGCTCGCGCGTCAGGCCGCCCGGGCCGAGGGCCGACAGACGACGCTTGTGGGTGACCTCGCTCAGCGGGTTGGTCTGGTCCATGAACTGCGATAGCTGCGAGGAGCCGAAGTACTCCTTGACCACCGCGCTGACCGGCTTGGCGTTGATCAGGTCGTGCGGCATCAGCGTGTCGATCTCCTGCGACATGCTCATGCGCTCCTTGATGGCGCGCTCCATGCGCACCAACCCGATGCGATACTGGTTCTCCATCAGCTCGCCGACCGCGCGAACACGACGGTTGCCAAGGTGGTCGATGTCGTCGACGCTGCCGCGGCCGTTCTTGATCTCGATGAGGTGCCGCACCGTCTCGAGGATGTCCTGCGGTGTCAGCACGCACTGGTCGAGGCTGGGACGCTGGTCCTCCGGCAGGTTCGCGTAGAACTTGTAGTTGAGCTTCAGGCGGCCCACCTTCGACAGGTCGTAGCGCTCTGGGTTGAAGAAAAGATTGTTGAACAGCGTCTTCGCCGTCTCGAGCGTCGGCGGATCGCCCGGGCGCAGACGACGGTAGATCTCCATGATCGCGTCCTCGGTCGTCTTGACCTTGTCCGCGATGAGCGTGTCGCGCAGGTATGACCCGACGTTCAGGCCGTCGATGAAGAGGATCTTGAAGTCGGTGACGCCTACGGACAGAAGATACTTGGAGAACCAGACCATGGCGTCCTTGGCCGGATCCTCGGACTGGCCCTTCTTGCCGGTGCCGCGCTCCATGAGGTCGCCGAGACGCACGGTCTTCTGCGGGTCGTTGGGGCTGGGCACCAGGGCGTTGCCCACGGTGTCGTTGCACTCGAGGATGACCTCGCCGGTCTCCATGTCGATGATGTCGTGCGCCGCGACCTTCTCCAGCAGCTCGTCGGGCTCGATGGGCAGCCGGTCCATGCCCGCGTCCTTGAGCTTCTTGATGGCGGACTTGTTGAACTTGGAGTTCTTCTTGACGACGACCTCTCCGGCGATACGGACGTCGCGAGTCGCTCGCTGGCCCGGCAGCAGGTCGTAGTCGATGCTCTTGGTGAACTTGCCGCCCTTGTCCACGAAGATCGACTCGGTGGAGTAGAAGTAGTTGAGCAGCTCCTGGGTGGAGTAGCCCAGCGCGCGCAGCAGCACCGTGGCGTGCATCTTGCGGCGGCGGTCGATGCGGACATAGATGATGTCCTTGGGGTCGAACTCGAAGTCGAGCCACGAGCCGCGGTAGGGGATGACGCGAGCCGAATGCAGCAGCTTGCCCGACGAATGCGTCTTTCCCTTGTCGTGGTCGAAGAACACACCGGGGCTGCGGTGGAGCTGGCTGACGACGACGCGCTCGGTACCGTTGATGATGAAGGTGCCGGTGTCGGTCATCAGGGGGATCTCGCCGAAGTAGACCTCCTGCTCCTTGATGTCGCGCACGATGCGCTCGCCACCCTCGCGGCTGTCGTAGATCATGAGCTGGGTGGTCACCTTGATGGGGGCGGCGAACGTCATGCCGCGCTGGCGGCATTCGTCGACGTCGTACTTGGGCTTCTCGAGGTTGTAGGAGACGAAGACCAGCTCGCTGGTCCCGTTGAAGTCCTTGATCGGGAAGACACTACGAAAGACGGCCTGCAATCCGACCTCGGCCCGCTCGTTGGGCGGGACGTCGGCCTGCAGGAACTTGTCGTAGGAGGTCTTCTGGATGTCGATGAGGTTGGGTACCTCGATGATCCGCCTTACGCGGCCGAGGTTCTTGCGGAGCCTGAAGTTCGTCTGAACGACCGAAGCCATCGATTTCGCCTCCAGAAGCGTCGAGCAGCTAAACCCGGAGCAACAAACAGAAAAGGCACAGCGTCAGGGCAGATCCCTGCCCCGACGCCGACCCTTGATGCGGTCTAACGACCTTTGCAACGCGCGACCACTACTTGAGCTCGACCTTCGCGCCGGCCTCCTCGAGCTTCTTCTTGATCTCCTCGGCCTCGGCCTTGGGCAGCGACTCCTTCACGGTCTTGGGCGCGCCTTCGACCAGCTCCTTGGCTTCCTTGAGGCCCAGCCCGGTGATCTCGCGAACGGCCTTGATGACGTTGATGCGGTTCGGGCCGGCCTCGACCAGGTTCACGTTGAACTCGGTCTGCTCCGGAGCAGCTTCGGCCGCGGGGCCGGCGGCAGCAGCGGCGGGGCCAGCGACGGCGACCGGCGCAGCCTTGACGCCCCACTTCTCCTCGAGGGTCTTGACCAGGGTGGCCATGTCCATGACGGACATCTTGCTCAGATGGTCGATGAGCTGTTCGGTGGTGATCTCGGCCATAATCATTCACTCCTTACAAAGGCCGCGATGAGCGTCGCGGCATTCCGATGTTCTCTCTCACAACCAGGCGCCGTCAGCTCTCCCCCGCCAGCTTCCGACGCTGGGCGTCGAGCAGGTAGGCGAAGTTCTGCGCAGGCGCGTTGAGCAGCGCTACGAAGTTCTGGGCAGGCGCAAGCAGCGTCGCCAGCAACGTCGCACGCAGCTCGTCCTTGCCAGGCATCGTGGCGAGCGTGTCCTCCACCTGCGACGGCGGAAGCACCGTGGTCTCCACGAGGCCGGCCTTGATCTTGAGCTTCTGGTTCTCCTTGACGAGGTTCTTGAGAACCTTCGCCGCGGCACCAGGCTCCTCGTAGCTCCACGCGATTCCCGTCATCCCGTGCAGGATCTGGGTGACCTGAGCGGCATAGGGACGATCCTTGATCGCGTGCTTGACGAGCGTGTTCTTGACGACACGGTACTCGACGCCGCTCTTGCGAAGCTCGTCGCGGAGCTTGCTGACCTCCTCGACCGTCATGCCGTTGAAATCGACGAAGACGGCGGAGACCATGCGGTCGAAACGAGTCCGAATCTCATCAATCGCGGACTGTCGTTCAGCGCGGTTCATCGTACACCTCTCAGGCCTCTGCTTCCTTGGTTCCGGCAGCGGCCAGCGGATCGATGCGGATGCCTGGACCCATCGTGGAGCTCATCGCGATGGACTTGAGGTAGGTGCCCTTCGCGGTCGAGGGCTTCGCGCGAACGAGGGCCTGGATCAGCGCCTGCGCGTTCTCGAGAAGCTGCTGCTCCGAGAAGGAAACCTTCCCGATGCGGCAGTGAACGATGCCGGCTTTCTCGACACGGTACTGCACCTTGCCTGCCTTGGCTTCCTGCACAGCCTTGGTCACGTCGAATGTCACCGTGCCCACCTTCGGGTTCGGCATCAGGCCTCGCGTGCCGAGGATCCTTCCGAGCTTTCCCACCGAGCTCATCATGTCGGGTGTCGCGATCACCCGGTCGAAGTCGAGAAAGCCTTCCTGGACCTTCTGGATGAGCTCATCGGCTCCAGCAAAGTCCGCGCCCGCATCCCGGGCCTCGCGCTCCTTGTCGCCTTTCGCGAAGACCAGCACGCGCACCTTCTGGCCCGTCCCGTGCGGAAGCACGATCGCTCCCCGCACCATCTGGTCGGCATACTTCGGATTGACGCCCAGACGGACCGCCATTTCGACCGTTTCGTCGAACTTGGCGTGCGCAGTTTTCTTCACGAGCACGACCGCTTCCTCGAGCGTGTGCTTCTTCGCACGGTCTACCTGCTGTAGCGCCGCGCGGTGCTTCTTGGCGATTTTCCTCATTGAACCTCCTTCTTTTCGGCGATCGCCTCCCACGGCTCGCCAGACACCGTGGTGCGGGGTTCCGTCGGGTCAGGGCCCTTTCCCCAAACCCGTGGCGCTCTTCACGTCGAGCTCAGCCCTCGATCTTGATCCCCATCGACCGGGCAGTGCCCGCGATGGACCGCATGGCGGCTTCGACATTCGTCGTGTTCAAATCCTTCAGCTTGAGCTCGGCAATCTCCCGGAGCTTGGCCTCCGTGATGCTGCCCACACGAACCTTGTTGGGCTCCTTGGATCCCGACCCGGGCTTCTTCGCCGTCGACAGCCCCGCCGCCTTCTTCAGCAGAACCGACGCCGGCGGAGTCTTCATCACGAACGAGAACGAACGGTCGGCGTAGACCGTGATCACCACGGGGATGATCATGTCGCCCTGGCCCGCTGTCCTGGCGTTGAAGTCCTTGCAGAACTGCATGATGTTGACGCCGTGCTGGCCCAGCGCAGGTCCGACCGGCGGCGAGGGGTTGGCCTTGCCCGCAGGCAACTGCAGCTTGATGAGACCGGTTACCTTCTTCATTGCTCTGACGTGCTCCTGGGGGGGCAGAGCCCCCGGCCAGCATGGGGGACGTCGCCCCCGGCGCTGACGCCACCTATCGTTTCTCGACCTGGCTGAAGTCGAGCTCCACCGGAGTCGCGCGCCCGAAAATCGATACCTTCACGCGCAGCTTCTGCTTCTCCGGCTTGACCTCTTCGACCGTCCCCATGAAGTTGGCGAACGCTCCGTCGATCACCCTCACCTCGTCGCCTTCCTCGAAGGTCACCCGAGGCTTCGGCTTCATCGCCCCCTCCACCATCCCCTTGCGCAGCCCCTCAATCTCCGGCGGCTTGACCGGCGTCGGATTCTGGTTCCCGATGAAACCCGTCACCCGCGTCGTCTCCTTCACCAAGTGCCACGTCTTCTCGTTCATCTCCATCTCGATGAACACGTAGCCCGGCAAGCTCGTCTTCTGGCGTACACGGGTCTTGCCACCCGTCCGGTTCTCCTGGACCGTCTCGGTCGGGATCAGAATCTCTCCAATCTGATCCTCCATCTGGTACTGCTTGATCCGCTCCTGCAACGCAGCCTTCACCTTGGCTTCGTAGCCGGAGTAGGTCTGGACCACGTACCACTTCTTCGCCATCGGACATCCACCGGACCGCTACACGCGGTAGACAAGGTCAGTCACAAATCCCCAGAACCGATCCAACACCGCCACGTACAGCGTGGCGATGACCGTCGCCACGACCACCACGATCGTGCCGTTTGTGACCTCCTGCTTGGTGGGCCACGTTACCTTCGCCAGCTCCGACGCCGCCTCGTTCAGCCAGCTCCGGATGTCCACACGGCGATACAGGTGCACGGCCACGCCGATGGCGATGATCCCGCCCACCAACGTGGCCCATGTCGCCCGCCCGTCCTCCGCTACCTGGGTGATCCACGCAGCACGGTCCACAACCGCCTGCTGCTCCGCAAGCTTGTTCCACGACGCCGTCAGGATCTTGCCGAGCACGTAGGCCAAGCCCACAGCTCCCGCCAGATAGCCCGCGATCACGTAGCGCGCCGTGCCCAGCTCCGCCGCCGCTGCGCCCTCTTCGGCGTCGTCCCCGACGCGTACGACCTGACGTCCCGGAGCGTCTTGCGCCGGGGCCTCATCGAACGACGCGTCGACGGGCTCGTCGTGTTGCTTGGTGGGGCGATCTTCGCTGGCCATGGGCCTCGAACCTGAATGGATGCTGCGGGTAGCGCAGCGTTTCCCGCGAGTGCGTCAACCCTGCGAGGTGTGGCGAACTCCGGGGTGGCTGCGGCAGGGGCGGCGGGACTCGAACCCGAAACCTGCGGATTTGGAATCCGCTGCTCTACCAGTTGAGCTACACCCCTGAACCCCCGGCGTCATCGCCGGGGCACTACTTCGATTCCTTGTGCACCGTGTGCTTGTCGCACGTGGGGCAGTATTTCTTCTTCTCCAACGCCTTGACCCCGGGCTTGCCCGACCGGGTCGTCTTGTAGTTCCTCGCTTGACACACCGTGCACACCAGCACGATGTTAGTCCGATCGGACACGTCCCTACTCGATGACCTTGGTGACGATGCCGGCGCCGACGGTGCGTCCGCCTTCGCGGATGGCGAACCGCATCTGCTCCTCCAGCGCCACCGGCGTGATCAGCTCGATGTGCATCGTGATGTTGTCGCCCG
>Ga0272446_1000034_pt1 | contig 162231 bp, 128 predicted proteins | sample YNPCB0061_FD_194587 | JGI IMG/M metagenome (GOLD analysis project Ga0272446, IMG submission 194587) | Hot spring microbial mat communities from Yellowstone National Park, WY, United States - YNP-CB-006-1 | ecosystem: Environmental > Aquatic > Thermal springs > Hot (42-90C) > Sediment | place... | reverse complement strand
GCGGCCAGTGCCTGCTGCGTCGTGGGGCTGCCGCCGTTGCAGATCACCACCGCCGCGCGGGAGGCAGCTTCCTCGCCGGGCAAATACTCCGCCACATGGGCATTGGGGGGCACCGCGTTGAGTGTCACCCGGCCTGCCGTTGCTGCGATCACCGTCACCGGTAATTCCGCCAGTGTGTCCAAGACCATCTGGAGCAAATCGCTGCGGCCTGAGCTTCCCAAGGTCACGTACACAATCGGCTTATCGGTCGGCAGCGAATGCCACCAGTGGGGTATCTCCACGGCCGGCGACCACAGCACCGGGCCGATGAACCGGTGCTGGGGCGGCAAGTCGGCCATCGGCACCAGCCCGGGGATGTCCGCATAGAGAGTATAGTCTGCGTCGGTGTAAATGCGGCGTAAATCCGAACCCAAGCTGGGCAAGCCGTGCTCGCGGCGAACCCGGTTCAGCGGAATGCAGTGCAGGGCAAAGGCCACCGGACGCACGAGGCGGAACAGAATCGTCGCCAGCCGCACGCCCAGCAGCCGGGTGATCGGCAAATCCGGAACCGGGTAGCTGAGCCGGGCGTAGGGGCTCCAGTAGGCGTTTGTGATGGTGGCGTAAGGGATGCCGGCTAGCCGGGCACTCACGGATAGCGACAGGCGAAAGTCGCCGACGACCATATCCGGTTGAACCGCGGCCAGCAGACGGCGATCCTCTGCCACGTAAGCCCGCAGGTCGGCGGTCGAATAGATCGGCCGGCCCCGCGCCAGGGCTTTGAGGAACTGCTCGCTAGTAATGCTACGGATCGGCCAGTGCGGGAAGGGGAGGGACCCGAGCAACTGGTTGAACCGCGGGTCGCAGGCCAGGTGAACGTCGTACTGGTCCGCGTCCAGCGACCGGGCCAATGCAAAGGGCCGAGCAACGTGAGCCAACGACACTGCTTCACCGACGAACAGGATACGGGGGCGTCGGGTAGGCTGGGCTGTGCCGTTGCGGTCCGCACTCATGGTGATTTCACCGTGCCGAAGCCAATTCCCGTATCACAGCGGTGACCGGGAGCCGTCCGGTTCGACCGCTGGGCGGCGGCGCGTAGCCGAAGCGCATCAGCCAGGCGAGTCGGCCGGTTCCCACCTCCGGCACCCGGGAGCGAAACTCGGCGCTCAGAGCCGCGACACGCTCCCGGCCGATGGTTGCAACAACCTCTGGGCTGCCGTTATCCAGTACGTTTTCCAGAACCGGTAAGGACATCATGGGTTGCGCGGCCAGTCCCGCTTCGGTCAGCGCAAGCCAGGCCCGTTGCATGGCACGCCCCACCGTCAGATCGGTGGCAATTTCGGAATCGGGTGCAACGATCACACACAAACCGGAGGAACTCTCGACCAGCTTGCGGGCTTTGCTGGCGAACGCCTTCAGACCGCCCGAATTCGTCAACAAATAGTTCGGTAGCCGGGGCATCAGCCGCAGGGCGAACCTGTCCATGCGGCTCAACTCCAGTGAGCTGAGGGGCAATCCCTCCTCGGCTGCCGCGTCGGGAGGCAAGTCGAACCGGACTTTGGAGAGGAAGGCGTGCCGCATCGTCGGTTCGCCAAACATGGTGGCATCGGCCCGACCGATCAACTCAGCTAAGGACTTCAGTCGTTCCGGTTCGACCAGCCAGTGGGTGCTGACGGCTTCCAGCGGTGGAGTTTGTTGCCGCAACGTGGTGAGCACGTCTGGAGGTACGGGGCGGTGCTCATAAAGCCGGCGATTGGTGACTCGCGCCGGTATGACGGCCAAGGGATTGCCATGTACCGTCAGGCTGCCTGGTTGCAGCCGGACCCAGGCTCGGCCCTCGTTATCCACGTGTTCCAGACGGGCTTCGAAGCCTACGGCCGGGGCAGCCATCAGGAGATTCTCGATGGCGGCCCCCAGCGCGATCCGTGCCATTCGTTGCCCGGCATTCATGGGGGAGGGATCACGCGTCTCGGCGACGGAGCCGATGATCAGACCTTGCTCAGCATCGAGGTCAAACCACCAAGGCTGGGTGTTGTCGCCCGATGGTGCTTGGATAGCCGCTTGCACCAGAGCAGTGAATTCCTGAAGCATGGCCCCACTCCAATGCGAGCCGGTGGGCTTAGCGCGACGGCGTGACGGAACTGGCTTGATCCCAGCCCAACTTTTCCGCATAGCGCCGGAAGAGCCAACGCTTGAGTCGCTGAAGGGGATTCCGGTTTCCCCACCACAGGCGACCCCGACACAACTTGTGCCGATAGGCATCGAACTGGAAGTAGTGAGGGGCCGGGCGAATGGTGCCCTTGCCCAGCAGAATTTTGATCGCCTCGGCGGCGGCCACACCACTGGAGAGGTGACACGCTAGCCCGGTTGAGGGGCCTTGGCGTCGTTGAGGATCGACTTTGCTCACGTCCGCATAAGCCCGTTGAGTGGCTCGTGGTGCTAAGCCAACCAGAAAGGCAATCATCTGATCCAACTCATCCATGCCATCCTGGAGGTCGAAGTAATCGTCGAAGCTCATCCCCGTTGGCGAGAAGACCAACCACGCGGTGCTGAAGCCAATCGGGCCAGCGGTCAACCCCCAGATGCCTCGGGCACGGGCCTCGCGGAAGACCATCCGCCGCGTGTCCATCGCAAAAAAGTCAATCCCATCGATGAACAGTTGCGTATCTTTTAGGAATTCACCCACGTTTGCGGGTGTAATAGGCTCGGTGAAAACCTTGAGCCGTACCTCCGGGTTAATCGCCTGGACTTGCTCGGCCATCACCTGAGCCTTGTTGGCATGCAGAGTGTGGACGGTAGCACCATATTGCCGGTTAAAGTTTGGTATGTCGAAAGTGTCCGGGTCCGCGATATGGAACGAGCCTACCCCAAGCCGAGCTAATGTGATGAGGTGAATACCCCCGACCCCGCCCATACCGGCGATGGCGATGCGGCTATGGCGAAGCAATTGCTGATCAGTCTCACTTATAAGACCTCGGTTCCGACAGAAGGCTTCTTCATACGACCAGGGGCGAATGGGCGAGCGAACTGTCACCGCCTTGGGGACATCGTCCTCGGAGAGTACGGATCGAAGCGTCATGGTCCCTTCTCCCGTGGGGCCGGAGCGGTTGCTCTGGCGACGGTGTTTGGCGTGGTCGCCGCTTTGGCCGGAGGGGGAGCGGTCGTTGACTTCTCGGGCAACCAAACCTGAGATCTTTTCATCAAGCCGTCCAAAAAATTCCACTGCTGATGTCCGGATTCAGCAGCAAAAGTTTCAGTCGATTTGGAAGGATCGTTTTTCTGACCTGTGGACGGAACCTCGGCAGCGGGTGGGTGTGGCGAGCGAGTCTCGATCCGTACCCGAACCCGTAAGCTCACTGGTAACGCTTGGCCTTCATCCAGATCGATGAGCACTTCACGATGATAAATATCGCGGTACTCGCCGGGAGCGTTAGTTTCAATACCGCGTTTACCCATGCGAGGTAACACCTGAGTGACGACCCCCGAGAACTTTTTCTCCGGAATGCCATCCGCTGTGATAGTCGCCGCTTGCCCAACCTGCACTCGGTTGACGTCGAGCTCCTCAACAAAAGCCCGGACCCGCAAGCGCGATAAGTTGGCGAGAACCAGGATGGGGTGGACACTGGATGGCCCCGCCATGTCACCCGGTTCAGCGAAGCGTTGCAGAATGGTCCCATCCGAGGGCGCTAGTAACTGCGTACGCGCCAGTTCAGCCTTGGCTAAGGCCAGGCGGGCCTCGGCAGCGCGGATGCGGGCTTGGGCCATGAGTACCTCATCCTCCCGGGCCGGAGCCTCGACGAGGGCTCGCTCCGATTTGGCCCGTTCGTATTCGGCTCGAACTCGCTCAAGCGTGTAGAGCGCGTCTTCGAGTTGATCGGCACTACCCACGCCTTTGTCGCTGACAGCCTGGATGCGTTTGAGTTTAGCCTGGGCATGTTCATACATGGCCTTTAAAGCCAGTTCGGCATCCGCGAGCGCTTTCCGTTTCTCGGGCTGTTCACCATTGCGCAGGCGGGTCAATGCCGCTTTGGCTACGGCGACCTCAGCCTCGGCCACGGCCACGTGTTCTCGCTGGGTGTCGTTTTTCAACTCCACGAGCAAAGATCCCTTGGTGACCGATTCATTTTCTCGGTAATGGATAGCTGCAATGGTTCCAACCAGTTCCGAGCGCAGTTCGATCACGGGCGTTTGGCCCTCGACAATCCCATTGGCTGCGACCTCATCGGGTCTGTAGACGCTCGTTTTTTTCGGCCGGAGTTTTTCTTGCTCCAGTCCGCTGCGACCGATGAACCAGGCTCCCGCACCGGCAGCGGAAGCAGCAATCAGTAACAGCAGGGAAATCTTGCGCACTGTCGAGGCTCCACCAGCAGCTCAGATGCTCAACTCAAAGGCCGATTGACTCGGGTCGTGGGCAATGCGGCCGTCGGTGAGTTGCACGATCCGGTCAGCATACGGGAAAATCCGATGATCGTGGGTCACGACGATTAGCGCCGCATTGCGAAGCTGTACCAATGTTGTGAGTAAACCCAGGACGATTTGCCCGTTCTCGGCATCCAGCGAAGCAGTTGGCTCGTCGGCAAAAATGACAGTGGGATCGTTGACCAAGGCCCGGGCAATTGCCACCCGTTGGCATTCACCGGTACTGAGTTGGGCGGGGCGCAGCCGCGCTCGACGACCCAAACCAACTTGATCCAGTAATTCGATGGCCCGTGCTCGTGCGGTTCGCAAGCCGATTCCCCGGAGCGTCATGGCCAGGCGAACATTATCGAGAGCCGAGAGCGTGGGGAACAGATTGAAGCTCTGGAAGATGAACCCCAAGCGTTCGCGGCGGAAGTTGGTCAGCGATTCGGGAGAGAATTTCGAAACATCGTGACCCAGGACTTGTACAGTTCCGCTATCGGGGCTCAGCAAACAACCAAGAATGGAGAGTAGAGTCGATTTCCCACTACCGGAAGGGCCGACGAGAAAAACTGTCTCGCCGCGCGCAACCGTCAACCCGACACCGCGGAGTATGGGCGTCCTGCTCGCCCCCGTGCCGAAGCTCTTGGTCACATCCCAGGCAGCCACTGCTGGTGCCAGGTTGGTCACGCGCTGATTCCTCCCGTGTTCGTGCTTCTGACCTCGATTTCCCCGAACCTGTTCAACTCCGCAGAACTCCAGCTGGGTCGATCCGCCGAATTCGCTGGTAGGGCAACCAGGCCGCGATCAGGCATACAATCACAATCAGGATGACACTGATGCCGCCGACCCACCATGTTAGCATAACGGGCGCAGCTGGGTTACTAATCGATTGGCCAAACACAATGGCCCCCGCGAGTCCGAAGATACTCCCCAGGAATGCCGTTCCTAGCGCCTGAGTCACAAGAAATCGGGCAACATAGCCGTCGTCAGCCCCCATCGCTTTGAGTGTAGCGAACTCTTTGATCCGCTCGCTGACCGAAGCGTACAAGGTCTCGGCCGTGACCGCCAAGCCAACGAGCAGACCCAAAAAAGTCGCTAAGCCGAAGCTCATCCCGACCCCCGTTCGGGTTAGCCAAAAGTGTTTACAAATCCAACTGTAGGTTGCTTTTTCATGGACATCCAGTTCGGTCACGCGGTCCCGGAGACGTGTGCACAATTCTGGGATGTTGGCGTTGGGTTGGGCCTTGACCAAAAAATAAGAACAATGGCCGGGTGGAACGCCTTGGACATAGCGGCGGGACCGTTCCAGGGTCGTGAAGATGTATGGGTTGTTGGTAAAGCCGACGATGCCGCGCGTCAGCCCGACCACGACAGCACGGTGGCCATTGAGTTCCAGAGTATCCCCAACCTTGCATCCTCCAAGCGTTTCGACAGCATGTACATCGACGAGAACGCCATCCGGATGCCGAATCGCTTCGGGATCGCCCTCTTCCATGACCCACGCATTGCCCAGTAAGCTTGCCGGATCGCACCCGATGACCACAACTAATTCGGATCGGCCGTCCCGCATCGCCGCCATGGATCCGGCGATCAGGTAAGAATCGGCCCGTTCCACGCCGTCCACACTGCGGATGCGATCGACCCAGCGCTCGGGAATGAAATCGCCCATATCCACGTTGCTCATGTGCCGATGGCCCACCCAGATATCGGCTTGCGAGTGATCGATCAGCAAGCTGGCTTTCTTGAGCAACCCGACCAGCAAACCTCCTTGTAAGTTGACCAAGACGACTGCAAAACTGACCCCAAGCAAGGAAGTCAGTAACTTCCCGCGGTCAGCTAGCATCGACTTGATCGCCAACAACCACATAAACCGCCCCAAACTGACACGTCGGCCAAACTTCTTTGTGGTCCATGAGGACCGATCTCTGTGATTAGCTTAGAACGAATTCGGGAGCCAGCTGCTGGCTCCCGATCGTTTGGGTTAACCACTTCGGAGTTCGGTTACAGTGGTCACCAGGTTTCACCCAAATTATGGTGTGGCCTGAAGTCAACAGGTTAGCCTGAACGAACCAAACCGCATGAGTTCAGCCCGAACCCTCCGATCTCAAGCCCAAATCTTACCAGAGCCGTAGATGCCCGTGGGTTTCCATGTAGCCAAGAATCTGGTTGACATCGAGGGCTTCAACAGCCAGCGGATCAAACTGACTAGACTCCGCGGCCATGAAGCGGATGAGTTCCACCGGCATCCGCACCGATTGCAGAAGTTCACGGGGCAAGGGCCGTTCGTAAATCGCCTCATGCATCTTAGGAGCTGCGGCTTTCATGAGGTGTTGATCGACCCAAAAGGCTTCAGCCGGATGCCCGCGGACTGCATGGTAGGATCGGCGTGGGCCGAGCGGCATGTAACCGTAGGTTTTGCAGTAATAGACCCGATGGCGGGGGTTCACCGTGATAACCCACGTATCGCCCCCATGGTACAAGTGGTATTGCGCCATCAAACGGCTCAGGGCTGAAAAGACATAAATGAACTCGCGTTGAGTGAGGTTGTCAGCCGCGAGGCTGGTAACCTCAGCAATGTGCCGGCCCTGGCTGCGGAGCACATTGACCTCGTCTTCGTAGAGTCCTTCGAGCGGAAGCCCCAAGGGCCGACTATCCGGAACCAAAGTAAGTGTGGCAACAATTTGATCCTCGGCCTTTGCCACGAATACCGTGGTATCCGGCAGGGCGTGAAAGGGTGTAAATCGCAACAATTTGGTAGAGGGCGGCTCGTAGCCACTTTCCTGGTAATTCTTTCGGACCAAGCGGAAGGCTCCCTCCCATTCAGTGGCAGTCGAGGCGACTTTTACTTCCACCTTCCGGCGAATTCCGGGCACCGTATACGCCAGCGGCTCGGATGTCACCAAGCCAGCGTCCTCCGATGATAGTGTTCGGAGCGAGGAATTGGGTTGATGGGTTCTTGGTACCCCAGGATGTACGAGAGAGGTTGCCATGATGTCTGACTCGTGGTGCGGGATTGGGTGAAGTAAAACAATGAATCAATCACTCTCCAATCGTGTGCAAGCCTTGCAATACACGCACACTACCGCTGGCCTGAATCAACCAAGCCCAACTGCAAACCTGAAAAAAATCGCCTCTGGGCGAGATGGGAACCAATCTGTTCAACCCGGTGATGCGCCACCCTGGCTCAACAGATTCACTTGCATGGGTAACTCCGCTTTACGCTTTCGCCAAACATATCAATTTACGGCAGAAGCAAGCCGAAGCTTTCCCATGAAATCTGCGCGAGTCTACGCAAGGTGTAAACTTTCGTCAATAACCCGATAATCGATTTATTCGATACCTTAACCCTATCGAACCCAATTCAGCGCCTGAAATCGAATTAACCGCAGCACTTAGGTGCGATTTGGCAGATGCGATTTGACTTCAGGTAATGACTAAAAAACTCCTTATACGATTGAGATCGGGCCTTAAATCGAATGGGTTTATCGGTGGCAAACCCGTCACCTCATATGCAATGGTATGCCGCCAGCCGACGGGTGGGTACGGCTCATGTGGATTTTGCTGATTTTATCGCCCGGTGCGGGTCGTCCTCGATACCAGCTAACCCGACCACCGACCGGGATGATCGATAGGGTAGACGGTTCGACTTACGGTTTTGGATTTGAGCCCGCTCCACCGTTGGATTCGACACGTTGGTCGGGTTTGTGGCGCGGGGGTAACTTGCCTTCCTTGATCAAGCGGTCTTCCAGCTCGCTAATGCTGGGAATCTGCGCTGCCGCCGCTTCTGGATCAAACGTTTCCTTCTTGCTTGCAGTGGATGCTGGTTTGGGGTTCTCCAGCTGCGCCAGCGCACCGCGGGCCAGTTGCAGACTCGGATCCAGTGCCAGGGCCTGGCGGTACTGTTCCTTCGCTTCGTCGATCCGACCCTGGGCCCCCAGCACGAACGCGATATTGCAGTGGGCCTCGGCGGGGCGAACCGACTTGCAAAACGCCTGGAAGCTCTCATCCCACTTGGCCTGTTGAGCACGGGCAAGCCCCAGGTTGGTCCAGGCGCGTTTGTGGTTGGGATCGATTTGCACGGCCTTGGTCAGCCATGTTTCCGCGTTAGCCCAGTCTCCTCGGCAATAGTAACTGTAACCCAAGTCGTTGAGCAGGTCGGCATCCTTGGGGTTCTCTTGCACCAGTTGCTCGTACTCGGCTAATGATTTGCTAAACTCACCGGCCCGATCGTAAAGCACGGCGAGCCGACGACTCGCGGTTTTGGCAACACCGGGGTCGATGGCTCGTGCCTTCTCGTAAAGGTTGATGGCTTTTTCGGTTTGCCCTTGTTTCTCAAATTCCTTCGCAGTTTTCAGGTACAGCTTCACGGCTTCCTTTGGAGGTAGATCGGCCGGTGGAGCGGCCTTGCTGATCGCCTCCGGGCCAACCAGCAACCCCGGCAACGGCTCACTCGACGAGTCAGGTAAAAATCCGGGTCCTTTACACCCGATCAGTCCGAGCAATCCGAGGCAGACTGCCAGAAGTCCCGTCGAACGCCGCATCATTGTTCCCCCTCCGCGTTCTCCACCGATGATCAAATGGCGTTGGACCAGCCAAGCGATCAACGGAATCCGACGAATCCGCCGAAACCACCTAAGCCCACACCCGGGAAGCCACCGAATCCGCCGAAGTTGCCGAACCCACCCCCGAATCCGGCGAACCCGCCAAATCCCAGGAAGCCCACGCCCCCAATTCCTAGCAAGCCACCTCGCGCCAGTTGGGGGTAGATACGCTCAGCCTCATCCCCATACAAGCCCTCTGCTGGTGGTCGCCCGATGAACACCCGCTGCGGGGCGTCGGTATACCCAGCTTCGACGAGCGCCTCGATCAGGGCTTTTTGACGTAGGGCGTTAAGGGTCGGCTTATCCGGCTCGGGTTGCACGATCACCGCGAAGGGGACATGCCGCAGGCGTTGAATCACATGATCCAGGTGCCAGCCCCCGAATGGTCCCAGCACGGCCTGGTCATCGACCCATTCGTTGTAGTAAAACACGAAGTCGTCCCGCTCCCCCTTGGCGGCCTGCCGATTGAGCAATTCGTTGCGGTACGTTCCGATTGGTTTGGGAATGGCACCCTGGGGAATGTCGGAGCAATTATCGACGTGGAGATTTTCACATTTCCCGCTTTTACAAGCGTGGTGACAACCCACCACGACGGCGACGACGCTCAACCCCACGCAGGTCAGGGTGAGGATTCGTTGCAGGCGTCGGAAGAACCATTCCATGACTGTTCCCTTCCTGGGTACTAATCCGGCCATCCGGCCGTCGCTTGCCCGAGTCGTGAAGCACCCCGTCGTGGATGAACTGTGATCCATCATGCCCAGGCAGTAGGGTCAAATTCTGCGTGGGCTGGACTTCTAACTCATGACTTCACTGGCCAAACTCGATCCGCTGTCCGAACACCGGGTGCGCCTTACCCCCGTGCTACTCCGGCGCTCGTTGCGGAGTTCTTTCATTTGTTAAAGCTCGGTCCCAAAGCCGGCTCCGATGGATCGACGTGCCCCGATGGGCCGACGATGTAAACTTGCTCGCAGCGGCGATAGCGTAGCATGCGGTGGATATCCGTCATCACTGTGCTGCGGTAGTCGTAGGACCGGCGGCTCTCGATCCGTCCGCACAGGTAAAACTCCATGTCGCCCGGTTCGAAAATGTCGCTGCCGGGCAACGGGGAGAGTTCCTTCGGCTCCATTGGGTGAACCAGTTCGGGCGTCACGAGCACGATCAATTCTTGCTCGCCGTGGCTGATGCGGTTCACTGAACCAATATGACCCAGGAACGGAATGTCGCCGATGAGCGGGACCCGGACTGAGTCGCCGCCGAGATTGTTCTGGATCAGGCCGGCCACCGCCATCGTCTGCCCTTCGCGCAACTCAACCGTGGTTGAGAAGGTCCGGGTGTTCAGACCCGGTATGTTGGTCCCCCCGACGTTGGCTGCCGCGCTAAGGTCACGCGTACTCACCGTCGCTTGCATGGTGAGCCGAATCCGATCCCGATCGGTGACGATCGGTGTGAAGAACAACGATACCCCGAACGGTACGAACTGCACCCCTTGTACGCCGCCGATGGCTCCAAACCCGCCAATGACCGGTACCGGGAACTGTCCACCGGCCAGGAAGAACGCCGCTTGTCCGTTCATGGTGGTTAAGTTCGGCTCAGCCAGGGCACGGGCATAGTTCAAGGTCCGCAGTGCTTGCAGGGCAATCGGAATTTGCCCGTTGTCCAGCACAAAGGGCAGGTTCGCCAGATTGTTTCCCAAAAGCTGACCAGTTCGCTGTTCGAAGACCGTCACGCCCTGATTGTTGGTGATGCTGAAATTCAACCCAATGCTACGGGCAGCGGCTCGATTCACTTCAGCCACCGTCACGCGGAGCATGACCTGCTGCTCCCCCGGTATGCGCAAGTCATTGATGACGTTAGCGCCGGACGTTTGCTCGTAGCTGGTCAGCCCGGGAGTAAGTACCGGCCGGAGCGGATCCAGGGGATTTCCTGTCGGTACCAATGAGGAAATCGGAAAGCGATTGGCGAGATTATTGGCATCGGGACCGCCTGGTTGCTGCTGGCCACCCGGAGCGTTAGCCCGGACGACCCGCAAAATCTGCGTTGCGTCGTAAACGTCATGGGCCTGTCCGGACACAACCAGCTTGTCGCCCACTAACCGGAGCCGGACACGGCTCTTGGGAAAGGCTTTGTTGATTTCCGCCTCCAGAGCCTTGTAGATCGCCTCCAGGCGTTCCTTGGCCTCGGGATCGGGCAAGACCCGCACCAGGTAGCTCAAAATCTTGTCCTTGCCCTTGTTGTCCGGATCGACGAACCACAAATTCAGCACCGTGATCCCCGGCTGTGATCCAATGATGACCATCTGGTTGCCTTCCGGCTCCAGCAAGCGGAAGCTAGCGATGGCCGGATCGGAGATTTGCGTGATGCGTGGAGTGGCTTTGAGGATGATGACCCGGGCCCGACCCTGGATCAGGTCGAGGGTATTGCGCGGATCAACCACCCCTTCGACGAATTTCTTGATGTCCTCCAGATCTTGCGGCGTGGGGATCGGGGTTGAGCCAAGCTGCCCGGTTCCGGCTAATCGGGGCAAGCGAATCTTGTCGTCGTCGAAGGGCGGGAAGGCTTTGGGAGGCGGTAAGGGTTCGCCACCGGGGCCTTTGGGTTGGATTTCCGGTTGCTGGAAGGCGGCCGGTTGCGGTGCCGAGACCAACGGGGGCAGCGGGTAAATGGGTACGCCACCGGAAGGAGTGGCCAGCGGAATGCCAATCTGCGGCGTGGGCGGCAACTCGGGCAACCCCTGAATGGGCGGTACGGCTGGTTGGGCAGGCCGTGGCAGGGCCGGCAGGTCCGTCCGCTGGGCGACCACCACCCCGCTTAAACACAAACCAGCGACCACCGCCCCGCCCCACCCCGCTCGCTTTGCCCAACCTGCCAGCCCCCGGGGCTTCGGCAGGCTCGCGGCAGACTTCGCAGCCGAATGCATCGTGATTCTCCTGGCCGATCGAGCTTTCCAGCCCGGAATCAACACACTTCACTGGACTTCGGTGAACTCGCCAGGTGGTTCGCCTCCCCCGAAGCGTACCACATACGCACCTAGGCCGGTCGTTGTCCTTACCATCGGCTAAATCGGAATAATCCTTGAGGATTTTCTGACCCGGACGATCTGCCCAGATCCACAAGCCGACTCAGTAAAGGAATGCGAAATGCTCGTGTGTGGGGATTTCAGGTGAGAGCAGAAAACGTGGGCCAACACAAAAAAACGCTAGAAAAACAAGGGGAAAGTGTGTGTAGAACAACGGCGAACGGAGGAAATGTTACCGCACGAAATTCAGGTGAGAAAATATTTTCCAAATAGTCCGGTTTTTTGTCTTGCAAGGGTCTTGAGGGGAATTTAGACTTCCATCATGAAATGTGAGTCGTGAAGCGAAACTCGAACGGCAAAGCCAACGTAACGACTCAGCCCCAACGCCGCAACAACCCGATCACCTTGGGTCACAAGGCTTGGGGTTGTAAAAAAATCGGATGAAAACGCAAAATTCAGGGAACTTAAATAGCTGTAATCGAAACTAACGTTAAGATTGCTACGACGAACCCTGCAAGAAAGAACGCTACTCGCAACCAATGGCTCTACGAGCCAACATGCGGATTCGAGCTTCCGAGATTGATGAACAGCATGATGGACAACGAGTTCGGAGCAGCCTCGTGTGCTTTCCTCCGTCTCCACACCAGACTGTAGTTCGGAAACTGCCCGGGTGCAAACCGGGTTGAAAAAATTCTCCGCGATTCCCGCCGGTGCGATCCCAACCGGCTGGTCGAGTTGTGGAACCGAGATCTCCCTCATTTATTGGGAGGTATGTAGGTCGATGGTTCGCCCACCTATACCGGGCCTGCAAGGTGCAGGCCGGGGGGTAGGGCCAGAAGCCTGCAAGAGCATGGGAGGTTTTTTGATGTTCGCTAAGCTGTGGAAGGATGAGGCTGGCTTCGTTGTTTCGATGGAATTGCTCTTCGTTGCGACCATCCTGGTTCTGGGCCTCATCGTGGGTTGGACTCAGCTGGAAAACTCGCTGAAGTCGGAACTGGTTGAGCTGGCCAACGCCATCACCGCGTTGTCCCAAGGCTACACCATCTCCGGCCAGAGCGGCTGCAAGGGCGCTACTCAGGGCAGCTCCACCACCGACACCGCTGGTACTGCTTACTTTGGTCTGACGGGCAGCACCCCCAGCAATATCAACGTCAGCCCCTGCAACGGTGGCCCCGCCAACTGAGTTGGGTTTGATCTGATTGCACTCGAGTCGGGTCCCGGTTCACCGGGGCCCGATTTCCATATTCGGTCCCTGAGTTTTGACCCGAGCTGACCCGTGGCGAAACCATTTTTTCCTGATCTTGCCTTCGCCTGGGTGTTCTGTCTGAGCCTGATGGTGCTGACTGGTATCGCGGCCTGGATTGATACCCGCAAAGCGATCGTTCCCAACCGGCTGACGGTTCTGATTTTCGTTCTCGGCTTGGTAACGAACGCCATTCGCGGAGGTTGGCTGGCTGCAGAGAGCCGCCCGGTGTGGTGGATCTCGGATGGTGGAACGGTGTGGCTAGGCGTGCTGGATGGTCTGCTGTTCGGCCTGGTAGGTTTCCTCATCATCTTCGCCCTGATGTTCGCCTTCTGGATTTTTGGCCTGTGTGGCGGGGGTGATGTGAAGCTCATGGCGGCGGTAGCAGCCTGGATAGGAATGCCCAACTTCTTGCTCGTCTGGCTGGCCACACTGGTCGTTTTGATCTTCTGGACGCTGGGCCAGGTTCTTCTGAGCGGCCTGTCCCCGCAGCGGGTGAAGAAGAACCTTCAAGAGCTGGGCAAGTCGCCGAAGGATCGCGCGGCGGAGCAAACTCCGCCTGGGAAACGGGGTAAGTTACGAACCACGTTTTCGTTCCCGGTCGCGGTCGCCACCGCTCTGGTGTTGCTGTGGTTATTCCGCGTGGAATTGCAACTGGTACAACCCAAACCACCGGCTGATCAACCCCAAGGTGTTTCGAGCCATGTTCGCCCCCCGTCGCTGCTCACCTGATCGTCGCACTCGACGTCGTGGTGTCTACACCATCGAGTTGTTGCTGGCGCTTCCGTTTTTCCTGGCGTTGCTGATCGGGATGGTCGGTCTGGCCGACCTGCTGGTCGCGGAACAGTTGCTCGCCGAGGCGAGTGGTCGTGCGGCTCGGGCCGCAGCTCTGGGTGGATCCGAAGAACAAATCCACGAAGCGGTTCGGGCTGTTCTGGGTTCCAACCGGGCCGAGCGCGCCACGATCCGTGTTGGCGCTCCCAATGGCCAATCCGGTCCGATTCCCCCCGGGGGCCTGATTGAAGTTCGGGTGGAGATGGAAGCCCAGTACGCAACGGTAACAGGTTTTGCTCCGATAAAGAATGACGAGATTCTTCTTGGTCGGACGGTAATGCAACGTGAATAATGTTCGGCGTTGCTCTTGTGCGCTGCGTGAAATGGTTAGAATGCAACCCAGAGCGACAACGACCGGGGTCCGGAGCTGAAGTCGCGTGAACTGCCTGCTCTGAACCCCAACGCCGAGTCCCTCGATCGCAACCGAACCTGACGAACATCCCTGAGGTCCCCGCCCATGAGAGCAAGTACCGTTTTCGCGATCGCCCTGTCGCTGCTGATCGCCTTAGCAGCGGCCGCGGGTGCCAAGTATGCTGGGCTTTTCGACCGGAAGGCCCCGCCGCCGCCCAGCGAAAAGCCGCCGCCCATGAAGGTGCTGGTTTCGACGGTCAATTTGTATGAAGATGTGACGGTGATGACCGATCAGGTCCGAGTCCGGGACATCACCCCGGAAGAAGAGCGCTATCTTAAGGAAAAGTACGGCGAGACTTGGCAATCTAAGCTGATGCCTGCGTTGGTGACGGCGGCGTACCTGCGAGTTGCCAAGATCAACATCCCCGCCGACCAGATCCTGTTGAAGGAGTACTTCACGGATGCTTCGTTGCCGGACGGCTTGCCCGAACGCTTGGAAAAAGGCATGCGGGCAGTCAACGTCACCGTTCCCAAGGACGATGCGGCTGGCGGTGTGCTGCGCAAAGGCGAGTACGTCGATGTTCTGCTGACGACCAAGGTCTGGAACGCCAGCACCGAACAGGAGGAAATTCGTACTGCTGTGATTGCCCGGGGCCTCAAGATCATCATGAAGCGGAACAACCTGTGGACCATCATGGCGGCCGACCCGGACGACAAGCCGTTGAACTTCACCCTGCAAGCCAATCCCTACCGCGCGGCGCTGATCCGGTACGCCCAGTCCTATGGCCAACTGTCTCTGCAACCCGTCCCCGCGCCGGAGAAGACGCCGACCGGTACTTTCTCTGATCCCAACAGCAAGGAATACGCCAACGAAGATCAGCGGGTGGAAGAAATCCTGCGCGGCGAATTGACCATCGGCGACAAGGATTTGGTTCGGATCTTCCAGTTACCGCCGCCGGCCATCAAGCCACCGCCGCTGCAACCGACCGTCGTGCACCACATCGCCGGGGTCGCGGATGCCGGAAAAACGGTGTTCTACAGTCAAGCTAACCAGGTGAATGGTGGAGCGTCGTTGCCTCTGTCAAGCCAGCCGCCAGCGGACCCGCAGCCGAAGGAGCCAGTGGTTCCTGCAGGGGGAATGGGGGCGGCTCCCCGTTCGGCGGAAGGAAATTATGCCTTTCGGATGCCCAGCGCTACCGGGAAATCGAACTGCCCCAGTTGTGATGAACAGAAGCGTCGGGCGGCCGAAGCAGCTCGGCGAGCGGCCATGCCGACCGTCGGAGTCAGCACTCGCAACTAATGCCGCGATCCCCGCAAGCGAATAACCTGGCGAACCCCTGCGGCCCGGCACTTGCCGGGCCGTTTTCCCTCACCCTTCTATACACCCTTGGGGAACGATGTCATCATGAACGGGGCCTGCAAACGGCAGAGTGCTCAACGGCAGGGTGCTGCTGCCAGTGCGATGGCTTTAGTGGCGATTCCGGTTTTACTGGTCATTGTGGGGTTGGTCGTTTACGTTGGTTTACTTCGGGAAGCGAAAACCGAATCGCAGAACGGGGCGGACGCAGCTGCCCTGGCTGCGGCCCACGAACTGGCCACGGATGATGTGTTGACCCAGAGTTTAACCCGGGCCGAAGAGCGCATCCGTCGGGCCCGGACCGCTGCCTTGACATTGAGCCGGGAAAATTTCGCTGCGGGTGAACGTCTGCAACTCGATCCCAACCTCAGTAACGACCCAGACGGCGATATTGTGTTCGGAAACTTAGATCGTCCACAGGGAGGCATCTTCCGTGTCGTTTCTGGGAACCCAGCCGATTGGGTTGGCGACCAAGTCAATGCCGTGCAGATCACGACGCGACGATCGCCGGTTCGTTCCCCCATCGGTGGCGGCTCGGACCGGGAGCTGCGGGCTCGGGCCGTGGCAATGATCGACCACCGTGTGGTGGGGTTTCGCCCCAACGACGATGAACCGATTCCCCTGATGCCCATTGGCATCTTTACCGATCACACCGGCCAGATCAGCCACGGTTGGGATTATCACTGCCGCCGCGTTCCACAAGATGAGCTAAGATTCGACTACGAGGCGAAACGGTTCGTGGCAGGCCCGGATGAAATCCCGGAGGTGGGGCTGATTCTGGGCTTGCGGGGCAAAGACGCCCTTGGTGTTCCTGCAGTGTTCCTCCAACTGGGCGTGGATTCGTTTTCCGAAACCATTAACCAGGTTCGCCGGGGGGTATCGCGGGCCCAGTTGGAAGGGAATTACGGTGGTGGCCTGGTTCTCGCCAACGATAATACCATCGGCGTGATTGGTTCGCCGGAGTGCCCCAAGCTGGAAAGCGTGGGTCGCCGGCTACTCGACGCGGCCCTGGCGGAACTTGCCGCATCGGGTGAGCCGCGGATCTGGCCTCTGTTCTCCGAGGTGGACGAGGAGAACTCGGTTGTGCGTGTGAACGGTTGGATCGCGGCTCGGGTCGCATCGGTGGGTCGCAGCGACGGGGGTGGGATCCGCCTGGTGTTGCAGCCGGCCGTGGTGGCCCACCGCTCAGTGGTCACCGAAGCTCGTTCGGTGCCCCCCGCGTTCTGGGCCAACAACCGCACGGTGTTCCGCGTTCGCCTGGCCGATTAGGGTGGGAATTTACGGAGTCTGACAACGGGAAAGTCGTAATGCGGGTGCTCATTGCAGGTGATCGGCAGCAAGATCGCGATCTGGGTCGCCGGGCGGCGTTGCGATTGGGTTTGGAATGTACCGCGGCGGATTGTGTTCCACTGGCGGACCTGCGTCTGCGGCTGGCTCGTGAACCAGCAATCCATCTGATTGTTGTGTGTGTGGATCCCGATCCGGCTCAGGCAGCCCGGGCCATAAAATCGGCTGCTGGTCAAACCCGTCAGCCCATCTTCGCGGTAACCTCTAACGACGAGGCGTCTGTGCGCGAGTCCATCGAACAGGCCGGTGCGGCGGCAGTCTGGCCACTCGACGGTGTCCGGGACGAACTGCTCAAATCCACTGAGGAACTGCGGCGCAATGGAATGTTCAATGAGCGGCGCGGCCGTTTAATCGCTGTGACGGGTGCTTTGCCAGGTTCCGGCGTTACCACCATCGCCTCCGGGTTGGCATTCGCTCTGGCCGGGAAATCCCCCGTGGCTTTGGCCGAACTGAGTCCGGGCATACCGGAACTCGCACTGGATCTGGAATTGAATTCACGGCATTCGCTGCTGGACTTGATTCAAGCCGGAGACCGGCTCGATGCTAGCATGATCCGGGAGGCCGCCGCTCACCATCAGGCGGGGGTGGATGTACTGGCCTATGCTCCCGAAACGCTCGTTGCCGAGCCCTTGACCGTGGAAGTGGCTCGAGATTTCCAGATTCTCCTGCGGGTGCTCTACGAATGGGTAGTCGTCGATGCGGGGCACCTCCGTCCGATCGAAGACGATCAAGTTGTTCGCTATGCCGATCTTGTGGTTCTGGTAGCCCGTATGGACCCGCCGTCGTTGCGGCTGACACGCCGGTATCTTCAGGCGCTGGTCAATCAGGGAATGCGTGCCGACCAATTGCTGGTCGTGGTGAATCGCTACGGACAATCCGGTCAAGTTGCCTGGCGCAAGGCAGAAGAGGTGCTGAAGGCTCCCGTTGCTGCCTGGTTGCCGGATGATCCCAAAGCGGTTAACCGCGCTTTGGTTGATGGTCAGCCATTGACTCAGGTGGCGCGAGGTTCGAAACTCACGCGGGAATTGGCACGCTTGGCGGGAGAAGTTCGAAACCGCTACGCGACTTCCAAGTAACAATCGGGTATGATGGCGACATTCGAGGGGAAGTCGCCGACTTGTCGTCACGCGTTCACAGTGCATGACCGATACCCCTCGCGGAACGCCTTGGGCAAGGAGGCCACAGTACGGCCCCGGCACTCACTCCGGCGGCCTAGCCTGGGGTCCTTGCCATGACCAAAGATAAACCAGCAATCGGGTTTGATACCCGCTACCACCGTCTCAAAACCGAAATCCACCGCCGGATCGTCGAAACGATTGACCTGTCCAAACTGAACCGCTGGGATCCGCAGCGCGTTCGGCGAGAAGTTCGGAATCTGGCAGTCCAGCACTGTGCGAATGCCCCGGAACTACTCAACGAACTCGAGCGGGAACAGCTGATCGAAGAAGTGATGTCCGAGGTGTTTGGCCTCGGGCCACTCGACCAGCTCATGAACGATCCCAGCATTACCGACATTCTGGTCAATGGGCCCCACTCGGTATACGTCGAACGAGCCGGCAAGCTGGAGTTAACTCCGATCCGGTTTTATGACGATGCCCACCTGCTGCAGATTGTCCAGCGGGTCGCCAGCCGAGTTGGCCGCCGCACCGACGAAATGACCCCCATGGTCGATGCTCGCTTGGAAGACGGGTCGCGGGTTAACGCCATTATTCCGCCCGTCTCGCTCACCGGTCCGGTGCTTTCCATCCGGCGGTTCGGTGTGCGGTTAGGCGGCGAAGATCTGCTGGCTAACCGAACGATGCCCGCGGAGGTGCTCACCCTGTTGCGAGCCGCCGTGGAATCCCGGGTTAGCATCCTGGTTTCGGGGGGTACGGGAAGCGGGAAAACCACCCTGCTGAATGCCCTTTCGCAGTTCATCCCGGCTGAGGAGCGGTTAATCACAATTGAGGATTCGGCCGAGTTGAAGCTGCGGCAACGGCATGTGGTGTCGTTGGAGACGCGAGTGGCCAACGTGGAGGGAAGCGGTGAGATCCGCCAACGCGAGTTGGTGCGCAATGCCTTGCGAATGCGGCCGGATCGCATCATTCTGGGCGAAGTTCGGGGCGGTGAAGCGCTGGACATGCTCCAGGCCATGAACACCGGCCACGAAGGTTCGCTAACCACCATTCATGCCAACGATACCCGCGACGCCTTGACCCGTCTGGAAATGATGGTGATGCTCGCCGGCTTCGAGTTGCCGGTTCCCGTCATTCGCTATTACATCGCGACGGCCATCACTTTGGTTGTGCAGTTGGCTCGGCTGAAAGGTGGTAAGCGAAAGGTCGTTCGGGTGTCCGAGGTGCTGGGTACCGAACCTGCGCCCTACGACATCCGGGATATTTTCGGCTATCGACAATTGGGTGTCCGCAACGGAGCTGCTTACGGGGAATTTTATGCCACCGGGTATCAACCCCGGGTTCTGGAGCGATTCCAAGCCATGGGAATCGAGTTGCCCACGGAGATGTTCCGGGAACGCACCTGGGCGGATGCGGACTAGCACCCACCGGACGGGAAACCCGAATTGACCTGGATTGAGCTTGATCAGCGGCCTGGGGTAGCACTGGGTGGCGTGGTGCAAGGGGAGTAACCGCGGGGGAGGGAACGAGCGTGTTGGAACTGGGATTCATAGCGCTGGTTGCCATCGTAACGTTGGCCATTTTCCTAGTCGTCAACGCCGTTTTGGCCCGCCAAAGCCCGGCGACAGAGCGGTTCGATCGCATTGCTGCCGGCGAGAGTGGCGTGGGGCTGGCGGCGGTCCTGCCACCACCGCCCGAGACGGGGCCCCGGGCCCGCTTCGATACGTGGTTTGAAGTTGCTGTGCGGCGCTCGGGAATGGATGCGAGCCCCGCCGGCGTGGTCGCCATGATGTTCCTGATCGCGGTGGTCCTGGGCGGGGGGGTCTATCTCTGGAAGGAGAGCCTGGGTTTAGCTGCGGTGGGTGTGGCCTTGGGGCTGTTAATTCCCCTGGCCGTCATCGCTTATGCCTCCCGTCGGTTCCGCTGGCAGCTGCAACTACAAATTCCCGATGCGTTTCGCATGCTGGCTGGGTCGGTCCGGGCCGGTCAAACCCTCGATCAGGCCATCGAGTTCTACGCGGAGCGGGGCAACAAGCCCTTGGCCGATGAGTTCGCGCACTGCGCCGGATTGCTTCGCCTGGGCATGGGGCCCTTTGCTGCCTTACAGCAGACGGCTTCCCGGGTGCGGCTGCTGGACTTCGACCTCCTGGTTTCCACCGTTGGACTTTACACCCAAACGGGTGGGAACCTGGTGCTCATGCTTGAACGCCTGGCGGATAGCGTCCGGGATCGCAACCAGTATTACGGGCAATTCTTCGCGGCGACGGCTCAAGGACGGATTGTCGCATTCGCACTGGGAGCAGCCGGCCCGCTCTTGTTGCTCATCTATGCCTTGGCGGAACCGGAACATGTTCAGGCGTTCTTTGCCAGCCCACGCGGCTGGTTGATCCTGGCCTTCTGTGCCGTTTTGCAAGTGATCGGCATCGTTTGGCTGTGGCGGATTCTCAAGGTGGATTATTAACTGGTCGCGTGTGTCAGTGATTCGCGGGCATACAGACCCTGTCTGGGAGCAGTGCGGTGAGCGAATTTCTCGGTGAATGGGGTTGGATCGCCGTCATCGCGGGAGCGATGGCCGCGATCTTTTTTGTCCTCTTCCTGATCGCGTTCCGTCAACCCAAGCCGGAACCACGTGCCAGCTCATTACCCGCCCCCGGCGACTCGCACCCCGAGTTGATTTTGGGGGACATGACCGATGTCCTGGCCCAAGGATTACCCGGGGCGAAGCGCGATCAGGAGGAGATTCTCCCCGAGCTGTTGCGTGCCGGTGTCTACACACCCACCGCCCTGGCGGAATATCGGGCCATTCGGGCCGTTCTGGTCCTGACGCCCTTATTCGCCGCCGCCGCCATCGCCTTGCTCGTCGAGCAGCGCTACATCCCGCATGTCGCCCTTGGTGGTATCGTTCTGGCCATGCTCGGCTTTGCCTTGCCCCGGTTGTATGTCAATATCCGAGCCAAAAGCCGTCAAGCCGAAATCGAACGCGGTTTGCCCGTCTTCGCCGACATGCTCTCGATCGCGCTCCTGGCTGGACAAGGTCTCACCGGGGCCCTCAAACGCGTCACCGCCCAACTCCGCAACGCCTTCCCCCGCATGGCGGATGAACTGGAACTGGTCATTCGCCAAACCGAGATGTTGAACCTCAACGTGGCTTTCGAGCAATGGGCCAATCGCTCCCAAATGCCTGAAGTGCGCAACCTGGCCGTGATTCTCGGACAGTCGCAACGACTGGGCAACGATGTCTCTGCCGCGCTCATGGAATATGCCACCAATTTGCGAACCGGCGCTCGCCAGCGGGCCGATGCCCGCGCCCAACGGGCCAGCTTCTGGATGCTGTTCCCTACCATTCTCTGCTTGTGGATTCCCGCTGCGATCTTGCTGGTTGGTCCTCTGGTTTTCGAACTCGGTGCTCGGCGAGCCAAATATCGGGAACAGATTCAACCGCTGGGACCTGATACTCCCGGCATCTCCGACCGCATCCGGTTCCCAAAATCCGGAGACGAAAAGCAATAAGCAGCAGGTGCTGTTGGGGTCCGCGACGTGGCTCCACTTGACCACCGCCTACCCGCTCGCCAGACCGCATCCGGTCCCGTGCGACCCAGGCTGCGTGCTGAACTCCCCGGCCATGCCGAAGGGACGTTCCCGTCCCATCGGTCGCCGGGCCGTCGCCGGGATTCGTCAACCCCGATCGAACCACCCAGCGAAAACCACAGGCTTAGCCAGCGGGCTGCTGTGGTGCCCGGTTCAGCTCGTGGATATCCACGACCAACCCAAACCAATTGTCCACACCTCTATTATTCACGGGACACGCGGAATTGCAAAATCTTCTGACAAACACGTTACTCCACGTAACGCGCCAGGAGTCGATTGGGCCAGGGGGGGAGGTGGAGCCGACGGAAGCCGCGCCCCGCCGCTCGACCAGTCCGTGAAGGGAAACCCGCCGGCCCTCGGGGCGCTTACCGAAATCACTTCCGGCTCCCGTGGTGAATCTTGGGCCAGTACGTGTACAGATCGAAGAGCGGATCATTTTCCGAGTCGTGGCAACTCTGGCATTGGTTGCTCACCGCTTTCACCATGCGGGTCTCGGCCTCGGTGAGGGGGTAGCGGGCGCGATCGGATTCGGAGAGTTTGGCCAGCTTCTCCATTGTGGCCAGGGTCGGCAGCCGGTCGGTGCGGGCCTTGCGCCAGGGGGACTGCAACGCGAGCAGTTTCCCATCCTTGGGATTGGCGACGTGGCCGCTGCCGGGGCCGTGGCAACTTTCGCACCCGACATGCCGCAGGTGGGGCGTGGCGCTCGCGTTCTGATAGCCGGTGCGATAACCGAAGCCCACGGTATGGCAAACCACGCATTCCGGGTCGTGGTTCCGCTGGGCAGGCCGTTTGGCGAGAGTCTCCAGGGCTTCCATCGCGTGACTGTGGGCCGAGTCGGTCCACTTGGCCGTTTCGGCGGCGTGACAAGTGAAGCATTTCTCCGAGCCCACAAAGCTCAATTTCGCGTCCTGGGTCTGGGCCGGATGCGGGACGGGTTTGAGTTGATTCAACAAATTCTCCACCTTCACACGCTCGGCATACTGATCCAACAGTCCTAATATCGGGTTCAGGCTCCGGGCCTTGTCCTCCGGGCCGGGGGTCACGTACTCCTCGCCCAAGGCCGCCACGTGGTAGTTTAAATCGAAGCCGCCGGCGGGCCGCTTGAAAATCCCCAGCACGCCCACGCGCTGCCCTTTCCAGCCCACCTGCACCACAAGTGTCTTGCGTCCTGCCGCTCCAGCAATCGTGGTCGGTGCCGGGGGAGGCAGTGGTTCGGGGGACAGACACACGATGACGTCGAACAGGGGAAACTCCCCGGGAATCTGCCGGGCTTCCGCAAGCGTGCCCTGCACGAGCAGCACGTTCAGTTGCGGCTTTTGCGGGTGAGCCGTCAGTTCCTTCACAGCGGCTTTCAGCTCGTCTGTAATCGACGAGAAGTTGACCAGCGTCTTGCGACCCAAGGCCCCCACCTCCTTGGCCACCGACGGAGCAACCACCGAGGTGATGCCGACGGGAATCGTGCCCACCTGAGCGACTTCAACCAATCCCACGGCGGGCTTGCCATTCGGCCCCGGGAAGGCGTCGGCCCGGGGTGTGAACTCGCCTCCAATGAAACTCCCGACATTGCCGCACACGATGGCAGGCAGTGGGGTTTTCTGGGCGGCCAACTGATCGAGGATGTGGAACAGACCGTTAGCGAACTCGGCTTTTCCGAGGCCGACGGCGATGTACCCCATCGTGCGCAGTGCGGTCAGGGTGGTCACGTACTTCATGATCCCCTGTTGGGGAATCAGGCTTTCCACCGGAAGCAGATCGCCGAGATCGACCCCCGCCACGGGCCAGCCGGCGGCCTTCAGTGTGGCCATGAAGTTCGCTCGCCGTTCCAGCCCACCGAGCTGCGGCCGGCTACATCCACAGGGTTGTAAGTAGCCGTAAGTCTGGCCGGTGATGACCAGAACCGCCTCCGGCTGGGTATCCTTGGGCCAACCGGGAAAGCGGGGCGCTTGGGCCGGCGCTTGGTTCCCGTCGCCTTGCCCGCCTACCGAAGGCACCGCATCCAGCGCGAAACCGAACACGACGCTGACGAGACCACACACGCACAGCAGCTGAGCGATCGGGGACACAGGGCGCGCGGCAGCCATACGGAAACCTCTTCGGAGCGGATGATTGATTCGATTATAGGTCATCCCATCGCAGAATGTTGTACCAGAATGCAACCAGCGCGATCAAACAAACCCGCAAGCGGTGGCGGTCATTCTCCGTGCTAAAATGGCCTCGGGTGCGGGTCGGCCCAGCCCAGCAGGTCTGTGACTGATAAACACGGCTTGCGTTTCGGTTGTTGGGCTTAAGCCGCGAAAAGGCTGCCCTCACGCTCGGATATCAGGTTAACTCTTGGATTACGCGCCGGACCAGCAGCCGTAGTTTCGGTTCGGCCTCGTTCGCGGTTCGGATGATGTCCGGCAGGGACACGGGTTCCAGGGCATCGGGCAGGCACAGGTCGGTGATGACGGAGATACCCAGAACGCGCAGTTTCGAATGGATGGCGACGATGACCTCGGGCACGGTGGACATGCCGACCACATCGGCCCCAATGAGGCGCAGGAAACGGTATTCCGCTCGGGTTTCCAGGTTTGGTCCGGCCACGGCCACGAAGACCCCCCGGTGGCAGACGATCTTCTCCTCCAGAGCCACCCGTTGGGCGAGCTGGAGCAAGTCGCGGTCGTAACAGTGGCACATGTCCGGGAAGCGGTCGCCGAGGCGCTCATCGTTGGGGCCGATTAGCGGGTTATCGCCCATCAGGTTAATGTGGTCCTCGATGAGCATGAGGTCGCCCTTGTTCCATTGGGGGTTCAGACCGCCGCAGGCATTGCTGACGATAAGTACGGAACAGCCCAGGGCTTTGAGGACGCGCACCGGGAAGGTCACTTGCTGCAGGGACCAACCCTCATAGAAGTGGAGCCGGCCTTCCATCGCCACGACGGGTTGGCCGCCCAGCGTGCCACAGACCAGCTGCCCCTTATGGGTGGGCGCGGTGGAGATCGGGAAGTGGGGGATCTGGTCATAGGGGATCACGGCCTGGGCCTGGATGTCGTGGGCGAGCTGGCCGAGACCCGTGCCCAGGATAATGCCGGCCCGGGGTTGGCCGGTCCAGCGGGCACGAACAGCTGCCGCGGCTTCCTGAATCTGGTCAAACAGTTCGGGCATGGGAATCGGGGGTCAAGGGGGGGTGGGCGGTGAGCCCACAGCAACACGAATTTTCTACTTGTTGTACAATCACAACGCGCCCCGAGATGGGGTTAGCGCTACAAATTGCGAATGGATTTCCGAACCTGGTACCAACGGACTCCCATGGCTGTTAATCTTCCTCCGCAATATCACGATGCGGAAGCGCGCTACCGGAAAGCCCAAACGCCGGAAGACAAGCTGGTCGCCTTGAAGGAAATGTGGGTGCTGTTGCCCAAGCACAAGGCCAGCGAGAAGGTTCAAGCGGACCTGAAAACCCGGATCTCGGAATTAACCGATCAAATTGAACAGGCGAAAACCGCCCCCAAGAAAGCCGGCCCGGGCAGTTACAAATTTCCGCATCAAGGGGCCGGACAGGTGGTCTTTCTGGGGCCGCCTAACGCGGGCAAGTCGCAATTGTTGGCCAGGCTGACCAAAGCCAGCCCCACCGTGGCCCCGTATCCGTTCACCACCCGGGAACCGGTACCCGGAATGATGGACTATGAGGATGTCCGGGTTCAGCTTATCGATTTGCCGCCCATTACAGCGGATCACTATGATCACTTCATTACGGAGATCACCCGCTCGGCAGATGCCGCGCTGCTGTTCCTCGATTTGGCAGATGATGATGGCCCGGTGGCTACTCAAGCGGTGATCGACCGCTTGAAGCTCGCTCGCCGGGAACTGGTTCCGCCCGGGAGCCCGCCACCGGATGATCCGGCGGTCTACGCATTGCCGACGTTACTGGTGGGTACCAAAAGCGATGCCGAGGGTGCGGAATTGCGGTTGGAACTGCTGCCGGACTCGCTCCGCTCCCGCTTCCCCTTCTATCAGGTTTCCGCCGAACGGGGCGACGGCCTTGCGGAACTGCGGAAAGCGATTTATGAGCTGTTGGGAGTGATTCGGATTTATACCAAGCAACCGGGGAAGCCGGTGGATCGAACGAGCCCCTTCACGGTGCCGATTGGGGCCACGGTTGCGGATTTGGCGGGCAAGATTCATCGGGACCTGGAAGAAACGGTCAAGTCGGCTCGGGTCTGGGGAACCGGTGTGCACGATGGGCAAACGGTGGGCCGCGACCATGTCTTGCACGATCAGGATGTGGTCGAATTGCATACTTAACCCGGTCCCGGCAGGATGGGAACCATGTCGAGGACGGAGCGAGATCAACCGGGCGTGATCGTTCGTCATGGCATGATGCGCTTTCTGGGCGAGTTTCACCCGCCGCCCGAGGTGCTGCCGCGTCGGGGCGATACCGTGATCGTTCGCACAGACCGCGGCACGGAAGTGGGCGAAGTGCTGTGCCCGGCGACGCCCTCGGTGATGGCGGCCATTCCCGAGCCCACGCGTGGCGAGGTGTTGCGTCGGGCCACGGCCGAGGACCAGGCCAAGATGGCGGAACTGCGGGCGCTGCGGGAGGCCGACTATGCAACGGCCACCCGCTTGATCGAGCAGCACCACTTGCCCATGCAACTGGTCGAGGTGGAACGGTTGTTTGGCGGCGAGCGCATCATTTTTTACTTTCTGTCGGAGAATCGGGTCGATTTCCGGGAACTGGTCAGGAGCATGGTGCGGGAATTCCACACGCGGATCGAACTGCGGCAAATTGGCGTGCGGGACGAAGCGAAGCTGCTGGCCGACTATGGCGACTGTGGCAAGCCGGTGTGCTGTAACACCCACATGGTGGTGATGCCGCCCGTATCCATGCGCATGGCCAAGCTCCAGAAATCCACCCTCGATCCCTCGAAGATCTCCGGGCGCTGTGGCCGATTGAAGTGCTGCCTGCGCTTCGAGCAGGATGTCTATGAAGAGTTTCAACAGCAATTGCCGCCCATTGGCTCCCGCGTCGTCACCGGCAAGGGGCAGGGCCGCGTGCTGCAGCACGAGATTCTCGCGCGTCGCCTCCTGGTGGAGTTTGAAGACGGCCGCCGCCTCCCGGTTTCCGTCGATGAGGTGCTGACCAGGTTGTAAAACGTACTTGGACGGTTCGTGGCCCCCCAACGTAGGATGGGCCGCCCTGGATCGCGGCAGTTGGGGGGCCGGTGGAGTGATGATGCCGTTTCGGCGAGGCAGGAGGCAAGGGGGGAAGTCGCGCCGGGGTGGGCTGGCTTGTTGGCCGACCCGCCCAACACTGTGACTTCGCCGCTGCGAAACCGCATTTAAGGAGTTCTTGTGGATCCTCGGATTTTGGAGCTGTGCCGGCAATCGCCCCGGTTTGCTTATGAGGCGTACGAGTTCGTTTGCGAGGCGGTGACGTTCACCCAGCAACTGCTGGGGCGAGGGGAATATCGTGACGATCCCGCCGTCGATCACCACGTCAACGGGGCCGAGTTGCTGCGCGGCGTGTGTGAACTGGCCGTGCGGGAATTCGGCATGATGGCCTCGGTCGTTTTTCGCCAATGGGGAATCCACACCACCGATGACATCGGCACGATCGTGTTCAACCTGATCGAAGTTGGCCGCTTGAGCAAATCGGATCGGGACACGCCCGAGGATTTCCACGACCGGTTCGACCTGCACCAGGCGCTCATGGCGAAATTTTCGTTCACCCTCGACCAGCCGCATGCGGTGCGGCGAGGTGAACGATGAGCCCGCGCTGGCGCTTGATCGTGGCCGCCGGTTTGCTGGTCGGCTGGCTCGGCGTGCTGAGTTATACCGCACTGACCAAAAGCCACGCACCGATTGTTTCGCATGCCCAGGCGGCAGCGGCTCGCCAGGCCGTGGTGGCGCTGGTCACGGCGGATGCCGAGGGCAAGCCCCAGCCGCGCGTTAAGGTTCTCGAATCGCTTCTCGACGGGTCCCCGGCAGCCGACACCGAGCTGTACGTGCCCAATTTGCCGGAAGCCCGTGGGTTCCGCGGCTCCGGGGCCTACCTGTTGCTCCTGACGGAAAACCCCTTGCTCCGCCGCTTCACAATCGACGGCATCGATCTCCCGGCACTGACTCTGGTCGGCCCCCAGCGGTCGCCCGGGCACGATCTGGCGGGGCTTGGGCCGCCGCTCATTTACCAGTGGAACGACGAAGTCCGCAAGCAATTCGACAACCTGCGGCGGTGACGCCCGCACCGGCGAGCCTGCCACGATGGAATGAGCATCATGCGTGCAGTCGAGGTGATCCGGAAGAAACGGGATGGCGGTGAGTTAACCGCCGATGAACTGACCGCATTTGTTCACGGGGCCACCACGGGCCAGCACTGGGCGGACTACCAACTCGCCGCCATGCTCATGGCCATCTATCTGCGTGGCCTGTCCGCCGCCGAGACCGCGCATCTGACCCAGGCGATGACCGATTCCGGTCGGCGGTTCCGACTCGAGGATATTCCCGGGCCCAAAGTGGACAAGCACAGCACCGGCGGCGTGGGCGACAAAACTTCCTTGATCCTCGGTCCGTTGGCGGCGGCCTGTGGAGTCGTTGTACCCATGATGTCCGGGCGGGGGTTGGGACACACGGGCGGCACCCTCGACAAACTCGAAGCGATTCCCGGCTTCCGTGTCGGCTTGAGCGAGGAGGAGTTCCGCGACGTGTTGCGGAAAGTGGGGCTGGCTCTCATCGGGCAAACGAAGGACGTCGCGCCGGCCGATCGCACCCTCTACGCCCTCCGGGATGTCACCGCCACCGTCGAGAGCATTCCGCTTATCACGGCCTCCATCCTGAGCAAGAAACTGGCCGAAGGAATCTCGGGTCTGGTGATTGATGTCAAAAGTGGTCATGGCGCGTTTATGAAAACCCGGCACGATGCTCGTCGGCTGGCGGAAACCCTCATTCAAGTTGGGATTGCCAACGGCTTGCGGGTGGCAGCGCTCATCACCGCCATGAACACCCCGCTGGGTCGCGCCGTGGGCAATGCCTTGGAAGTCATCGAAGCCATTGAAACCCTCAAAGGCCGGGGGCCAGCGGATCTCACGGAGTTATCGGTGTTGCTCACGGTTCGCATGCTCCAGTTGGCCGGCGTGGCTGCCACCGACACGGAGCGGGAACAGCGGGTTCGAGCGGCTTTGGCTTCGGGCGCGGGGTTGGAGGTCTTTCGCAAGTGCATCGAGGCTCAGGGTGGCGATCCCCGCGTGATCGAGGACTACTCCCGCCTGCCGACCACGCGGCGAACCATGGCCGTCGTGGCTCCGCGCTCCGGCTACATCGCCGAGATGGTGGCCGGTGCCGTGGGTACCGCGTCCATGGTTCTCGGCGGTGGTCGCGAACGGGCCGAGGACCGCATCGATCCGGCCGTCGGCGTGATTTGCCGTGCCAAACCGGGCGAGCCGGTCCGGGCCGGCGAAGTGGTCTACGAAGTGCATTATCGCTCGACCACCCGGCTGCTGGATGTACTTCCCCTTCTCGAGCAATCCGTTCGCATTTCCGATCATCCGCCCGCGGCCCAACCTTTGGTGCTGGAGGAACTCGGATGACCCATCCGCTGATCGACGCGGCGATTGCCGTGCGGTTGAAGGCCTTTGCTCCCTACTCCCGGTTCCAGGTCGGTGCGGCACTGGAAGCGGACGACGGTACGATCATTGTCGGCTGTAATGTGGAAAGTGCCAGCTACGGGCTGACCCTGTGTGCCGAGCGCGTCGCCATTTGTAAAGGGGTCTCGGAGGGCATTCGTCAGTTCCGGCGGGTGGCCATTGTGACCGATACCCCGCAGCCGACCGCTCCGTGTGGGGCCTGTCGTCAGTTGCTTTGGGAATTCGCCCCGGAGGCCGAGGTGCTGCTTGCCAATCTCACGGGAACGGTCGTGCGGTTTACGATGCGAGAATTGCTGCCCTACGCATTCGATGCGAAACAACTCAATTCGTGACGCTAGCGCTGGTTCTTGTTACACTTCCGCTATCCCGCACTGGCCTTTGCTCAGGAGTGTTTGATGGCGGCCCCGGTTTATGTCTGTTCCCATCCCCTCGTCCAGCATCTGCTGACCCACCTGCGAGCCGTGGAGACCCGGCCACCGGAGTTCCGCCGACTGGTTGCCGCGATCGCGCGCGTGCTCTTCTCGGAGGCGACGGCCGATTTGAAGCTCCGGCCCAACTCGGTGACCACGCCCCTGGCCACAATGACCGGTCAGCACCTGGCAGAGCGGGTTGGCCTGGTACCCGTTCTGCGGGCCGGGCTGGGCATGGCCGAAGCCATGCTGGAGATGCTCCCCGAGGCGACGGTCTGGCACCTGGGGCTGTACCGCGATCACCGCACTTTGAAGCCGGTCACGTATTACAACAAGCTGCCGGATCAACCGGAGATGGATGTTGCTATGGTGCTGGATCCGATGCTCGCGACCGGTGGCACCACAACCGTGGCGATTGACATTTTGAAGAAGTCTAGCCGGCTGCGGATCAAGTTCATCGGGCTACTGGCAGCCCCGGAAGGAATCGCAGCTTTGCATGCCGCCCATCCCGATGTACCGGTGTACCTGGCGGCCATCGATACCCATCTGAATGAGATCGGGTACATTGTGCCGGGGTTGGGTGATGCCGGCGATCGCCAGTTCGGCACCGGGTAAGCCCTTACTTGAGCGATTTGATGAACGTTTCGAAGGCCGCCTGATGTTTTTCCACGGTTTTCAGGGGCCCGCTCAGGCGTAGGTGGGTTGCCTCGTTCTTGTCCACGACGATCACCCAGATCACGCGGTAGTTGTCGAGGAGAACCTCTTTCGAGCGGGGGTCTTGAGGGGCAGCCTTGTATTTCCACGTACCGCCGGAGACGATCAGCACATGAGCGGTTGCGCCGGGCAGGTCCCATTTGGTGCTCTGCGTCAGATCGTCAATCGTTTTATCCACCGGCGGAATAAATTGCGCCTTCCATTTGGGAAACGTCTTTTCCGGGTCGGGGTGGCTCTCCGGGAACACGACCAATTCCGCCTCCTGGCCGGGCTGATCCCCCGCCAGTTGAAACTGGTAGGAGCGGAGGAGATTGGCCGGTTTCACCTTTTTCCACTCGGCGGGTGCCGTCGCCTTGAGACTGCCAATCTTCACGTCCACACCCTGGGGTTGCCTCGCATGCACGGAAGCCGGGAACCCGGTTTTGGTGGCCACCAGGCCAACGAGGAGCATACTTGCACCGACGAGAGCACGCATCGCGGTTCTCCAGGAAACAAGAGTGTGCGGAGATATCGTAGCACACAGCGGCGTCGGCAGCCGACTGAAGACGCGGGTGACGGCAGCCGCTGGCCCACTCGCGGCTAGCCCACCGACGGGGTTCGCAGCGCTGGCTGATCCCCCTGATCGCCGCGCCGGCGACCGGTCAGGCCGATCCGGGTCACGGCAATCACACCGTCCGCTGCTTGAGTAGTGGTCGCCCCAGGATCGGGTCCCGTTCGGTGAACGGCCCCTCGGTGCTGTCTTTCGTCAAGCAGCGGGCGTACATCTCCAGCTTGGCGTCGAGATCATCCGCATGGTGCAAGATCAACACCTCGGGAATGCAGGGCAATCGCGGCGAGCCCCACTCCGGCAACCGCAGATGCGCGACCACGATGTGGAGGAGCAATTCGAGCAACTCCGGGTTCAGATCGGGGATGTCCTTGGCGGCGGTGCGGATCAGGTCGTAACCCAGGAGCAGATGGCCGAAGAGTTCTCCGGTAACCCCGGCTCGCGGCGGTTGCCCCGGCGGCCCGGCTTCGAGTTCCTTCACCCGGCCGATCTCGTGCAACACGGCTCCGGCCACGACCAGATCGCGGTTCAGTGGGGGTTTCAGGTGGGAGAAGTGTTTGGCATACTGCTCGGCCAACCAGATACAGTGGCGGGTCACATTCAGGGTGTGTTCGAGCCAGCCGCCGGCGAACGGGTAGTAGTGGCGGGCCGAGGCCGGCAAGAGCTTCAGTGTTGCCGCATGGGTGAGGAGGAGTTTCTGCGTGAGGTACCGCAGGGGCGGGTCGTGAATTTCGGCAAGCACCAGCGCATCGAGTTCGGAGAACATCACATCGGGATCGAACCGCGAGCGCTCCAGAAAGTCGAGTTCATTGAAGCCCTCGGCCCGGTCACTGTCCTCCACCAATCGAATCCGCTCGACCTCCAGTTGCGGGCCGTACTTGTCATGCTCCAGAAAGGTACCGCGAATTTTGAAGAACTGCCCGAGTTGCCAGTGGGCCTGGCAATCTCCGTAGTAGCTACTATCGCCCCAGACCATGACGCTGACCGTGCGTCGGTCGTCTCGAAACCGGCACAAATAGAAGGGTTTGCCGGTTTGCGTGGTGCCCGGCTTCTTTTCGGCCAACTGAGCGAAACAGTCGGCGTATTGCCCGGGTTGCAGGTCAGCGAGTTTTTGAAGCGGCGGCTTCCGCGCTTTGGACATACTGGGCCTCCCGATGCGGGTTGCGCTTCGGTCAATCACGGGATCCGTTTCATCATCCCCCCGTTTCATCACTCCCGAAGGGGTAAATCGTGTGAGTGCTTCTCAATTCGCAGAAGCCAGGTAGGATTCACCGCTTCGAAGCGCAGGCTCTCGAGTTGCTCAACACCGCGGGCGAGGTTCATTAAGAGCACATCGACTCGGCCGGCCAGACGCTTCAGCGCAGCTGAAGTGCTACTCAGCATTTCGAGTGTACCGACATTGGTGACTAACCGGCCTCCCGGCCGCAGGGCAGCATAGCAGGCCTCCATCATCCGGGCCACTTCGCCGCCGTTGCCACCCACAAAAATCGCATCGGGTGCGGGCAGCCTGGCGAATACTTCGGGTGCGGTGCCAAAAACCGGACGGACATTGTGCACGCCGAACGTCTCGGCATTGGCCACGATGAGGTGGTAATCGGCCGCGTCCTGCTCGATGGCATAACTGGGTCCGGGGGCGACCAAGGCCGCTGCTTCGATCGCGACCGACCCCGAACCCGCGCCCACATCCCAGAAGACATCGCCGGGGTGCAAGTCGAGCTGGGCCAGTGCCACGGCGCGGACCTCGGCCTGCGTGATCAGCCCGGACTTGGGGCGCGTTTGGGCGAAGACGTCGTCGGGGTTGCCAAAGCGACGCAGCCGGGCACCACGGCGGGGGAGATCGGGTCGGTTGGGTTTGCGTTTCAGGATCAGGATGTTCAGCGGGTCGAACTTCATCTCGCGGATGTCGGTCAGTTCGCCGCGGGTAATTCGTTCATCCTTGCCGCCCAGGTTCTCGCAGACCCAAGCGGTGAAATAGTCGATACCACGGGCTATCAGCTCCCGTGCCACACGGGCCGGATGAATCGTCTCGGTTGTGAACAGGCCAACGGTTTCGGCCGTGCGAATTTTATCGATCACCTCCTCGAGCGGTCGAGTGGATAAGTCGGTGAGGTATGCTTCTTCCCAGCTTTCCTTGATTCGAGCAAAAGCCAGTTGCATGGAGGACACATGGGGAACCACTTCGAAGTGATCGGCCCCCACTTTTTCGCACAAATAGCGAGCCGTGCCGTAGAAAAGCGGGTCGCCCACCGCGACGACCGCAAGTCGCTTCGTGGGAAGATAGGCCCGGAGTTGGTCGACGGCGGCGGGTAAGTCGCTGCCCATCACGATGCGCTCGGCATTGAGTTCGGGAAGCAGTCGCAACGCGGCCTCGGAGCCGAAAACCACCTCGGCTTGATTGAGCAGCTCCCGCGAGCGGACCGAAAGCCCAGCCGTGCCGTCGGGGCCAATACCAATGACTGGAATCTTTTGAGTGAGCAGAGCCATTGCACCGCCCGGAATGAGGGGTAAAAGGACCGAACACCCATCAGGATACAGAGCATGGGGCAGCCGTGCTCGTTCAGTTGCTTCAAAGGCGGGATTGGAAACCCGGATGGCAGCACTGGCAATTCAACGGTAAACTGGTTCGTATTGGTCGAAATTCATTCCGATGACACGTGAAAGGGGACGCCATGGTGCAGGCGAGGATCGGTCGTTGGACGACATTGGGTGGGTTGCTAGTGGGGCTTGTCCTCCTGGCTGGGGGTGTGACAAGCCAGGCCGACGAGAAAGACAATCCGTTGCGGGACGAGTTGTTGAAGCTCAACGCCGCGACGAGCGAAGAGGTCCAGAATGCCAAATTCCGGGCCTTGCTCAAAGACCGCGCCAAGGCCCGCCTCGCGGTGGCGGAAGCGACCAAGATGATGAAGGAGGCGAAGGAAAAGGACAAGCCCTTCAACTACAACGGGGCCTTGATTCTGGCACGAGTCGCCCATGTGCTTCGGGACTACGACGCGGCGGAGCGCTTCTACGAACACCTGGTCAAACTGGCGACCGACATCAAGAGTGGCCCGAAGATGCTCAGCGCGTACGAAGGACTGATCGACATGTACTTCGACGCCAAGCGCTACAACGATGTCATCCGAGTTTGCGAAGAGGTCGTCGATCTGACCGCACCCAAGGAAGTGGTCGATGCCCAGCCGTTTGTTCTCGAACGCCTGATTCAGGCCAAGGCCAAACAGGGTAATACCGATGAAGCCCTGAACATGGCCAAGGGTCTCATCGAAGTCACCAATGGCTCCTGGTATTTCTTGCAGCTGAAGGGGTGGATTCAGCGCGAGGCGGGTAAGTACACCGATGCCATCGCGACATACATGGAGGTGCTCGACAAGATCGACGCCAACAAGGACCTCAAAGGCGAGACCAAAGACAAACTCAAGGATGACGTCCGCTACATCCTCAGTGGACTTTATGTTGACAACAAGGACATCGACAAAGCTGCCAAACAGTTACAAATCCTCATCAAGCGCAATCCGGACAAACCGGGATACAAGAACGATCTGGGCTTCATCTGGTGCGACAACGACATGAACCTGGAGGAGTCGGAAAAGTTGATTCGAGAAGCCCTGGAGCTTGATCGCAAGCAAAAGGAAGAGAAAAAGAAAGAAGGCAAAATCGATGTGGTAACCGAAAGTGCGGCCTATTTGGATAGCCTCGGGTGGGTGCTCTTCAAGCAGAAGAAATACAAGGAAGCCCTGGAGTACCTCAAGAAGGCCGCCAACGACGAGGATGAAGGCAATCACCTGGAGATCTGGGACCATCTGGGGGATTGCTACCTGGCACTGGGGCAAAAGCCGGAGGCCATCGCCGCTTGGGAGAAGGGATTGAAAATGGAAGACCTTACCAAGCGGGATGCGGAACGGCGACGGAAAGTCACCGAGAAAATTCGCAAAGCCAAGAGCGAGACCAAGGATTAACGCTGAAGGATCCGCAGCGCGGTACCGGCTTCGGATCCCCGAACAGGTCTGAAGCCGCGTGCCGCGCTGGCCAGTGTTGAGGAAGGTTGGTTCTATGCTGGGGGGCTGGTCCCGAACATCGATCGTGGGTAAGCCACTCGATGTTTTTGATCCCGGGTCGCCAACCAGTTCGGGTGTGGTGATCTGGTTGCATGATGAGCAAGGTGAGTCCCCGGCGACCGACCCGTTTGTGACGGCGGAATTGCAGCAGCGTCGGATTCGCTGTGTCGCTCCGCTGACCCAGTCCTCATGGTGGGTTGATCGGATCAATCCCGAGTTCGACCCGACGTTGACAGCGGAACGTCACCTCCTGGACAACCTGGTTCCCTGGTTACGGGTTCAGAATTGGCTCGGTTCCCGGCCGCTGGCCCTGGCGGGTGTGGGCATGGGCGGACAGGGAGCCTTACGCCTTGGCTTTCGCTACCCGAACCTCTTTCGTGTGGTTGCCAGTCTTGATGGAGCGCTTGATTTCCACGAACGCTATGGCCAGGCTACGCCCCTCGACCGCATGTACCCCCATCGCGAAGCTGTTCGGCAGGACACGGCTATTCTTCAGATCGATTCCCTGAACTGGCCAGCCCACATCTGGTTTGCCTGTTCGCTGACCAGTCCGTGGTATCGGGGGAATGATCGCCTGCTGGAAAAGCTCCGGGCCTACGGGATCCCCCACACGGCCCATTTGGATGCAGTTTTCGAAACGAATGCTTACCTTGCGTCGATGTTGGAGTTTGTGATTGGTTCGGTGAATCGTGAATCCCGCCGTCTCCTCTAAAACCGGTCCGGTGTGCTTGCAGTTGTGCTAGCTGAACATAGAATCAGTTCTGGCGGCAACGGATGTTCTGTTGCGTAACCCGACGGATTTCGAGGACGACCGTATGAAGCTCTTCGTTGTGGGCGCACTGGGATGGTCTTTGTTGGTGGTCGCCGGTATTTCCACCGCTCAAGACAAGAAGACCGAAACACCGAAACTGGAAGGCAACTACAAGCTTGTGGGTGGCAAGGTGAATGGCTCGCCCATCGGAGAGGAAGCAAAGAAGGGTGAATACAGCATTACCGCCGAAAAGTTCACCATTAAGGGGATGGGCATTACCTTCGTGATTGGTTACACGCTCGACCCGAAGACCACGCCGGTGTCGATCGATCTCGTCATTCTCGAGGGGCCGGAAGGCACCAAAGGCAGTAAGGCGCAGGGCATTATCGAACTGAAAGGCGATACGCTCAAACTCGCTTACACGATGGATAAAGATACCCGCCCCAAGAACTTTGAAGGCAAAGAAGGCAATGTGTTTGAGTTGAAAAAGTCCAAGTAAGCTTGCGACGAGTCCACCGGGCACGGCCTCATGGGGCACAACCTGGTGGCCGTGTCAGCGGCGGTGATTCGCGCGGTGCAAGCTCGGTCTCAGTTCCCTTGCGAACTCGGTAACACTCTCGATGGTGAATTCACGGCTCGGAGCGGGTCGCCTGGAGCGTCTGACCCAGGCCAAACACCGGAAGTTCCACGGTTCTCACTGGGTTGGGATTGCGATCCAGCTTGCGGTAAATCTCCAGCCGAGCACCCGCAAAGTGGTTGTGATGGTTGGAGTGGATCGGTGTGGTGAACTCCAATCGGAAGCGATCGGGATAGGTTTTGAGCGTCTCACGCAGCAAGTCGGCCGCCCGAATCCGATACACCAACTGCGGCTGTTCCACAATGATCAACTCGGGGTCGTAGTTGTGGAGTAGAGCCAGAACGTCGGCTTCGGTTTGCACGTGTTCCGTGCAAGCCATGTTCGGATCGCTGAACATCGAGTAGAGCAGCTTGTCGCCGCGGAGAATCCAGAGCCGGCGAGCGGAGTCGGCTTGCCGCGTGTGGTAGATGAAAGAGCCATTCAACAAGCCATCCATGAGAACGGGGCGCTCACCGGTTGTCTGGTCCACGACATAGCGCGCTGCCGTCTCATACCCCTGCAGCCACCACGCCGGTCGGGTGATGGCATCCCCAGCGGTCCCAACGACCAGAAGCGTGGCGGCCAGCACTCCCACCGGGGTATTCCGGCAAACGAGCCACCGAATCGCTTCGGCCGAAAACAGCGCCACGGCTGGTACCCAGTAGATCACGTGGCGCGAATCCAGTTCCGCCAGGGGGGTGAACAGTGCATACGTCGCCATCCACAATGCGGCAGCCCACCCCGTTGGCCGATTCGGTTGGGCAAATGCAACGACCGCGCCAGCGGTGGCAGCGGCTGTCATGAACCAGCCCACCTGGACCGGTAGCGTTCGAGGGTAGTACAGCATGTGGTCCAGCGTCAGCACGGCTGGGCCGCCCGTGCTGGCTCCTTCCAGAGCGGTTTTGGAGAGGCCCGCGGCGTAAAGGTTCCAGGTCAGCCAATAGTAGGGAAGGGTGAGCATTAGCGCGAGCATCAGCCCGAACACGACAGGTCGGCGGATCAGTAGCCCTAGGTTTCGTGTGGACACCAGGCGGATGAGAAAAAAGGGCAAGAGTACCACCGCATCGAAGCGCATGAGCGCTGCCAATGCCGCGAACAGGCACGCTTGCACGGCATCCCGGGGTCGCAATTCGCTGAGATACCGCTCGAAGTGGAAAATGGCGGCCAGGACCAACGCCAGTGTCGGTAATTCCAGCATGACGCGCCGGCTGTGCTCATAGACCACCGGTGAGAAGCCAATCAGTAACACCACCAGTAAGCCGGTCCAGGTGGGGTGAGTCCGGCAGACCAGGCGGTAGGCATACCAGCCGGCGAGCAACGTGAATAAGCCAATCACACTACGCCCGACGAGAAAGGAAGTGCCGAAGGCGACCATTGCGAGGCCTTCCAGCAAATAAAACAGCGGTGGCCAGGTGAGCAATCCCAGGGCTGGGTACTGGCCATAGTATCGGACGGCATAACCGGCTGGATCGGTGGCCGAGGTGGGCAGATCCATAAGCGCATCCCGAATGAATACCCCGGTCATCACATGTCGGGTTTCGTCGTTGTAGAAGAACGGTTCACTCACCGGATCCGTGGCCAGATGCACCATGAGCACAAGGCTTGCTGTGAGCAGGAATAGCAGGTTAGCTCGCTTCATGATTGTGATGAGCACGGACGCGGTTGGCACTTCTGGAACACAGCCCAGAACAAATCCTCGGAGGGGTAGGGGATGACCAGGTGATCGGGAAAGAGAGTAGCCACACGGTTCACCAGCCGACCCGCGATCGTGCCAGCGAGTTTGTGCTGCAGCAGCGACTTCGCATGCCCGGCATTGAGCCACTTGCCCAAGGTACCGATCCCAACTTGACGATAACCGAGCTGCAGCAACACTCGGCGCAATGATCGTCGGCTGAACCAGTGTAGAACACTGGGCGGCGAGTATTCATGCCAGTTCTGCCCTAAGATCCGAGCGGTGAGACTTTCCGAGTTCCAGGTCTCGATCAACCAGAATCCACCGGGCCGCGTCAGTTGATCGGCCCGCTGAAACGCCTTCAGAGGGTCCGGGAAATGCGCGACGACCTGGATGAAACTCACCAGGTCATAGTGTCGGTCCAACTGAGCGGCTTCAAGTGTGGTTGCCTCAACAGACAAACCCAGCACCGTTCGGGCATGAGTTGCCATTCGCTCATTGGGTTCCACACCCTCGCCGGTCCAACCCTGATCGCAAAAACCAGCGAGAAGAAATCCCGCTGCTGCCCCGACATCGAGCAGCCGCCCCGGCGGAGTAATCCAACGGTGGAGAAGGCGGGCATAGCGGCGGCCACGGGCGCGCAACAGTTCCGCTTCCGCCAGGTAATCGGCATAGCCGGCACCGCCGCCCGTAAAGTACTGGTCCCCGTACACCACGTCCGTGTGGCTCGGAGGCGGGACATAATCGGCAAACTGGTGACCGCAGACCCGGCACCCGCGGATCGGATAATCCTCCTTGACAAAACACAAGTGACTGTCTTGCCCACACAAGGGGCACGTGCGACACGTCGAGTGGCTGTCAGCCGTTCGTACGAACCGTGGATGCCGCTGGCACTGATCGATCACGTCACGGTCCCCCCCATCGAAAGTTGATGTGCCAGACCGATCCGACATCAGCCGGGGTGAGCAGCCGGTACGAGTTGTGTGCTCCGGCTCTGCAACGCGAGAGCGTGGCGAGCATGGTCGCTCAGCGAAACAACAGTGAAGGACCGGCAAAAGGTATCCAATACTTCGCTCACCACCGACAGCTTCCAACTGGCTGGTCGCTGCATTGCTGGGAAGAACGACAAGCGGTCGGTATCGTCGCAACCAAGGAAATCGAGGGGATGAAGCAGGAACGAGGGCTGAGTTCCCGTGGCCCGGCAGAGCGCCAGGGCCATCTGAAGGTACCAGCGGGCCAGGGATGGACTGTAGCTGGCCAAGTAAAGCAAATAACTCAGATGAAAGGGCAATCGCAAGAGGGGCATCGTGGTGACCGGAATTTCGAGGAGTTGCCCGGCCGGTGTCTGCCACAAGTACGGCTTGAGAGGGCGAAACCCTTCACTGAACCTGCCGAACAATTGGTTGCGTTGGTGTTTTTCGTGAGCGGTGAAGCCCTTGGCGGTGGCGAAGTAATACAGCCGGGCCAAAGGACCGAGGAACGTCGGGAAGGTGGAGCAATCGTACTGGTAGCCCCGGCGAGCCAGAATTCGCAACAGAGTGGGTGAATAGCTGTAGCCCGGGCCACGGAACCCCACCGGTCGGGTGCCGGTCAGGGTTTCGATGGCCGCCTCGGTCTGCGCCAGTTCCTCTTCGAGCTGCGCTTCAGAATACCGGTGCAACCAGGGTTCGTGGTGAAAGGAGTGGTTGCCAACTTCGTGCCCCGCCGCCGGGATCGACTGCAGCACCGCGTGATGGCGGGGGTCGGCTGCGTCGCGGCCAACCAGAAACCACGTAATCCGCAGCCCGAAGTCGTTGAGTACACTCAGAACTCGCGGCACCACGACAGGAAGATACGAGGGATACTCGTGCCAACCGGCGTCGCCGTGGGTCTTCAAATAGGTCCACAGGTCGTCGAGGTCGAGCGACAAACTACACAACGGCTTGGGCATCGGCGGGTTCACCATTGGGCAAAAGAGCCGGCAGCGCCTGGGCTGCCAGTTGCAGTGTTTCGTTCACATTGAGTGTGCCATTGATGATTTGTGCGGAGTTCACCAGATACACCCCGGGCAAACTCGTCCGCAGCGGGGGGATCCGTGCCGAACCATTCAGCGAGGGAACGGCAAAGACGTGCCGAACCCGTGAGAGTTTGAATGCCAGCACATCGCTGCGCCGGAAGCGCGGATACATTCGTTCCAGTGCTGTGACGAAACGCTCGCGGATTGAGTCGTCCGGTTCGTCAAACATCGGGTCATCCGGGGCGACGTACTTGGGTAGATACACCAGATGGTGACCCTGGAATTCAGTTCGGTCCACCAGTGCTGACATCTCGATGACCGCGGTGAAGGGAACCCAATCGTCGGTAATGTTGGTCACATAGAACCGATCCAGTGGGTACTTGAGCAGCACGGAGGCACAGACAATTCCCTGATACCTCACCCTCTGGAGCAATTGGTGTTCGCTGGGCTTCAGGCCGGGTATCAGCCGCGAGGCCACTGGCGCAGCTGCGGTACAGATCACCCGATCGAAGAGGAGTTGCTCACCGTCGGCCAGCGTAACTCGGGCCGAGCCACACGCCGATTCGATCGTCGCGACCGGGGCATCGGTGCGAAGCTCCACGCCGGATTGCGTGAGATGCTCCGCGAAACGGTCGAGGATTCGGGCGTAACCACCCCGGACGTAGCCGAATAGCTCCTTTTTCAATCCCGACCGACGAGCGGCATACATGCGAGCAATGGTGGCCCAGATGAACGTCGCCGCCGTCTCGTGATAACTATCCCCCAGTTTCGCCCGTAACAGCGGTCGCCACAGTTTCTCAACCGTTCGTTGGCCACTCCATCGCGTTAACCAATCCAGTACCGGAATCGTTTCGAGCTTACGCCAATCCCGAATGCGGGAGGCATGCAGGATGGTGAGGGCCAGGCGGAGCTTGCTGAGCAACCCCAAGGGAGGGAATCGCAGGAACTCCCAGGTGTTCGACATCGAATACAAGTGGCCATCGGTATAGAAGCCGGTCTGGGTTTCGACTCCCACGAACTCCGACTGCAACCCGAGGTCCTGGAGCAATCGGTGGACGTGGGCATCGGACACGAGAATGACATGGTAATGCCGATCCCAGGTCACGTTCCCGACTTGCCAGGCGGCAGCCAGGCCGCCCAGTTGAGGCGCGGCCTCCAAAACGGTCACGCACTGACCGTGCTGCCGGAGTTGCTGCGCCAATGCCAGGCCCAGCATACCCCCGCCAACGACTCCCCAATGTTCCGTCATCGTGAACTCTCTCCCGTGGCAGTCGGTCAATTGGCGGCCCGGGTTGTCAACCGTTCGACGACTTGTCCCATCCGATACTCGTACTGCCGACCACAGGAACAGCACCCCAGGGCCTGGTGGTGCGGCGCTTGACCGGCGGGATGGCGAAGCAGCAGTTGCCCACACCGGCAGACGGCTCCCACCGGCACGGCTGGATTGCCCACGGCGAGCACAAAGTCGGGGATCGAATGGGTCACGACGGCCCCCATCCCGATCATGGCAAAGCGGCCGATGGTTAAATCATTGCCGATGACGCAACCGGCTCCGATCGTGGCCCCCTCCCGCACACGGGTTGGCCGAGTGTGTTCATCCGGATCGGATGTTCGCAACTTGCTCAAATCGGGTGTCGTAGCGCGGGGAAACCGATCATTGGTAAAAATGGTGCCGGCGGAGACCATCACACCATCGTCCAAGGTGACAGCGGTGCAAATGTACACAAAGCTGTTGATCTTGCACCGATTGCCGATCCGGACACCGTAAGCGATGTAGGTTTTCTCGCCGATGATGCATTCGTCACCAATGATAGTGTCGTGCCGGATGTGGACGTTATCCCACACGCTGCTCCCGCGGCCCAGTACCACGCCTCGTTCGATCAAGGCTGTGGGGTGGATGTGTACCCCCGGACCAGGCAAAAATGCCGCCGTGATATCGCTGGGCAAGGCGGTTTGGGGCAAGGTTTCACCAAGGGTAATTTCTGGGTCGGTGTCAGGCACGGGCGATCTCAGGGTTGGGGCCTGCCGTGGCCAGGGTGTGAGTCCTCGGGATGTCGTCCACCATGCGGGTTGTGACCCCAATCCAGGGTGTGGCCCGAAGCGAACGATAGGCTGCCTCGATAACATCGACGGAAGCGATGGCATCGTCGATGGTAATGACCAACGGTTCCCGGCCGCGGATGGCCCGGGCAAAGTTGGTCAGTTGCGCTCGGAACGCCTCGATCTTGTGGTATCCTGAGCCAAACACGATCCAGTCGCCGTCAAGCTGCTTGTAACGCGATTGCTTCCAGCCCACCTGCAGAGTGCCGCGCGAGCCATGGACGTTCAAGTACCAGTCCAGCTCCTTGTTGATACTCCAGGACAAATCAACGCTTCCCACGACTCCTGTCGCGGATCGGACAAAAACCCGCACGGTATCCTCGACGGAGAGGCTTTGGATTCGTTTGCCCTCGACACAACTCACTTCTGCCAACGGGCCCAGGAAATAACGCATCAGATCGACCGAATGGGTACCATTATCGATCAGAACCCCTCCTCCGCTAATCGAGGGACGCGAGTTCCAGCGGGCGGACATATCGACCCGAGAGGTGAACGCATTCTCGAAAAGGATTATGTCTCCGATGGCACCGGCTGTAATGAATGATTTGGCCGCAATGACATCCGCAACATAACGAAACTTTGAGGCCATGGTGAGGAATACACCAGCGGACCGGGCCTCGGCTGCCATGAGACGGGCGCTGGAGCCGCTCAAGGTGAATGGCTTCTCACAGAGTACATGGCGGCCATGGCGGACGAGTGCCGTGGCAATCGCTTCATGGGTGTTTGGAGGCGTACAGATCACCACTGCCTCGATGCGGGGTCCCTCGCGAAGCAGTTGCTCGCAGGAGCCAAAGGCGGGGCAGCCGATCTGAGCGCCGAGCGCTTGAGCTGCCTCGATCCGTGTATCCACCACGGAGACTAATTTGGCCTCGGGGTGATCCTGAAACGCCTGGGCGTAGCTCTGGGCAATGCTGCCGGCCCCAATGAGGGCAAAGGTGACGGGTGGGTTCATGCTGCACCATCTTCTGCCAGGTGCCGGGCGGATTGGTCGATCGCGGCGGCCAGAAAATGGACATGTTCACGAGTGTACTTTTCGTTCCAGGGTAATACGAGCACGCGATCGAGATAGGTGAATGTCCCGGGGAATCGTTCCGGGCTGTAGTCCACAGCTTCGGGGCGAGCGAGTGTGAACGGCCACCGACTGGTGCCCAACGTTCGTTGCTCCCGAAACACCTGACAACGGAACGCCGGCTTCTGGATGTAACGGGGGGCCGAGACAATGTTGAGTTCCTTCAGGGCTTGCGCCAAGGCACCGGGGCCACCGGGAATGATGTCCGGATCGACCCGCACGCTGTACTTCCAATAGACGTGAACGTCGGTATTCGAGCGGTACGGTATTTCAATCCCGGGTGTATCCGCCAGTAATTCATCCATGTGCGCGGCGGCCGCCACCCGGGCCGCGACCACCCCCGCAAGCTTGGGTAACTGACCCAGAGCACACGCGGTCTGGAGTTCGCTCATGCGGTAGTTGGGGGCGAGGAAGTAGTGGTCCGGGTTGGCATCGCCGTAACCCCAGGCCTTGTTCACGAACAGAAAGGCTCGGCGAGCGAGGGCGTCATCGTTGGTCACCACCAGGCCACCTTCGCCGCTTGTGATGTGCTTTCCTTGTTGCAAACTGAAGCAACCAAGTGCTCCAAAAGTACCAACGACCTGGCCACGATGGGTCGCCAAAAATGCCTGGGCACAGTCTTCAATCACCGGGATTCCCCGGGCCTTCGCCAGCGCCAGGATGCTAGTCATGTTGCACGGATTGCCAAATAGATGGGTCACAATGATCGCCCGGGTACGTTCACTGATCCGCTCGGCGATCGTTTCTGCGGTCACGTTGCCCGTTTGCGGATCGACGTCGGCGAAAACCGGGATTGCCCCTTGGTAAAGGATGGGCGTCAGCGCGCCCATGTCCGTGATGGGCGTTGTGATGATCTCATCTCCGGGTTCGGGATTGATCGCGGCGACAGCGGCGTGAATGGCTGCGGAACCCGAACTACAGGCAACGGCGTGCTTGACGCCCAACATCTTGGCGAAATCTGTTTGCAATTGCTTTCCAAAGGGGCCCTTCACCGTGAACAGACATCCCGAACGAATGGCTTGTGTGATGAGGGCCAGTTCCTCGTCCCCTAACGTGCGTCCGGAGGCATCCTGATCACTCGGAAAAGCGGGTGGGGCGCTGGGTCGGTGTTGTAGAAGCATGGGCGATCGTTCCGGCAGAGGTTAATGGCGTAACTCCAGCTCAACCGGTTCTGCTTTCAGGTGGATCGGTGTTGAATCGGTCAACGGTAAAACTGTAACACCCGGGCGGAACCACCCGTGGCGGAGGCGGGTCACGGCGAATCGCAGCAAAAGGCCCAGATGGCCGACGATGGTGCGGAGCGTCTGGATTTTTGAACGCCCCAGCAGGCGCACTTCCAGGGTCGCCGGATGCTCCACGATCGTGCCACCGTCGAGATCCAGCAATCCCAGCATCTCCGCGATACCAAGGAACCGGCCATGCTTTACGTGGAGATCGACACAAGCACTTCGGCGGTACACCCGGAAACAACTGGTGTAAGTGTGCAGCTTGGTGCGCAAGACCCGGCGATAGAGCCATGAGGCTCCCCGAGAAAGCCCCAAGCGCCAGCGGGGCACATTTCGGACCTTGCCAGCGGGGTGATACGGTGAAGCGGTCACCAGATCGACCCCCGGCTTGAGAAGTGGGATCATATTGACCAGTTCAACTGGATCGTAGGTGCAGTCGCAGTCCATGGAACAAACGATCTCAGTTTTCGCGGCCCGCAAGCCGGTCAGGATGGCCGCAGCAACTCCGCGATTGACGCGATGCTGGATCAGTTCGAAGCCCGGCTTGTTGCCAAATGTGGCATTCAGCCCGTCCCAGGTCCGGTCGTGGCTACCATCATCAATCAGGATGAACTGCACCTCGTACTCGGAGAGAGCCTGAGCAACCCGTTCGAGCGTGTTGGCCAGGTACGGCAACACGTCCTCCTCGTTAAAACACGGCACGACAATTGAAACCGGCGTACGGTGCCGAGGCTTAGTGAAATCGATCGGCACCGCTGGCGCTTTCTGAGATCGGCCCTCAGGATTTCTGGGGTGGTCGTGAATGGGCTTCAACTTCGTGGTGTCGATACCCAGAAAATCGGCTACGGAGGTAAATTGGAACGACGCGAGCAACCAGGAAAGTCGCTCTTCCATCCGGTGGAGATTGCGATAGTGCCGCAGTCGTGTCAGTGGACCGCCAATCGAGAGCCGCGGTTGATCGGGGTCAAGTTCCCAGGCGTGGAAGTAGGCAACAAGTGGGGCAGAGTGGGTTTTCACCCAGCGGTGGGTTGCTCGCCGTGTGAGGAACCCAGGCAACTGACGCAGGTAGTTCCCCCCAGCCACCGGGATCCGGCATCCCAGGATTTTCGCCGTGGAGATGGGTACTTCCCAAAGGGTCCGGCCGTGCGCTTGGTGCGGATGAAGTGTTTCCCGGTAGGGTTGCTTGGCAAACCGTTGATGGATGGGGGCAAGACTGGAATCGTAATCGAAACCCACACGGGTGAGCACATCCAGTGCCCACAGGTCGTGTTCGCCGATCCAGCCATCCGCCAAGCGATAACCGACCACCGCTTGTCCAGTTGCTTCGTGAGCAGCGGCTCTGGCCCGCTCAGCATCGGCCTCGAATTCGGCGGGCGTCATGTCCCGGATGCCGCGGTGATAATACCCTTTGATTGCCACCTCATGACCGGCTTTCGCCACCTGCTGCACTAATTCAGGAAATCGAGCAGCGACCCAGCCGAGGGTGAAAAAGGTAGCTTTTGCCTGATAACGGTTGAGCAACTCCAGCACCCGAGCCGTGTTCTGCGCCAAGCGGGTCTCGAAGCGATACCATTGATTGCGTTGCACGAAGCGGTTGAAGGCTCCGACCTGGAAGTAGTCTTCCAAGGCGACCGTTAAGATGTGCCGGCGCTGCAGAGACTCCGGGGGCATCGACTGACCAGCGTCCGTGGTCGCACCCCAAGCCGCAGAGGAGGTAATCGGATCGGTCAGTTGACCATCGGGCGAAGGATCGGACACCGTCGGCGGGTGAGGCGCAAGACGGTGGGCTGAGTGCAACGTTGTGGGCGTCAACGGCGCAATACTCGGGTAGGTGCCAATTCGGACGATTAATCAGCTTATAACGAATTTATCAGATCCGCTAACGAAATGCGGGGCAAATACAGCCCGAATTTTCCGGATCTCAGGGCCCAATCACAACACCCATCCGATTTTCGATGCCATCTGAATGCTGTATCCAAGGAATGCACAGTGAGTTCAAATTGCACGAGGCCAAGTCCCCAATTTCGGGATTCGGTCAACCGAAGTGATCAAACACAGGTGATGGAATGCCCCGTGACTCACCAAGCCAAGGTGCGCCAGGATGAAAAAGAGCAAGGCCACCCCGCTTGGGGGTGGCCATTCGGGGGGCCGTTCCCGCCGCGGTTAGCGACCGCCGCCGACCTTGGCACCAAGCATGGCGTGAACCTCCGCTGAGGCCCGCACGATGATCGACATGCTGGGATAGTGGAAGGTAATGGTGCAGGGGCCGCCGTTTTGCCTCCAGCACAACGGATCGATGGATTTGGTAATTGTCTGAATGATGGTCTCGACATTGGCCATCGTCTGCTGGAAGTCGAGAAACGTTCCCCATTGGGGTGCTCCGCCGAACGGCCCAACCCCCTGAACGATATCACCCAGGTAGTACACACGGGTGACCAGCATGTCCCGAGCCTTCTCCACGGTCACGATCTGGATTGATTCGTCCTTGACCACGAATGTCAAGCCTTGGGCTGCGAGCAGTTGCCGCAACACCGTGCGGGTGGAAATGGCGTTCGCCTCAAGCGTCACGGGCTTTTGCAGATCGATACCGAGATCCGCGACGGATTTTTTGTCCAGGAACAGGTTCTGATCCATCACCGTGGACAACTCCTGCAAGGCTTCTTCCAGCATCTTGCCGTTCCAGTTCACGCTGATCGGTTTGTCCAGAGCCTCGATGATTTTCTTTTCGCGGGCGGTGAGTTCAACCGTCTTCAGCCGACGTGCTGTCTTGTCCTTCCAGTCCTTGGGAAACTCAATGTCCCCGATGGCCGGCACGGCGGAGCGATCCACATCGCGTAGTGCCAGCAAGACTCGCTTATTCATGAGTTGGTTGAACTCGATCGATTCCTGGACACGGTTGCCAAAAGCATCTTGTTCTTGCAGGCGAATGACCGCAGGATTGTTTGGGTAAGCTTTTGTCAGGGCGGCTAGCTCGCGGTCGGCCTCCAGGTTGCGCCCGGCTTGCTTAAGACTGGCAATTTTCTGGATCGCTTCGTTCACGGCCTTGATCTCGGCGGCGAATGCCTCGTACGCCGCGTGGCGATCAAATTGAACTGTTGCACCGGTTGGATCGGTTTTAACGCTTGAGGGGGGAGCCAGCCGGCCTTCTAACTGGGCAATCCGGCCCTGCAGCAAAGCGGTTAAGTTTTTGCGCGCCTCGCCGCTAATCGAAACCGCAAGATCAAGATTGGTTTGGGCGGCTCGGAGGGTCTGGATGGCACGGGCAGAATTCGTGCGGGCTAACCGTTCAGCCTCTTTCAAGGCCGCTTCGACTTCAAAACTGGCTTTTTGATCCGCAATCTGTTGCCGGGCTTTCGCTTCCGCCAACGGATCCAGAGGAGGGCGTGTCGGTTGGGGTGGTTGGGAGAGGGCAACCGTGCCGATCATCCCAACCAGCAAGGCGGCAGCGGTGAACGAGCGATTCATAGCGTGCTCCTGCAGCAATGCCGACAGACTTCCATAGGTACAACGTACCCGGTTTCAGGAGCGTTTGCCAACTTCTCGGCCCAGTTCTGGGAAGCGATTCCCCATCGGGCTCGGCACAATCCGGTGTCCTTCAATGGCGCGAACGATCCGGAAAACCTGGTAGCATGCCTGTTGTTCGGCTGAATCCCGGAACTTCTGATGAAATCGCACCTCTGGGGTCATTTAGTTCTTGCCATAACAGAAAAGCGGTTCCGTTGGTCTTGGGCGGAGGAATGGTACGGATGCGCGAGTTTGACTTGATTTCCTGGTTGCGGGCTCGCACACCGTCTAATCCTCGGATCACAATTGGTCTGGGTGACGACTGCGCGGCCTTGCTTCCCCCTCAGCGTGAGCTTCTGGTGACCACCGATCTGTTGATGGACGGAACCGACTTCCGCCTGTCGGAAGTGGGGCCGCGGCGAGCCGGGCGCAAGGCCATGGCTGCGAATCTGAGTGACATTGCCGCCATGGCCGCGGTACCGATCGCAGCAGTGGTGAGTGTCGCACTGCCGCGATTACCGTCGCCTTTTGCGCAGGAACTGATGCTCGGCTTGAGGGAGGTTGCAGACGAGTTCGCCGTGCCGATTGTCGGAGGCGATACGAACGGTTGGGAGGGGCCACTGGTCATCAGCGTAACGGTGTTGGGTGAGGCAACGGAACGTGGACCGGTGCCCCGGAGCGGTGCCAAACCCGGCGACTGGATCTTCGTGACCGGGCCGTTGGGCGGCAGCATTCTCGGACATCACCTGGATTTTCAGCCGCGGGTACGGGAAGCCTTGGCTCTGCATGCGGCGTTTGATCTTCACGCTCTCATCGACATCAGTGACGGATTAGCTGCGGACTTGAACCACATTCTGGAAATGAGCAACTGTGGTGCGGTTCTCCAGGCCGATCAGATTCCCATTGCTCCCGCGGCATGGGAGTTGAGCCGAACCACCGGCCAGCCTGCGCTCCAGCACGCCTTGGCCGATGGCGAGGATTTTGAGCTAATTTTCACCGTGTCGCCAGCGGATGGAGAGCGATTGCTGCACACGCCGCCCGTGCCCGGTCTGGTCAAGATTGGAACATGTGTCGAATCGGGGTTGTGGCTGGAGACCAACGGCCAGCGTGAGCGGCTGGATCCGCTGGGTTGGGTCCACGAGATCGAAAAAGACCCAAGCTAGCCTTTGCGTCACGCCATGCCGCTTGTCAGAGGCTCTCCTGGCAAACGGCACCGAACGAATCGCCTGCGTTCGAGGTACTCACCCCACCAGACGGAGACTCACGGACTCGGCACCAGAGAATATTCAGTCCTGTTCTGGCCGGGGTCGATTGGTCCAATGAGCGGGTGGTGGCCCAGCGACGACCACCCCCTTGTGTTCCCAATCCAGGTAGGCTCGGACATCGCCGGGTGTGTAGCGTAAAGTCAGGCCGCATCGCCGTCGTGAACTCGTGTTGGCCTCGGAGCCGTGAAGCAGCAAATCGGAGTGAATCGCGGCTTCCCCGGCTTTCAGCTCGACATCGACGGGTTGGCCATACTGTTCGACGTTGGGCACGACCTGATTCAGCACATTGCTGGCATCCGTTTCGGTCAGTTGATAGGTCAAATGGCCCAGTCGGTGTGTGCCAGGCAGGTAGCGCATGCAACCATTGTGGCGGTCGGCATCATCGATGGCCAGCCACACGGTCACGGCCTTGGAGGGTGTCAAGGGCCAGTAGCTGGCGTCCTGATGCCAACTCACCGTCTTGCCATCCCCGGGCATCTTGCAGAAAAAGTGCGAACCCCAAGCCACGACGCTGGGGCCCAAAAGGTCGGTCACGAGGGCCACAATGCGCGGGTTGGTCAGGATGTCCCAGACCCGGCCGTGCCGCAGGTGGGCTGAGCTGATGGAGTAGCTATCCTTGCCCTCGGCGAGATAAGCGTTCAATAACTGATCAAAGTACTGCCGTATTGCGGTGATCTCCGGTTCGGAAAAAATACGAAATGGCATCAAGTACCCATCGCGGTTGAACTGAGCAATCTGATCGACGGTCAATACTTGCGGCTGCGTCGTCGTACTCGGATGAAATGACAGATCGCGAGGGAGAGCGGCCAGCTCGTTCTGGTCAGGAATGGCTTGGTAGCTCGTTGGTGCAGCCACGGTAGGACTCCGAATCAGGTTATGGGGAATTTTAACCCAGTTTGGGTGTCACGTCTTCAGAAAGTAAACCGCTGCTCGCTTGAGACTGTCCGCGTTGAAGGCGACCTGCCGCTGTTTTAGGATGGCGCAGAACGGGAGTGTCCACCATGGCTGACGATCCTGACCTGCTCGCATGGGATGAACTGCCGGATGATGCCCGCGAGTTGATCGCTCACACGGAGGCAACCATTGCGGACATCCGTGACCGTGCCGCGCGCCAGGTAAACGCGATTCGGGATGAAGCGGAGCGGGAGTGCGCGGCCATTCGGGAACGCGCCGAGGCCGCAATTGCCCAGGTCGAACACGGTGTTACTCGAGAGCTGGCCCCGCTGGTGCGCGAGTTGGTGAGCTCCTTGCGCTTGCTGCAGGAGCATTATGCCCGGCAAGGGAAGCTGGACGAAGCCCTGGCGATTCGAGCTCGAGTTCGGCAACTGCGCAGCGATTTGCTCGGCGTGCAGCCGGACCCGGGCAATCTCACCGGATTTGGGCCCGGCGATATTGGCCGGGTTGTCCTCATCGATGTGGTGGGTCGTAACGAGGGCAGTGTTTGGGGGAGTGATCTGTACACGGCCGATTCCCGCCTGTGCGCTGCAGCCGTGCATGCTGGCGCGCTGCGGGAAGGGGAGCGGGGTTTGGTGCGGGTGACGTTGCTCGACGGCGAGGGTGTGTTTTTCCAGGGCAGCACCCGTCACGGCGTGCAAACCTACGATTATGCCACTTACCCGCTGGCCTACCGGGTGGAACGGGTCTAGAGCCTCGAGCCACTGCACCGGTAACACCCTTTGGGAGGAATCGTCATTTGTCTACTTCTGAACATCGGGACTGGCCCGCATTCCTTGCTGCGATCAGTGCCAATCCGGATGATGATTCTCTCCGGCTGGTGGCCGCCGATTTCCTGGAGGAGAATGGCGACCCCGATCGAGCCATGTTTATTCGCATTCAGGTCGAGCTGGCCCGTCTTGAAACAATCGGCCTGGGGAAATCCCCGGAGGTTGATCACTTGCGCAGGAAAGAACGGGCTTTTTTAGGCCCCCTGTCGGTTTTTCGTTCACTTTGGGCAGCTGAAGCCTGTCCGGAACTGGTCCGGATCGGCTCCCGGTCTCACAGCCTTGACGCGCCCGGATCAATGACGGTGGAAGGAGCAGAGACGATCTTTTTCCGCCGCGGTTTTGTGGAAGGGGTGGCGTGCAGCGCCGAGCAATGGTTGCAACATGCTCGGGCCATCCGCAGTCGGAATCCCGTTCAGCGTCTGCTCCTGTTCAGCGTCCACCTCGATCGCGGCGATTGGTGGGTCCTGTTGCCGTTGCTACGCGGCCTGCGGCTGCTGATCCTTGCTGAATCGGGGTTTGACCCTGGCACCGCTGAACGGGTCGCCTGGTTGCAAAGCCAATTGCCGGGAATACCGGTGCTAACGTTTCCGCAACGTTCCTCGGCGATGATCGAACTGTTTCGGGCAGTACCGACCCCCCACCGCTAATCGGGCTAGAATCCGCATGTGGGCAACGCTCTGCGACAGCAGGCGCGTGAGTCGAGTCTTCACCTCGATTCAGTGGCCTGTGGACCAGCTGCGGGTAAGCCGGATTCCACGGCTTCGAGCCAGATGTTGACCGTGGCGTCGCTGGGCATCCGCCAGTCGCCCCGGGGCGAGAGGCTCACGGAACCCACCTTTGGTCCATCCGGAAGGCAACTGCGTTTGAACTGATTGGCAAAGAACCGCCGCAAGAACACGCCGAGCCACTGGCGAATCTCGCTTGCTGAATAGGGCTTCGAGAAGGCCGCATGCCGTGCCAGGAACAGGATCTTTTCTGGTGTCACTCCGAAGCGCAAAAAATGATACAGGAAGAAATCGACCAGTTCATATGGCCCAATCAGGCTCTCGGTTGCCTGTACGATTTGACCGGCGGCATCCAACGGTAACAGTTCCGGTGAGATTTCGGTATCCACTATATCGAGGAGAGTATGTCGGGTTTCGCCTGCGAACTCATGTTCGGCTGCCCATTGGACCAGAAACCGCACCAGCGTCTTGGGAATCGAGACATTCGGGTTGTACATGCTCATGTGGTCGGCGTTGTAGGTGCACCAGCCCAGTGCGAGTTCGGACAGGTCGCCGGTGCCAATCACGAACCCCGCATTCATGAGCAGGCTGGTGCGCATTCGCGCTTGGACGTTCTCAAAAACAAGATCGTGCCGCTTCTCGGGCGGGAGATGACGAAGTTTTTCTGTGAGAGTGTCAATTGTTTCACCTTCGAGCGGAATGCCGAATGGTGCATGGCCGAGCAGACGCATCTCTTCCAAGCACATCGCGCGAATGTCGCACTCCCGGGCGGTGACTCCGAGGGCACGCATCAGATCATGGGCGTTTCTTCGGGTTCGGTAGGTTGTTCCAAAACCGGGCAGGGTGAAAGCTTGAACCCGGCTCCGAGGGGTACCCAGCTCATCCATGGTTTTGCACACCACCAGTAGGGCCAGGGTTGAGTCCAAGCCGCCGGAAATCCCGATCGATACCGGGGGGGTGCCAATGTGGGAAAGCCGTCGGGCTGTGGCCAGAACCTGGGTCTGGAAGATCTCCCGGCACCGCTCGTCTCGCTGGGCCGGATCGCTCGGTACAAATGGCGCTGCATCGACCTTGCGAATCAGTTCCGGCATCCGCCGAGTGGGTTGAATCTCAAAGCGAATCAGACGATAGTCCGGGATTGCCAAGGTGGTAACACGGTTCGATTCGTTGAAACTGTTCATCTGGGCACGCTCATGCTGCAGCCGGTCCAAGTCGATGTCGGCGATGCTCAGGTGCCCGTCGCGGCGAAAGCGTTGCGACTCTGCAAGCAACAGGCCATTTTCAGCGATCAGACAATGGCCGCCAAACAGGAGATCGGTGGACGATTCCCCGATGCCGCTCGAAGCATAGACATACCCGGCCAGGCAACGGGCGGACTGCGATACCACCAGATCCCGACGGTAGCCGGCTTTTCCAATCGTCTCGTTACTCGCCGACAGGTTGGCTAAAATGGTGGCACCGGCCAGAGACTGGAGCGAACTGGGCGGCACTGGCATCCACAAGTCTTCACAGATCTCCACACCCAGGCGAAACCCAACTATGTTCGTGCAATCGAACAGCAAATTGGTGCCAAAGGGTATTAACTGGTTTCCTAGTTGGATGTTGTCCCGCTGAGCATGACTCGCCGGGCTGAAGTATCGGGCGTCGTAGAACTCCTTGTAATTCGGCAAATACGACTTGGGAACAATCCCGAGAATGTTGCCGGCCTGGAAAACAACAGCGCAATTATAAACCGGACCATCAACAACCAGCGGCACCCCAACGATGGCCATGCCCCGGTAGATTGCTGCGGCACGTTCCACCAGCCGGAGAAGGTGATTAACCGCAGACCGCTGCAGTGTTTGATTGTGAAAGAGATCGTGACATGTATAGCCAGTCAAACCACATTCCGGGAAGACAGCGAGATTGACTCCTCGGTGCTCGGCTTGCTCGAGTAACTGAAGCGTGTGGTCGGCGTTAAACGGGCAATTGGCCAGTCGGAGTTCGGGGCAAGCAGCTGCGACGCGAAGGAAGCCATGCGTGTTCATGGGTACCCGGTTGGCTTGAAAAGCAGCAGATGGTTCTCAAGTATGATACCCCGGCAAGTCGCCAGTTCATCGGGTGAGGAATAGCGGTAGCCTGTCTCGACACCACTCTAACGGACCAGTAGCCTGAATAAGAGAAGATTGTGGCCGATGTCATCGAGGTGGTGATGAGCCTGCTGCGCGACTGGAGGGCGTTGGTGGCCGGCTTGGTCGTTGGTCTTTCTGGACTACCGAATTCAGTCTCGGTGGTTGCTCAGGAATCCCGACGGACCATCGATCTGCCTACCGGTGCCAAGCTACGCCTTGGTAATCCGGGGGTGCTGTACCGTGGCCAGCCGTTTGTCACTGTCGCACCGCCCGACTACACGATGTTGCTGGTTCCCGATCTCTCCGCAGGTATTCGCAAGTTCGACCTGCAGACCATGGTATCGCTGGACGACGCTCCTGCCGGCCAGGTTGTGTCGGGTGGCCAGGTCGTGGTATCGGGCGACGGCAAACGCTGCCTCACCGTGAGCACCGGCACTCTGACCGTTCGGGATGTGACCAACGGGCAGGCCCTGCAGCAACTCCAACTGCCTCGGCGGTTTTCCACGACGTTCACCAGCCCGATTCCGGTGGTGAGTTTTTCCCAGGATGGCAAGTTCCTGGCTCAGGGAGGGCAGTCGGTCGGTGGCCGAGGTGAAGTCGTGGTCTGGGATATCGACAAAGGGGAAACCGTCTTTGAAGCCAGTTTGCAGCACTTAGGGCCGCCGATCCCAGTACTGTCGCCGGATGGGAAATATCTGGCGACCCGTGCATCCACGCCGCAATTGACCGGCAAGGCGGATGCTAGCTCAGTTGTCACACTTTGGCAAATCGAGGGTGGTAAGGAATTGTTTACCGGTCGGTTGACCGGGAGCGCCACACCCGTGACGACGGTTGCGTTTTCCCCCGATGGGCGGATGGTCGCAGCGGCCTGTGGTGATGGTCCAATCGACCTGTGGGAACTACCCAGTGGCAAGCACAAGTACACATTCTTTGGCCGGACCGGGCAGGGTCTGCGTGTGGCCGTGTCACCCGACAGCAAAACTTTGGCTGCGGTTGCCACTGATGGCACCCTGCAACGCTGGAATCTGGCGGATGGCAAACTCATCGCTACAACCGTGGGCGCAGCCGAACTACCGCTCAATGCTGCTCAGGGGTTGGCCTTCGGGACTTCCGACCAAGTGATCGCCTGGGGCGCAGTCGGTCATTCGCCGGTTGTCTGGGAGGCTTCTTCCGGCAAGCTGCTCACCCCCCTACCAGAGCACACGGCGGCGATCCGGAGTATTGCGTTTGCTGCCGCAAGCAAGGAAATTCTAACCGCTGGTCAGGATGGTCGTGTGGTCCGATGGGATGCAACAACGGGAAAACCGCTTGGCTCGATCGAACTGCGCCCAAGCCGGGCGCTCGGCATTTCCGGAAATCGATTTCCGGTGAATCTTTCCGTCGATGGCCAGCGAGCACTCACCTTGGTGGTACCTCATGTGGTCTTCGATTTGGCCACCGGTCAGGAGGATTTTGTCATCCCCCGCGGTCCAGTTGGTGCCTCCACCACGTATTCGCTGCCATCGCCGGATGCGAAATACGTTGTCCTCATCACGGTACCGCAAGAGCCGCGAAAGACGGTCCTTTGCACGGTCTGGGATCTGGTGGCACGAAAGAAGTTGATGCAGTTCGATCAGCCACCCGGCGGAAGACTTCCTCCTGCTGTGGCCATCAGCCCGGAAGGAAATCGGATGGTCATGGCTGCCTACGTACCCAATCCGGGAAGCGGGCAACTCATGTTGCGGGTAACTGGGTGGGACCTGAGAACCGGAACCAAACTGGGCGAGATCGATGATGTTGCAGCGAGGGGAACACTGGCGGTTACGGCGGTCAGCGAGGCACTGGCTGTGGTGGCATCGGGAGGAGGACGATTACGAGTCTTCAATTACGAAACTGGCCAGGCCGGAGATGAGTTGGAAATCGTCAACCGTTCCGACACATTCACTCAGATCGTTTTTAGCCCCACTCACAAGCAATTCGCCGTGGGGGCTTCTTCCCTCCAACAGGGCGGCGATGTGGTTCGTGTTCACGATTGGCCAAGCGGTCGGTTGCGGCACACATTCACCGGCCATCAGGGTCAGGTAACCGCTCTGGTCTTCTCGCCTGATGGCAAGACCTTGGCTTCGGGTTCGCAGGACGGAATCGTCTACCTGTGGGACCTGAGCCGAGGAACGGATTGAAACGCCCACCCAGATGGCTGGGTGGGCAGAGCCTTCGAATTCAGTCCACTTCAATTCGCGGGTGGAGGCGGTTGCACTGTGACCGGTTGATACCAATCTTGCTCGGGAATAGACCGGAACCACAGTTTGGTGGTCGCACACCAGTAACGGTTGCAGTCATGTGATTCGTCGAACACTTTGTTGCTCCAAAATGCGTTGGCCTTGTCCTTGTGGCAGGGCGGGGTTAAAGCCGTTCTATCGGGGGTGAAGCACCAAGATAGCCCACGCTGGACCTTGTACGCCCACAGGGTGGTTCACTCTTGGGGCACGTAGGCTTCACCCGGAACAGCCACTGATCCCCATCACTTGCTGTGCGGTTGCGCATGAGGACTTCCGGACCGTTGAGCACATCTCACCGTCGGGCCTTATCAAACTTTTCCTCAGAATGAGCGGAGCAAGACATGGAATCCAAAGTGGAATAATCGGCAGAATGAGTTGTGCTGGCAAAACAGAATTCTCATTGTACGGCGCGGCGCATCGATGGCTGACCTGCAGCACGAGCCACGGTTCCCTATCAGAGATCAGGGAACGTGTTTGAGCTTTCGCTTCAATTCATCAAGGCGGCCATCCCGCCGGGATCGGGACGAAGTCCGGATTTCGTTCTCGTACATGAAGAGCGCTTTTTCCCAGGCGGCCTTGGCTTTGTCTTTTTCTCCCAGACGAAATAGCACGTCTCCAAGATGATCCCAGATTACCGGATCGTTTGTAGCTTCAGGCAAAGTGGTTGCCCGTTCCAATTCTAAGCGTGCCTCCGGGAGTTTCCCCTGTCGAAACAGAACCCAGCCAAGGCTATCGATGTAGGCGGCATTCTCCAGCTCTGCTGCCCCCCGCTTTTTCCGTTCCAAGCGATCCACGGCGATGGCGTTACGGATGAGTCGTTCGGCTTCCTCCAGGTTACGACCCTGATCCGCTAGGTGGAAACCCAGGTCGTTGCAGGCGGGGGCGTGGTCGGGGTCGCGGTCAAGAATGGCGCGCAGCTCGGTTTCTGCTTCAGTCGGTTGACCCGCCGCCCAGTAGACTCCTGCCAGCGCGTAGCGAATGCGGATGCGATCCGCTACGCTGTCGAACTCCTCAAACAACTTCTTACCCAACGCGATGGCATCATCCCATCGGCCAAGGGTTCGAAGAACTCGTAACTTTCCAAGCCGAACGGTTAACCGATCGCCGCTGCTAGTTTGTTCGATGGCCTTATCCGCAGCGGCAAGTGCCGCATTCGCGTCGCCGAGTTCGGCCAATGCGCTCGCCAGGTGGAAATTGAAGTAGACCGGCGCGATGGAATCGGCGTTTTGAAGCCCCTGTCGGCAAACACTGGCTACGCTGGAGGGTTTGCCCGCCATCCAAAGTACATCGATTAGCGCCACATAGGCATCGCCCGGGTTGGTCCCGGGGGTGGCATTGGCGATTGCTTGGCGGAACTGCGAGGCAGCCAGTTCCAATCGGTGATGCCGGGCTGCAAGTTGCCCGAGAAAGTAATACGTTTGATGAACCCGTTTAGTCCCCAATCGAATGTCATCACTGGCGGCACGGAGAACGGCTTCGGTTGCCTCCAAATCGGCTTTGAGAATCTCGCCGATGACCCGCGCTTTCTCCGCGGCGAATTCTTTGGCTCCAGCTACCTCGGGTGTATCCGTGGGCTTGGCTTGACCTCGTTCTCCCTTATCTTCCAGAAGGGTCAAAACTCGGTCCAATTCTGCAATAATCTCACGTGGTCGTTCCGTGTCCAGATGCGACCGGAGTATCACCTCAATGATCCGCCGGTCATTCGTTTTTGCCAAGAGTCGGGCAAAGTACTCGTCTGCTTGTCGGCGGGTCTCCGGCTCTCGGGCCATTTCGGCGGCGAGAACAGCTTGGAGAGCCAAGTTGCCTGAATCAGCCTCAAAGTACCGGCGCAAGGTCGGCAGCACTTCCGAATCCCGTCGGCTGGCACGGAGCAGACGGACCAAGCGAAGATAGGGTTCGGGAAAAGCCGGCTTGTACTTCAAAAATGCTTCCAGGTATTTCAATCCCAAGGCCGGATCATTTTTCGCTTCGAAAACTTCCGACAGATTCCAGCTCAAGCGGGCCGCCGCCTCCGGGTCATTGGCTTTGAGTGGATCCGCGAACAACCTGGCTGCCGTGCTAAACGCCGTGGCCGCGTCGTCGAACTTGCTGCGTTTGGTGAGCACTTTGCCGAGGCGTTCCAGACACTCGGCGGCAGCGCGGTCCGCTTCCTGCGGTGTGAAGGCACCCGCGGCAATGACCTCCTGCCGTTTGCTCACCAAAAGCTCCAGCGCCTTGCTTAGCGCCACTTGCGCTGCGGTGTAATCGCTTGCTTTTTCGCTAAGCGTGGCCAGATCGCGGAGCACGGCGACCGCCTTATCCGCGCGTTCCATCGCAATCGGTGCGGCGGCCGCCAGTCGGGAAGCGGCAAGCGCCCCCTTCAGATCCCCCGCGTCAAAGAGCAGCCGAGCCAACGTGTGAGCAGTATCCACATCGTGAGGGTCCTTCTCCAATATCCGGCGAGCCAGACGGATGGCTTCCGGTTCGCGGCCAATTTGAGCGTAGATTCGCACCAGTTCCCGTACGGGGGCCGTTGAGTCTGGATCACTTCTGGCAGCGTTTTCCAGCTGTCGGGTGGCTGTAAGCAGGCGATCCCGGCGCAGGTTCCAGATGGCAGCTCCAAACCAAGCCAAGCCATCCTTGTGAGTATCCGACCAACCCAGTGGCAAGGGTTCCACGACGGGTGGTGCAGCGAGCACAGCCGTAACGAACAGCCCGACAAACATAAACCGACCTCCAGACCTCATGGGCGGAGCGCCGGATTTTACCCGGAGTGGTTGTTTGTGCCAACGCGAACAAGCTGTCCTGACCAGCACCGAGGCAACTGGACCTCAAGCTTGTGCCAGTTCTTGCTGCGGAACATAGAGTGAAAGGCGTGGGCCTTTACGGAAGGGCAGGGGCAAGGGGGTGCGGTCGCTAAGTTCGTCCCGCTTAAGGATTTCGTCGGGTTGGCCTACCCGGGAAAGCAGGCCATCATCGAGTTGGAAGACCCGATCCGCGTAGGGCATCAGTCGCGGGTCATGGGTGACGACCAACACCATGGCTCCCCGTTGGCGGGCATTCTGTGTCAACAACCGAATGACCTGTTGTCCATTCTCCCAGTCCAAGGCGGCGGTGGGTTCATCGGCGAAGACCAGAGTCGGGTTTTTCACCAGCGCTCGACCGATGGCCACACGCTGCTTTTCGCCACCGGAAAGTTGTGCGGGCCGCAGATGGGCTTTGTCCAGCAACCCGAGTTGGTCTAAAACGCCCTCCGCACGGCGGCGAGCCTCTCGAGAGGAGCAACCTTCCCCCCATTTCAGCACGATCTCGAGTTGTTCCCGAGCTGTGAGTGCGGGGAACAGATTATAGCCCTGGAAAATGTAGGAGCAGTGCTGCAGGCGGAACCGCTCCATCTGTTCGTCGCTCATCTCCCAAAGGGCCTTGCCGAGAGCCCCGACCGTACCCGCATCGGGCCGAAGCAACCCCGATAGCACCGCCAACAAAGTGGATTTGCCGGAGCCGCTCGGTCCCATCAACAGGTTCAGTTCCCCTTGCCGCAATTCAACCGAGACCCCCTTGAGCGCATAAGATTGCGTCTCACCCGTTCCAAAGGACCGCACCAGATCTTGACCGATCAGAGCCGTACCGGACCGGCGCACATACGCTGGACAAGTGAACGAATGGTTGCGGGATCGGGTGAAGAGTCGGCCGGCGAGCGGTACACGGCTAAGTAGGCGAGCAATCCGGGACATCAAACGCTCCTCCGCGTGTGCAGTCTCATCGAGTGCGGCAGGCCCACCGGGCCAGGTAGGGAGAGACGATAGCGGGAACTCTCCTTTCGGGCTGCCGGCTACAGAAGAACGGGCCACGGCACACCACTTGCGCCGTAAGCCGGTCCCGTTGCCGGACCAACTTGAGCACGATCTTGTTACAGATGCGACAAGTTGGTGATTTTGGCAACCCTCAGCCGGAAAATAGTGCCAGTTTTTCCTGACCCCAACTTCCAATAGCTCCTGCCCACCGAGCAAATGGGAATTTCTGGCGCTTTGGGAGAATTGATTCGGGCTTATCGGTTTTGTGATTCGCACCGTGTCGTCGTGTTGAATCAGCTGCGCCGGTCTGGTTTGGTTGGCCCCTGGTTGACTATCATGAGTAGCTAGGTTTGATCTTGACGGGAGAGGGCTTCTGTCATGTTGCCGGCGACGAACGCGCCGCCTGCCGTGAATTTGCGCGCGCTGCCGGATTTGCTGCGTTCGGCAACCGGCTGGGCCCCGTTGCAGGCCGCCTTGGCTGCCGGGCACAGTGGGACCATCGACGGGGCATGGGGTTCCTCCGCCGCTGTGGCCACTGCCGCTGTGGCCGCGGAGACACTTGGTACCGTGCTGGTTGTCGTGCCCAACCCAAATGATCCCGGGCCATGGGCCGAGGACCTGTTCAGTTTCACGGGCGCCCGACCGCCGATCTTCGAAGCCTGGGAAACCTGGCCGGTTCCGCCCCACAAGGGGAAACTGGACTCGATTACCACCGCACGCCTGCGGGTGCTTCAGGACTTGACCCGCACACCTCCCAAACTCCTCGTGGCTTCCATCGCGGCCGTCTGTCAGCCGGTTCCCTTGCGAGCCGACTTGGCGGCCCGGCGCCGACAACTTGCCCCCGCCGACACCGTCGATCCTATCGAACTGGTTGAATGGCTGGTAGCCAATGGCTACAAACGTGTCGATGCGGTCGAGTATCCCGGGGAGTTCAGCCGACGGGGCGGCATTTGCGACATTTTCCCCCCGGATCGCCCCGATCCGGTCCGCCTCGAGTTCTTCGGCGATGAGTTGGAATCCATTCGTACCTTTGCCACGGCCAGCCAGCGAAGTCTGGAGAAGTTGCCGGTCGTCTCCCTGATGCCCGCGGCGATAAACCGCGAGGCTGCCAGGGGCCTGAGCGAAAACGGCTTCCTGACCGATTACCTTCCGCCCAACTCCCGAGTTGTCCTCGTCGAGCCGGCCGATCTCAAGGAACAGGTCAAGTACTTCTTCGATCGCGTCGCCGATCCCACCGGGTTGTTCACGCCTGAGGCGACCCTGAGCAACTTGATGCAGTTGTCCAATGTCACCGTGACGGCGATGCCCCGACCCAGCGTCGAGGCGTCGGCCCATTTGCGGGTCGAATCGGTGGAGCGGTTTAGCGGGAATGTCCACCGAGTGCGCGATGAACTCGATGCCATTGCCACCGGCGAAACTCAAGTCGTTCTGATCGCTTGTCAAACGGAAGCGGAGTGCCATCGGCTTCTGGAGGTTTTCAAGGCCGGTAAATTGGCCGAATCGCACCGGCTCCAATTGGTGACCGGTCACATTCGAGCGGGGTTCCGGCTTGTCGAAGCTGGCGTCATTGTGCTGGGCAGTCATGAATTGTTCCACAAGGACCTGCTGCCCGCCCAATTCAAGCAGCCCGGAGTGAAATCCAGCCGGCAGATCGAATCGCGGGCAATTGATACGTTCCTCGATCTCAACGAAGGCGATTACGTTGTTCATGTGGCTCATGGCATCGCCCGGTTTCGTGGCATGCGACTTCTTGCGAAGGGTGCCAGTAGCCAGCAGGCCGAACTCAAGGATGACGAGGAAGACCGTACCGAACCGAGGTTGCCGTCCGACGCGCGTGAGCCGATGCCGGCCACGGAGGAGAACCTCGTCCTGGAGTTCCGCGACTCCGTTTTTCTGTATGTTCCGGCGTCGCGAATCGATCTGATTCAGAAGTATGTAGGCGGGCAGCAAGCGGAGCCGGAACTGTCCAAGCTCGGCGGTACTGCCTGGGGTAAGAAGAAAGAGAAGGTCGCCGCAGCGGTTCGCGACCTGGCCGCGGAGATGATCCAGTTGCAGGCGGTGCGGCAGGCGGTGCCGGGCTTCGCCTTCCCACCCGACACCGACTGGCAACAGGAGTTCGAAGCGGCCTTCCCTTACCAGGAAACGCCTGATCAACTTTCCGCCATCAACGAGGTCAAACGCGATCTGGAGAAACCCAAGCCCACCGATCGGCTGATTTGTGGGGATGTTGGCTACGGGAAAACCGAAGTGGCCATCCGGGCCGCCTTCAAGGTGGTGGATAACGGTAAACAAGTCGCCATTCTCGTGCCAACCACCGTGCTGGCCGAGCAACATTATCGCACCTTCAGTCAACGCTTCGCCGAGTACCCCTTTACCGTGGACGTGGTTAATCGCTTCAAAAGCCCTGCCAAGCAAAAGGAGATCTTGAAGCGGGTTGCCGCAGGCGAAATTGATGTCATTGTCGGCACGCATCGGCTCCTGTCCAAGGATGTTCAGTTCAAGGACTTGGGGCTGGTCATCATCGACGAGGAACAACGCTTCGGTGTCGAGCACAAGGAACGCTTGAAGCAATTCCGGGCCACCGTTCATGTCGTGACGATGACAGCCACGCCCATCCCGCGGACGTTGCACGCGGCCTTGCTGGGCATCCGGGAGATTTCCAACCTGGAAACGCCGCCCCCGGAACGACAGCCCGTGGAAACACGAATTATTCGCTGGGATGACCAGTTGATTCGCCATGCCATCTTGCGAGAAATGAACCGGGGTGGGCAGATCTACTTCGTACACAACCGGGTTCACGACATCCATGAGATCGCGACCAAGGTCCAGATGATTGTACCCGAGGCGAAAATCGTCGTGGGGCATGGGCAAATGCACGCCGACGAACTGGAACAGGCCATGGTGCAGTTTCTGCGCAAGGAGGCTGACATCCTGGTGGCTACCACAATCATCGAAAGTGGGCTGGATATTCCCAATGCCAACACCATCTTCATCGACGATGCCGACACCTATGGCCTGGCCGACTTGCACCAGCTCCGCGGCCGGGTTGGGCGGCAAAAGAACCGGGCGTATGCCTATCTCATCGTCAACCCCTTGAAGCTGCTCAATCCCAATGCGCAGCGCCGGTTGAAGGCCATCGAGGAATTCACCGAGCTTGGTGCGGGCTTCAAGATCGCCATGCGGGATCTGGAGATCCGCGGGGCGGGCAACATTCTGGGGGTCGAACAAAGCGGTCATATTGCCTCGGTTGGCTATGAAATGTACTGTCAGCTCCTGGAAAACGCTGTCCGGGCGCTCAAGCATCTCCCACCCCGTGTGGCCGTCGAGGTCAACGTGGACCTTCCCTGGCCGGCTTTCTTGCCACGCGATTATGTTCCCAGTCAGAAACTGCGGATCGAAGTCTATCGTCGGCTGGCGCGTTTGCGCGAGCCAAAACGACTGGTCGAATTCCGTCAGGAGTTGCGCGACCGCTATGGTCCGCCGCCGGAATCCGTGGAGTGGCTTCTGCGCACTACCGAAATTCGCTTGCTGTGCGTCGGCTGGCAGATCGCCAGTATTCACCGTGACGGACCCGACCTGATTTTCACCTACCGCGATGCGGCGAAGGTTAGACAGCTCGCCGCTCAAAGCCATGGTCGGCTGAAGGTCGTCGATGACAAATCGGCTTACCTGCGGCTGAAACCCGAGGACGGGGAAACCGCTGAACAACACTATCGGTTACTAATCGCCGTGCTGGGAACCCCACCCAGCAATCCGGCGAATTAAATCACGTCGCTGGAGCCGGACGAGCGGGGTTGCGAGGGGGGCCGTGGCTCGGGAATTTCGTCTGGGGCCAGGAGGTCCGATGTCTCAATGGCATTCGTTGCGCCCGGGTAGTAGGCCGGACGGGGTGGAGGGGTTGGCCCGGCTGGGGCCGGGAACCCGGTGCGAATTCCTAGCCGTGGACCCGGTGTTTGACCGACCACATCAGGGTTGGCTCCGTTGGCCCACAAAGCAACCCGACGCGCCACCTCCGCCGCAACCTTGGTATTGGAAGCGGGCAACTCCCCAGGGGGCAGACCCAATTCTAGGCCCAGCAATTGCTGTAAAATCGCGGCGACCTGAAGCGCCAGCTCCCGGTTGGGTTGCCGAGCCAGACCCCGCAGAACGTCGATGCCATCGGGATCGTGCGGGTTAATTCGCAGCATCAACTCCGCTGCGAAGAGGCGGATGGGCGCGGGCTGATCCAGGTTGGTCAGGCGGTCCAATAAATCCGCCGTCAACAGGTTGTGGTCGCGTAAGAGAGCCGCCAGCTCGACACGCAAGGCCGGAGGTGTCTCCGCGTCGAGCATCATCCCCGAGAGTTCATTCGCCAAGTCGGGCCGGTCGGTCGTAAGTAACTCCGCCTGGTAATGCTCCGACAGCGTGCGAATGGCACGGCTGGCCAGCGGCGGATGCTCAGCGGACCAGGTGATGAGATCGGCAACAGCCGCTGCCGGTAGCCGGCCCACCCCGGCAAACAGAGGGCCATCGTTGCTGAACCGGGGATCAGCCAACGCGTCGCGCACGCCGTCGCGAGCAAAGGGCCAGCGGTTCTCAGCATCCCACAGAAGGGCTTCCGCTGCGGCCAGCCGAACCTCGACCGCGGGATCCCTGAGGAAGCTCGTGAGTTCGGCCACCAAGTCGGGATTCTCAACCGCGGCCAGGGCATAGATCGCTGCGATGCGAACGGCCGGTTCTCGACTATTGCGAGCGGTTTGCAACACCAGTTCCGCTTCTCCCGCTCGCCAGTGCGTGCGGTATTCCAGTGCCCCCAAGCCAGCGCTCTGCACCTCCGGTCGGGGGTCCGCCAACAGGGCCAGGGCAGGGCTGGCTTCCTCCCGAATTGCCTCACGCAAGCCAGCAACCTCGGGAACAACTCGGCATTCGTTGAGTTGCAACGGCCAGTTGGTTCGGCCCAGGATGCGCTTCGTCCAGCGGCGGGCTCGACGCAAGGGTTCGGCTCCGGTCCGGGTCAGATCATGGACGGCCAACAGCGCGACGCCGACGATCAGCAACACGCCTTGCCCCAGATGCGGGACCCAATCGGCGGCTCCTCGCAGCGGAACCCACGCCCAGACCAGGGCGATCAGATAGAGCACCACGACTGAAATACTCACGGGGGGCCGCCAGACTGGATGGGCCCGTAGAAACACCAATACGAACAGAAGCTGGACTCCAGCCCCAGCGGCTACCGGAGCAGATTGGCATCGATAAGCCAGCACGCCCAAAATCACCGTGGGCAATACCAGCAGCACCAAACTCATCATCCATGCCGCGGTACTCAGGCCGGAGTGAGGCGAACTGTTCGACCAGCGCATATCAACCTACCGGGAAAATACCAGTGGTTGGCGGTACGGATTGAGGGGGTAAAACAGAAACTCCGAAACAAATCGCCCAGGCGAATTGTGCCAACCAATTTAGTTTACGTGATAATTCAGCCGTGGTCAAATCGCTGCCGGTGCTTACAGCAAAAGAGGTTACGTTTCGTCACGGGCTTTGGATTCGTGGTGTGAATTGCTCTGGTCGGAACTCGGTTGCCTGATTGGCTCTGGGCGTGTCAGACGTTGCGCTTCCGTTATCAAAGCAAACAGCAGATGCGGATTGGGTATGGAGGAAATATCGAGTAGCGCCCAGGGCAACCATTTTCCGCCTTGTTTGATACTCAGCTTACCCTGGGCGATGGAGACTTCCTTCAGATCCGCCCAGCGGAGGAACTTCCCTGCGTGGCGAAGCCCCAGACGGGTACACTCCAGCACACCAAAACTCACAGGAAGATCCAGGAGGAATTGCTCCCAGATGCGGGGCCAGAGCACGTGGAACGTGCGCTGTTGGACTTGCTCGGCCAGCACGGAGTACTGAGTCAGAGCGGGGCCGAAATGAGCTTCCACGCCGTCACTTCGAGCCACCGTTAGCCCCGCGTTCCACAGCTGGAACGTGGGCACATCAACTGGCAGCCAACACTCCGTCAGGGACCCATCCGGCCCGCGGCGAAGTTCCGGTGCTGCCGTCCGTTGCACCTTCAAGCGAATCTGGGTAATGTCCTCCCAGGGGAAGGAATCGACTTCGCCGCGGCGCAGTCGCAATAGCCCCGTGGGGTACACCAGTACAAACAACCGACGATGCCGGTACATGTGCCAGAACAAGGCGATGCCCAGGAGCGGCAGGAGTATGAGCAGGTGAGCGACCAGGGCATCGAATCGGCCCGGCCCATGAACCCACCACAGATAGTTGCCCACCACGCCCAGCACCAGGAGCAATAAGCCGACCCCGAGCTTGGTAAAAAACCGGCCACGGCTGACATGGAAGAGGGACTCCGGTTCCCCGAGTTCTGCCATGGAACGAATCAGATGCTCGTCGGCGCTCAGGTCCATTCATCCCTCAGCTGTGAAATAGCCACCTGTCGTATAATATCACGCATCGCCGAGTTCCGGCAATTTGCCACTGATTTCGCCGGCACCGGGCCACCCGGGCGCTGGTACTGACGGCGATCTGGCCCACGGCATTACTGGGAGTTCCCACCATGCTCGTCGTCATGCAACCCCATGCCACACCAGCCGAAATCGAGCGGGTGGCCGAGGTGATTCGATCCCAAGGACTGACACCCCACATCTTGCCCGGGGCAACCCGGACGGCCATTGGTATGACCGGCAACACCGGTGCGGTCGATAAGGCGCTTTTCGAGGTGCTTCCGGGGGTTGAGGAAGCCATCCGCGTTACCAAACCGTTTAAGCTCGCCAGCCGGGAGATGAAACGCGATGACACCTGGATCCCGGTGAGGCAGACGATCATCGGGCCAGGTCAGTTCACCGTGATTGCCGGGCCGTGTTCGGTCGAGAATGAGGCCATGATCTTTCAAACGGCCGAGTTTCTGGTCCAGCACGGGGTGAAGTTTCTGCGGGCGGGTGCCTTCAAACCGCGGACCAGTCCCTATGCGTTCCAGGGTATGGGGATCGAAGGGCTCCGCATTCTCCAGAAAGCGCGCGAGCGAATCGGTATTGGCATCGTCACGGAGGTCATGGACACCGAATTCGTTGAAGCCGTTGAGGAAGCCGCCGACATTATTCAGATCGGCACCCGTAACATGCAGAACTTTTCGCTTCTCAAGCGAGTGGGGCGGTGTCGCAAACCCGTACTGCTGAAACGCGGGATGAGTGCGACGCTGGAAGAATGGCTAATGGCTGCCGAGTACGTCATGGCCGGGGGCAACTATCAGGTGATTCTCTGCGAGCGGGGCGTCCGCACCTTTTCCGATCATAGCCGCAATACCTTGGACCTTTCGGTGATTCCGCCGGTCAAGGCGTTGTCGCATTTGCCGATCTTCGTGGACCCGAGTCACGGAACCGGAAAGCGCGCTTATGTTCCGGCCATGGCCTTAGCCGCGCTGGCGGCCGGAGCCGACGGATTGCTCATCGAAGTTCACCCCGAGCCGGACAAGGCCCTGTCCGACGGTGCCCAATCCCTCGATTTCCCCGAGCTGGTCAAGTTACTGGATCGGCTTCAGGCCATGGCTCCCGTGGTGGGGCGGACCCTGTGAACCCGCCGCTCTGCCAGTCCAGGGCGGTTTAGTTCAGTCGATGGACGGTGTACCGGCCTTGCCCCCCCCGGCTGCGGAACACCGCGGGGTGGTCGAACGGGAACGTGGCTCGCTGGCCAGGGCTCAGCCCCGGAGGTAGCAATTCCGTGGGGCTGATTGCGGGAGCGAGCACCCGAGCCCGGCCTGATGGCCCTAAGCCGATCGCGGCCCATTCCAAATCACCAATTGCAAATCGAGCCGTGCGAGCAGCCTCCCGCGCTTGGCGCAGCTGCTGTTCGCCCAACCAGGACCCTTCCACCCCGATGATCTGCACCGTGGTCGTGTGCATGTAGCGGATACCCGGCTTGATACCGAGCATCAGGTAGATAATGTGTGGCGTGTCGTTCCAGGCAATCACCTCGCCGTCCGTCACGCCCTGTTGCTCAAGGTAGGCCGCGACTTCCGCTAGCTCCTCCCAGCCCGGGGAAGCCACGAATTGGTCGATTCGGCCCAAGCGATCCCAGAGTTGATATTGCTTGCGGGGCGTTTCGCGAACCAGCCAACTGCGCGGCGGAGCAGTCAGTAGACAGTCCGGCCAATTCCGCACCCAATTCCAGTCGGCCACCGGATGCCGGACGAAGTAATACTCCTGTTCGCTACTGGCCGAGGCGTGTTCGTCGTACGCCACCTGCAGCAATTGATTCCGCACGACCGGGCTGATATCCCCGAGGAGCCACGCCAGGCTGGTACAGCCGATCCACAGCAAGGGCACCGCGGTGAAAGCCCAGCGATGGGCCGCCCATAGCCCGAACATGAGCAAAGTCTCAGGCAGGTGAACATACACGAAACCCCGTTGCAAGAAGAAACCCTGCAGCAAGGTAACCAAATACAACCCCGCGATCACGCTCCGTGTGGCACGGGCCGTGGGCGGGGCCGAGCGGTCCCAAAGCCAGTCCGGCAGGAATTGCCCCATCGGGCCTGGGGTCGCCTCCTTCCACTTCCCCCAGGAGATACCGTCGAGCAACGAAAGCAGCGCCAGTGGTACGGTGGGCAGTAGCCCCAAGCTCCACACGGGAAACCAGTGCAGTTGGGTTTCCACCCGGCGGGGCAACTCCCGGCGGGTGAGCCGGGCATACTCGGGATTCCAGTTCGTCAGGACATCCCAGAAGTCGGTCCAGGTACCGGTCGCAACGAGCCAACCAACCCCCGCCAGGCCAACCGTCAGTCCACCCAGAAGATTTCCCACGAAATCGGCACTGACGGCATACCTCGGCCGAGCAGAACCGACGGCCAGCTGACGAGCAGTCAAAAGCCACATACCAACCGCCAGGAGGATGCTGTGCGGCTTAATCCAGACCGCCAGACCCCAAAGCAGGCCTTCTCCGACCCCCAACCAGAATTGACCGAGCTGCCGCTGCGGAGTGGCCAGCACGAACAGCCGGCGGACACGGAGAACCACCGCGGCCAGCGCTGGCAGTATCATCCACATGTCTCGCTGGGCGTGGGCCATTTCCACGGTGAAGGGATACAGCCAGGCGACGCCGGCGATGGCCCACCAGCGCGTTGTTGGTGTCGCCCCGCCCCACTTGGCGAGCCGATCGATGAGCAGCACGATTCCCAGCACCACGAGCAGGTCGGCGATACGAACCACGATCGGAGCCGGGCCAAATAACATCCGCAGGGCCGTTAAAATCCAGACGAAACCGGGGAGATTGGTATCGAAAACATCGCGGTAGTGCGTGCCACCCTCGAGCAGATTACGAGCAGCCAGTTCATACAACGTGATGTCGCACCACAGCGGCATGCGCAGAAAGAGCGGCAGCCCCACAAGTAGCGCGATCAGAACCGCCACTCGCGGCAGCCAGATCGACCGCCACGGTAACGGAACCACCAGGGGCATACGACCGGCTAGTGTGAGGAACAACCCAACTTATAGTCAACATATGATTCGTCTGATTCGCGGCGAGCGCTTGCCAGCTGTGGGCGTTGTCAGTGGCCCGCGGCGGACCGCGGGGTCACGGGTAGCCCATAACGAGCCAGCCAAGGTTTCAGGTGGTTCTCGGCTAGCCAGCGGCTATATTGTTCGGCCCCGCTGCGGATCAGATGGTGGCCATCGACGAACACGTCTTCGGAAAGGTGGTCCGGTGCTGGGAACACTGGTCTGCCCAGTTCCCGTGTCAGCGACCGGCCGTATTCCTCGGCCACTGCCCGCTCCTCGGGCTGGAACCAACTGCGGAACGCGGGTGATTCCGGCGTCCAGAAGAACGCGACCTCGATGCGCTCGGCCCGGCACCACGCGACTAGGTCGTGAATCAACTTGTCGAACTGCGACCCAACCCGCGTCAGCCGCGAACCCTTGTCGAACTGCTGTGCCTTGATGCGGGCGCGTGCCCGCTCGGCTTCGCGTGGTGCCACCCACACTGCCGGATGCGGGGCGAAGCCGTAGTCGTCCAGGCGGGCGCGGGCACCGTCCTCGCGGTTGTTCTCCTTGATCCACGTCGGTAGCCACGCACTCATCAGTTGAAGTCGGTACTGCGACCAGGGGTTCAATCGGCTCACCGCCCACTTCCGTCGAACGTTGGACAGGTCGCCGGCAAACGGCGCGACGTGGTCGAGATCGCGGTTGGTGAGCCTTGGTGCCCACAGCTCGAGTTCGGACTCGACCGTGGCCTCGGACCCCAGCAATCGGGGGAATAACTCGATCAGCACTGCGTCGGGCTTGATGCCAGCATCGCGGAGGCGGATCAGGTTCAGCAGCACCATCGCGTGCCGTGCCCCAATCATGCCGCAGTTGTAGACCAATGGCGAACCGGGTTCGTCCGGGAAGCCCATCGCGGCAGGGGAGATACCCATCTGTACGCGTGACGTGCCCAGCACCACGACCAGCGGCCGCCGGTGCGGGGCTTTGGCCTGCCACTTCCGAATTTGATCGAGACGGACGCCGAACTCCGGGTCGCGCCACTGGGGCTTGACCATCTCGATAGCCGCGGCCAGCGCCAGCGAGGCCAGTGCGAACCCCAACACGCCGAACCCCAGAGCCGCCCGGGCTGTTTTTTGCCTTAACCGCTTGCCGCCCACCGCAGCTGGAGTACGTCCGCGACGGGGGGTAACCAGCAACCGGTTCAGTGCAACCATTGCCTGCAGGGGGGCTATCACGGGATAACTCCTTTGCGGACCAGCCAGGGCTTGAGGTGGTTTTCGGCCAGCCAACGGCTGTATCGTTCCGCAGCGGCAGGCAACATATGGTGGCCGTCCACGAAGTCGGCATCGGCATATTCATTGGCTGGAAACAGCGGGACGTCGAGTTCACTCGCTAGCGTAGCGAGCGCCGTTTCACCTGCGGCCCAGACCTGGGGTGTGAACCATGCCCGGAACCCCGGCGACACGGGGGGCACAAAGAACGCCACAGGAATCATGTCCAACCGGCAGCGCTCAACCAGATCGCTGAGGGCGCGAATGGACGTTTCGCCCGGACGAAAACAGTTGAAGGACGGCATGTATTCGCGGTGAGCATGCTCCGTGGCTTTGGCACGCAATTCTGCCGTGGGGTTGGGGTGGGGGAACGGTGTATAGCCGTCGGCATCCATCGTGTCCCACTGGAAGTCGATTCGCACGTTCCAGGGTACCCAGCGGGGTAACCAGTGACTCATCAGGATGAAACGCTGAGCCGACCACGGGGACAGACGTGCGGCACACCATCGGCTCCGCAGCACGTCGGGATTGGTGCAGTATGGGGCGAGGTGCCGCAGGTCCGCTCGCGACAGAGTTGCGGCCTTTGCGCCAAAAAAGTCCTCGCCGCTTCTGTCGGTGGCCAGCCACACCGGGAGCACCTCGACGACCACGGCAGCCGGCCGCACCCCCGCGTCGAGCAGGCGCAACAGGGTGAGCAGCACCTTCAGTGGCGGCGATGCCGACTGCCCGAAGTTGAACACCCGGGGCGAACCCGATACGTTGGCGAAGCCCATCGCGGCCGGATGAATCGCTTGCTGAGTGCGCGACGTTCCCAGCACGACCACTAGCGGCCGACCGGGCGTTTCGTTCTGTCGCAAGCGCTTGAGCCGATGGCCAAATTCCGGGTCCCGCCACTCCGGCATCACCGTTTCCACGGCGACCGCCAATCCGATTGTCGCGCTTGTACTGATCAAGGCAGCCACCAGCACGGTGAGTCGGGCCACCCGTCGTCGATCCTGACCCGTCGTGGCAAGTGAGGAAGAAGGGACTACCCGCCACAGGCGGCGATGCTGCATGAGGAGCTTCACGGTCGCACCTCCCTGCAAAACGCCGCGACCGCCGGGCCGAATTTGCGCGTGAAAACTCGCGCCCCGTTTCGGGACAGGTGAAAGCCGTCCACGAACCACCCATCATCCATCCACAATCGGGCATCGAGGACCGGAACAGCCAATTCGCGGCTAAGCGCCGCCAGGTGATCCTGGACCATCTGCTCAACACGGGGCGGATACCAGCTTCGGAACTCGCTGGCTTCGGGCAGATAGACGAAGCCGACCCGCGAGCCGTGCGCCCGCGCCTCCGCGACGGCTTGCCGAATCGCCCGGTCCGCGTCCCGCGAAAGCTGGAACCCGGTGAACAAAGGCCGGTAAGTCTCCCGACAGGTTCCGAGCAGTTGGGTCCGTTGCTCGGTCAGCCCCGGTGGGTAGTCAAAGCCGGGCTTCCAACCCCAGCTGTCCACGGTGTCCCAGGTCCAGTCGAGCCGTTTGGTGTTGGGCAACCATTTCGGAGCGAGTTGGACCAGGAGCCGGTTTCGAGCCGCAAAGAATGGGTTCCACCGGTAAGTGCGCATCAAGCGTTCGGTCCGGGCCGGATCCGGGAAGTATTCCCGCACAATGGGGCGATCGACCGGGTAGAGCCGATCCGGCGCGATTCGGCCTGGCTCAGCCCAGCCGCCCTCCCAGTGCAGGTGGGGCGGCCAGTACTCCAATAGCACCAACTCCGGTCGCACCCCATCGGTATAGATTCGCCGCAGCGTCAGGAGTTCCATGACTGGCCCGCCGCCCAGCAAACTCATGTTGAAGATCACGGGGTCCCGGTTGTTGGGTGAATTGGGGCGAACGGCTTCCCACTCCGCCGGGCAAATCCCCATTGCCGAGCGGGAACTACCGATCACCAGCACCAGCGGCCGCCGGGGATTCTCTGCCAACCGTGCTCGCAATTGGCGGACCCGGCGAGCATACTCCGGATCGCGCGCACCGGGGCGGAGTTCGTCCAGAACGAGTATCGCTCCGGCATGGAGTAGCAGGGCAGCGAGCAGGAACCAGACGAGTGACCGCCGAGCACTTCGACACCGTCCCCCGCTCCCCAGGGTGGGGCTGGTGTCGCGCCAGAGATTGCGCCAAAACTGGATGGTACTTAGCCGCTGAAAACGGAGCGGTAGGGAGATCATTGTAGTCCCCCCAGCGCCGGCCCAATGACTTCACGGATTAAGCGGTCGGTGAACAGGGCGGCTCCCGTACGGTTCAAGTGGTGCCCATCGCGGAAGCCGTCATCGGGTACCCAATTTCGCGCATCGTGAATGGGAACATCCCGCGCGACCTCAGCAAGCACCTGTTCAAGCTTCACCCGGTATGCCCGTGGGTAAAGCGCCTGAAAGGGGACGGCTTCCGGCATTAAGACCAGCCGGGTGGGAATACCGTGTTCTCGGGCCAAATCGAGTAGCTGGCTCAGTGCTTGTACGGCAGGGCCACCGGGGCGCGTGGTTCGCAGGATTCCCGCATATTCCAAAGTGGCCTGCTGGAAGCCTGCTTGGGCTTGCTCGCCAACCGGCTCGGGGCCGATTGCGGCATTCCAGCCCCGAGGGTCGGGTGGCCGCCCCCAATCGAAGCGGACGTGCCAGGGTAGCAGAGTTGGTGAGATTCGCCCCAACAGGTGAAAGCGATACGAATACCATGGGTTGATGAGCGATTCCCGCCACTGGCTGCGGAGTTTGGCAACAGGAAACCGATACCCGGCCACCTGATTCAGCTCCGCCTGTCGGAACCGGTTGCCATCGGCAAAACGGCCTTCCAGTGGTCCATCGGGCAGATCCGCCAGAGCCGGCGGGAGGATTTCCACCAGCAACAGAGCCGGACGGTGGCCCGCTTCGACTAATCGCCGCAAGTAGACCAGGTGACTCACCGGGCCAGTGGCTGGAATACCGAAATTGAACGCTTCGATGCGGCCGCCGGTGGCTTGTACAACCCGGCCGGCCTCGAAGCCGTAGCCGCCACGAGAAGTTCCTAGGAAAACCACTACAGGAGTTCCCGGTGCAGCCCGTTCAATGCGGGCAAGCCGGAGTTCCTTGTCGGCATACACCGGGTCACGGATCAGCCAGGTCATGGCGGCTGTGGTGACCAGCCCGAGGTGAAGCAAGCCGAACGTGATGGCTCCGGCCAGCAGGGCACCGGCGGCGACCTGTTGGGCCGACCGTGGACCGCGCTGCAGGATGGGCGAATCGCCTTGGCTGGCAAGCCGGTTCGACGCCAGCCACTGGTGCCAGCGGGGCAGCCAGCCCCTAAGCACGCCCCCAGCCAGCGGTTTGGTCGGCGGATGCTCAGGGGGCGACATGGCCTCCCGAGCCGGAGTTCGCGACACGGCCATGCACTCTCAGAACTGGAAGTAGATGAAGGTGGTGCCCGAATCCGGAGCCAAGAGCATAGCGGCACACAGACACACTGCATACCCCATGCCGAGCACCGGAGCTGGCAAGCGGGTGTAGATGCGCTGCCATAACCCGGTCCGGACCAATAGGTGGCAAACGGCCACAAAGATCACCGTGTACCACAGACTGCGGTTGCTCAGCGGCAGTGGCAAGCCGTTACTGAAGGCAAACAGCCGTCGGTACATCTCCAGTGCCTTGCTAAGATCTGGTTGGAAGAGCACCCAGCACATGCTCACGCAGAAGAAGGTGAGCATGATGCGGAACCCCAGGCCAACCGTGGTTTCCAGGAGCGCGGTGAGCCGTGGCTTCGTTTCGCAGTAGTCCTTGAATTGTTTGTGAATCACCAGCATCAAACCGTGGGCGATGCCCCACAAGATGTACCCCCAGGCAGCCCCGTGCCACAGCCCGCCCAATGTCATGGTGATCATGAGGTTGCGGTAAGTCTGCCAGCGCGAGCCCCGGCTGCCGCCCAGCGGGATGAACACGTAATCACGCAGCCAGCTCGACAGGGAAATATGCCATCGCCGCCAGAATTCCGAGACGTTGGCGGAAATGTAGGGCATGTTGAAATTCCAGGTCAGCTTGTAGCCTAGCATGTGGGCCAGGCCCAGCGCCATGTCGGAGTAACCGGAGAAGTCGCAGTAGATGCGAATAGCATACGCCAGCACGGCCAACCAGCAGGCTCCGCTACTATAGGCGCTGGGATTAGCGATGATCGGGTCGCAGAAGATCGCCATGCGGTCGGCGATGGCCATCTTCTTGAAGCAGCCCATGAGGAACAGTTGCACGCCCACCTGCATCCGCACCCAGTTCCACCGCTTAGGTCGGCGAGTTTGTCGTAGGAAGTCGCCCGCCCGCACAATCGGACCGGCCACCAGATGCGGGAAGAACAGGATGAAAAGCAAGAAGCGGGGCAGGCTTGTTTCCGCGGGGATTTTACGCTTATACACATCTACAGCGTAGCTGATCGCCTCGAATGTGTAAAAACTGATGCCGAAGGGGATGAAAATCGTCAGCGGATTGAGCTTTTCGAAACCAGGCTGATAGCCGATCCGGGTCAGTGCATCGTACAGTTCATTAATGAAAAAGCCCCGATACTTGAAGTAGCACAGAATGCCGAGGTTCATGGTAATGCTGGTAAGCATAATCACGAACCGGAGCCGCTCGCGACGGGTCGAATTCATAAGCCGGGCCAGAACATAATCGGCAAACGTGGTGCCGGTCACCAGAAAGGCCAGCTCGAAGCTCCACGCGGCGTAAAAGTTGAAGCTGGCAAACACCAGGAGCCAAATGCGAGTCATTTGCCAGCGCCGCGGGATCAGCCAGTACAAGCAAAAAACAGCGGCGAAGAACAGCAAAAAGGCCTGGGTATGGAAAAACGGCTCCGGCAGAATGCTATGCAGCCACTTGAAATACTGGGGTGCCGATTCCAGTGCGGCCTGGGCTGTGGCTTTGGCCGGGTCCGTTCCCTTCTGTGCAGCGTTGGCAAGTAGTATAAGCGACATGGCCAGGACCGTCCTTGGTCGGGTAGGATCGCGGCGGGACTATAGCCAGGGGTGGAAAAACTGGTCAACCCCGGCTGGGGCTGATTCCAGTAAGCACTCCACGGGGAATTGTCCATGACTGAACAGTGGGACTACAAAAGGGCAGGTTTGGATCTTTCGAAGTATGAGGAAACCATTGCCGGCCTCCAGCCCCTTCTCACCCGAACCCACGATCGGCGGGTGATCCCGCCACCCTTCCCGCCCCGCAAGGGGGGTAAGGGTGTCGGCGGGTTTGCGAGTTTGTTCCACCTCAACCCCGATGGACGCTATCGCGATCCCGTGCTCGTCACCTGCACCGACGGGGTCGGGAGCAAACTCAAGATTGCCACGCTCATGGGTCGGTTCGATACGGTTGGTATCGATCTGGTCGCCATGTCCGTGAATGACCTCATTTGCACCGGTGGTGAACCATTGGTTTTCCTCGATTACCTGGCCATGCCCCAGGATAATCCGGAGCTGAGTCGGGCCTTGCTCAAGGGTGTTAGCGATGGCTGTCTGGAAGCCGGGTGTTCGTTGGTGGGAGGTGAAACTGCCGTATTACCGGACTTTTACCAGCCGGGTGACTTTGACTTGGCTGGTTTCGCCGCTGGCGTCGTCGAGCGGGACCGAATCATTGATGGCCAGGCTATTGAGGCTGGTGATCGTGTCATCGGTGTAGCATCGAGCGGTCTGCACTCCAACGGCTACAGTCTGGTACGGAAGATCGTGTTCGATGTCGCGGGGTTGACCGTGACCGATTCCGTCGCCGAATTGAAGGCAACGGTGGGCGAGGAGCTACTCACCCCGACACGGCTCTATGTGAAGCCGATCCGGGGGCTGCTGTTAGCCAGTCCGCCCGATGTGGTTCACGGTCTGGCCAATATCACCGGTGGCGGCCTGCCCGACAACATTGCCCGCATTCTGCCACCGGGCAAACGGGCCATCTTGAAGCGGGGGGCTTGGCCCGTTCCGCCGGTCTTTGGCTGGCTTCAACGACTTGGCAACGTGGCCAAGAGTGAGATGTACCGTGTCTTCAACATGGGCATCGGTTTTGTAGTAATCTGCCCACCCAAAGCGATTGATGGCATCTTGGCCCACTTCACACAAGAGGGTCTCGCAGCTTGGCCGATTGGCTTAATCGAGAATGGCGAGGTGGGTGTGCAGCTGGACTAGATTCAGGAGGTCGAGCTGGTCGATTGGGCGAAGTTCAGGTTTTTGGGAGCAAGGCACCGGGTGCTGGGGTTGTTTTGAGCCGTTCTCCTGTACTATGTTCGTTAACGTCGTGGGAGGTTCCGGCTGTACGACCGGGTGCCACACGGCGGGACACGAAGGATATCACTTATGGCGAGCGAAGCTGAACTCAAGGCAGCGGGCGAAAAATACATCCCAAAGGATTACGACCCCACCCTCTATAAGCTCCGCCACTCCTTGGCGCACGTCTTGGCCCAAGCCGTTGTGGAACGGTTTCCGCAGGCCAAGCCCACCATCGGCCCGCCGATCGAGTACGGCTTCTACTACGATTTTGATTTGGATGTGAACCCCACCGATGAAGACCTTGAGTGGATCTCCGACCGCATGCGGCAGATCATCAAGGGCAAACATCCCTTTCACGTCCGCGAGATTACCGCGGACGAAGGTCGGAGCCTCTTCAAGGATAATCCGTACAAGCTTGAACTGATTGAGGGTCTCGTCAAGGGTGGGCAGGACGAGTACGGCAACGCCACGTCTGGGCCGGTGATGCTGACCGTTTATCAGCACGATACCTTCGTGGACCTGTGTCGGGGTCCCCACGTCGCCAGCACCGGCGACCTCGATCCCCGCGCGTTCAAGATCACTCAAGTCACCGGCTCCTACTGGCGGGGTAAGAGCGAAAACAAGATGCTCAAGCGGTTTCATGCCACGGCCTGGGCCACCGCTGCCGACCTGAAAGAGCACCTAGACAAGCTCGAGGAAGCCGCCCGCCGGGACCACCGAAAGCTGGGCCGGGAACTGGAGCTGTTCGCCAACGAGCCGATCTTCGGCTCCGGCTTCCCGATGCTTCTACCCAAAGGTGCAACCATCCGGCGGCTTCTGGAGCAATTCATCACCGACTATGAGCGCAAGGCAGGCTATCAGCATGTCTTTACCCCGGATGTCGCCAAAAAAGAGTTGTACATCCAATCTGGCCACTGGGAACACTACAAGGACGGCATGTTCCCACCGATGGCGATGGGCGAGGCGGGCGAAGAGGATCTGGTGTTGCGACCGATGTGTTGTCCGCACCACATCCAGGTTTACAAGAGCAAGCCCCGCAGTTACCGCGATTTACCCGTGCGGATCGCGGAACTGGGTACGATGTATCGCTACGAGAAGTCAGGCGTCGTGGGTGGGCTTTCCCGGGTTCGGTGCATGACGCTCAACGACGCCCATCTCTTCGTTCGTCCAGACCAGGTGAAGGAGGAAATTGCCGGCGTGCTGGCTTTGATGAAGAAGGCGTATGCGGACCTTGGCATCACGGACTATCGGTTTCGCTTATCGAAGCACGACCCGGCGAATAAGGAGAAATACGTTGATAACCCCGCGATGTGGGAAAGTAGCATCACGATGCTGCGCGAGGTGTTACAGGAGTCCGGGCTACCATTCTTCGAAGCCGACGGCGAGGCGGCGTTCTACGGCCCGAAGATCGACGTGCAAGTGAAGGACGTAATGGGCCGCGAAGAGACGCTGAGCACCATTCAGGCCGACCAGCACTTACCCGAGCAATTCAAACTGGAATACAAGGACGCCGACGACACCCCCAAACGCCCGGTGATGATTCACCGAGGTGTCATCAGTACGATGGAACGGATGTTGTCGTATCTGATTGAGCTTTATGCCGGCGCGTTTCCCGTGTGGCTGGCTCCCGTGCAAGTGGCCATCGTGCCTATTGCCGATCGACACTTCGAGTTTGCTCAAAAACTTGGTGAGGATTTGCTGAACAAAGACTACCGCGTGGAGATGGACCGGACCAGCGGGCGGATGCAGGCCAAGATCCGCGACGCAGCCCGGCAAAAGATTCCCTACATTTTGGTCATCGGAGACAAGGAAATGGCGGCTAATGCCGTAGCCGTCCGGCTCCGGACAGGCGAAGACCTTGGCCCTCGGCCCGTGGCAGAATTTCTCGCCATGCTGGAGCAGGTGAATTGCTCCCGCAGCCTGAAGTTGGTCCCTTGATCGCACGGGGAATCGGCCTGCCGGTGCGAGCCGCTTCCCGGTTTCTGTTCTAACTTTCCCGTGTAACCGTTGCCTCCTCGTACGCGGTAAACCGCATTGCCCTCTAGCGTGATGATCCGGATCGACAACCTGCATGTCCGTTACGGCACCTTTGTTGCCGTGAATGGACTGACCCTCGAAATTCGTCGAGGGGAGCTGTTTGGATTGCTCGGCCCGAATGGGGCGGGGAAGTCCACCACGATCCGCGTCCTGATTGGTCAACGCTTGCCCACGGTTGGCACGGTCACGGTTGCGGGGTTTGATGTGGTGCGGCAATGGGCTCAAATCAAGCCCTGCTTTGGCTATGTCCCGGACCGAGAAAATCATTTTGAAGAGTTTACCGGTCGCCGAAACCTGGAGTTTTTCGGCCAGCTGTACGGGGTTCCCAAGCTGCGAGTTGCTGAAGTTTTGAAGCTGGTCGAGTTAGATGAGGCGGCGGACCTGCCGGTGCGCGGGTACTCACTGGGCATGCGAAAAAAATTGCTGCTGGCACGGGCGCTACTTCACGAACCGCCCATCCTCTACCTGGACGAACCAACAGCTAATCTGGACATTCATTCGGCGGAAGTGGTGCATCGCATCCTTCGCGAGCGTGTGAAATTCGGGGCTACGATCATCCTAACCACCCATGACATGGACGAGGTGGAAAAGATATGCGACCGTGTGGGGATCATGTGCCGTGGGAAGCTCATCGCTTTGGATTCGCCCCTGGCACTACGGCAGCAACACACCGAGCGGAAGGTGGATGTCATCTGCACGAATGGGGACCGGCTGGTTTTTGATCTGGATGACGACCGTAGCCGCAGGGAACTGGCAGCCTTGGTAACCGCAGGGGCAGCGGCGAGTCTGCGCACCCGAGAGTTCGACTTCCACGCGACATTCCTCAAACTGACGGGGCTCGCATTCGATTGAGGGCAGTGGATTCTGATGCGTTGGTACATCCTCAAGGCGCTGTTGATCAAGGAATGGCAACGGCATCTGGCCAATCGCGGTGGGATTGCCCTCGCCATCCTGCTGGTAGCGGCAGCGGCGCTGCTTTCCGTGTTTGCTCCCACCGAGGTGGCGGCCGGTACCGGCTTTGTCGGCGGGGTCCATCACTGTTTCATCGAATTCGATCAACAGACCCCCCTGATTCAACACCTTCAGGCCAACACCCCCGCGGAACTGGGCGGCCAGATTGTTTTTCGTCGCCTCGGTGAAGGTGAAAAGCTCGATGGCTTGCTGGTCTATCAGCCGGGTACTGGGGCCATCCAGATTCGGCAGATCCTGGCGCACAAGTCGCCCACAGGCCGGGACACGATTAGTGTGTATGTTTGGCATCCCGATGGCGACCCATTGGCACTGGCTCCTTACGAAGCGTGGCTTTGGCGGGAAATCCGGCGAGCCCTCAGTGACCAGGCACGGCATTCGGGTGTGCAATTGCCCGCCGATCCCGACTTCGATACCCAGAATCATTGGATTCTCGAAGAAGCCCATAAACGCTTTCAGGATCAGTTGGCTCTGGCTCGCAAATCCAGCCCGGGTGACCCGCCCAGTGTGCCGGACCTGCAAGTGAATCGCAAAGGCTTGGGTGGCAAGGTGCTCGACTTCCGTGCGGCAGTGGCCACCGGTCTCGTGGTCTTCTCATTATATTTTGCCTGCGTGTATCTGTTGCCAACGCTCAATTGTGAGGAACGGGAACGCGGGGTATTGCTGGCCCAGGCGCTTTCCCCAGCCTCGCCGTCCGAGATTCTGGTCGCCAAATTCCTGTTCTACCCGACACTGGGAATTGGTCTGGCGACTACGTTGGCCGCGATCTACAAGACCGCGGTGCTATCGAGCTTGTTCTTCTGGTTAGCCTTAATGGCGGTTGGGGCTGGCTTCCTCGGCATCGGAATGACTTTAGCTGCCCTGGCTCGTACCCAGCGGGCTGCTTTTCTGGGTGGAATGTGCTATCTGCTGTCGGTGTCGATGGTGTTATTGATCTGCTCGACCAACAACATCCCTTATCTTTCAAATTTGGCAGTGGAATATCACGGCCCCCGTATCCTGCATGCGGCGCTGAGCGGTGACGTGCATACCCGGCATTGGGGTCATCTGTTTGGTGCGGTTGTGCTCGGCATTGCCTGGCTTGGGGGAGCGGCCTGGCTCTTCCGCCGGCGGGGTTGGCAATGATGCGGATAAGGTCTGGGTGAACCGCCAGCCGGGGAAATGAGGTTCCGGCTGTAACGTCTATTCATTTCCTCCAATTTTCCCAGTTTCTTAAGTTTGCCTTTGACGGATTTTTTCTTCAGGTCTACCATCCTCTGCGTTGCTTCACACCACGGAGGATCTTCTTACCATGTACAGCCTTCTTCTTCTGACCGCCCTGACACCCGGTTCGGATGTGACGCCCGTACCGGCTATGGGGGCTGTTCCTGTGAGTAGTGGGTGCTGCGGAATGGTCGTTGTTGGATGCAGTGGATGCCTGGGTTGCTCCGGATGCACCGGTTGGTACGCCTCCTGCTATGGTTGCAAAGGGTCCTGTCACGGCGGATTGTTCCACGGCGGGTTGCTTCATGCCTTCAAACATAAGCACAAAGCCTACTTTGGCTGGGTGGGATACAGTTGCTCCGGCTATAGCTGCCTTGGCTCGTGTTATGGCTGCTGGGGCTCATGCTATGGTTGCGTAGGGGCGTGCTATGGCTGCATCGGTTGCATGGGTTGCGTCGGCTGGAGTTCGCCGATTATGTCCTATGGCATGGGCATGCCGGGAATGGGCTCAAGCAACCCCTACTACGAAAACGGTGGTTTCTGGGGTACGCCGGATCGGGGCGGCTCATATGTTTCCGGTGTGTGGCAAGGCACCTCCTATCCGGGACACCTGGGCGGCTACGGTGGTTATATCGGTGGGGGTTCCGCCTGGGGACCGGTTGTCGCCATGCCTTCCTATAGCCTTTATGGGCAAGCCAACCCCCCTGCCATCTATGGTGCGCCGAACGCCATTTATCACCCGGTCGTGAAGATGACCGCACCCGAAGGCGGCGATCCCAAGCAGCCTGAAGACAAGAAACCGGAGGAGATGAAACAGCCCGAGGAGCCAGGAAAAACCAGCAAGACGGAAAAAGTTGCGACGCTCAAGTTCGTGGTTCCGGCGGAGACCAAGCTTTATGTGGATGGGCGACTGACCACTGTCGGTGGCACAGAGCGGACGTTCGCCACCCCTCCGTTGCCGCTGGGTCAGAAATTCTATTACGATGTGAAAGCTGAGTTGATGATTAATGGAACAGCGGTGATTGAGGAGAAGCGAGTGATTGTTCAGGCGGGTGCTGACATCAGCGAGACGTTCACCAAGCTGGTTACGGCAGCCGAGACTCAAGCCCGGATTGTCGCGGGCAAATGAGCTATAACTGGTGAGTTGTCCTATGCTACAACAGATAGAGTTCCGAGCGAAGCCATGCCAGGCTTCGCTCGGTTGCATTTCTGGCCAGCGAACGAGCCACAAACCCCGCGCAAGAAAAACGGCAACTATTCGTAAGCTTGTTTTTCTCCGGTTTGCCACACTTTCCCCCGGATGTATAACGATCGAATCAACAATCCTGCACCGCTGCCGGAGTGGAAGCCGTGTCTGCCGACCGCTACTTGTTCACCAGTGAATCAGTCTCAATGGGTCATCCGGATAAGGTGGCCGATCAAATCTCGGATGCTGTTCTGGATTTCTGCTTGCAGCACGACCCCATGAGTCGGGTTGCTTGTGAGACGTTGGTAACCACGGATCTGGCTGTGGTAGCCGGTGAAATTACTACGAAAGCTCCATTAACTCGGGAAAACGTGGACAAGTTGGTCCGCGGTGTGATCCGCGAGATCGGCTACGTGGCAGACACTCAGGAGGAGCGTGAGGAAATCGGATTCACAGCTGATTCGTGCCAAATCGATTGCCGCATCCATTCGCAAAGCCCCCACATTAGCCAGGGTGTCGATAGTGGCGGAGCGGGTGATCAGGGCATGATGTTCGGCTTTGCCTGCATGGAAACGGCGGACCTGATGCCGCTGCCCATTCATTTGTCGCACCGATTGGTGGAGTATCACGCTGAGCTGCGGAGAAGCGGCAAACTGCCCTGGCTAAGACCTGACGCCAAGAGTCAAGTCACCGTGGAGTACAATGCCGATGGCACGCCACACCGGATTCATACGGTGGTGCTGAGCACCCAGCACACCCGCGAGGTAATGATTCGCCGGGACAACCAGGACTACTTTACTGACGATGCCCGACAAACGATTATTGAGCAACTCCTGTTGCCCGTGCTCCAGCGTGAACGTGCCGATCTGATCAAGGGCAAGCTGGTCATGATCCGTCCGGGTGAAGCCGGAGCTAACCTTGGCCCTGGGGATATTGCCTGTCACATCAACCCTACGGGCTGCTTCCTTACCGGTGGGCCACACGGTGACTGTGGGCTGACCGGTCGTAAGATTATCGTCGATACCTACGGGGGGCGTGGCCGGCATGGCGGTGGAGCTTTTAGTGGCAAGGACCCGACTAAGGTGGACCGGAGCGCGGCTTATCTGTGTCGATATATCGCCAAGAACATCGTGGCGGCGGGGTTGGCCCGAGAGTGTGAAGTGCAGCTTTCCTATGCCATTGGCTACCCGGACCCGCTGAATGTCTGGGTGAACACCAACGGCACGGCCAAAGTGACTGAGGCCCGGCTGGTCGATTTGATCCGTGAACATTTCCGATTAACACCCAAAGGTATCATCGAATCCTTGCAACTTCGGCGGCCCGTGTATCAGGAGACGGCCCGTCACGGGCACTTCGGCCGAAGGGGTGAAGGCTTTACTTGGGAACGGACCGATAAGGCCGAGGCACTCCAACGAGCCGCAGGGGTGTGAAACTGGTTGGTTGAATCAGACATCATAACTGCGTCCCTTGGGGCGGGGATTCGTGCCTGCCCCTTGGGACCGCCTTATTGATCCTTCCACTTGACAAAGGCTTCGAGAGCAAAGTATTCCGGCAAACCGAGTGCATCATAGGTCCGCGCTGTTTGCAAGTTGCGTTCCTCGGCTCGCTGCCAGAACTCGCGACGGTCGGTACCACCAGGGAACATTGCCTTATCTTTCTGGCTTTGGTGACGGAAGATGGCCTGCTTCTTGCGTTCTAGCACCTCGGGGCTCATCGGAACAGCCATCTCGATCTCGTGTGGTTCCCATTCTTCCCATGCCCCCTTGTAAAGCCAAACTTCGAAGGGGGTATCCGTGTTCGTGCCGCTTTTTACCTGCTCCTTACGCAGTTGACGGACAGCAGTGAAGATGGCTTCGGCACACATCCGGTGGGTACCGTGTGGGTCGCTGAGTTCACCCGCGACATAAATCTGCTGGGGCGCAAGCCGCCGCAACAAAGCTGCGATGTCCTGAATATCCTCCGGATGAATGGGGTCTTTGGCTGCCGTGCCGGTCCGGTAGAAGCGCAGGTCGAGGAACTCCAATTGGCTAGGCGGAATTCCACAAGCCAGTGCCGCAGCTCGGGCCTCGGTGGCCCGAATCAGGCCCTTGATCTTTAGAACTTCGGGTGAGTCAGGCTGACCAGGTTTTTTGGAATCGAGAAACTGGTAGACCCGCTCCTTGATTGTACCCGTGGTGGACTGTTCCGCGGGGCTACCAAAAGTTGCCAGGAACTCATCCACGAAGTCAACAAACCGGCGGGCATCGTGGTCAAACACGGCGATGTTGCCACTGGTCATGTAGGCAACATGGACGTGATGACCCTGTTCGACCAGACGGATGATCGTTCCACCCATTGAGATGACGTCGTCGTCTGGGTGGGGGCTGAAAACGAGGATGGTTTTGGCCGGGTGTTCACCATCCAACGTGGAACTGCTACCGGAGCGACCACAGCCCGTTCGCGGCCCGGGTCCGGCGGGAAACGGTTGTAAGGTAGCCATCCGATCGTGGAAGACCTCTTCGCCGATCTTCTGAGCGGGTCCCTTTTCCCGTAGAAGTTCATAGAGGTGGTGATCGCGGAAGTCGTCATCGTTGAGTTTCTGCAAACCTTTCTTCACGGTTAACGACAGATAGACAACCGCCTTGCGGACAAGATCAGGGGTCCAATCACATGGTCCCGTTTCCCAGGGACGCTTGATCGCAGTCAATTCGGCGGCGGCGGCCTCGTCGAGTACGACGGTAGCATCAGGGTGTTCCTGGAGGAAACTGGCCGAGATCGCTTCAGTGGGAGGTTGCTCAACAGCCTTATAGACGATGCCCGCCTTGTGTTCTCCAAAAGCCATGAGGAACACCCGCCGGGCATCCAAGATGGTGGCCACCCCCATGGTGATGGCTTGGTTGGGGACGTTCTCTTCGCCGAAGAACCCACTGGCGGCGTCCCGTCGGGTGATGCTATCTAATGTCACCATCCTGGTACGGCTATTCCGTGGGCTGCCCGGTTCGTTGAAGCCGATATGGCCAGTGCGGCCGATCCCGAGAATCTGGATGTCGATGCCGCCGGCAGCCCGAATCTTTTGCTCGTATTGGTTGCAGAAGGCATCGACTTCGTCCTGAGCCAGCGTGCCGTCGGGAATATGGATATTCTCCCAAGGAATGTTCACGTGGTTGAAGAAAGTCTCGTGCATCCAACGGAAGTAGGAGTGCGGATCCTCCTTGGGCATCGGGTAATACTCATCGAGATTGAACGTGATGACCCGTGAGAAATCCAATCCCTCTTCTTTGTGCAAACGAATTAATTCTCGATAGAGGCTGACCGGGGTGCTTCCTGTGGCTAGGCCCAGCACGGTTTGCTTACCCGCGGCATTGCGAGCCCGAATGAGTTTATCAATCTCCTTGGCCACATAGCGGGCAGCTGCGCCAGCCGTAGGGAATCGAACGGTTGGGGTCCGAGTGTGAGGTAATGGGTGTAACGAGGTCATGGTAAATCCTACTCTGAACGGGAGTGGGTGTTGTAGTAGCTCAACGATTGATTCCCAGAGTGGCGCGAACTGGGTAAAAGGGGTGAGTTGCGGTAGTTCATCGGCGGCCAATCTCGATAGAGATCCGCCTTGATTCGCTGGGGGTGCGGCTTATAGTCACTCCGCTGCACAATCTACCCCATACTTTCACCAGACGCCGGAGCCTCTGTGTTCAGCGGCCGGGCTATTTTCAGAGTCGGTTTACTCGCGGTCGTGGTGGCGATCGGCGGGCAGGTACAGGCTGAGTCGCCGCCGTCTGCCACCGGTTTGCCCCCCACACGCTACCCTTTGCCAACCGACGGGCTGGTATCGCCGGCTCCACCGGTGCCACCCCGGGCGACCTATCAATTGCCTCGTCAGCCCGGTAGTGGGCCCGACGAGCCGGATTTTACATTGCCCGACGGGAGTGTCATCCCTTTACCCCGAGGGAAAGCTCGTCAGTTCCGGTTCACTCGCCGATATGGTGTGCCGATTTTCATTGATCGGACCACATTGCCCGACGGTTCAGAACGCTGGGTGTTTACGGGTGGAGTGATCGTTAACGTTACTGCTGAGAACGGCAAGGACGAAATCGAATTCGCCACCGACGATGCTGTGGTGTGGATCAAGGGAAAAACCTTCACCAGTATTGCCAATGGGTTCCAAACCAGTGGTGACGGTAAAACCGAGGTCGAGGTGTATCTCACAGGTAATGTTATTGTTCGCACCATGAGCAAGGAAGGTGTTCCACAAACGTTGCGAGCTGCTCAGGTCTACTATGATGTGGAACGTGAACGGGCCGTAGCCCTCGCTGCGGATCTGGAAATTGCTCCCAAAAACATCCCTGACCCGGTTCATCTCCGCGGTGAAGAGGTTCGCCGATTGGATCCAGAAAACTGGGAAACGCTTCAGGCCTCCTTTAGCTCGAGTAAGTTACCCAGCGATCCCGGGGTACGGATCGACTCGAATCGGGTCACGCTCAGCGAGCGGGAAGTACAGCTTCGTAATGTTTTTGGAATCCCGTATCGCGATTTGCTGACTGGTGAACCAGTTTATGGCAAGGAACAATTGGTGACCGCGTATGGGGCAGTCCCGAAAATCGCCGGCGTGCCGGTGATGTACTTCCCACGGGTCAGTACCGATGCCACCGATCCGCTTGGCCCCTTTGTCGGCTTCGGGTTTGGTCAGAACCGGATCTTCGGAACCCAGTTCTACACCACCTGGGATATGTTCGATCTTCTGGCCCTGAAGCCACCACCGGGGCAGAAATGGCGGCTGAACCTTGATTACCTATCGCAACGGGGTCCAGGGATCGGGACAGATTATCTGTACCGACTTGCTCCAGCCAGCCCAGAACTGAGCCCAACCGAAGGTTTGGTGAAGCTCTATGGCGTGTATGACCAGGGCGTGGACATTCTTGGTGGTAACCGAGGACCACAGCCGGTCCCACAGTTGGGGCGAGGTCGGGCGATCTGGCGACATCAACAAGAGATTCTGGAGGGCCTGTACTTCCAGGGACAGGTTGCCTACCAGAGCGATCAGAATTTCTTCGAACAGTACTACAAACAGGAATTCGACCTCGGGCCGAATCAGGAGACATTCGCCTACCTGACGTGGAACCACCGGCAATTCTGGCTGGCCGGTTTGGTTGAAGATCGGACGTTTCGGAACTGGATCGGCGAGACGAACTGGTTGCCCCGTGTGGACGGAGCCATCGTCGGTCAATCGTTCTTCGATCTATTCATCTACAATGCACGAGTCAACGCGGCCTACGCCCAGTTGCGACCTTCAGAGCAAAACCCATTGCCGTTGCTCACGACCGATCAGCGGCTAAACACCGGTCGAATTGATTTGTTGCAAGAGCTGAGCATCCCCTTTGCGCTGGGGCCGGCCAAGCTAGCTCCATACGGTATATTGGATCTCGCTGGCTATTCTGAAGATCTCAACGGCAACACGACCGGGCGGATTTGGGGTGGCGGTGGCTCGCGGGCCAGTATTCCGTTTTCTCGCCTTTACGAGAATGCGAATAGCGACCTGTTCAATGTGCGTGAACTTTACCACAAGGTGGTACTGGGTACGAACTTCCTATATGCCCAGTCAAGTGTGCCTTATACCCAATTGCCCTATCTCGACCGACTCAATGATGATGCCACGGATCAGGCCTGGCGGAACATGACACCTTTCCAACCGCTGTACGTTTCGGGGCCCAACGGCGTGCTGCTCTACGGAGCACCTGACCCCTACAACCAATTCAATCCACAGCGCTATGCCATTCGCCGACTGGTCACGAATAAGGCCGATACGTTGGATAGTATCAGTGTACTGCAACTGGATGCCCGGCAGCGATTGCAAACCAAACGGGGTTATCCCGGTCTGGAACACACGGTCGATCTGGTAACATTGGGCACGTCGGTGTCGTACTTTCCCAATGCCAGTCGGGACAATTTTGGCAATCCCTTCGCCTTCCTCGAGTACGACTTCCTCTGGAACGTGGGCGACCGTATGGCGCTGGTATCGACGGGCTGGTTCGAGCCTTATGACAACGGCTCGACTTACTACACCTTTGGCAGCTATTTCAACCGGCCCAACGGTAACATGCTTTATCTGGGTTACCGTCAGATTGACCCGATCAACAGCCGGGCGGTGATTGGTACGGTAGGGTATCAGCTGAGTCGGCGTTATTACCTCAACGCGGCCATCAGCTACGATTTTGGTATCAACCAAGCCCTGTCCAACTCGTTCACGTTGACCCGCACAGGCACCGACTTGACTATCTCCATTGGGTTTACATACAACTCGCTGGTCAATAACTTTGGCTTCCAGTTCCTGATAACCCCGAATGTGTTGACAGCGTTGACTGGGGGGCGGTTTGCCAGTGTTCCGTTGCAGAATCCCAATGCATCGAGGGGACCGCAGCGCTAAATTGAACTCCCGAATGCCCTGCTTGGCGTGACCAACTCAACGGTGATCGTGCCGAGTCAGGCCATTCAACTCGGTACTGGTGCAGTATGCGAGGAGACATCATGCCGCCCGGTTGGTGGGAACGGCACGAGACGGAGGATCCTTCCCGAAGGCGGAAGCCCCGGCGCTGGCGGGACAAATTCCGCGAGGCTTTCCGGGGAGTGAAGCTCGGAGTGCGGGGACACTCAAGCTTCTTCGTACACTTCTTCTTCGCCGCCCTGGCCTTGGCCGTGGCGCTTGTCCTGCAGTGTGATCTGGTCGAGTGGTGCCTGGTGATTGGCTGCATCGGGATGGTCATTGCCGCGGAGCTGTTCAACAGCGCGATTGAAATGCTTTTCCACGGGCAAGAACCCGAAATCAAAGCCCGTAATATCCGCTGCCTGGATATCGCTGCTGGTGCAGTATTGATTGCAGGTTTGGCGGCAGCAATCATAGGTGGACTTATCTTTGGTCGCCGTCTGTTGGTGCTGCTTCACATGTGGGATGCACAGGGCTGAGGACGTGGTGTGGGTGGTCCGAGCGCCCTAGACCACCCACATCTACCAGGGAACTTACCAGTTGAACTGCAACCCGAAACTGATGCCCTGCACAAAGTAATCGGTGGTGTTGAACTGCGGAGCGGGGCGGGGAATTCCAAGAAGTGGTGTTGGGTTGCCTGGCAACGGGAAGTTCGGAATGCGAGCTGCGTCAATATTGCGGTCGATCGCACCACTCGGCCGCAGTGCATTAGCTAGGTACAGGAAATTGTAACCAACAAACACCCTTAGCCGGGCCGTGAGTTGATAGCCCACGTTCACACCCACTTCGGGAATAACTGCGAACACGTTCTCGGTATGGGTGCCGATATTAGCGCCGGGTAATGCCAAAAGACCTCCAGCGTAGTTTGTGATCGATCCATTGGGCAGTACAATTTGTTGAGCACCGCTAATTTCCGCTGTTTGCTCCAAATTACCGAAGGCAACAGTGGCCCGACCGTCGATTGACCAACGACCGTAACGAAGCGTTGCAGAAAGCCCAATCTGACCACCGTTGAAAGCGTTTTCTGTTCGGAATACATCCGTCACGCTCCCGGCTACCGCCGGTGCACCGATCTGGGGGCGCCCGGTGCGAATAAACGATTCCGAAATCGATAACCGTTCCTTAATGTTCACGTAGCGATAGCCCACAATCGCATCGACCCGGGAACACGGATTCCCGAACAGGAAGCGGCGATAGTTCGCCTCAGCTCCCCAAACGGAACTTTGGAAATCGACCACAGCTCCACCGATCGCTAAACCCGGGCTGGCAATAATCTGCGAGAACGGGCCGACGGGATTATTTACGTTGTAGAATGGACGGGCTAGCACGGGGTACTGATCGCTCGTGGCGGTGAAGTCGCTATCAATGCGTCCTAGGAAGAAAAAACGAGCCTCCGCCGCACGAATCTGGCTATCACCAAACCACCGACCAATCGTGAACCGGCCACCTCCTGCAAAAGTGTTCATGAACTCGCCAGCCAGCACCGTGGTAGTGTTCCCGCGCCCAGGAATACCAAAGAATTGGGGGGCGCTTGTGGTCAACAACGGCGGCATGCTGTCGCTTCTGGTCCACCAAGTCAGCATCTCAGCCCCAGCGTACCACCGGTCACACCAAGCGACTCGATCAATCGCTGTGCAACCCGGCAACCCTATGCCGGAATAAGGATACTCTGCCCCGGGGTGTTGAAGCACCATTCCATCAGGGCTGACGGACGGCACCAAAGTTGGCACACCCGGTGCGAAGTAGGGATGACCAGAAGCCGGTGTGCGAACCTCCGTCACACTGGGTGCACCAGCGGACCCAGCCGGTGGAGTTGGAACTGGCATACCGCCGGGTTGCATGCCCATCGGAGTAGAACCCGTACCCATGGGCTGGAGAGGCTGCATGCCGGTTCCCATGGGAGTGGGGCCAGGCATGGGCATGGGAACCCCTGTGGCAGGAGTCGGGCTTGGTGTAGCTTGGCCACGAGCCAGTAAACTCGCCGGCGTGATACCTGGATCGACCGCAGGGGGTTCATGAATCGCGGTGGGTCGTCCGAGACTTGCTCCCCGTGTGGGCAGGCCATTCTGAGCCAGGGTTGGGGACACGCCAAGCGCCAGAACTATTCCGCTTAGAAGCATGCGGCGCATCGGATGTGATCCTCCTTGATAGAGCGTTCCGGCTCGGCAATCCACCGGCCGAGGGCATTCGTTTCATCTCATCGACCTGCCGTCCCGTTCGCCTCCGTATCGCAACTCGCAATGGAGATGGAATTCTGTCAAAGCAGAGTGGTTTTTCCGCACCCGTAGTACCATCAGCACGAACGGTAGGGTTCGACCTCAGCTTTGGAACCGCTACTCGATCAGCAAAAGACTGCAGCGGATTAATCGGTTCGGCCGAAAGAAGTGTTAGAAGCCGTGCAAATTCTCGGACCAAGGATACTGAAATGGCCACGCGCCGCCGCAAACGTTGGAAGACCGTGCTCCCGACCGTGACGTTGACGGCGATCACGTACACCGTCTCAACACCCACAGTTCATGCGTATTTCCCACCCGTTGTGCCTCAGCCACCCAGTGTGATTGTTGTTCCACCGGTGGTTAATCCGCCCGTGGTTGTACCGCCTGTCGTTCCACCGGTGGTAGTTCCGCCGGTTGTTCCGCCGCCGGTGGTGGTTCCACCGACGTGCCATTGCCCACCCCCGCCGAACTGTGTTCCAGAGCCGGCAACGATTATTAGTACCCTGTTGGGCTTGGCCGCAGCTGGAGGATACGGGCTAGCTCGACGACAGAAATCAACCCAGGTCGATGATCCGACGGAAATGAATCGGTGACGCGATTAAGGGTGTACCGGCGGATGTGATCCTTGCTGGAGGTAATTTGAGCATCAAGTTTGTAGACCGTCGTAGACGGTTAATTCAATCAAACCAACTGGAAGACACTGGTTTAGGGTAGCAAACATCCACAACTGTCTTGGAGTCAAGTAGTCTACTCTGATCAGACTGAGGTGAAGGTGGTTGCGAGCCGAAAGCGTGGCACAGGTCGGCCACTAGCTTGGATGACGCGTACCGCATCGATCGCCCGTACGAAGGAACCACTCGTTAGCAAGCATTTTAATCGCTTCATCGTTCGCCTAATACCAACATAGGTTCGCCATTGGGCCAATCGACCGAGCGGTAGCCGGGGCTGAGTTGGGTCGAATTCCCAAGGATGGAAGTACAACATCGCAACGGTAAAGTCCGCCTCAGCATTTCGAGTCGCCTGGTGGAGCCCTGCCTGGAGAGCCGCCAATGGAAACAGTCGGAAATACCCGCCCCCTGCGACCGGCAGGTTGAATCGGCCGAGGCGATAGGTCAGCAGCGGGAGTTCAAGGATGTGCCGCTGGTGACCCTCTGCCAGAAACACCGACCGGGGGGCATCGGGAATACCATAGCGATCGTGCCGGACGGGAAAGATTGAACTGTCGTACTCAAATCCACATTCGGCCAGGATGTCAATGGCCCACGCTGTTTGGCGTACGACGCTGAAGGTCGGTGCCCGGAAGCCGTAGATCGGCTGACCAATGACTTGCTCCAGTGCGTGCTTGCTGCGTAGCAAATCATCTCGGAAACCAGCAGGGTTGAAGCGATGCACCCGCTGGTGGTCCCAACTATGTGAACCGATCTCGTGTCCCGCTGCGGCAATCTCCCGGACTAATCGCGGATGAGTTTGAGCAATCTCACCGACGACGTAGAACGTAGCTCGAACTCTGTTTTGAGCAAGCAACTCCAGCAGTTGGTATGTTGTGGATTCCATCCGGCGGGCATACTCGGTTTGCTGCTTTGCCGGGATAGTTAGCCCGGCTGCTGCTTCGATGCGATGATGTTCTTCGACATCAAAACTCAGGCAACAACGGAACACGCGCTCCACTCCCTCCTTGGTGATGAACGCCGTTACTGTAATAACAGTGAGGCGATCCGGGAGTGTCAACTTTTGCTGTCTCAAGTTTGACTACGGTGCAATTTTTGCACATTGCAGGAAGTATTTCTTAGAAGAGACACGCTGCTGTGCCCTGACTCACTTAGCATAACAACTTAATAGTTAATGAGTTACATAATTGAAAATCCGCTTTGTACCGGATAAATCGGTTGGCATTGTTGGCCAGACAGATTTTTGCGAATCTACGGGGAAATGGATTGACAGATTACCCTGTAATCCGAAAAAAATGAACCTGAGGTAGCCCGATTCGAGTGAGTTCTATTAGTAAACTCGAACTGGATTTCTCATAAGTTACTCTGACACATGATTTTACCGATGGCACCCTCTCCAACCAAACGAGGACTCATCGTGCTGAACTTGCGTTTTTACCGCGGTTTGGTCGCCGTTGTTCTAGCGTTGGCTGCGGTTGGTGTCTCTCCAACCAATTCCCGAGCGGATATCAGTATTCTGGTTCAGGAGATTGATTCTGGCGGGGGTGTAGTGCAAACCTTGGGCCTGTTTAGTAATGTCGGCAACTTCATCAATACTGGGGCGGCATCCACCAATAGTTTTGATATCGCAAACATCAGCTCCTTCCTTTCCAGTAACGGGACGTTCGGTTCACTAACCACCACCTTCAATCTCGTAGTAGGCTCGAATTATGTTCAGGCAGATGGTCATGGCTTGAAGTTCACGATCACCGCAACTGGTGCAATCAACAACTTCCCCGATTCCCCTGGGACCTTTACCAATAACGCTGGGGCTTCCTCTGCCATTGCCGGCACCGGGGGGCTGAACAACATTGCGGGAATCAATGAGGTCACCAGCACCACGACAGTTGAAGGGGTGACCACCGCGCCCTCCACAGACTCGCGGGGCGATGGCAGCGTGGTTTTCCCACCCTCGACTACAACTATTGGTAACGTGGCCAACCTACCCCATCCATACTCAATTATTCAAACGGTTGTTGTAAGAGCGATCCCGGTAAATTCATCGGCCATCATTTCTTCCGGAGCGACCTTTGGTGGCTCGGCCAGCTCGACGGTCACGGCAAATCCCGTCCCTGCTCCGGGTGGTCTGTTGCTCGCTCTCATCGCACTGCCCGTTTTTGGTGCCCGCCGATTGCTACGCCGCAAGACGTTTTGATTGATTGCCCTCCGAGTTCCTTCACGTCCTAAAATTTGCTACGGTGATCGGGAGTAACACGAGTTACTCCCGTTTCATCTACCGTTCCTTTCGCAGGCGAGTATTGCCGTGCATCGATCAATTCATTGGAAGCGACTGATTCTGGTGCTTGTTGTGACTGGGGTTGTCGGTGGGGGTTTGGTGGCCCTGAATCGTGTCCAGGGACGGCGGCAAGCTGCGGTCATCAAGACCGTGGCTGAACGAGCCGAAGCGGCTGTCAATGGCGATATTGCACGTCGGGCCGAGGCCATCGATCTGTATGAGCAGTACCTGCGGTTCCAACCCGACGATGAACTCGCCGGTCGGCGCTATGCCGATCTGTTAATTGATCAGTATAAGGCCCAGCCCAACGATGCCATTGCTCTTCAGGCTATTCATGGGATCGAGGGCTTTTTGCGGCGGTTTCCTGATCACCCCACCCATCGCCGTGAACTGGCCGCAATTTACTTGAAATCGGGGCGGATTCCAAGTGCTCGGGAGCATCTCGCGGTGCTGTTGAACTCTTCAGGTCGCGACCTGAACAACGATGTGGAACTGCGGGAGATGACTGCATTATGTGCGATTCGTGACGGCGATCTGACCGAGGCGACCCAGCAACTCCGCCTTGCCATCGACACCAAACAAGCCCCGGTACGCATTTACCAACAAGCCCTCGAGCTTTTGCACCGCAACAAGGCCGATAGTCGCCGCGAAGTGACGATCGCCGAATATGTTCGCACTCTGCTTGAAGATCCTCGCTTCAAGAACAACCTGGAAGCGCGTATTGCTGCTGCACGTTTCGAACTGTTCCGTGGGGAAATCGAAAATGCCCGACGAGATATTCAGTATGCCCTTGAGTCGATTCCCGGAGGGAAGACCAACGCCGAAGCTTTGTTGGCGGCAGCAGAGCTTAACATAGTCGAAGCTCGCATTGCTACGGATTCGAAGATCAAAACCGCCAAGCTTAAGGAGGCCCAAGGGCACCTCCAGAGCGGCTTTGCTGCCGATTCCAAGAATGTCAGCATCGGAGTGTTGCTCGCCAAGGTTCTCTCGCAGCAAGGTAAGATTGCAGAAGCGATTGAGGTGCTGCGAACGACAGCCGAGGCGTTGGGGCAAGTCAATGATCAGTTCCTCGTGGTGATTGATCATTTGATCGACCTCGGCAACCAAGATGTCGCCACGGTGTTGGTGCAAAGGGTAGCCAGGGATGACAAGTTGAAATTGTTGGTAAATTACTTCCGGGGGCGCTTGGCGCTTTTGGAGGAGGACTGGCTGCAGGCCAAGGAATTGTTGGAAGCTGTTGAGCCGCAATTGAAGCTGCCCGAGTTCCACAAACGGGCGATGGTCGGCCTGGGTAAGGTCTATGCCGTTTTGCAGAACCCGGACAAACAATTGGAATGCAATCGCGCGGCCCTCAAGGATGATGGGATTTATCTTCCGGCATTGATCGGTGAGGCAGATGCACTGGCTAAGTTGGGGAACCTGGAAGAGGCCATCACACGCTATCAGGCATTAGTCACCATATGGCAATTACCCGAGTACCGTGTGCCGCTCGTTAGGCTTCGCTTACTCGATACACTGCGCAAACCACTGGAAAATCGCAACTGGACTCGCTTTGATTCTGAAGAAACCCTTGGCCCAGCCGAGGGGCGGTCCGATGAAATTCAAATCCTGCATGCTCAGGCTTTGGCCGCCCGTGGGGAGAAGGCTCGGGCTATCGAGATCCTGACTGATATTCGTAACAAGAGCCCTCAAAGTCCCGCGGCAACGGCCGCGTTGGTGAACTTGGTCCGAATCAAGGAAGCCGGTAAACCTGAAGCGGCTTTGGCGATTCTCGACGAGGCTCAGCAGCAAGTGGGTGATACCGTTGACCTTCGTCTGGCCAAAGCCGATGTGTTGATCTACCGCGCCAAGCCTCCAAGCGCCACTGAGTTCGAAGCTCTCAGTGCCGGAGCAGAGAAGTTCCTCGCCCCCGAGCAGTTCCGGCTCTGGTTGGGACTCGGCCAGGCCGCTCTGGCAGCAATCAGTCGAGTGCCAGAGGGACCAGCTCGATCAGCCCTCATTGCCAATGCAATCCGCTTCCTTCAGACCGCTGCTCGCTTGGAGCCGCGTGACCTGCTGAGTCGCTCCATTCTCATCGACATCACTCATGCACCCGAGTACAAATCGGTCCGGGAAGCGACCCTCGAGGAACTCGCGATCTTGGAAGGACCCAATGGTCCGATTAGTACGCTGGCTCGAGTCAGCATTCGCTTGCCGGAAGTAGCACGAATGCAACAGAGAGCCGTTCGGGATGCCGAATTGAAAGAATTGCGCCGGCTTGTGCAGAACGTGCAACAACAACGACCTGGGTGGGGGCGAGTTTATGTCGCATTGGCTCGGATCGATGAACTCGAGGGGCTCACTGAGCAAGCCGTGGAGAACTATCGCCGGGCCTTGAAGGAAGGCGATCGCGAAGAGTATGTCATTCGCCGAGCGGTCGATCTGTACCGCGAACGTAACCAGGATGCCCTCGCCGCCGCCTTGCTGCAAGAGTTATCGACTCGTATGACGTTGCCGGATGATTTGGAGCGATTTCGCACTATCCACGAAATGCTCAATCGCATCGTACCCCGTAGTGAGAAGCCCACGATCGAACGAATCGCCCCCCTTAACACCCAAGATTATCGCATTCTGTTACTAAGAGGGGCACTGCTGGCGGCAATCCGTGACGATGATGAAGCGCTTGTCGCCTTCCGCCGGGCAGTTGAAATCGCCCACCCGCCTGTGCCGGAAACCTGGTTGTACCTAATTGGTCAACTGGTTCGCACCGGACAGGTGGACGCTGCGAAACAAGCACTTGCGGAAGCAGAGCACATCCTTACCAGCATCCCTCAAAAAACTAATGCAGCCCGGGCGGAGTTGCTCGTCACCCTGGGTCGCAGTAGTGAGCTCGTTGGTGATCTGCAGCAAGCAGCCACCAAGTACCGAGCAGCAGTCCAGGTGGCACCCGAGGAACTCAACCCACATCGCCGGCTTATCGAATTCTTGATGCGTACCGGTCACGCTGCGGAAGCGGAAGCTCTCCTCATCAAACTGACCAACGAAGCGGGGCAAGACATTGCTCGCTGGGCTCGGCGTTATCGGGCTGCCGTTGTTCTTATGAGCCGCCCGGATCGCTATCACCAGCGCGGGGTGGCACTCGATTTGATTGCCAAGAACCTGCAGATTCAGCCACCAGACCCAGACGATGTCAAGGCTCAAGCGGTGATCTGGACCGTTGATCCCGTAACCCGGGACGAAGGTATAAAGATCCTGAAAGAGTTTTGGGCTCGGGGAGAACTGACCCCTGACGAGTCATTCCTGCTCGGTCGTCTCACATTCGATTTGGGGCCATCAAAAATACCAGATTCGCTTAAGTATTTCGAGTCGGCGGCACGGCCCCGCCAAGGGGTGAGTATCGACCATCTTGTGGGGTTGTTCCGAGTGCATCTCGCTTTGAGCGATCGGGGGCATGATCTCAGTCATGCAGAAGCTGTGTTAGAACGAATCCAAGCGGCAGCTCCTCGCAGCTGGGAGGCCACCCGAGAGGAGGCACACTTGGTGATGAAAAAAAGTCGAGCCGCAGTTCTGCGAGCCGACCACGACGAGGCCAAACGCCTTGCCGAACAGGCACGGGCCTTGATTCTCAAGTTCCCGGGTCATGATTCCTTGGAGGCCATCCGTCATCGCACCGGACCCTTGCTTGAAGAACTGGGGTTTCTGGCGGATGCCGAGACACTTTACCGGAAACTGCTGAGTGGCTCAGACACTCCGACCGCTCACCTGCCCTTGGCAATCCTCTACATTCGCCAAAAGAAGTCAGCCGAGGCCATTGCCTTGGCCTGGAAGCACGAAGTCAAAGTTCCTCCCTCGATCACCGCGCAATTGCTAACTGGAGCCGTACAAGCCCGGCGACCCGGTGACTTACTTGAACGCGAAGTGGAGCAATGGTTGGAAAAGCGAATAGCTGAGGCTGCCGGCAAGCCCGAGCAAGCCAGCCTGATTGGCTCCCGGGGCGATCTACTCGGTGCACAGGGTAAATACAAGGAAGCGATTGCCGAGTACCGGCGTGCGCTGGCCGTCGGTCAAAGCGACAAAACTGTGAACAACCTGGCCATGCTGCTTGCTTTATTCGAGCCGGCCCGGGTCGACGAAGCCATTCGGATGATGAGCGATCTGATCGCGGTTCATGGACCAGTTCCCATGTACCTGGATACCCGTGCTGTTGCGTACATCGTCAAGGGAGGGGATTATACAGCCAAGGCTGTGGAAGATCTTGAAATGGCCCTCTTGCAACGGGCTAGCCCGGTGTATTTCTACCATCTCGCTTGGGCTTTCGATTTGCAGCTCAAACGGGTTGAGCGGCAACGCAGGATCGAAGAAGCTCTCCGGTTGGGATTAACCTTGTCTGATCTCCACCCGCTTGAACGCGAAACTTATCATCGCCTGTTGGGTCCTGACGCGAAATGACTCGCCATACTATCCATTTGCGAGCAGGATGGGTGACCGAGGCGATCGGAACGCAATTCTGTTCCCATCGCAGTTTTGGATGCCCGCGCACATTAGATCCTGATGAACAACTCTGGTTGGTTTGTAGCGACTTTCCTAACTCGGCCGAAGTTCTCCTTAATGACACGATCCTCGGACGGATCAATCCGTCGGGTGAAATGGTAGCCAACATTACTGAGTTGTTAAGGCCTCGCAATTTGTTGAGCATTCGCTGTGTGAATCAGGAGCCGACCGGTACAGTCCAATTAGAAGTACGCACGGTTGCATGAAAGTAGTTATATTTACGGTAAGCAGGATTTCTTCATTTCTACTTTAAATCTCCTGTCGATCAGCCCAAATTTTCCCAGGTTGCCGTCACAACATCTCATCTTGGCTGTAAACGTGCTCTACTTTGGATACGGTTGGAGTTCCGCTTCTGATGCAAGGGCATCGTATGGCGTTCTGCAACCAATGCCACATGGAGAATCCGAGTGATGCGGTGGTGTGTGCCCGCTGCGGTCTAGGCTGTTCGTTCAATCGAACGCAAACCTTGACGACGTTGCTGCCCGAGCCGATGGTTCAACCCATCCGGACACCGTCGAGGCCAACGAGCAAGACAGTCCCGATGCCCCATGTTCGGCACTGGCATTTGGTGCCATGACATTAGTCCTGATAGCACAGGAGTTTACCATCTATGATGGCAGTTCTGGTTCGGCTCCTTTGAGGAACCAAAATCTGCCTATGCCACCTCCTACGCACGAATCCCGAATTCTGAGGGGAACCGTTCCCGCTCATTCAGGCCAGCCGGAATATGCTATGAACGATCCGTTACTCCAATCACCTCCGCTCAGTGCACCGGCCACCGATGGTAGCATACCCCCTGCAACACCTGTTGCCCGCCCCCGGCTTGTGGTATTGCGGGGGCTTCGCATTGGGGCTGAGTACCCAATCTACGAGGGACGTAATACCATTGGTCGTTTTGGCGACAAACCGGTTGATATCGACCTGATGACTCAAGAGTCGGTTGAACAAATCTGGTGTTCGCGGCAACACGCGGTCATTGTTTTTGCTAACGGATCTATGGCAATCGAAGATCTCAACAGCCTCAACGGAACCTGGCTTAATGGTGTTCGCGTTCCTCCTGGCCAATTGCGACAACTCAAGGCTGGCGACGTGCTACAAATCGGCACTGTTCAACTTCGTTTGGAACTGATCTGATTCGGCCACTACTTCGCCGCGTGCAATCGACAGCTGAATTGTTTCTTCCTGAGATTAGCCCGGCGAACCAGTCGGAATCGAAATCCAATCAAAAGAATTCTATGGGTTCTCCCGGGTGACACGATCCTCAAGTGACCTTGGGTATCGATTTGGTGCAGTGGGTATGGATTGTAGGATTCGCCCGGTTCGGAACCCGAGCCGCTAACCGGACTCCTTGTTCTGGAGAGTTGCGAGCGACCGCACAAGTTGTACAATTTCAGACACTTTCGCAGTCGTGACGTGTCCGTTGGCGGGCACATGCCCTATAGCTGGAATTGAAATCAAATACCCGGGACCGCCCCAGTTGTGTGTATCGGACCATACCGGGTCGATTCGGGGGTTTCTGATGTCTGTCTCGGTCACGAGGCCGTGGAAAGGTCCGGTGATGGACAAGATCCTGTGCTATGGGTCGCTCGGCATCGCGATCCTGATGTTACTGATTTTTTTGCTTGATCTTCTTGCTGGGTTTCCGTTTGGTGGGGGTCCGTTTACTACCGTCGATATTTTGGGCGTTCTTGCATCCGCTATCGTCGTCTATCTTGCCTGGAATGCAAGCAAGGATCTCAAATAGCATCACTGTCATTAGTTTGATTCCTTTGCCGTGAGTCGGATGAGAGCGGCAATCAACCCGTCCTCCGTGAACACGTCGGCTTCGGCTGCTACTGGATAGCCCAAGGCACGTATCACTTGCCCGGTCTCTGGGCTTATGGCAATCAGCCGAATATCTCCTCGCTCGATTCGACCACGAATTGTGTCGTCGAATCGACTGAGTACACCCCGGGCTATGTTAGAACTGGGTAGCGTGATGTACTGAATTTCTCCACGACGTAATGCATCCAGCACCGAATCATCGGAATCGATAACATCTACTTGCTCGTAAACAGTGACTTGCTCAACGCTTGCAGCATATTGGCCAAGTTCGTTTCGCAGAAATTGTCGCCCTCGGTTAGCTCGAGCCAGCAAAACCCTTTTATTGCGAATATGGGGAATCAGAGTTGTCGCCAAACCCTCGGATGAGAACAAAGAGGGAGGTACGACATCTGCTCGCAGATGATAGCTACGAAGCACATCTGCCGTTTTAGGCCCGATAGCAGCGAGCTTGACGTGGCCCAGATCACGAAGGTCACGGCCCAGAGCTTCGATTCGCCGTATGAGGGAGTGGACCCCATTAGCGCTGGTGAACACTAACCAATCCCATTGACCGGCACGCAGTTGGTCTAATGCCTGGTCTACAGGGCCGAAGTCGCGGGGGGGGCGGATTTCAACGACGTTCATCCGGTAAACCACCGCACCAAGCTGCTCTAACTTGCGGACCATGGTTGCGGCTTGTTCACTCGGTCGGGTAACCAGAATCCGACGCCCAAAAAGGGGCCGTGATTCAAACCAAGAGTTCGCCGCGCGATGGGATACCACTTCGCCAATCAGAACTAAACCGGGTGCCTCCAGTCCAGCATGACGACGAGTCGTTTCCAGATCAGCAAGTCGGGCATACACAGCACGCTGTTCCCCCCAAGAAGCCCGCTCAACAATAGCTGCGGGTGAGTCGGGGTCCTTGCCATGCTTGAGCAATTCACTGATGATCACGGGCAATCGAGCAATGCCCATGTAGATAGCCAAGGTGCCGGGGAATGCGGCCAAGGCTTTCCAGTCGAGACGATTGCCGGGTTTATTGGGCAACTCGTGTCCGGTAACCAAGGCGATGGCACTGGCATACTTACGATGCGTTAAGGGAATCTCCAAATAAGCTCCGGCGGCCAAGGCAGCTGTAACGCCGGGAACAATCTCATACGCAATGCCAGCGGATCGGAGGGCTTCGGCTTCCTCGCCCCCCCGACCGAAGATCAGAGGGTCGCCACCCTTGAGTCGCACTACGGATTTGCCCGCTTGTGCTGTCTCGATAAGCAGTTTGTGGATGTAAGGATATTTCTCAGGATGCTGACCGGGCAAGTCGCGCACACAGACCTTCTGAGCACTGGCCGGAGCAAAGTCGAGCAAACGTTCTGGCACCAGTTGATCGTAGAGTACTAGATCAGCTCGTGCTAGCACTTCGGCAGCTCGTAGTGTGAGCAGCCCCGGGTTGCCAGGACCCGCTCCCACGAGGAAGACGTTCGGCGATGAGGAATCAGCTGTCATGCGTTCCAGTTGACGATGTCGCGTGGGGGTGGTTGTAGTGAAGAGCCGTTATTCGAGAGCGCCCAGTAAATTATACTGCCACCTCCTCGGCTGCCTCAGCTTCTTCTTCCTCCGTGAAGCCTGGGAAGTAGTAACAAATACCAACGCCGAGCAAGTACAAGCTAAACATGGGCACAAACAAGTAGAGCATGGTTATCGCATCGGGGGTGGGCGTAATGATTGCGGCAAATATCGCCAACACGAAACAGGCAAACCGCCATTTCGACAGATAATCCTGTGCCGAAAACATGCCGATGCGGTTGAGAAAAACCATTGCCAGAGGTGTCTGAAACGAGATTCCAAATATTAGGGGCAAAATCAGCGCTAGGCTCAGCCATTCATTCAGGCGAATATCCGGATCGAATCCGAGCCATTCGTTGAAGGAAAGCAGGGCTTTGACCGCACCGGGCAGTACCCAGAACTGGCACAACAGCACTCCCGCAAGGAACAAGCCCAAGCTGGGACCAAACAGTAGATAGACATACCGCTTCTCGTGGGGATACAGACCGGCTGCGACAAACGCCCAGAATTGATAGAAGATAAACGGACTGGCTAGAACGATCCCACAGAGGACTGATACCTTGAAATACACTACGAAACCTTCCTGAACCGAGAGTGTTTTAAGATAGTTGCGGCTGCCAAGTAAAGCTTCGCCGGTGTTGTTCAATGAGTTGATGTACCCCGGAAATACTTGCAAGTTCAATGAAAGTTCGCGTGGGGCATCGGACTTGGGTGGGCCAAACGCTGCAGCCAATTCCGCGGTGTTTACTAGGACCGGCATCTCCTGGGGCGCACCAAGCAATTTTTCTCGCTGCTCCCCCGTCAGCGTGTTGAGATTATTGCCGTTGTCTCGGAGCTTTTGGCGAATCTGGCGGATTTCCTCCGGCGTGGTTTTCGCTAGTTCAGCTAACTTTTGTTCAGTAATACGAGCATTTCGGCGGAAGTAAAAGTCCTCGACTTGTTGCTGGATCGGATCGGTGATGATGTCCATCATCGGCCGCCCGATCCCGATGTTGCGATTGCCGACCGTGCTGCCGATGGAATCGAGCACAAAGCCGATCACCAGAAAGAGTAGTAACCACTTCAGCGCACGTAACATGCGAGTGCGCAACTCTTCGATATGATCACCGAACGACATGCGCGAATCTTTGAAAATGTCGTCGGGATACTCATCGTACTTGCTTTTGAGTTTTTGCAATCGCTTGGCCGTGGCCATAGGTGCTGCCCCGCGGATGGGGAGAAACCCAACCCCGAGGCGAAGGTGCCCGACCGGTTGGCGCGTCACTGGCGTATTCTGGAAGGTCAGCGAATATCTTATGGGACGAGCAATTGAGGCTCAAGACAGGCGAGGACTCTGAAAACTCCTAGTGGAAATGATCCGGTTGTAGGAACAATGATAGCTCACCCGTTCAGTTTAACCCATGCGGTGGGACGTTGGACGTGAATCGGACTTGCTCGAGGGGCGATGATGGAAAGTGGAAAGGAATCAGCAGGTTTACGGGGAGTCCGTCATGCGCCGCAAATTCTTCCTGACCGTTCCTTTTTTTCTGATTGCTCTTGGCTGCACCCGGTATGCCGGTCCACTCGCCGTTCGCCAAATGGGTCGGGCTGACGCTCCGGGTTATACCATTGCCGAGCAAGAGCAGCGGGGGCGAGAGCGTTACACGATTCTGGAAGACGATATCCGAATTGGTCCAAAAGCGTATGCGGATCGTGTCAGTCCGACTGGCCGCTAAATAGTCGTGCGTGAAGGATTTCTCTAATTTGCCGGGTTTATTGACCTTCTCGGTTACTCGATCGGTAAACTTGGGTTGATACCCGTTTCCTAGTGTCGAGATGGTCACCCCAGACAAAGACAGCCGCCCCGCAACACCGCCTACCCGCGCCCGCCTCATCCTAGTTGCATGGCTTTGCGGGCTTGCCGCTATTTTATACCTGGATCGAATCTGTATGGGGCAAGCGGTAGTCCCCATTCAACACGAGCTCGGGCTTTCAAACTCGCAGATGAGCCTGGCGCTGATGTCGTTTACCTTGGCCTATGGCTTATTCGCGGTACCGGCTGGGCGTTGGGGAGATCGAATTGGGCCACGATCGGTACTTACGCAGATCGTACTAACTTGGTCGGTCTTCACGGGGCTGACCGGTGCGGCCTCTGGGCTGCTGACGCTACTTCTCGTGCGGTTTTGCTTTGGTGCGGCCGAGGCGGGAGCTTTCCCCAACGCGGCAAAGGTGATGGCTCGCTGGTTCCCCGTGGGAGAGCAGGGCCGAGTCCAGGGTGTCATGTTGGGCTCTTCGCAACTCGGCGCGGTCCTGGCCCCGGCAGCTACGGCTTACCTCATCGACACTGTGGGTTGGCGCTGGGCATTTCTGATCTATGGATCGGTGGGAGTAATCTGGGCGATGGGTTTTTGGCTGTGGTTTCGGGATGATCCTGCCACCCACCCGAGGGTGAACTCTGCTGAATTGGCCCTGATCCAAGCGGGTGCCAGATCCGACCCGGTGGCTAGTGCTCAGGGTCCGGTTCCGTGGGGCGTAGTGTTCGTGAACCGCGGTGTAGTCGTTCTTAGCCTCATCATGGTCTTTGGGGCGTTTTACACGTATTTCTTTTATTCATGGTTTCAGAAATATTTGAATGCAACTCGAGGCATCGAGAATGTTGAGGCTGGCAACCTAACATCTTTGGTCATGGCGGGTTCAGCCACTGGTATGCTGGTTGGCGGTTGGTTAGCTGATTGGCTAACGCGAACTGACGATCCTATCCGGGCCCGGCGGTATCTGGGAGTTCTTTGTTACCTGAGCGCTGCCGCGAGCCTATTTTGGGGAGTGCGTCAGCAGGATGCTCAGATCCTGGCCTGGCTCTGGGGAATCTCGTTTTGTGCCATGCACATCACGCTGCCAAATTGGTGGTCCGTTGCCATTCCTCAAGCCGGGCGACACACGGCGACGATTTTTGGACTCATGAATGGATTGGGAGTTCTGGGTGCGATGGCTTCCCAAGGATTCGTGGGCATCTTCGCCGATTGGCAAGCGGCGCGTGGGCTTTGCGGTCGACAGCAATGGGATCCGATCTTTGATGTTTACGCGGTTGTGCTTTTAGTCAATGCGCTTGCCTGGTGGCTTTACCGTTTCACACCGCTGCCGGAATCACACCAATCTGCACCGGAGATTACGACGTGATTATTGATGTCCATTGCCATTGCTGGGACGCGGAACGCGATTTCACACCAGATTTTCGGGAGCAAGTGAAGCGAGCCCGAGCGGGAATCCCTTTGGAACTGACAGTTCGTTACGACGACTATCAAAGCAGGGCAACACCACCGGTGAAAACAATTGTTTTTGGCGGCAAGGCTCGGCTCAGTGGTATCTGGGTTGATGACCGACATGTCGCTGAGTTCGTTGCTGCTCATCCTGATAGCCTGATTGGTTTCCTCTCGGTTGACCCCACGCAATCGGGTTGGAAACGAGAGCTGCGAGTGGGGCATGAAGAACTGGGGTTGCGCGGGATCAAACTGCTCCCCATGTATGCCGGGTTTCGGCCGGACGACGAACGACTCGATCCCCTGTGGAAATATGCAACCAAACGAAACTTACCTGTGCTGCTCCACACCGGGACCACCTTCGTCAGTCAAGCACCGCTAAAATGCACCTTGCCCCGTCATTTGGACACGGTCGCCATACGCTACCCGGAAGTAAAGTTGATCCTGGCTCACCTCAGTCATCCTTATGAGCCTGAGTGTGTTGTTGTCATTCGCAAACACCCCAACGTCTACGCGGACATCAGCGCACTGCATTACCGTCCTTTTCAGCTCTATCATAGCCTGATGTTGGTGCAAGAATACGGTGTTTGGGATAAGGTTCTGTTCGGAACCGACTATCCTTTTACCACGGTCGATGCCACGCTGAACGGCTTACGTAATCTGAACAAGATGCTTGAGGGTACCGCTTTACCGCGAGTGAATGAAGAGCGAATCGAGGCCATGATCTATCGAGATACGCTGCCGCTGTTGGGTTTAGGATAAGGTCCGGTTCCCACTGGGCCATCCCCCACCCGTTTCATTCACCCAAGCATACCCTCCTTCCGCAATTCGGGTTCAACGACGTCGTGCCAGCACTGTGGACAGATTCCGTGACTGAAGCGAGCATTTGAGTGGCTGGAGATGTACGTCTCAACTCGTTGCCAGTAGTTTTGGTCATCACGGATCTTCATGCAGTACGCACAGATGGGCAATAGACCTTTAAGCTGTTTGACCTGCCCAAGGGCTGCCTCCAAATCGCGGACTCGATCGGCTAACCCTTGCTGGAGGGCAACGACTCGTGCTCCGACCCCCAGCCGTGATCGGAGCTCACCACGGTCGAACGGTTTCGTCACATAGTCGTCCGCACCGCTTTCCAGTCCTCGGACCACATCATCGGGGCGATCCTTGGAGGTGAGTAAGATAATATATGTAGGTACGGGTCGAGCCAACGCGCGGACTCGACGGCACACTTCCGGTCCTTCGAGTCCGGGCATGATCCAGTCAATGATCGCGAGCTTGGGTGCATCCTCTGCTTGGAGCACCTCCCATGCCGCTTGACCATCACGGGTAACAATCACCTCGTGACCCCATTGTCGCAAGGTTGCATCCAGAACACGAGCAGAAATGGGATCATCGTCGGCAATCAGAACCTTCATTGGCAATGGACCACCACTCCCCCAAGACGGTGTAAAGCTTGAACCACAGATGGAGGGGTCACCGGTGACAAAATCACGGGGTGGTGGTGTGGGTTCGCAGGGAGTAAATGACATTGTGTGGGATGGTGCCATGGAAGCATTCCCTCTTAGGAAGCCACGGGTTGTTGGACCCTACTAAGGGCCGCAGTCAAGCGACTGAGCTCGAGTTCGAGCACTTGGAGTGCATCCGGTACTGCTGCCAAGTCGCCGTTCATACCCAAAACTTCAAGTCGGTGTGCAGCCTCGGCCGTGGCCAAGGCTCCAACGTAGGCAGCGGCTCCTTTGAGTCCGTGGGCAGCCCGACGGATACCCGCCGCATCTTTTTCCATCACCGCACATCGGATGGCATTCAATTGCTGTGCCTGATTGGTGAGGAAGATCTCGGCAACCTCCGCAAACAACTCCTCGTCGCCACCGAGGCGTTCCAGAGCTGCCGTACGGTCGAGAGCGGGAACTTCCAAGGTCGATGGGGCAGGTTGAAGACCTGGTAACTCTTGAGCCGAAGTCGAATTAGCCACCCAGCGCAAAATCCGTTCCAGCTCCCCCCGCTGAATCGGTTTCGAAAGATAATCGTCCATGCCGGCGGCGAGGCAACGCTCGCGGTCGCCCTTCATGGCATGGGCAGTCATTGCCACTATCGGGATGTGACGATCAGTCCCGGCTTCACGTTCTCGAATTGCCCGCGTCGCTGCGAAACCGTCCATCTCCGGCATTTGGACATCCATCAAAACCAAATCAAACTGGGCATTCTCGAGCGCTGTCAATGCTTCGCCGCCATGATTGGCTACGGTTACGCTGTGCCCGTCTTTTTCAAGAAGCCGGATAGCAACCCGCTGATTAACAGGGTTGTCTTCGGCTAACAGAATCCGCAAAGGCGAGATCTTAGGCTTGGGTTGGCTCGCCTCTACAGTGGTCGGAACAACTGGGCGGACAGGGTTAGGTAAAGCATCCGCTAATGCTAAATTGAGTTCCTTGGACTTGACGGGTTTGACCAGGTAGGCCGCGATACCCAGTTCGCGACAGCGAGCAGCATCGCCTTTCCGGTCGGCCGATGTGAGCAACAACACCGGAAGACCTACGAATCGAGGATCACGTTTAATACACGCCGCGACCTCGAATCCATCCATCCCCGGCATCATGGCGTCAAGCAACACAGCAGCATAACGCTGGGAGGAGCCCACAGTGCGCTCTAACTCGGCGAGACCAGCCGGTCCGCTGTCCACACAGGTGGGCTGTGCTCCCCATAAGCGAAGAGTCTCTTCCAGTACGCGGCGATTGGTCGCATTGTCGTCGATCACGAGGATGGATAATCCGCGCAAGTCGGCGGCAATAGGAACACGTCGTTCGATGGAACCTCGGACTCGACCCAGCTTCACGTCGAAGTAGAATGTGCTGCCCTTACCCGGTTCACTTTCGGCCCAAATTCGTCCATCCATCATCTGCACTAGCCGTGAGCAAATCGTCAGACCAAGACCACTTCCACCGAATCGCCGCGTCGTTGATCCATCGGCCTGAGTGAATGGCTCAAAAATCGTTGAGAGTTTGTTTGTCGGAATACCAATTCCTGTGTCCGAGACACTAAAGCGCAGCCAATAACTGTCGGAATCAGACTCGAGAAGTTTACCGCGGACAACCACTTCTCCATGTTCGGTGAACTTGATGGCGTTGCCCACCAGGTTGGTGAGAATCTGGCGAAGGCGAACGGGGTCGCCCAAGACGAGGTCCGGCAGCTCGGGCCGGAGATCGCAGGCTAACTCCAACTGTTTTTCGTGTGCGGAGAAAGCCAGGGCCTTAAGAGTATCGCCGACCAAATCACGCAAAAACACCGGTGTCGGATCCAAGTCGAGTTTGCCGGCTTCAATCTTGGAGAAATCGAGTATGTCGTTGATCACCCCCAATAACGCATTGGCCGAGGCTTTGACTAATCCCAACGAATCCCGTTGTTCGGGAGTCAGATCTGTTTCCAAGAGCAAGTCAGTCATCCCTAGGATGCCGTTCATGGGCGTGCGGATCTCGTGACTCATGTTGGCTAGAAATTCGCTTTTCGCTCGACTGGCAGCCTCGGCGATCGCTTTAGCCGTGCGCAACTCTTCTTCGCTTTGCTTCAAGGGCGTGACATCTGAGACTGTACCGATGAAGCCTATGACTTGGCCCGTATCGTCGTGCAGCGGTGTGGAACGCGCCATGACCCAGACTGTGTCACAACCCGGTTGTTGGAAGCGATACTCAAGGGATGAGCTGGTCCCAGTCGCTATTGCCGTTTGCCAGACTTGATGGACGCGTGTCTGGTCATCTGGATGAACCGCATTCAGCCAGTTGGTGTCGATTGCACGGTCGGGAGTGAGAGTTGTGAGTTCATACCATCGTTCGTTGGCATAGCGGAGACGGCCGTCGGCATCGGTCTGAAAGATCCCTACCGGCGAATGGGTAGCCAATGTACGGAAGCGGTGTTCGCTTTCCCGTAACTCCCGGGTTCGCTCCCGTACACGTTCCTCAATTGTGGCCTGAGCCTGTTCTAACTCCACTTGCCGGATTGCTGTTGCAGTGAGGTCTCGCTGACCTAAAAGGCATGCGTAGATCAGAAACACGTCTTCGAAAACAACCCAACCCGCGTGTTCCAGCCAACGCCACTCCGCACCTGCGGTTACCCCATAGACGGATTCTGGCCAGAAAAAACCACGAAGTATATGGTCAACTGCTACTACCACTGTACCCGTCAGGAGTACACGCCAATCACGATACGTTGTGAGAAAGGCAAGTGAGCCAAACACATGGAAATGGGTTTCGATGCGGCCACCCGTTAAGTGAATCAGCAAGGCAGATATCAGCATTTGTGCTATGGCAATGATGTGTCGCGTAATGGGCCTACCGGGCTGAGTAAAAGCCAAGAATACTGGCAGACTAATAATTAGGAAACCAAGGATTACCGCGGCAAACACATGGGGGTGGATGCGGCTATTCAATCCCTCCCACGTTCGTGGAGAAACCCAACCGGCTAGAATTACCGCACCGATCCATTGAAAGATGAGAAGCCAGGCAAACATCCGATCGGTACGGCGATAGATGACCTGCCGAGCCTCTTCGACTAATTGTTGTACACGGGACATCAGCCCGAGTGTGTTATTGGTAGCAGACAGTGGGAAAGTGGTCACTTGGGGCATGTCAAGTTTTCCTCCGCACAACAGCTCCGATTGCACAAAAGTGGACAGCCAAAGACCGGGGCTGTACTCGTGGCCCCTCTTTCACCCCGAAGCCAAGCCATTACCGATTGTCGACCCGGGTTGCTGCCAACCCGGTTTCGGCCCGGGGTAATCCCACCGTGAAAAAGCACGGCACCGGTGGCATCCCTTAACACCACGTGACCCGAAATGATCGCCTGGGCTTGTTTTGCTTCGGCCCCGTCCTCATCACAAGCCACCTCGACGCCGGGGAGTTCCAAAGCTTCATCCCACAAGCTGCCCTGTACCCATCCCGGATCTGCGCCGACTGGCCGAACAAACAGGACGCGAACCTTCAATTCTGGTTTGGCAATCGTCAAAATCATCTTGAGTTCGCTCAGGCTTGCACGCGCGCAGGGGCAATGGGGGTGAACGAACATGACGAGTTCGAGGTGTCCCCTTGCGGCGGGCTGGTTCGTCACCAAGCTTGGATTGTCGCCGGGTGTCCTGTCGTAGATTTCCCAAACGGCAAACCCTACCAGGACGATAGTCAGCCAAATGGTTGCCAATAGGCCATGAACCAGTACGACCCAGCTATGAACCATTTGTGAGCTGCCCCATCGTTTCTGATCTGAGTGCCTGACCTGGCGAGCACAGGCCTTCCCCACAGCTACGGGGCCGTTTTTGATGAACCAGTCCGGCGTAATTCATAGCGAGCTTAGCTCATACTTTTCTACAAAGTGGACAAATTGATGATATTTACTTGAGAAATCACAAGTCGCCGATGTGTAGGCAAAGCGTGTCACCCGTGGTACGATCGCACTCGCTGAAGCCTCGTCATGAGTGAGTTGATGGACTAAGAAGTTATGGTCTTGATAAGGTGAGGTAAATAGTCAAAACAATCACGAACTGTGAACCATTAGGCTGATTGAGATTTTTGGCCTCATTGCAGCAGGAGGGACAAACCCGAGCCTGACTTCACTACTGCCAGAATGATGACAACTTGTAGAAACGGATGGTAACGGCAGCCGCATCACAATTGCTTGCCATTTTCAGACGAAGGGAGATCGAACGTGAGCAATTTGCTCGTCAAGAAACCGCTCACCGCGGCACTGGGAGAGGCCAAAAGCGGGCAACTCCATCGGGTATTGGGTCCTTGGGCGTTGGTGGCTTTGGGAATCGGGGCGGTCATCGGTGCCGGCATCTTCGTTGCGACCGGTGAGGCAGCCAAGAATAAGGCGGGTCCCGCTTTGATGGTTTCTTACATGGTTGCGGGGTTTGTCTGTCTCATGGCTGCCTTATGTTATGCCGAATTCGCCGCTATGACGCCGGTCGCTGGCAGCGCTTATACTTATGCGTACACCACATTAGGGGAAATTTTCGCTTGGATCATAGGTTGGGACTTGATACTTGAATATGCTGTTGCCGCTGCGGCAGTCGCAACGGGGTGGTCCGCCTATTTCTCAAAATTGCTTGACTTGGGCGGTCTTGCAGTACCGGAGACATGGAATGAAGCTCCGGTCAAGTATGACCACGGTCAGTTCTTGTTAACTCATTCCTATGTCAACCTTCCAGCTGTGCTTATTATCTTTATTTTGACAGCTATACTGGTCAAAGGGATCAAGGAAAGTGCGACGTTTAATGCCATTATGGTGGCAATTAAGGTCGGTGCGGTTTTGTTCGTGATCCTGGCTGGTGTTTGGTTTATTAACACGGCCAATTGGTCCGATTTCGCTCCGTATGGGTGGACGGGAATTAACTTCTTCGGTTATCCCGTCCATGGCATGCACACCGAGAATGGTGCCCCTTTGGGAATGATTGCGGGGGCTGCCATTATCTTCTTTGCTTACATCGGCTTCGATGCGGTTTCAACCCAGGCCGAAGAAGCTCGCAATCCCCAGCGAGATATGCCAATTGGGATCATTGGCTCGCTACTCATTTGCACCTTGCTGTACATCGGCGTGGTGGTGGTGTTGACGGGAATGGTGCGTTACGATCAACTCGATGAGAAAGCAGCGGTTGCCGAGGCATTCAGCCAACGTGGCATGACCTGGGCCAAGGCGATGATTACCCCCGCCGCGCTGGCCGGGATCACCTCGGTGATTCTCGTCAGTCTCCTCGGTGCAACTCGGGTTCTCATGGCCATGTCTCGCGATGGATTGCTACCTCCAGCGTATTCTGCTGTTCATCCGACCTTTAAAACACCTTGGAAAGGCACAATTCTTGTTGGTTTGGGCGTGGCCTTCATGGCTGGGCTGCTGCCGCTCGACGCGCTACTCGAATTGACAAATATCGGTACACTATTTGCATTTGCGGTGGTGTGTGGCGCGGTCATCATTATGCGGATCACCAATCCCGACGCTCCGCGGCCGTTCAAAGTGCCATTCGTCTGGCTCATTGCCCCTATGGGGATCCTCTCCTGTCTTTTGTTGATGCTCTCATTGCCGGCTCAGAATTGGTACCGGCTCATAGGCTGGATGGCAGTGGGGCTAATCATTTACCTAACATACGGTCGCCATCATAGTGTTTTGGGTCGCCAAGCTGAAAATTCCTCACCATCGGCTACAACGACTTCCTGAATCGCGAGATAACTCGTTGTGTTGAGCCGTCGAGTTGATGGTAGCCGAACGATCTGCTGGGCGGCTCGATACCCGAGTGAAACTACAGCGATGAAAGTCTAATCAGTATCTACTGGGGCCTCATTGACCAACGAACCACCCTGGATGAGTCCAGGTGGTCGTCAAACTGTTTGGGAGACTTTCCAACTCTTGTGATCCGAGCGCCGGGAAATTGAGTCCGAACCGAATCGCGTGCTCGTCTTTACCATGGTGTGATTGTGAGATTAGTGTCGATCTTCTTCCGTCCCTTTCGGGATAACCTCGCTAGAGGTAAGTGGATAAAAGGTAGAGCGCCAAACCGATGCCTACCAGGAACACAGTAATTCGCAGACCCCAAGAAAATCCCTCGGCCAGGATTTTATCCCAACGATCATGCCGGGAAGCCGCATAGACGAGACTGACCACCACGAGCAACACTGGTAAATCCCAGTAAATGCTGACAGCAAAGAGCGCAGCAATCATGCTGTGCCTCCCTTCGGACTGACTAGCGGAGGTTGGTTACCCGGCGACGGTAAAGGAGGGGAACTCGGGGGGGGTGGAGTCGGTTCGGTTGCCTGTTCAGCAACCCATTTCGGGGGATCGCGAAACATTGGACCTGCGAACGCATCGTAAATCACCAACAAGTTCAGTATGCCTGCGATTACGGTATAGACCCAACCCAGATCCCATCGCTTCGAGCTATTCCGTTGTCGTTCGTTCAGTTCGTCTTCTGTTGGTGTTCGCTGGAACTTGCCGAAGATGGGACCAGTGTCCTTGTTCTTATCGTATTGCAAGTATTGAATTACCGCAGGCCAGGCGGCAACGCCAATCCAAAATTGTCCGAGAAATTGGGGTCGGTACGCGATAGCTTTCAAGCTACCATCCAGTTGCTGCCCGAGTACAACGACGGGAGGTAACTCAGAGGTGTCGGGGAGCCATACGTTCCGCCATTCCCCCATCCACATGCCGTAGAAAAACAACAAATAGAGTCCAAAGAAAAACAGAAGACCTTTGCCCACCCTCCCTTGGTAAATTTGGCCCAAACCCGGAATCAGGTAGCTCAGCACAGCAGCCAACGGGTCGAGTTTGACCGGTGGCAACGGCGGAGTGTCGGCAGCGGGTTCAGTAGTGAGCTGCGGAGATGCCATCGGAAGGAGCCTATCAATTAGGGCACAGCCCGGCAAAATCAACCATTTCCCTACGGCCGGGCATAAGTGAGTCTGCCAAAAGTATATGAGTCATACCTGAGCGGGGCCAAGGTTCAGCGGGGCCAAGGTATGGGGAATGGCAACGACAAGTAAACCGAAGCCACTTTCAGTGCTGTATAGACCATTAAGCTCAATCCAATCAGCCCCAGCACATTCTTGATAAAACCTGAGCGAAGAACGCGACCAGGCCAGCCAAATATGCCCAAGACACTGTTAACGAGTTGGTTAAAGGCAACCAAGGGCACGAGGGGCCACGCCACGGGCTCGCACGGTGCGGCCATCGGTTCTGGGTTAGCAGCAATCGTCGGATTTGGTGCATACCCGGGCCAAGATGGGGGCGCGGCCGGCATAGGCAATGGGGCAGTGGGAGTCGATGGGGGCGGGGGAACATGGCTACGGGGCGTCGGCAATGACTCCACGGCGGGTCGCGGTAATTCCGAGACCGGAGCAGCTAGGAGTTGAGGTGGCGGTGGTGGCTCAACTCGGTGTGTCGGTGGTACGAAAGCCCATGGTATCGGCGGGCTCTCCTTTTGCTGGGGAATCGGTGGTGGCAGGAACTCTGAGGTGACTGGTGCCGGTACCGGTGCCGGTGAACTCAGGTCTGGTGGAGCGAGTGGTTGCGCCAGCATTCGCTGAAGCAATGCGTCCAGCTCATCGAGTTGTTGCCGAGTTAAGTCGTTCGGGCTTGGGGCGGTCGCCATGGGCATCCTTCCAAAGCCGGTGTCCTTCCGGGCGACACGAATCGCCGCCTAGGGAGTATAAAGTCATGAGGGTCGGGAAAAAAGGGCAAGATTCGAGGGGGATCGTTGTGTCTTTCCCTTTCATCGTGGCCATGATTTCAGGCAATACTCACCCCGCGGTCGGGATTGGCAAGGTGATTCTCGTTCTTGTAAAGAATCCCCCTGCGCGGCTGCAGACGTTAGCCACGGAATCCTATGGCGAAAATCGCTTCTGCGTGTCTAGAACGCTGACGCTCGATTGCATGTGATTTGCTCGGTTGCCGTTGGGTTGGATTACTGCTTCGGTACCGGCGGCGTCGGGGGGTGCAATTTGATGCGGGCCTCGTACTCCGTGGCAAGCATGTCCCGAACGATCCCTCGTTTGATCAGTTCGGTTTCGGGAATCGCACCAAGGTCCTTGGTTTCCACAATCCAACGATCCAGTGCGTTGGACATTTCTTGCTTGATCCGCTGAATCTCAGCGGATTTGGAAGAGATGAGGTTGTTGATTTCGTGGGGGTCTTGATCGAGGTCATAGAGTTCTTCTTGGGGCTTGGTGGGGCTCATGAATAGCATTTGCGTTTTGTTGAGTTTGCCTTCAAACGCGAGTCGTCGCCAGTCGCGCATGATCGGCATCTCATCCATGTAGTTGATGTATTGCATGTAAGGCAATTCCGGATGAAAGTTGCGGATGTAGCGATACCGCTCGCTTCGCACACTCCGGATGCGATCATATGTCTCGTCCATGCGGTCACGGGCTGCGAAGAGATACTTGGGAGCAATTCCCGTTTTCTCACCGATGAATACTCGCCCCTGTAAATGGGGTGGGATCTCGGCTCCGGCTAGCGCAAGTACGGTCGGGGCCAAATCGAGGAAGCAGACGAGATCGTCGCGGACACTGCCGGCTTGAATTTTCCCGGGCCAACGTACCAATAATGGTACCCGTAAACCGCTGTCGTAAGGCCACCGTTTCCCACGGCTTAATCCCCAGCCGTGGTCACCTAAAAAGAACACGATTGTATTTTGGGATAATCGGTTGTCGTCCAGAACTTTGAGCACATCTCCCACGATGTAGTCCATGGCAGTCACGTTGTCGTGGTAGGTAGCCACGCAATCGCGTACCGCCCAGGTATCGGGATAGTAGGGGGGAAGTTGCACCTTGGCAGGATCATGGCGTTGCTCAGTGCGCAGCCGTGCTGTGTTCTTAACATACTGGAAGCGAGTCGCTCGCGCCTGGCTTTCGTGAGTGACTGTAATGTTGTAAACAGCGAAAAACGGTGGCTTAAGTACTTCGGGCATTTTCGTCCAATCGGCAGTCTGATCGACCCAATCTTTGGGCACATCGAAATTAAAATCGGTTTTGCCGATCCCACCTCCGGCTGGCCAGCAGATTGTGTAACCCGCCTTACGTAGGTAATCGGTCAACAGCGGTGGGGTTTTGGACAACTTTGATCGCATGTGGTGGCTGCCCAGCGTGGTGGGATACATGCCCGTGATGAGACCTGAGCGGCTGGGCGCGCATACTGGAGCATGGGTGAATGCTCGCGTAAAGCGTGCTCCTTGAGCGGCGAAACGATCCAGGTTTGGCGTGATCGCGTCGGGATCGTTGTAACAACCCAAGTTTGGGGAAATATCTTCGGCTGTGATGAACACAATATTCGGCTTTTCTGCCGCGGTTACTGGGCTGGTACTAATAAACCCTACCCCCAACCACATGAGTAATCGCATGCGTGCCTCCCGAAAGCCAGCCCAAGGTTTTGCGGTTTGGAGAAAGATTTTCACATACTTTCATTTCGAGCAATACATTAGCAGTACGGTCAGGTATTGGACTCACCTTTTTTCTCCGAGCGAGAACTCATCATGCGCACCTTCTTCACGGCCGCGTTGGTGCTGAGTGTGGCTGTTGCCGGCCAGGGCCAAGACACTAAACCGCCCGCCAAAATTCAACCACTTCCGGCCCAACCCAAGACCGAAGTCACCCTCAAGGTTGGGGATCCAGCTCCCGCTCTCAAAGGAACGAAATGGCTTCAGGGTGACGAAATCAAGGAATTTGCCAAAGACCATGTTTATGTGGTCGAGTTCTGGGCAACCTGGTGTGGCCCCTGCATCGTCATGATGCCACACATGGGTGAGTTACAGGCCCAGTACAAAGGGAAAGCCATCTTCATCGGCTTTACAGCGAAGGACCCCAACAATACCGAGGAAAAGGTCATCGCCATGGTCAGCAAGCGGGGTCCGAAGCTGGGATACACATTCGTTTACGCCGATGACCGCGACACCTACAACGCCTGGATGCGGGCCGCTGGTCGCAATGGCATTCCCTGCTGCTTTGTTGTCGGTAAAGATGGGAAGATCGCTTACATTGGTCACCCAATGTATCTGGATATCGTGCTGCCCAAAGTTGTTGCCAGCACCTGGACGGCGGATGACTTGGCCGAATTGGACAAGGTCGAAACGGAGGTAAACGCCGTGTTCAAGTCGTTTAGCTCGCCGGACCCCCAAGTTGCTTTGGACACTTTGGCCAAGTTCGAAGCTAAGTACCCGCCTCTGACCCACATTCCCTACTTCATCGGGCCAAAGCTGAGCATGTACCTCAAAACTAAGAAGTACTCCGAGGCCAAGAAGTTGGCTGAGAATGTGGTTGCCAAAGCAACTCAGCAGGACGACCCGGCGGCGTTACGAACCGTAGCGGGGGTCCTTAGCTCGTCGGATGCCAAGGAGCAAAAAGAACTTCTCGTCCTGGCGGTTCAAGCGGCTGAGACTGGTGTCAAGATCGCAGGTGAGAAAGATGCGTTTGCTTTGCTGACTGCAGCAAATGCTTGCTACGCCGCTGGTGATAAGTCCAAGGCAGCAGAGTATGGCAAAAAGGCTCTCGCAGCCACAGAAGGTGAGTCGCCCCAGTTGAAGACGTATATTGAGGGACAAGTCAGGCAGTTTATTGAATGACGCTGTTTGCCGTCAAACCGGGCGGCGGTCTGATTCACCCCGCTGCCCGGATCTTTGCGAGCTATCCTCGGCTTGCCAAGCCGCTACGGTTAACCCTACCAAAACCACGCAAGCAAACCATTGCACGGTTGAGGTCCAAAGATAAGCTCGGTGGACTGGGTAAAACGGGGGTTGAATTACCACGTTCAAGCGGTTCGCGTCCATGAACGCATCCAACAGGTGGTGAAAAACAAATAATAGATACTGACAACTCAATGCGACGGCCCAACACCACCACCGTGCCGCGAGTCGCCGCCGCGAACTATCACGGGAAAGACTCAGGTCCAAGCAAGCTAGCAACAGGCCGGCCACGCCGAACGTGTTCAACACATCGGTCACCCGTGCCGTGATTGCCCCCTGCACTGAGGCAGAACCCAGCACGGCGGTTCCAATTGGTACGACCACAGCCGCGTAGAACAAAAAACCGCCTTGCCAGATAAGTAGTACTTGAAGAAACAAGAATCGCCGGACCGCAACCACAGACGAACCCTCATGTTCGGCTTCTTAGGCGGTCCGAGAATTAGACGAGTGGATTGGTTTCCGCCGCCACTTCACTATGTAGGGCAGAAGAAACAAGTAAATTCCTGTGAACCATAACCCCAGGACTACTAGCGCTGCCGGGAGGAAGACATACAGCTTGACTGGATCACCAAACCAGCTGCCATCGTGTAAGCTTTCAATCAAATCCGATCGCCGATAAGCAACCTGAATCACCTGTGCGGTTTGGAAATCAACCTGGACTTCATAGCGATTTTTGCAAGTGACCTTGATAATCCCATCCTTGGGTCGTAGGTCGACGCGATCAATATCCTCCCACCCAGTTACCTGAGCCTCGGGCACCGAACGCACTGCTGTCAGTAACGCTTCCAAGGAAATCGTTGGTGCTTTCGACTTGCCTTTATTCGTGGTCGGTTGAACCCAAGGAACCTGCTTTTTTACCTGGAGCAAAATACCGGTGATTAACACCACAAGGAACGGAGCAGCAATCAGCACCGCTCCCCAACGGTGCGCTTTCCGAAACAAAATCCGCGGGTTGATTAGCATTGACTGACCTGACACGGTGCATGAAGACAATAGTTATCCTGTCTTTGCTCTAGCTTATCGAGCTGCTGAGACTCTCGCATGGCTCAATTTTATTGCCCTGCTGCCGACTTACCCACGGCTAGGGTATATATATAAGACCTGAAGATACCCACCTATTGTCCGCACCACTTGTAATCAGACACGTTTGAGAATTCGAAGCGGTCGCCCGTTTTTTACCCAGACCTGAAAAAATCATCGGTAATGTAGCGAGCGTTTCCGGTGTGATCGGCGTCATTACTAATGGCCTTCTCTGTTCGTCCATCGTTCGACTTTGTTCAGAGGAGGATCGCGGTGTTGAGATTCTGCATATGACACAGTGGACGTGGTTGAGCCGTTTCGTTTTCCGGATGCCCCAAATTTGGGCCCCGCTGCGGGGACGTCACCGCCTTGTGGCGAAGCCAAATCTGGAGGTCTTGTCCGACCGGGACGGTCCAACTTCGTTGACAGGAGCACAAAGTAGCTTCTGGATTGCCTCAACCTCCGGAGTGCTAGTGGAGTCGCAAGCTGAGGTGGTAGCGGAAACACCACGGATAGACTTCATCCCATGCACCGTTACTTCGGTTGTACCCGGAGTTGAACCAGATCAACCCAAGAATCCCTCTATATTAGGGTTCCAAACACCGGTATTAGGCTTTCAAGTCGATGACAAGTCGTGGCTGTACCCACCCGTGGAATTTCCCGGGTCGGAAGCCGATCTGAAATTACCGTGTCCAGCCAAGCCTTCCAATACGCCGATCCTCATTGCGCAGCAGTCGTTATCGGATACAGTAGCACAACCCATTCCGTTGGCATTCGACAACTCCATAGTCTCTGGCAGCCGGGATTTGCCCATCGGTGAAGCAGCACTTACTGTGCCAGCACCACCCCCACTCAGGCAATTGTCGCCGGTGGTTGTCGTGGCAGATCGGGATCTGCCATCTCATGCAATCGGTGGATCGTTAAAACTCGAACCGATTCACGACAAGCTGGCTCGGGCCAGTTGTTCGCTCACTCTTAAAGTCAATCGTGATTTCCGAGAGTGTGCTGCGCACCAAACCGATTTCACCAAAAAAGTTCCTCGTCACGGCTGGCAACTGGATGAATCAGCAGTGTCGGCTGTGTCCGAAGGTGGAACCATTCGACCTCTGTCCGTGGAGGCGGCTAATGCGACGATCCTGACGGTAGTGCCTCAAGCCGATGCTAACGCTCAGCCCTTGCAAGCGGATACGGAAGTATTCCGAATTACCCGGATGGGTGCGACAGGCGGAGCGATTGAAGTTACCTATCGGCTAGCTGCTCATTCTGGAGGTGAAGCTGTTTCGGTCAATCGGGTGGTGAAGCTGTCCGACCTCCAAAGGGAGTTAATCGTCACGGCCGGTTCAACAATCGCTGCCAGCCAACCGCAAATCTTGACGATTCTCCTCCACGAGAAAAGGGGCTTGGCAACTAGCCAAGCAACCCTGTTCCTGACTACTCCTATTAGTCGAATTGCCGATACCGTTCTTCTAGAGGCTTATCGGCAGGGGCGGTCTGCCGAGGCATTTGAAGTTCTGATGCAACGGCACGCGGCTGCTGTCGCTCGCATCAGTCAGCAAATTGTCGGAAACCGAGCCGATGCCGAAGACATCTCCCAGTATGTTTTTCTTAAGTTGGCTCGCTGGCAGGGTCCAATTCCTACCACCTTGGCAGGTTGGCTACGGACTGTCTCGAAAAACGCTTCCCTGACGTTGCTTCGAGCCCGCCGACGCCGGAAACGCTACGAACGAGCCGCCGCTAAACCCTGTTTGATTGATCCAGGTCAGACTAACAACCCCGACGAGCGACTTGTTGCCGCTTTGCAACAACTACCGGCCAAACTCGAGACAGCCGTGCGATTGCGCTACTTCGAGGGTCTTTCGCAACAGGAGGCGGCCCAGGTAGTAGGTTGCCCCCGCGGGACATTATCACGGCGCGTTGCCGACGGAATTCAAGTTCTCCGTGAATTGCTCGGCCGTGAACGTGCCATGATCGGCTGAAGTGAATCGATAACCCGCGAGTTAGTGACCTTTCGAGTTGCCCCCGAATTTTTTCTGGCAGGTGAGCATCTCCACTGTGGGTGGCGTTCTTGTTGATGACCGACCCGCGACGGAGATGGTCGGCAATCCTCTGTCCTGAAGTGGAAAGCAGTATGAGAAGAATAACTCATTCAAACCGCATTTTCCTCCGCCTCGAGGAATTGCATTCCCGTGCACTTCCTGCCGTTTTCGATCCAGCCGCCGCGGTACTCGCAGATAATGAGGTGAGTGATTGTGAATCGTTGCCAGAACTCACCTGGCTTGAGAAGGAGGCTGTTCTCGAAGAGGCCGTTTATGGCGATGGCGAAACTGAGATCGAATGGGAGGACGGGGACCAGTTCGATTTTGAAAATAACCCGGGGAACTGGGACACCAGGGAGATTGCGATCACCTGGTGCATGACTGCGGCTAAATCAACTGAGTACATTCGATTTGGGACCCTGGATGATGAAACGTGCTGGACAATTTGGGACGATACGACCGTGACTTCGGACGAAGTGTTTATCACGCCGATGGACCCTGCCATTTGCTACACTACGAGTATCCCGGGGGAACAGATTGACCAGACGGTAATCAAGGAGCGTACTCGTTCGTCCATTAATGGCGCTCCGCTGTCGCTTTACGCACCTGCGGATCCGATTCCGAACCGTGTCTACTCTCCGATAGCTACTGAGATGACTTCGGTTCAAGGCACAAATCCCACTACTCTCAACCTCTCGGTGGCTCAGTATCCGCATCGGAGAAGCACACCGAAGGAAGCGTCCACAGAGAGTTGGACTTCTCTTTATCGTGATGACGCGTTGCCCGATCGGGATGCCAACGCAGTGGAGCTACCCTTGAGTGTCTTGGCTGGTGTAAAAGTCAGCGTTTAGTCCATTGCCCCAATTGGTGCAGCCGGAGGATTCAAGAATCGTCATCCGGCTGAGCGTTGTTGCACGAAGTTTCGCTTGAGTCGGTTGAAGCAATAACCGGTTTGGTTCACCTTACCTCCGAAATGTTGCTGAGCATCGAGGGTCGCAAAAGGTGAACCGAACCGTTTGCAGTGTCGATTACCCATCAGGCTTTGATAATGTCTTTTACCGTCATGCCACTCGGGATCATCGGCAGGACATGTTCTTGATGCGGTACATGGACATTAAGAACATATGGGCCGGGACTTTCAATCATCTCAATCAAAGCCTCGTCCAGGTCATCCCGATCGATGATACTGCGAGCCTTGACTCCAAAACCTTCAGCGATTTTGACAAAGTCCGGATATGGCGGATGGTCTTCCCCGGCTCCGAGGTAGGTATGAGCCCGGTTGCTGCCAAAAAACCGATCCTCCCACTGCACCACCATACCCAAATGCTGATTATTCAGGAGTAGCACCTTCGCAGGGATCTTCTCAGCATAGGCCGTGGCCAGCTCTTGGATATTCATTAAGAAGCTGCCATCGCCATCGATGTCAATCACGAGGTTGTCGGGATGGGCTACTTTGGCTCCCAAAGCGGCGGGTAGACCAAAGCCCATCGTTCCAAGCCCCCCGCTGGTGATCCACTTCCGTGGCTTGTTGAAGTGGAAGAATTGAGCAGCCCACATCTGGTGCTGCCCGACACCCGTCGTGATGATCGTGTCATCGAGCTGGCCCCGATCGCGCAAAATTTCCCAGAGCCGACGAATGGCAAACTGAGGAAGGATCGCATCGGTACGGTTGGGGAAGCGAAGGGGCTCAGTTTCGCGCCAATAATCGAGTTGTCGCCACCATTCAGGGTATCTGCCCCCGGCGATCAAGTCGGCATTGCGCTCCTCACGGAGCATGGCATTCAAGTCGGCGAGGGCGAGCTTGACGTCACCATGAACCGGAATATGTGCATATTTGTTCTTGTGAATTTCGCTGTGGTCGATATCGACATGAACGATCTTACCGTGCTTGGCAAACTCCGAGAGCTTGCCGGTCACCCGGTCATCAAATCGGACACCCAAAGCCAAAAGCAGGTCGGCATCGTTGATGGCATAATTTGAGTACACCGTGCCGTGCATACCGAGCATATGCATGCACAGATAGTGATCAGCCGGGAAATTCCCAAGCCCATGAACCGTCAGGCCAACGGGAATACCTGTTAGTTCGGCGAATTGCCGCAATTCCTCGGCAGCTCCAGCGTGTGTAATCCCCCCGCCGGCATAAATAAATGGCTTTTTGCTGACCCGTAAGGCGGCGATGACCGGTTCGAGTTCCTCCCGCCGGGCGCGGCGTATGGGTCGGTAGCCCGGCAAATTCATCGGCGGGTCCCAATCCGGGATGATCTTTTTAATCTGCACGTCCTTGCAGATGTCGATGATGATGGGTCCAGGGCGGCCGGTCGTGGCGATGTGAAACGCCTCCTTCACCGCTTGGGTGATCTCTTCCGTTCGGGTAATCAAGTAGTGGTGCTTCGTGATACCGCGGCACACCTCGATGATCGGAGTTTCCTGAAAGGCATCATTGCCGAGGACGGTGGTAGCCACCTGCCCCGTGATAGCGATGATCGGGATCGAATCCATCTTGGCATCGGCCAGGCAGGTCACGAAATTGGTTGCTCCCGGTCCGCTTGTCGAGATGCAAACAGCAGCCTTGCCGGTCGTACGAGCATATCCGTGGGCCATGAAGCCGCCGCCCTGTTCATGTCGCGGCAGAATGGTTCGAAGACGTCCTGCAACCTTGGTGAGCGACTGGTGGATGGGCATGCTTGCTCCACCCGGGTAGGCGAAGACAGTATCAACGCCATGGCGGATCAGACATTCGACAAGGATGTCGGCCCCGCTCAAAGGGGTGGTGGAATTGGAGATGGAGTGGTTCGGACCGGGTTCGCCCATGGCGGCGGGATCCTTTTCTGGGATATCAATGGTGCCAGCAGTACACCAAAAAATAGCTTACAAAGTTCTCGCGGAAACTAAAGGCCGTTGCTCAAGAGGATTCTGTGAAACGAGTTGTCACCCAAGTTAGCGGTTAGTTCACAGGATTGGAGTTCTGTTGTCCCGCAGTTCCGGTCAATCACCAAATGGTGGTCCTTGTCTGCCAAAAGCGTCAATCACATTTCCAATGGTTCAACATCCTGATGCTCGGTTAAAAGAAGTGGCAACATTTTCATTTCCTCGTCGCAACTGATAAAACCACATTTATCGCTTTATCCCGAACAATTTGACACATTGGCAAAATCTGTACTAGGAATGCATCAATCTGTGAGCCTTTTGCCAAGTTGCACTCGTCGACTGGCATCAGGTCATCACCTGACGCTGAATTCCGCCATTGATAGGGCGGTTTGACCAAGCGCTACTTCCCACCCCTCTCTGGGCATTACCGGAAATTTTACTCAATCGGTACAGCTTACCAGCTGTAGCCAAGGGGGATGGTCTGCGCTTTCGGCGGATTTGGAAAAACGGTTGTCGTCGGCTCAATCGGTTCAGACACTACAAGACGTCTGTTCCGGAGCCGATGCTCGGTGCCTTGCACCGGGCTGTCGTGGAACTCGCTCACCGGACCGGACCCACTCAGGGCGGCAGGGACGCACCCGCGGGCACCCAGAACCGGATGTAAAGGGGACCCTATGTTCCTGCCACTCACTGCGTGGAAACGGACTCTGCTTGAACTGGAGAGACTGGAAACACGCGAAGTACCGGCAATTGCGATCCAATTGGATTACTCGCTGGATTTGCGGGCCAATGGGGGATCGGGCTTCTTCGAAAGTCATCCGGAAGCAAAAGTCGTGATGAATCGCGTGGCTCAAGAAATGGGCCAACGCATCTCTGCCAACCTAGCTGAGATCACGCCGGCGAATAGCAACACCTGGACCGCCACAATTTACAATCCCGTGACGGGTGGGCAGTATGCCGTTCCCAATTTGCGAGTACCTGCCAACACAATCATCGTCTATGTAGGCGGGCGGATGATGCCCGGCACCTCAGTTGGAATTGGTGGATATGGCGGATACTCGTGGTCGGGTACGCAAGCATGGGGGCGAACAGTTGAAACCCGAGGTTGGCAAGGGTTCTCCACGTGGGGGGGCAGCATTGCTTTTAACACCAGTACGAATTGGCATCTGGGACTGACGACCGTCGGGCTGGATGCGAATGAGGTCGATTTTTACTCGGTCGCCACGCATGAGTTGGGCCATGTGCTCGGGATCGGTACCGCCCCCCAGTGGTTTTCTCAGGTTGTTGGAGGCCGTTTCACCGGGGCATACACCAGTTCGCTCTACGGTGGCCCCGTACCTGTATCTGGAGAAGGCGCACACTGGGCCGATGGCGTTACCTACCAAGGACAATCGCTAGCAATGGACCCGGTGCTGAATTACGGGACACGGGTCACGTGGACCCCGCTCGATCAAGCATCCCTTCGCGATTTGGGTTGGGGCAACGGTTCGCCAGTTAGCCCTCCACCCGCGCCGCCCACGGTGCCGCCGCCGGCCAGTCCACCGGCTCCCAACTTGCCTCCGGTGGGGACATCGAATCGGCTACCTGTGCTGGTTTCCGGAGCGAATGACGGAACTGTCTACGTTTTTGCCCGCGGGGCTGATGACAACCTGGTCTTCACCGGTCAATCATTCAAACCGTTCCCCGGCTTCAATGGAACGGTCCGGACAACCGTTGCGGATTTCAATAACGATGGGGTGGCCGACTACGCCTTCGCCACCAGCGCCGGTGCGGCGGCCCGGATTCGGCTGATTGACGGTGCTACAAACGCAACTCTGATTCGAACAACGCTGGTATTAGGCGGCTTTAGTGGAGGTGCCTTCATTGCTGCTGGGGACGTGAACCGCGATGGTCGGGCTGAACTGGTTGTTTCGGCGGATGCTGGCGGATCACCTACTGTCGAGGTTTATCAAATCGCTTCCGGGAATCTGACCCTGCTCTCTCGCTTCCTCCCCTTCAATCCCAACATGCGGGCAGGGGTCCGTGTTGCAATGGGGGACATCAACCGCGACGGTGCCGCTGATCTCATCGTGGGGGTAGGCCCGGGGGTGATACCGCGTGTTAGCATTTATAATGGGTCGAGCCTGACCAGTGGACTGCCGCAACGATTGAACTCGCCTTTCCTGGCATTTGATCGTCAGATGAGACAGGGAGTGAATGTTGCGATCGGTGATGTTGATGGCGACGGCTTTGGAGATGTGATCGTTGCTCAAGATGGAGGCAACACCTGGATGCGGGTATGGTCGGGAGCAGCCATCATGGCAACTCCAACGATGCCTCTCGACCAGCTTGCGACCTACCAGCAATTCTTCGCCAATGGTACGAACGATCCCAACGGCATTCGGGTAGTGACACGAGATCTGAATGGGGATGGCAAGGCGGAAGTCATTACCTCGTCTGCTCGTGGTCAAGCACGATGGCTTAGAGTCCTCACAGTGAGTTCCACCGGGGTGGATGCACTCAGCACCGTCTTCCCCTTTGAAAGTCAGTTCATTACCGCGGGGCTCACGATCAATCCGCGCAAGGTCCCAACAGAACCCGATTCCTTCTCGAACGAAGCACCACCGGGCGGGCCATGCTTGTGCTGTACACCAAGTTATCAATCTCCGATGTGCCGACGTGTAACCGGTCAATGAAATCCGGGGTGAACTTCGCCCATCCCCCTCTCTGACCCGCTGGGACTGACCCGCGGGTCAGAGTTGTTTTCGCTACTTTCACCGGAGTTGCCAATCATTCTTATCGGTTTGATGCCACCACATTTGCTATCCGATGGACTTTCGCATCTCGATATGACGCGATTCGATCAATTTCGTTTCCAGCGCAATTTGGTAATCGCTTCTGGCATTTCGATCTTGATTCGGGCATGTTAAATGTTACTTCTCTTCTCGCTGGAGCGTCGGGCGGATTGAGTTTCCACAAATCAGTTTGGAGAAAGTTTCCTCCATCTGGTGCTTTAAATCGTCGGCACGAAGTGGTATGTTATTCACTTGATCGTCGGTGGGACTCGAATTGTGGGATTCTCTCCTAACCATCCCACACCACCGTTTCCGCACATTCGCGGCGGAGTTGACCCTTGGCACCCTGGGGTGGAATGACCACCCTTTCCTATCTTTTCGTGGGTGATGAAATGATTGGTTTTGACAAGGGCGAACTACGAGTCGTTGTACCTGTCGGTTTCTTGTTAAGCGAAGAGCAGGAGGTATCGGTTTCGGTAGCCCGTCCCGATGGTGGTTACTTGCCAATTCGGTTGTGTTTGATTCCCGCCCAAAGTATGGAGGCGAATGGGTCCGTCGGAGCAGCAACTGGTAATCCTCGAACTGGTAATCCTCGAGCTGTTTCCTGGCCGCGGCGTCACTTGCAAGATAACGACGGCTATCACGGCTACGATATGGGCGGCGGTGACTGAAGCCTTCAGTGCCGAACAGGCGTAACTTGAGCCGCTGGTACTTCGACGACTCGCCATCGGACTGCTGCAAGAACCTGCGCGATTCAGCCTCATACTCCGCCTTCCGCCGGCTGGAGTGTGGCCGAAGGTGCTGACTCTTATTTCATTTCAGCCAATCATGAGCTGAGAATCGAGAAGAGCTAGATACGCCGAACAACTTCCTGGAGTTCTGCACGGGGCAGGTTTGGCGTGGCTTTCAGGTTGCGAATGAGGTTCGTTTGATACGCCTCGACGCCGGGTTGACCGTACGGATTGATCTTCATCAGGCGTCCCTCGACGACCGTTGCCAACATGAGCATTTGCAGCAGTTGCCCAATAGTGTGTTCGGTCAGCGTGGGCAGAATGATGTCAGCTGTGGGTCGCGCGGCATCCTGGTAGGCTTCCATCGTACCGCGAAAAGCTGCCTCTTGCAGGTCAGAATGGCTTTTGCGACTGAACTGGTTGAGGTCATCCTCGTTGCGGTCGGCCATCCCAATCATGACGGGGGGCTGCTTGCCGGTTTTGATCAGCAAATTGTTAATAATCTTATCGCGGCACCCGTCCTGGAGTTGCTGCCCGCGGCTGTGGAGATCGCGCGTATGGACCAAGGTCAGGGGCGTTGCCCCCCGGCCTTGTTTGCCCAACGATTCGGATAACAGTTGGTCGTACCACCAGCCAATTGCTTCCAATTTGCGAGACCAAACGGCCATGACTCGCGTTGTTTTGTGCAATTCCTCGTTCATCAGGTAATTGACGGCGGCGAATTGCAGGACAGGGTTGCGGTCAAACGGTTCTTCAATAAACCGCCGGGTCATCGTCGCAGCGCCGAGTAAGAGCGCTCGGATGTCCAATCCCATAACCGCTGCCGGAAGTAGCCCTGCCGAGGTAAACACGCTAAATCGTCCACCGACATCTTCCGGGATAGTCAAAATATCGTCATCGTGGTAGCCATCGGCCCGGAACACATCGCGAAGTTCCCCGCGTGGCGACGTTACGCCGACGATCGCTCGTTTGAGCATGGGCGACCTCGAGCCATAATAGCGCATGGCTTCATTCCGAACGGCGCGGAACGCGGCGGCAGTTTCGAGGGACGCACCCGACTTGCCGATGACGATCACGCCCCAACGCTCTTCGGGCAATTCTGGATCGACACAGGTAATTTCCAGTAACTCGAAGAGTTCCTGGAGTGAATCCGTGTCGAAGGTGTTGCCTTCGAAATAGATTCGTGGCTTGCCCAATCGTTGTTTTGAGGGAAGCTCATTGTGGTAGGTATGACAAAGGGCGTCAAACAAGGCGCGTCCCGCCAGGTAGCTTCCGCCGGTACCCAGAACGATCACGCGATCCAAGTCTTCTCGTAACCGAGCGGCAATCCGCAGGATTTTCCCAAGCTCGCTGGCTTCCTGCTTGCGCTTGAATTGGTCTAAGAGCTTTTGAGGCAGATCGATAAACCCAGCTTGCAATGGCCGCAAACGATACGGTGGGTTTTGTAATTCCCGTTCTGCACTGACGTGTCCCCGAATTTCCGTGACTTCTTTCTTGATTTGCTCCAAACGTTCTGGCTGCAGGAAATTCTGACTCTGCAATTCGGCAAGTGGGGTCCAGATCTCGTGGGGATGGGCCAGGAGCCGATGATAATTGTACTCGATATTTTCGTCGGGTAACTGCATGGGGTGGCCCTTTGGTCCAATGTCCCGGTTTGCTGGGGCTGAGGGAAATTCGACCTATCAACGATCGTTCGTGCTTTATCGCTGTGGTACCGATCATGGATCGGTGACCACCGAAGATTTACCAAAGCAACTGTACGTCATTATTTTGGGAACGTAAACTTTTCCGCATGAACACCCACGACTTGATCCGCGAACTCCGTGAGCCGGCGACAACCAAAATTGTTCTCCTGGTGGCCGACGGTCTCGGCGGTCTGCCTCTCGAAGCCGGTGGCCGGACCGAACTCGAGACAGCGAGCACCCCAAACCTGGACGCCTGCGCCCGGGACGGTGTGACGGGACTGTCCATCCCCGTATTGCCGGGCATCACCCCCGGCAGCGGCCCGGGTCATCTTGGGCTTTTTGGCTATGACCCGCTGGAGTACCGCATTGGTCGTGGCATTCTCGAAGCCTTGGGCATAAACTTCGCGGTTGGCGCAAAAGATGTGGCCATCCGTGGGAACTTCTGTACACTGGGTCCGGATGGCACGATCACGGACCGTCGAGCTGGCCGGCCCACGAATGAGAAAAACAAGGCCGCCGTCGAGAAACTTCGCACCATCAAGCTGCCGGGTGTCGAGCTATTCGTCGAGCCAGTGAAGGAACATCGTTTTGTGCTCGTCATCCGCGGTGATGGCCTCGGCGATCGTGTGAACGACACTGACCCCCAGGCGGTTGGCATTGCCCCGCTTATGGCCGAAGGGCAGGATGCTGCCAGTGCCAAGACTGCGAACTTGGTTAATCAGTTCGTGGCCGAGGCCGTGAAGGTTCTGGCCAGTGAAGGCCCTACAAACGGCATCACCCTCCGCGGTTTCGCCACTTACCCGAAGATTGCCACGTTTACCGAGGTGTACGGCCTCAAGGCGGCCGCGATCGCCGTGTACCCCATGTACAAGGGGCTAGCCCGACTGGTGGGCATGGATATCCTTGACCCCGGCAACACTCTGCATGGGCAGGTGGACACACTTAAAAAAGTCTGGCACGACTACGACTTCTTCTTCATCCACTTCAAATACACCGACAGCAGTGGCGAGGACGGCAACTTCCCCGCCAAGGTACAAATGATCGAGAAGCTGGACGCGATTATTCCCGATATCCTGAAGCTGAAGCCGGATGTGTTGATCGTCACCGGTGACCACTCCACGCCGAGCAAGCTCAAGAGCCATTCCTGGCACCCCGTACCGACACTCCTTTTGGCCGACACGTGTCGCCCCGATGATGTCATGGAGTTCAGTGAGCGGGCATGCCTCCGCGGCGGTTTGGGTCAGTTCGAGGCAAAGCACCTGATGCTCCTGGCGATGGCCCACGCGAAACGGCTGGGCAAGTATGGCGCGTGATCGACGTGATACAGGCGCGCTGAAGCCGTGCCACTCGGAGACTCCTGAATGACTCGATGGGTCGTTGCGATTTGCATCGCTCTTGGTGCCGCTGGTGCGTCGGCTCAGCCGACACAGATCAAGCCACCCAAGGGCATGGAGAATGCCCCCGGGCCGTGGAAGGATCCGGACGACCTCACCGAGTGGCCGAACACGACGAGTCGGGCCAATGGCGATGCGTGGTTAGTCGAGAACCACGACCAGATCCGAGTCATGCGGCCGCGTTTACTCCTCATCAACTTCTCCAATGAACACACCCGTCAGCACCTTGACAAGCTGACCAAGCAACTCATCGGTGCTCTGGCCGAAAGCACTCGCTACCACGGTTACGTCGACCCCAAGGCCCCGGCGTTCCTCCGGTACGAGGTCTTTCGGTTTGTCGATCTCCGCGATCCCGACGTGAAAGTCGGCAACAGCAGGAAGTTGCCTGTCAAGAACCCTGCGGCTCGCACCGGCTTCAACATGAAGTACAGTGCTTACTTCACTGAAGAGTTCGCCGGCTACTACGGCGTACCCGACCCGCGCGACCCGAATCGCTTCCTGCGGCTCGACGAGTTACTCGACTGGGGGTACGTCCATGAGGTGTGGTTTTTCGAATCCGGTAACGTCATGGCGAAGCCGCACTCGGGTTCCTACGAGGTGGTCGAGGAGAAACCTCGGTATGATGAAAACTTCAGGAAGGTTGGCAAGGAGTGGGTTCAGGCGGGCAATGGTGGCGACCACGAACAGCCGTGGACCGGACGGAGCTGCCGCATCGGCTGCATCAACGCATCCCGAGGCGTCGGCTGTTTTTTGGAGAGCTTGGCACACGGGATGGAAGGCACCGCCAACAGTGGGGCAATCCCGTACTTCACGAGGTACTTCAAGGAGTATGCCGACTTCAACTTGAAGCAGCGCTATGGCTTGCCGTTCGAAAGCCTGTACGCTGTGGACTATGGCGGCAAGCCGATGAAGTTCCCAGACAATAAAACCCTGGTGCTTACACATCGTGGTAAGGAACACCGCGTCGAAAACTATATTCCCGCTGGGGGTAGCGCCCACTTCCCGCCGAATGCCCGCGGTCACTACGACCTGGAGAACGGTGAGCCGGTTCTTTCGACTATTGAAGATTGGCGGATTGGAAGCGGGCCGAACGGCAAGGATGTGGCTAAGCCGTTCACCAACCAGGCGTTCCGTGGCTATCGCGACATCGCGCCGGACTGCATGGGGGCATGGCTGGTGTACTGGCGGCAGAATATGCCGGGGCTCGACAACAAACAGAAGGACGCGGCCGGTAAGCCCATGAAGAACTGGTGGCCATTCCTGTTTTATTGATAAACGGTCGGTGGCTGGCCGTTGGCTTGGACCGGTCGCTCGCTTCTCAAGCTTGCAGTGCGTCTCAACCGATATGCGTGTCGCCTGCTTCTGCGGGGATGAGGTTGACCCGCTTCCCACCTTGATCGAAATACACGGTACCATTGGTCAGGGCGAACAGGTTGTCGTTTTTCGCCCGGCGAACATAGCGTCCCGGAGCGAACTTCGTTCCACACTGTGTGACGATGATGCTTCCGGTGGTCACGAATTGGCCACCGTAAGCTTTGATGCCTCGCCGTTTGGGCAACGAATCCCGACCGTTCTTAACCGAGCCCTGGCCTTTCTTGTGTGCCATGGTGTGAGTCTCCAGCTACGATTCTGAGAGTCAAAAAAATTATCTTAGCGGCTGCTGGGGTGTGGACAAGCCCGCATGCCATTGGTTCTGAGTCAACTGCGCTTGAGCATGCCGACACTCTGGGCATAGGCAAACAAACCGCCGGCCTCGATGATGGGTCCCACTTCACCTAAAGGGAGTAACTCAAAAGTTTCGCCACTTGTTTGGTTAATCAACCTCTGATGGGGTACATCAATGGTGACCCGATCGCCGGTGCAAACACGGTCGATGAGTCGAGTCTTGCTTTCAAAGGGAATTAAGTATCCACCATTGACGGCATTGCGGTAGAAAATTCGAGCATAAAACTCGGCGACGATGGCAACGACGCCCGCGGCAGCCAAAGCGATGGGGGCATGTTCGCGGCTCGATCCACAGCCGAAGTTTTTGCCAGCAATGATGATTTTGTATGGTGAGATGAACTCGTCATCGGGACCGTGAAACGGCATGTGCCCTTTGGGAAGGCCAGCCTGATCGTCGGGCACCCCGGAGAGAGCAAACTTTCCGAACATTTTATATTCTGCCGGAATCGCGGGGTTGTAAGTCAGGTATTGAGCCGGGATAATTTGGTCGGTGTCGATATTGTCTCCTAGGACATAAACGGCACCATGAATCTGGGATTGCATGAGTTCCCCTGAATTCGCAGCTAAACGAAGCCAACGATTATTAACCTACCCTGTCGACTGGCAATTGGTAAGCCCAGTCGCTGCAACCAGGGGAAGTTGATGTGTCTGGGCGGGTGGATTGCGTGCTAGTGTAGATGAGTCGGGATGGTCTGCAGAAAACACCAGCCAAATCAGTGCCAGCGGCGCCCGCCGGCCCACCTGGAGTTTTTTGGCCATGCGAGCGAAGATTACCCTGGAAGCTGGCGATTGCATTCCGCCAACCCTGGAACTCTCCCCGGGGCAACCGATTACTCTTGGCCGCAGTCGCGATAACACGATTGTCATCCGAGATGAACTCGCCAGCCGGATGCATGCCAAGATTTATTTTGAGGATGGCCGGTGGCACCTTCGCGACTTCGGCCTCAACGGCACTCGAGTGGATGGAGTCCGAGTTCATGGAGCGATCGAGTTGCACGATGGTCGGGCGATTGAAATTGGAGATGTTGTCTTGCGATTCACGACTGAAATGCGCTCCACAGTCGCGAACAAGTCGCAACAATCGCCATCGACTCAAACCTCCCCTACGATACCGGCACGCACGGCTACGGATAATCAGCATACCACAACCAAGGTTCATGAACTGCCGCTTGAACGAGTCTCCCCCGGTGACGCCTCGGCGGATGAAACTGCGAATCAATTGCGGATGGATGAATTGACAGCCCTTTGTCGATTCATGACGCAGGCAGTCGAAACCCCCACTCCAACCGAACTGATTGACTTGGCGCTACGTTCGATACTGCACCAAACCACCGCGAAGGTGGCCGGCTACCTGGGCCTGGATCCCGATGATCCAACGCCCAAAGTAGTGATGCCCGAATCGGCTGCAGTGGACCTCCCGCTGAGCCGACGACTGACGAGCCAGGCTCAGCAACAGGGTAAAACGATTTGGCTTTTCCCCGAGTTGACTGCCGCACACCCGCCGACCGATTCGCTCTCGGCTTTTGCCGATGCCATTTGTGTTCCACTGAAAACGTCGGGGTCGCCGTTTGCTGCTCTCCACGTGTATCGCTCTGGGCGAGCGTTCAGTGAACGCGATTTGCGCTTCACCGAAGCCGTGGCGGGTTATCTGGCCCACGGTCTGGAGATTCATCGCAATCGGCGAACTCTCGAAGCGGAGAACTTTCGACTCCGAAGCCATACCCCCGCCGCCGATGACATTCTGGGGACCAGCACGGCGGTGACTCAGCTTCGCCAACAAATCCTCCGGGTTGCACCGCAGAACTTTACCGTGCTCGTTCAAGGCGAAAGTGGTTCCGGTAAGGAACTTGTTGCATTGGCTTTGCATCGGAATAGCCGGCGAGCCAATGGCCCACTTGTGGTCGTGAATTGTGCGGCCATCGCCCCCACATTGCTGGAAGCTGAGCTGTTTGGTTACAAAAAGGGAGCGTTCAGTGGCGCGGACCGCGATCACCCCGGCCTGTTCCAACAAGCCGATGAGGGCACCCTCTTTCTCGACGAGGTCGCCGAGCTGTCCCTCGATTGCCAGGCGAAACTCCTTCGGGTCATTGAGGGCAAGGCGTTCCGGCCAGTCGGTGCCACGGCCGATGTCAAGGTTGATGTACGAATTGTCGCGGCCACCCATCGTGATTTGGCTCAGGAAGTCAAAGCGGGGCGATTCCGCCAGGATTTACTTTTCCGACTTAATGTGATCCTGATCCGCGTCCCCCCTTTGCGAGAACATCCCGAAGATATTCCCGAACTCGCCGCGTTCTTTTTGGCCAAGGTTGCCGCTGAATGCCGCCGCAACTTCAAACTCACCACTGCGGCCATGCACAAATTGCAAGCCTATCACTGGCCGGGAAATGTCCGCCAGCTCCGTACGGTCATTGAGAATGCCGCAGTCATGTGCGAAACCGACACGATCGATGCGGAAGCTATACCCCTGGCAGGGACGTCTGACCTGTCTCCCTCGATGCCATTCAAGGCCCTCGATCTACCCGCCAGCCTCGATATGGGTGAGGTTGAACTCTGGGCGATCCGCCGTGCACTTAAGCAAACCGGTGGCAATGTGTCGCATGCTGCCAAATTGCTTGGTATCAGCCGTGATACCTTGCACACCAAGATCAAAAAAAATAAGGAACGACTCGATCGCGAGACGACGATCAACCCCGCCTCTTCAGCCGAGGCGGGTGAAGCGGTCGGTGTGGATGCGACCAGTTAGTAGACCGGACCAAAAAACCGTGTCTTCGTCTGCTGTGACACATCGGGTTCGTGGTTTCCGATCAGCGAAGCGGTCTTGAATTCTCGAATGGCTCGGCTGAACGAACTGACAAGGGCCAGCAATCTCTCCTAGCTACTGCCCAAACGCTGTCGAGCGGCAGCGATTTCTGCGGCTCGCATGCTCCGAAACCGCTCCATGTATTCCGTGACTAAAGGCGATGTCTCCCATTTCGTGAATCGCCCCCATGTCCGATCGGCTCGTGCCGCTTGTGACTGGAAACTTTCCTGGTAAACAATGTGGCCGTGGTCAACCAGTTTCACGAAGAGCGGGTCGCCATCAATCGATTCGGATCGATCGGCCACAACAAGGGTATTGCCCCGCCCGTAAACCCGGAGATATCCCGGTAGCGTTTCCTTGCCAGGCGAGTTGGAAAACTTGACATTGGGTCGATCGGCGGTTGCCGTTCGCTTGAACGCTGCACTCACGGTGTCACGGTGAACCAGTCGCCACCAGTAGCCACCCGCACCGGGGAAAAGCAGGGTCGGCTCGGTGCCGGTCTGCTGACGGAAAACGTCATATACCTGCTTGATGGTCTCCGGAGTCACCTCGTCCTCGAAAACAATCTGCCGTGGCGAGATGCCCCCCTCCTTCATCTTTTGGAAGTACAACACGCATTGCCCAGCGATATCCCCGCTATCGACACGAACCCCAACGCGGTCGGTCTCGGAATGGTTTTGAATGACTCGCAGTGCGTTTTCCAAACCCACGGTTTCCGCATCAACGAGATCGCACAAAAGCGAAGCCGTTCCCATTTTGGACACAAAGCGGTCCATCATCTCATACTCGGCGGCCGCGAGTGAATGATCGAAGGACTGTGCCGCGCACATCATTTCGTGGCCGATGGTGCCAATTGAGCGAAACAGCTCTGGATAAAGGAACTCGGCTGTGTCGTTGGAGGTCAGTTGTGGCGTGCCGAGTTCTCCAGCCCCACCCACATAGCGGGCCAGCAAGAGGATGAGGTTGCAAATTTCCACCGGAGCCGAGCGTAGCCCAAATTCGGCATCCCGCGGCGTGACCAACTTCATCAGCCGAGCCTTGGTGGCCTGGATGACCGGAGCGAAGTAGCGACACATGGCGGGCTCGAGATAGGAGATCAACCCTCCCGGCCCCTCAAAAACCAGACACGGTACCTGAGCTAGAAAGGTTTGCCCACCAGGAAACCCCCAGATGTCAACGGGTAAGTCAAGATCCTCGCCGGCTGTCTGATTCAGAACCCAGTCCCAGAGTTCGACCGGGAATGCCGGGGTGTACGCGTGCTGGGAGTACCACTCGCGGGCCAGCTGGATGTCACTGCGCTTCAACGGCCGGTAAAACCATTGTGCAAGCATGGCTTCGTGTCCAGCCATGATCAGTTGCTGACCCGCGCCCGGTTCAGGCAGCCCCCGCCGAAATGTCAACGAATAACAGGCGGGGGCCTGAGCGATTTCCGGCACCGCCGTCCACATCGTGCGCTTGTACGTGTCGGTACCGCCAATCCATCCACCTAACAAAAATAGCTTGGCGAAAAACTCCTCACGGAGTTGCTGACGCTTGGTAGTGAACACATCGGCCATGATCGTGCGTCCGTATCGGAGCATTAACTCAGTAACAACCAGGCACACACGCTCAGCACTACAACCCCGGCCAAGCAAAACGCCAGGACGCAGCCAATTTGCCGGTTGGCGGAGGGGACCACTTCGCCCGCAAGTGCCGCTTCATGGACAACTCGTCGATGTTCAATCCAAACCACGGATAACAGAAGGACACTTGTCAACAGGTCCGCTGCTGCCAAGAGCATCAGGATGATCAGAACCGTTTGCATCGGCGTTCTCGTTTCCATGAGCCGGACGAAGAGTGATAACCATTGTCACTCGGTTTCAAATTGGAATGAGGCAACAATGGCTCGTAACACTGGGTCGTGTTGCTCCCGGTCATATTCGCTTACTTGAGTCAGGATCAGAAGCGGACCACCCAGCGATTCGACACATCGTGTCCGGCAAGTGATGGCCGTGTCGAGTGTCAGGAAGTCGATGTCATGGCCAATCGCCATCTGCCCGCCGATCGTCTCGACGCGGTTTTCTGCATCCAGTTCCTGATAATCCGACTTAAGGGCTTGGAGTGTTTGGTCCGCTAAATCCGCTGGTTCGCGGGCATCTGGTCGCAAGGATACCAAAACAAACGCGGTTGCGGGGCTTGTGAGACTGACGGTCCAGGAACCGTCCGTGGCCTCATCCACTTCCAATGACCAGTTGGTCGGGTATCGAAACACGATCCCATCGCGGGAAAATTCGTTCATCGGTACACCTGAGATTATTCGGAGTGCGACTCCGGTGAACGGACGGGTCCTGATCACGCCTCATCGGTGGCCGATGCATTGGATCGGCCTGGCTCAGTTCCTTTCAACTTAACATCAACTCAACGATAGCTCCGGGTGTGACGGCAAGCCGTCGAGCGATATTGCCGTTGACTTCGGCAATCTCAAAAAAGCCATCGCTGGAGAACAAGCACACCTGTTCTCCAGTTGCTGCATCACCATAAGTCCGAACCCAGCGGAGCAGCCCGAGCGAGTGTCCATCGATGGCAACCTTGACCGGCAGCGTTTGTAAGCGGGTCGCGGGTATGTTGGTAATCACATTGCCGAAATCGTCGATAAACTGCACTTCGCCCAACCAGCGATGCCCATGCGTTACGGCCGAACGGATGCCGAGTTCGACGGGGTTCGGATGGATTGGCCCGAACTCCTCCGGGTCGATTCCCCGGCTCAGGTAAGCAGCGACCGGTGCAAAGATATCCCGACCGTGAAACGTCGAAGAAACAGTGGGTCGCCAGTATCGGGGGTTGGAAAGCCGTCGCACTCGAATGGGTTCGCCGAAGTGTCGGAAGACGCCGGTAAAGATGCCGTTGTCAGGTCCAACCAGATAGTGCTCCCCAACCTCGGCCAGCACCGGGGCTCGTTCGGTACCGACACCGGGATCTACCACGCACAGGTGAATGCTGCCCGCCGGGAAATGGGGGACGGCAGTAGCCAGGAAGTAACTGGTATGGCGGAGATTCTGGGGCGGGATGCTGTGGGTTAGGTCGAGGAGGTCCGCCGTCGGGTTAATGGAACGGATAACTCCTTTCATCACTGCGACATACGGCGACGCAGTGCCAAAATCGGTCGTCAGGGTAATAAGGGGGGATGTCGGCATGGCACGTTCCCGCCCACGACTGTGGGGACGTGGGCTTGGGTTGGCCGTTATTTCCCTTCCTTCGCACGACGGAGATATTTGCCATCCTCGGTTTGGACCACGATCATTTCACCCTGCTCGATAAATGACGGAACCTGAACCTTCAAACCCGTCTCAAGTACAGCGGGTTTGGTTTGAGCTGCTGCAGTCGCCCCCTTGATGCCCGGTTCCGTCTCCACGACTTTTAACGTCACCGTTTGGGGTAGCTCCATCGACAGGGCTTTGCCGTCGTAAAAGGTGATCTTGCAGGGGTCATTTTCCCGCAAGTATTGCATCATGTGCCCGACCATCTCGCCGCTGAGCGTCACGGGTTCGTAGGTCTCGGCATCCAGAAAGACATAGTCGTTCCCATCCTTGTACGAGTATGTAAAATCTTTGGTTTCGAGGAATACCACATCCACCTTGTCGTCCGGGTGGACGCGTTCATCCGTGATGGCGCCGGTTTTGAGATTTTTGAGCTTGAGGTAAAGAATGGCCCGCCAGTTCCCCGGCGTATTCAAGTCGCGGTCCAGACAGTAATACAGTTGGCCATTCATGTTCAAAACCATCCCGCGACGGATGTCGATCATCTTCATTGACGCCATTGGCTGCCTCCTCAGTGGTGGGCACCGGATTCGATGACCCTTACTATATATCTGTTGTTTATCAAATCATGACCCAATGGAGAAGTCCGGGTGAGTTTGTAACAAGGTCCGGAATTGCTTGTAACGAAAAGCTCGTTAGCCTCAACTACCATATAAAGGGCGATTGGTGCGGTTCTCGCCGACCGTACTTGGGCAGATTCGTCTGCCATTTCTGCCGACACCTTCGAGGGTGTGCCATGCTTGCATCACGCGTGTTACCGCTGGTTGTTTTGCTTGCAACGATCTCGGCGCTACCGATCGTTGCCGACGGACCACAAGACAATGTCCCGGACAAGGTGCGGCCGATCCCGCCCCAAGGAACGCCGCTGCCCGTGGAGACGAAAGCCGAGATTCTCAAGGGCCTGATGGAACTTCAGCAACTCATTCAAGAAATCGGCAAGCACGAACTCCTACCGGATGTTCTGATTTACGAGAAGGCCGTGCGCTGGGCCCTGGTATACGACGAGGTGTACGACGGTAAAGCGGGCAAGGACGGGAAGGGGCCGCCCCCGGCCGCGAACGTGCGCAAGGTGTTGGCCGCCGGGCTGGAACGAGCCAAGGCCTTGAAGGACGGTAAGTCCCCGTGGACGACCCAAACCGGCGGAGTGCTACGGGGCTATCGCTCGCAGATCGACGGTAGCGTGCAGCCCTACTGGATCATGGTTCCAAAAGACTACGACTTCGCTGGGAAGACGACCCACCGGCTCGATTTCTGGTGGCACGGCCGCGGCGAGACCTTGAGCGAGGCGAACTTCATGGCCACTGTCCCGGTCGCCAGCGGCATCATCCCGGCCCCCGGTGCCTTCATCGTGCACCCCTACGGCCGGTACTGCAACGCGAACAAGTTCGCCGGCGAAGTCGACACGTTCGAGTGCCTCGAACACGCCAAGAAACACTATCGGATCGACGAGAATCGCCTCGTGGCCCGGGGCTTTAGCATGGGTGGGGCGGCGTGCTGGCAGTTCGCGGTGCATTACCCCACGCTCTGGGCCGCGGCCGCCCCGGGAGCCGGCTTCAGCGAAACCCCCGAGTTCCTGAAGATCTTTCAAAAAGAAGACGTGAAGCCGACCTGGTACGAGCAGAAGTTGTGGCACCTGTACAACGCCACCGACTACGCCGAGAACCTCTTCAACCTGCCGACGGTCGCCTACAGCGGCGAGATCGACTCGCAGAAGCAGGCCGCCGACGTGATGGCCCGCGAACTGAAGAAAGTGGGGCTGGAACTCGTTCACATCATCGGCCCGAAGACCGGCCACTCCTACGAGGCAAACGCCAAGGCCGAGATCAATCGGCGGATCGATGCGATTGTGGAGAAGGGCAGACCCCGCGAGCCGGCCGAGATCAAGTTCGTGACCTACACACTGCGGTACAACCGGTGTGGCTGGGTAATTATCGAGGGCTTGGGCCGGCATTGGGAGCAGGCCCGCGTCGAGGGGACCCTGAGCGGTCACGACGGCAACAAGAAGCGAAAGGCGACCCTGAAGACCGCGAACGTTACGGCTATGACGATCACACTCGGCCCCGGTGAATGGGCCGCGCCACTGGAGGTCGAGATCGACGGTGACCGCCTGAGCGTGGCCCCTGAGGACGGTCGATTCATCACGGCCCACTTCCGCCGCGGTGCGAAGGGCTGGGAGCAGGTGCCCAGCCTGGAGGTGAACACACTTCGTAAGCTGCCCGGGCTTCAAGGACCGATCGACGATGCCTTCATGAGCGCGTTCCTGCACGTCGCCCCAAGCGGCAAACCGATGAACGAGGCCGTCGGCACCTGGGTTGCCCAGGAAATGAAGCATGCTGGCGACCACTGGCGGAAGCAATTCCGCGGCGATGCCCCCATCAAGAAGGACACGGAAATCACCGACGACGACATCAAGAACACCAACCTCGTGCTGTGGGGAGATCCGAAGAGCAACGCCATTCTCGCGAAGATTGCCGACTCGCTTCCGATCAAGTGGACCGACCAAGGAGTCGTGGTCGGGGACCAGACGTACCCCACGGGAACACATGTTCCGGTTCTGATTTACCCCAATCCGCTGAACCTCCAAAAATACGTGGTACTGAACAGTGGCTTTACATTCCGGGAGTACGATTACCTCAACAATGCGCGGCAAGTGCCCAAACTCCCCGACTATGCCGTGATCGATGTCACCACGCCGGCGAACTCACGTTTTCCCGGTAAAGTTGTCTGTGCGGGTTTCTTCAATGAACGATGGGAACTCCAACCAACCGACCGTGAATGACTCCAGCCGCCAGGGTGTTAACCAGGAGACGCGATGACCCGGATCCTGATCCTCTTGCTTGTCGTGGCGGGCCTTGGAATCGCCAGTTATTTTGCATACGAGAACTTCCGGGCCAAGCCAATTGGCGAGCAAGCCGGAAGCCCAACGGACCAGCGGACTCCACCGGCACTTGGCAAGTTGGTGGTGCTTGTGGTCTTTGACCAGTTGCGCGGCGACTATCTGTCGCGCTGGGCCAACGACTTCGGTGCGAATGGCTTTGAGCGCATGAAGCGCGAAGGGGTATGGTATCAGAATACCCAGATTCCGTATGCCTGTACCTCGACGGGGCCTGGGCATGCTTCGCTGGTGACGGGCGCACCGCCAGCGATCCATGGAATTGTCGAGAACGATTGGTGGGATCGCAAAGCCAATGCACGGGTGTATTGTTGTCAGCCCTCACGTCCATTCGATCGGGTGCCAGTGATTCGCGGCAGCAACGAAAAACTCAGCCGGGGGTCCGGCATGGGGTTTTCTCCTGAGAACTTGCTCTCCGATACAGTGGGCGATCAACTGAAGGCCTCGACGCAAAACCAAGGTCGCGTCTACTCGCTTTCCATCAAGGATCGCTCGGCCGTCCTCATGGGTGGGAAAAAGCCGGACGGGATGTACTGCTTCGATAACCGCGACGGCCTATTTCACACCGGTTCGTATTATCAGGAGCGGATCCACCCATGGGTGGCCGAGTTCAATGCCGAGAAGCACGCCGACGCGTGGTTTGATCGGAAATGGGAACAGGTGCGCCCCGAGCTTGATTACTCAAAAATCTTGGGTAACCCGGACGAGGCACCGGGGGAATCATTTGGCTTCAACGGTCAAGGCCGACTCTTCCCGCATCCGTACAAGGGGCAGCTCAGCGCACCCGGTCAGGGTTACTATGAAGCGGTCGAGTGTTCGCCGGCCGGCAACGAGCTATTGCTGGCTCTTGCGAAACGGGCCATTACCGCGGAGAAGCTGGGTCAAACGGACACACCCGATTTATTGTGTCTGAGCTTCTCTTCGAATGATCTTGTCGGCCACGTTTGGGGTCCAGATTCCTGGGAAGTATTCGACATGACCGTACGTGCCGACCAAATCATGGCCGATTTATTCGGCTTTCTGGATCAAACCCTGGGCCGCGATCGCTATGTCGTCGTGCTCACGTCCGATCATGGCATTTGCCCAATTCCTGAGCAAAAAAAGGTACCCACGGCCCGGCGATTGACGGTATCCGAGGTGTTGGTGCCTCTGCGTCAGGCTCTTGATCATGCTTTCGGGGTGCCGCCGACCGGACCAACACAGTGGTTTGAAGTGACCGATCCCAAAGAGCAGGATCGATTATGGCCTTGGATCTATCTGAACCGCCGTGCTCTGGCTGCTCGGGAGCTACCGCTGGATCAAGTCGCGGAGTATGTCCGCGACTGGTTAGCGGGTCGCAACGACCTGGAAACGGCCTTCACCCGTGGACAGTTGGAACGTGGGAAGTTCCCGCCGGGCAGTTTGGGCGCTAAGGCGGCTCTCGCCTATCGTCCGGATCGCTGTGGCGATGTACTGGTCGTTCCCAAACCCGGGGTGCTGGTGACCGGCTACAGCGGCGGAACGAATCATGGCAGCCCCCAGGATTATGATGCTCACATCCCCGTGCTGGTGATGGGCACCGGCATTCCCAAACTTGGTGAACAACCGTCGCCGGTTTCCTCGCTAATCGTGGCCCCAATCCTGGCTCGGGCACTCGGAATCGATCCGCCGCGCGATGCGCGCGAACCCTTGCCCACGGAATGGAACCGTTAACCTAGCCACGCAAGCGGCCTGATGGCAATCCAAGGGGGGTTGGCCCGGGCTAGGGCAAACAACAGGATCCAGGTTGGGCTGTTATCATGGCCCCAGCTCATACAGGATTTCGCATAACTTGCCGAGAACTTTGCCTTCACGAGTGGCACCGACACCTGGTGGTAACGGAACATTGTTGACAAACATCGCAAAGTACAAAGGCGTTCCCGCTTTCGTGGTCATGGTTCCGGCGAGGGCCTTGCTTTTCAGCACGTAGCGGTCATTACCCGGATCGAACCAGATCAGGGTACCCGTCTTGGCGTGAACTTTCCCCCGAGCAGGGCTGGACATGGCAACAACGTCGGCCAGGGTGCCATCGACCCCTAACACAGGCAAAGCGGCCTTGTAGGCCTCCCATTCCGGCCGTTTCGCCATACCCTGAAGCAACTGCACGGTCGCCCGAGCCGTGACATGATCGGCAGCTGCTCCACCAGCCCCGCCGCCAAATGCCACCTGGTTGACATCTACTCCGAGTTCCTTGAGAATTTTGCGTTGTTCCCGCAGCCCCGCTTCTGCCGAAGAAAAACCTCGAGCCGTTGCGATCAGGCAGGGCAGGGTGCTGGCATACAGGTTGTGGCTCACTTTCAAGGTCACGGTGATTGCATCTCGAAACGGTGGTGAGGTGTAAGTTGCCACCTTGGTCATCTTGGCGTAGCCGTCCCGTGGCGGGAGGTTGACGACGCTGGGGCGCAGAAGTGCAGCCGTTGCCTTGATACCATGGCGTCGGAGAGCCTCGATGAAGACGGTTCGCGTGAAAAGGGCTGGCTCCTCGATCGGATAAATTCGCACCTGTGGCTTGCCACCCGCTGGTACCTTGCCTCGAACAGCGAACTGGTTTGGTCCCACGGGAAACAACTGCAGCATGACGGCAGAGTTCTCGGGTCCTGTGCTTACCAGTGCATCAATCTGATAAAACGCCGTCTCCGGGCGGCTTGTCACCTGTGCTGGATCCCCAGGTTTAGCTCCCGGAGTAATGATGATGTCGATCACATTGTCATTCACCAGAATTGGCGAAACGGTGTCGGGCCCGCTCCCGGTGCCGCGGATACGAGGGAACATGCGATCGTCGACGAGGATTTCTCCCTCGATTTGGGTAATTCCTGCATCACGAATTTGTCGGGCCAATGAGTTGATCGCACCCAGTGGGTCAGTATCTGTTAACTCGGCATCACTCAAGCCACTGTTGGCGTAAGTGTGATCCTTGTCCTTGAAAGTTGTCTTGCCGTCTTTCGTTCGTCCACCGAAGGTTAAATCGCCCGCAGCTACCAAGATCAGATCACCCCGAAGTACCCCGTTAACGCGTAAACCGCGTTCATAAACCGTGGTGTCGGTGGTGGTATCGGCCCCTAAAACGATCAAGGCAGCAGCACAGGAGAACAATTTGGTCACTGAAGCCGGAGCCATCATCGCTTCGGCGTTCCGTTCATACACGGTTTCCCCGGTCTTCGCGTCCACGACTAAGATGCTCCAGGAAGCATGCTTGTAATCGGGGCCGGTGATAATCTCTTCCAAATGCCGTGCGAGGGTTGATTCGGGAGGTGCAGCCGATGATGTTGGCAGGAATGCAACTAAACCCGGTAAAAGAACGGCAATGATGAGTGAGTAGACACGCACCACGATTACAACCTTTCGTTAAAGTTCATCAAGGAAGAATATCATCCTAGCCCGAAATCTGCCTCGAAGCGAGTACCTCACTCGAATCACGGTCGGAACGCTGTAACCCTTGACGGTGCCTGTTCGTCCGGCTACCGTGATTCGGGGTCACACGGATTGTTGGGCCCGGGTCAGTGCCCCGGGCGTTTTTCATTTGTATCACACTCAGTCAGGCTCTCAAATCCATGGCCGGAACGTGCGTGGTCGGACTGCAATGGGGCGATGAAGCCAAGGGCAAGATCGTGGATCTACTTGGCGATGGATTCGATTATGTTGTGCGGTATAATGGTGGTGCAAATGCCGGTCACACCGTTGTTGTGGGAGGGAAAACATTCAAGCTTTCTCTGCTCCCCACCGGGGTTATTCGGCCAACTGTCATTTCCGTGATTGGCAACGGCGTGGTGGTGTACCCACCCCGCTTCCTCGAAGAGGTGGACCAACTTTCCCAAGCGGGGATTGACCTCTCCAAGTCGCTCGTGCTGAGCGATCATGCGCACGTCATCTTCCCTTATCATCTGGAGGAGGAGCGGCTTGCCGAAAGTGGTACAGATGGGACGATTGGCACAACCGGTCGTGGTATCGGACCGTGTTATCAAGATAAGGTGGGCCGCCGCTTTGGTATTCGCGTTGGAGAACTGCTACGTCCGGATCATTTGCGAGAACGGCTAGCCCAGATCGTGCCGTTCAAGAATCGGTTGATGGTCGCTTTGGCAAATGGTCATGCCGCAAGTCTCAAGCCATTCGATGCTCGCGCCATGGCTGATGAGTACTTGGGTTATGCCGAGCGCATCAAGCCGTTTGTCGCCGATACTTCCCGGCTGTTACATGAGGCCATTGCGGCTGGCAAACGGATTCTCTTTGAGGCAGCTCAAGGCAGCTTGCTGGATGTGGACCACGGTACCTATCCCTATGTGACCAGTTCGAGTAGCCTGCCCTCAGGTATTTGGGGCGGATCGGGTTTCCCCGCCCGGCGATTGAGTCGGATCATCGGTGTGGTGAAGGCCTACTCGACTCGGGTGGGACGGGGGCCTTTCCCCACCGAACTGAATGATGGCCCTGATGGAGTGGGTGAACGCATTCGTCGTGTTGGTCGGGAGTACGGAACCGTGACAGGTCGGCCGCGTCGCACGGGCTGGTTCGATGCCGTGGCCGTGCGTTACACTGCGGCCCTTGCCGGAGCGGATGAGATCACCGTGATGTTGCTGGATGTTCTAAGCGGATTACCGGAAGTGAAATTGTGCGTGGCCTATGAGTTGAATGGCGAGCGGCGAACCCACTTCCCCAGTGATGCGTTCGAACTTGAACACTGCCACCCCATTTACGAGACCTTGCCCGGGTGGACCGAGGACATTACGACGGCTCGCAAGCTCACGGACCTGCCAGCTGCTGCCCGTCGCTATATTGACCGGGTTGGCGAACTGGTCGGTTTGCCCGTGTCAATTGTCTCAGTTGGGCCCGAGCGGGACCAAACCATACGCCTCGCGTGAGGTCGGATGAATCCAGCTTGGTTCATGGATTCCCAAAGCGGTGCTCCCCCGAACGAATGCCAACACCTTCACCCGATCCCAAGTTGCATGCGGTGTCCGTTGGCCTCGATCCGGCCCGGTTGCCGCAGCACATTGCGATTATCATGGATGGAAATGGCCGTTGGGCCCGTGCTCAGGGTAAGGAGCGGATCGAGGGCCATGCGCGGGGGGCCAAGTCCGTTGATGTAATTACCGAGGAATGCTGTCGGCTCGGGATCGGCCAGCTAACCTTGTACTGCCTCAGCTCGGAAAATTGGAAGCGGCCCAAGCCTGAAATCGATTTCCTCATGGCGCTCCTCAAGCAATACTTGCTAGCCGAACGCCAGAAAATCCTGGATCAAAATATCCGTTTCACCGTGATTGGCCGTCGTGAGGGTCTACCCGCCGAAGTACTGGCCGAAATCGACGAGAACACACGCCTGACTGAGGCCAATACCGGGCTAACATTGTGCCTGGCGATCAACTATGGCAGCCGGGCGGAGATCGTGGATGCTCTGCGTGCGATTGCCGAGCAGGTGCGGCGTGGCCAGCTCCTTCCGGATGACATCACGGAAGAGCTTGTGAGCCAGCATCTCTACACCGCCGGCCAGCCGGATCCGGATTTACTGATCCGAACTGCTGGAGAAATGCGAGTCAGCAACTATCTTCTCTGGCAAATCTCTTATGCCGAATTATGGGTCACCTCGAAATTCTGGCCCGAGTTCGATGCATCGCTTTTACATGAAGCCTTACGCGACTTTGCTCGACGTGAACGCCGGTTTGGCGGCCTGAAGCCCGAAGGTTCATCATGATCGCTCCAGATTGGTGGCTTTGTGGCGGATTAATCCCGTCCGGTTCGGCCGACAGCCAGGGCCGATTTGTATGGCTACTGGGGAACCTTCGATGATCCGCACTCGGATACTCGTTGGCTCCCTTCTTGCTGCTGCAGCGGTCGGTCTGCTTGTTGTTGATGGTTATCTCGGTCCGTGGTTTCCCTGTTTATTCGTTTGCCTCATGGTGCTGGGTATCCTGGCGGGGCGGGAGTTTGTCCGTTTGATTCCCGCTGACTTTCGCCCCTCCGAGCCACTGGTGTTGATCGGCATCCTATTCTGTTTGGCGGCGAACTGGTTTCCTGTTGTTCGTGCAGAACTCAATCAGCCCACAGGGGCTGTTTGGTCACTCGTTCTGTTGTGCTATGTCGCCATGATGTTGGCGGCATTCCTGCAAGAAATGTCACGTTTCCGTGAACCGGGTCATGCGGTTCCGCGTCTCGGTGTGACACTGCTGGCAATCGGTTATCTTGGTATCCTGCCCAGCTTCTTTGCCCAGTTGCGTTTTCTTTCGCCCGAACAGGGTGCCCAAGTCATGGCCGTGACGATCTTTGTTCCTAAAAGCAATGACATTGCAGCGTTTTTCACGGGCACCTTTCTTGGCAAGCATCGAATGACCCCAATACTGAGTCCGAAAAAGACGTGGGAAGGATTTGCCGGTGGTATGATAGGTGGCACACTTGTTGCGGTGGTAACCAGTCTCGCCACCTCGTTGTTCCCCGGAGGAGTCATCGAGGCGATTGGTTTTGGCCTGGTTATCGGGCTTGCCGGCGTATTCGGCGATCTTGCAGAGTCACTTCTGAAACGGGATTGTCAGACCAAGGACGCCTCCCACAGTATTCCAGGATTTGGCGGCTTGCTTGATGTAGTCGATTCCGTATTATTCGCTGCCCCCTTAGCCTATCTTTGGTTCACCTGGAACGGATTGCTGTGACCAAAGTGCATTGAATTGTAGCTGTTGGTTCACCGAGACCCACCATGCCAGATTCAAATGTGACCCGGAACTTGACGCTTGATAGCCGAGAGGAAGCGGTAATCCTTTTTGGCCCCCGGGATACCTACCTCAGGACAGTACGGGATGCTTTGGGTGTGAAGCTCGTGGCACGGGGCGACCTGCTCCAAATCGAAGGGCCCACCGAGGTTGCTGAACAAGCCGAGCGTGCATTCCAACAGCTCCGGCAAGTCCTACGCAAGCACGGCAAGCTCACGCCAGAGGACGTGCGCACGGTTCTGGATGTCGTTCGGGGAAGCAGCGATCGAAGTGGGAATGTGACATTTATGGAATCGGGGCGGGGATTGCGAGCTCGCACGGATGGTCAAGGTCGGTATGTCCAGGCGATGCGCACGCATGACGTGGTACTCTGTGTCGGGCCGGCCGGCACGGGTAAGACTTATCTGGCCGTTGGCTGGGCGGTGGGCCTGTTGAGGAGTGGCCAGGTGAAGAAAATCGTGCTGGTACGACCGGCCGTGGAAGCCGGTGAACGTCTCGGGTTCCTGCCCGGCGACTTGGTGGCAAAGATCAACCCATATTTGCGCCCGTTGCTCGATGCCCTAAACGAGATCATGGATGTCGAAACAGTCAAAAAGTACATGGAGAATGATATCATCGAGATATTGCCGCTGGCCTACATGCGTGGCCGAACGTTGAATCAGGCCTGCATTATTCTCGACGAGGGGCAGAACGCAACGATCGCACAAATGAAGATGTTTCTGACCCGAATGGGTATGAACTCCAAAATCGTGGTCACGGGTGATTTGACGCAGACCGATCTACCCCGGACGGTTCGAAGCGGTTTGGCCGATGCCGTTCATCGCTTGCGCGACGTGGAAGGTCTGGCCATTGTGTACTTGGATCAGTCCGATATCGTGCGGAATCCTCTCGTCACACGCATTGTTAAAGCGTATGAAGAAGAGCGACCTAAGAAGCCGACAACCTGAAAATGCTCATTTTTCCGGCATCAAAACTGTGTCGATGCAGTGAATGACACCGTTACTGCATTTGATGTCGAGGAGGATTAGCTCGGCCCCACCGATCTGAATCGTGTTGGCCGTGGAAATCCGGAAGCCGTTCAATTGCTTTCCATGCCAGTTCTTCAGCTCAGCAGCGGTAAGGGCTTTCCCAGCGATCACATGTGAGCTGATGAGTTTGCGTAGCAATTCCGGATTGGCCACAAGCAGCTGGATTTGACGCTCACTCAGTTTCCGGAATGCGGTGTCGGTTGGTGCGAAGAGCGTGAAAGGTCCGACGGTATTCCAGTCATCGAGTAGCCGAGTTTCTTTTGCAGCATTCCACAAAATGGTGAGTTGCTTGTGCGCCGCGACGTTCTCAGCAATTGACCTTAGGTCCGATGCCGAGGAGATCGATGTCAGGCCAAGCAACAACCCGAGAATTATTGCTGTTAACGGCCTGCTGTTCATCGGCGTACCTCCGGTGGATTTCCGATTTATCGAAGTAGCCTTGGCCGGTATTGTAGCGGCACGGAATCGGTCTTGCGATCGGATCGCTTGTTTCTATGAGGTTCTTCCATGTTATCCTGTGCGCTATTGCTATCTCTGATCGTGGCACAGCCCGCCAATCCCCCAAAAGATCAGAAAGAACCGGCGCTGCCAATGGCAGCGATCAAGCCGCGGTTGATTGGACCAGCGGTCACCTCAGGCCGAGTCGTCGGTTTTGCTGTTCATCCGACGAATCGTTCGCAGTATTTCGTTGCGGTGGCCTCGGGTGGAGTCTGGAAAACCACCAATTCCGGCACGACCTGGACCCCTGTGTTTGATAACGAAGGTTCGTTCTCCATCGGCTGTGTGGTCATGGATCCGACTAACCCAAATGTGATCTGGGTCGGCACCGGTGAGAACAATAGCCAACGCAGTGTCGGCTATGGTGACGGTGTCTACAAGAGCATTGATGGGGGCCGAACCTGGCAGAATGTCGGGCTGTCGTCCAGTGAGCACATTGGCAAGATCGTTATCGACCCGCGCGATTCCGATACGGTTTATGTCGCTGCACAAGGGCCGCTCTGGAAGGAAGGCGGCGATCGTGGGTTGTACAAGACTACCAACGGCGGCAAAACGTGGGAGAAAATACTCACAATCGACGAGAACACCGGGGTGACCGATTTGATCCTGGATCCCCGTAATCCTGATGTTCTTATCGCGGCCAGTTGGCAACGCCGGCGTCATGTCTGGACGATCATCAACGGAGGGCCCGGCTCGGGGATTCACCGCAGTACAGACGGAGGCAAGACTTGGAAAAAGATCACTGCCGGGCTGCCCGCTGGTGACCTGGGGCGAATTGGGCTAGCCTTGGCTCCGACCGACCCGGACATCGTTTATGCCATCGTCGAAGCCGCTGACAATGTAGGGGGTATCCATCGCAGCACCGATGGGGGAGTCACCTGGGAGAAGCGGAATCCCTTTGCCGAACAGGCCCAGTATTACTCTCATCTCGTCGTCGATCCGGTGAATGCGGATCGGCTTTATGTGATGAATGTGCTCATCCAGGTTTCCGAAGACGGTGGCAAAACCCTCACCCCCCTGACCGAGCGGTTCAAGCACGTCGATAACCACACGATCTGGATCGACCCGAATAATCCCAAGTATTATCTCGTGGGATGCGATGGAGGCATCTACGAGAGCTTCGACCGGGGGGCGAACTGGCACTTCAAGTCAAACTTGCCGGTGACGCAGTTTTACGATGTGACCTGTGACGAAAGTGGGCCGTTCTACCACGTATACGGCGGGACGCAGGATAACTTCACCCTTGGTGGGCCAGCCCGAACCCGAAGTGTGCATGGCATCTTGAATCAGGATTGGTTTGTCGTCCAGGGTGGTGACGGCTTCCATTGCAAGGTGGACCCTACCGACCCGAATATTGTTTACGGGACCTTGCAGTACGGCGTACTGTGCCGATTCGATCGGCGGACCGGGCAGCGTGTGCAGATTCAACCGCAACCGGCGGCCGGTGAGCCACCCTTACGCTGGAACTGGGATAGCCCGCTGATTATCAGCCCGCACAATCCCAAACGCCTCTACTTTGCTGCCAATCGGTTGTTCCGTAGCGATGACCGCGGTGATTCCTGGAAGCCTGTCAGTGGTGATCTCACCCGGCAGCTCGACCGCAACAAGCTCCCGGTGATGGGCAAAATCTGGGGCCCCGACGCAGTCTTCAAGCACGGCTCGACTAGCCTATATGGGAATTGTGTGGCCTTGACTGAGTCGCCTCGTCAGCAAGGTCTGATCTATGTCGGTACGGATGATGGACTGATCCAAATCACGAGTGACGACGGCAAAACGTGGCGAACGGTTGATCGCTTTCCCGGTGTACCCGAACGGACTTATGTCAGCAAGCTGGTGGCGAGCCAGCATGAGGTCAGCACGGTCTACGCTTGCTTCGATAACCATAAGAACGGCGATTTCGCACCGTACATCCTGAAAAGTACCGATGCGGGTCGATCCTGGACGAGTATCGCTGCCGACTTGCCCTCACGTGGCACAGTGTACTGTGTTGCTGAGGATCATCTTGATCCCAATTTGTTGTTTGTTGGGACCGAGTTTGGCTTGTTCGTGACGCGGGATGGCGGCAAGAAATGGCATCGTTTGAAGAATGGCTTGCCGACGATTCAGGTCAAAGATCTGTGCATCCAACGCTCCCTGAACGACCTGGTAATCGGTACCTTTGGCCGTGGCATCTACATCATCGACGATTACTCGCCGCTCAGGCTGTTGTCACCCGAATCCATGCAGAAGGAGGCGATCCTGTTCCCTGTGCGGGATGCTCAGTTGTATATACCCAGCTCGCAGTACGGTGGTGCGGGTAAAGCCTTTCTTGGAGCATCATTTTATACTGCCGACAATCCGCCATACGGGGCCACGATCACCTATTACCTGAAGAACGGGTTGAAGACCCGTAAGCAACTCCGTAAGGAGGCCGAACGTGCTGCCGAGCGCAAGGGTCAGCCAGTTCCGTACCCCACTCCGGAGGAATTGCGGTTGGAAGCTGAGGAGGAGCCGCCAAGCGTATTCCTCGTGATCTCGGACGCGGAGGGTAACATGGTCCGCCATGTCCCGGGGCCGGTGGGAGAGGGTCTGCACCGTGTCACTTGGGACTTACGGGACCCAGGAGCCATCCTTGCATCCGGCGGTCCATCGAGTCTGGAAGACGACGATTCCCGACCGCGGAACGCCGGTCCTTTGGTCGCCCCGGGCAAATATACAGCTCAGCTGTATCAGCGCTACCGGGGTGAACTCCGTCAGCTTGCTGGTCCAGTGGAATTCAACGTTGTGCTTGATTCGTTGGGAAGTCCCGATGCGAAAGACGTAGCTGAACAGGTCGCATTCCATCGGCAGGTTCTCAAACTCAACCGCGCGGTCATCGGGGCCACCAATGTTGCGACTGAACTTGCCACTCGTCTCGATACCATTCGCCGTGCGCTCGAAGTGGCTCCAAAGGCGGACGAAGCTGCTCAACAACAGATCCGGCAATTGATTCAACGAAACCGTGATATTCTGCGAGCGCTTCGGGGGGATACCGTGCTTGCGGCTCGGAATGAGAATGTGCCACTTTCGATCCGCGATCGTGTTGGCTATGCGGCTCGTGCAACCGTCCAGTCGCTAGCCAAACCCACCGGAACGCAACGAGAACAGTACGCCATCGCCGCAACGGAGTTCACGTCCGAGTTGGCCAAATTGAAACAACTCGTCGAAGTCGATCTTCCGGCGCTGGAGAAGAAACTGGATGGGTTCGGCGCGCCCTGGACCCCAGGCCGGCTGCCCATTTTGGACAAATAAACCCTGTGACTTTCGACTGGTGACCTGGCGTGTCGCGGCAATGGGAATCTCACTGCCGCGGCTGGCCAAACTGGTCTTGCACAGCTTCTGCACCAACAAGCGGGGCTTGGCACGCGAAATTCTCACAGACATAAACAGTCACTGTGTCGTTGACCGCCGGTTTATTGTGGAGCAGGGGGATGGAAGCCGGTGGCGAACCACTCGTCGGGTCGTGGAACGCCACGACCTGACGTGGTCGGAATGCTTGCCGGATCGCGGTGACCGCCAAGTTGGTTTCGCGAGAGTTCAGTTGTCCAATGATTGCAACCTCTTGCGATGGACCAAGGTAGAAGTCCAGAGCAATGAGCATCTGCCCAGCAGCGGCTGGGTGCTGAGCCATCGTCTCACGATAGCCCCGCAGTGTTTGGTCTGCTTTGGCTGCGAAGTCACGTCGATCAAGTAATTTTGCCAGCCGCAGGAGTACCATCACGGCGACCGAATTGCCGCTGGGCGTGGAGCCGTCGTGTAAGTCCTTGGTTCGGACAAGCAGCTGCTCGTGATCATGGGCGGTGAAGTAAAATCCCGGTCCCGTGGGATCGGCAAATTGCTGAAGGATCACGTCGGCCAGTTCCTGGGCACGGCTGAGCCACTTCGGGTCAAATGTCGCCTCATAAAGCGTCACCAAGGCATCGGCAAGGAAGGCATAGTCTTCGAGGTAGCCTGTTAGCTTTGCTGCGCCGTCGGCATTTGCGCATCGCAGCAAACGGCGATCCGCGCTGAGTAGATGCTGCAAGACCCAGTTGGCTGCTTGGGTCGCGGCTTCAATGTACCGTGGCTCAGCAAGAGTTGCACCAGCTCGGGCGAAGGCACCAATCATCAGGCCGTTCCAAGCCGTCAGAATTTTCTCGTCCCGGCCGGGCCAGACACGCTTGGACCGCGCCTGATAAAGTTGTTGTTTGATGGCATCCAGCTTCGCTCTGAAATCCGTCAATGCGAGGCCGTGCCGCTTTGCCTCCTCTTCGTCACTATTGGAGCGGTAAAGGATATTTTGCCCCTCGAAGTTGCCCCCCTCGGTCACCCCCCATACATCCTTGGCCAAAGCACCGAGTTCCGGTCCCAATATGTCGAGGAGTTCCTTCTGGCTCCAAATATAGAATTTGCCTTCTTCTCCTTCACTGTCCGCGTCCTGAGTGGAATAGAATGCGCCCCCGGGAGCCGTCATCTCGCGAAGTACATAGTTCAAAGTCTCTCGGACAATCTGTTCATAAAACGGCTCCCGAGTTAACTCCCAAGCCTCAATGTAAGCCATGGTGAGCAGTGCATTATCATAAAGCATCTTCTCGAAGTGAGGAACGAGCCAGCGTTCATCCACGCTGTAGCGATGGAAGCCGCCTCCTAGCTGGTCGTACATACCGCCGCGGGCCATTTTCTCCAACGTGTACCGAACCATGTGCAGAGCGGTCGGGTCATTGAATCGATGACTAAGCCGAAGCAGCAGACGCAGTTCCAAGGCATGGGGGAACTTGGGAGCGGTGCCAAACCCCCCGTGTGAAGCATCAAAGTTGCGTCGTAACGCAGCCAAGGCATTGGCGAGTAGATCAGTTGACAACGGCGTGTCACTGACTTCCAGACCACTCATGGTCTGAAGATAATGGGCTACGCTCGTCCCAACTTCTTGAACCTGGTCTCGACGAGTCGTCCAGGCCTCGTGGATAGCCAATAGCAACCGCTTAAAGCTGGGCCGGTGCGGAGCATACCGCTCATCGGGGGGATAGTAAGTCCCAGCATAAAAGGGAGTGAGATCCGGGGTCAGGAAGACAGACAATGGCCAGCCCCCGCCCTCGCGGGTCAGTACCTGTAGCGCGTTCATGTAGATCGTGTCCAGGTCTGGGCGCTCCTCACGATCAACTTTGATGCAAACGAAGTGATCATTCATCAGTTTGGCTGTACCTGCATCCTCGAAGCTCTCGTGCTCCATGACGTGGCACCAGTGGCATGCCGAGTAGCCGATTGAGAGGAAAATCGGGCGGTCCAATTCCCTCGCCCGAGTCAGGGCCTCAGGTCCCCACGGATACCAGTCCACTGGGTTATGGGCATGTTGTCGCAGGTACAGACTTGTCTCGTTGGCGAGGCGGTTAGCTGTAGCCAAGTTGTCGCTCCAATCAGCCAGCGTATGTCACTATTGTAGTTAAACAGGAATGCACACCGCTACCCTGCCAGCATGCGAGGGCTTTTTCAGTCTCGGTGTACCAGACCCGTCGCTCGGGATCGAAGGATGGTCAACCTGAGCACGATCCGCTGAGGCCGTTCTCAGTAGCAGGGCGACGATGGGTCTTGAGCAGCTCGTTGAAGGGGGTACTCGTTGGCTGAAGTGAACTTGAGTATTGCAGAGTGCCGGTCGCGCGGTTTTGCTCTTCCCCCGAGAAGTGGGCATCGGTGCCGATGCCCACTCCCGATTCCGAGCAGCCGAAGCCATTACCAGCGGAAGCCAACTCCACTGAATGCACACCGGCGATATGAGTTGTGGCGTTACGGGGCGATGGCCTCGGCATCCACGGGAAGCGTGATGATGCCACCGTCCAGGTCTGTGCGGATACGGAGTTGCCGATTCACGGTACCAACATGTTTGGGGTCGAACTTAACCGTGATGAACTGGACGGGCAACGGGGCTCCGGTGGCGGGAAGTTCGACGGTGATGCCTTCACCCATGCCATCAACACCAACAACCTTGAACGGCTTGGCGGCACGAATGAGCACCCGTTGACCAGCGGACTGGCCAACTGGTACGGGATCGAACCGGAGCTTATTGGGTGATAACTCAAGAGGTGCAATTATGGTTGCGGATACCGCGATTTGTACCGTTGGGTGAGCGCTATCCGTGGTTTTGATCGTGACCAGTTCCGAGAGGGATCCGACTGCTGTCGTCGGTTTGAGTGTGACATCGACTTGATACTCCACCCCACCGCGTAATGGCCCGCCGCGGCTGACCTCCGTCACTTTGACCTCGAATGGACCCTGAACGGGCATGACCTCGGTCATTCTCCAATCACGCGAGCGTCCGGAGTACTTCACAGTAACCGATTGGCTGGCCCGAGCCCCTTGTGGAACCGCGCCAAAGATCGCGGCACCGGGGTTGATGCTCACATCCGTGCGGCTGGTCGCTTGCACCCGAATCACAGCTGTCGAAACATATTTTGGCCCAAAGGTGACATAGAAGCTCTGGGCATTAAAGCCGACAAACTTCCCGGTATTCATGGTAACCGTGAACTCGGCTGTGTCGTTGGGCTGCAGCGTTTGCGTCAGAGGAACATAATCGAGACAGGTACAGCTTTTCCGTACCTCGGTTATCTGCATGGGCACATCGTAGATGTTGGTAATCGTGAACTTGTGGACGCAAAGAGTACCATGCGGAACTTCGCCGAAGTTGTGAGTGATCACCGGGGGAGGCGGTTGCTCGCGGTTCGTTGCGATGTCTGGTAGAAAAAATTTATTTGCCCATGGGGCTGGAGGGGCGGTGGGTGTCGGTTGTGCGGTCGTGCCAGGTGCCTGTGCATTCGCCCCAAGCGGCGCAATCAACCCCACCACTACCGCCAACCCATATGACATTCTCATGCGCGGCCTCCTGCGTGATGACGAAGCTACCGAATTCCTACCGGCAGGCTTCCGTTACACGTCGTACATCGGCAGATCCGAGCATCGCGGTTGGCCAAGAAGAACACCCATCCCCGGCTTGCGGATGGGCGTTGGCCGCAGATATCACAGGGCCTGTGTCACTGTCATGGTCCCTACTTCCCCGACCATCGTGATTGAATGAAAGCAATGCCTTTCGTGTACACCTCCTCAGCGCTTGGGAACAAATCGCGCCAGATTCGAGTAGCCGCCGCCAGATCCGGCAAAGCCCGCCCAAACGCCTCAATCGTTAGCCACCCGTCATAGCCGACTTCCTTCAACGTCTTGAAGGTTGCGTCCCAGTTGACCTGCCCGGTCCCGGGTGTGCCTCGGTCGTTTTCGCTGATGTGAACGTGAGCCAGCACCGGCGCCACCGTGCGGATCGCAGCCACGGGGTCCTTCTCCTCGATGTGAGCATGAAAGCTGTCATACATGCACCGGAAGTTCGGGTGATCGACCAGCCCAACCAGTTCACGCGCGGCAACCGCCGTGTTCAGAAAGTAACATTCGAACCGGTTCAAGTATTCGATTGCCAGCATTAAGTTCGCCTGCCGGGCATACTCAGCCACTGGGCGTAACACATCGGCGGCGCGCTTCTTTTCATCCTCGGTTGGGCCTGTACCGGAGAACTCACCCAGAGCCGAGTGATAAGGTCCGCACACCGTCTCGGAACCCAATACATGGTTGATGTCGACTACCGTCTTCAGCCAGTCCACGGCTTTCTGACGGGTGTCCGAGTCGGCGCTGATGGCGTTGGTTTCTTTGGTTAAGATCGTGACTGTCGTGCACTTCAGCCCAACCTTATCCAGCTCAGCACGGATGGGTTTGTAATCCGCTGGTGTACCCCCGAAAATCGGCAGTTCGACCCCGTCAAAACCGGCCTCCTTGATCTTCTGCAACAAGGGGAAATGTTCAGCGGTCACAGCACCAGTCCACAACAACAGATTCATGCCGATCTTCATGGGGAGGCTCCTGACTGGAAGACGAGTCTGAACTTGTGCGAACAATCCATCTGTGGCGGCATTGTCCGATTGGTATCACAACGCGGCAACGGGCCAACCAAAAATCGAGGTGGGTTACCCGTTGCCGTTCGAAACCACGTCTTTTCGTTCCGATCAAAAGCTGTAAAATGTATTAATCTGTTTTGGTAACCTTTATTATTACCCAGTGAGGACCTGCCCATGATCCGCCTGCTGTTGCTGATCACCGGGTTTGCTTTCGTGCTGGCTTGCCCTCTTATCGCTCAAGACACAAAAGGGGAGACCAAGGCCACGGTCGATCTGTTCGGTTCACTTGATGACGAAACACTAATGAATGAATCTCCGCCTAGCAGTGTGATTGCTTCAACCAAGGCGTGGGAGAAACTGGCCAAGGCATGGGGGATTCAGAATCCGGCCAGGGTGGATTTCGACAAGGAAATCCTCGTACTTGCCACCACCCGTGGCAGTCGGTTGAATCTCAGCACACGTCTGGACGACCAAGGCGATCTCAAGATTGTCGCCATTTCCACCCGCGATCTGCGACCGGGGTTCCGATATGCCATCAAGTCGGTCAGTAAGGAAGGCGTGAAAACCGTGAATGGCCAGCCGTTACTCAAGGAGTAAAGAGTAACGTCGAAAAAATCGTGTGGTGGCCAAACGAGGACCGAATGGTCCTCGTCTTATTAGTATCCCTTGAATTTTCAGCAGGAGTTCAAATGGTCCGCCAAGCAATTGCCTTCATGGCTGTGATCCTCCTCGCACTGCCCACCATGGCCGAGGACTCGAAACCGCGAGTCGAATTGTCGGGTTCGATTGATGATGAGTCGCTGCAAAAGGAAATGCCCGCCAACCGAGTGATCGTTTCCCAGAAAGCGTGGGAGAAACTGGCCAAGGCTTGGGGAATTACGGATGCTCCGAAGATCGACTTCACCAAGGAAATCTTGATTGTCGGGACCTGGAGAGGTAGCCAATTCGACCTGATGCCAGTCATCCAGAATGGTGACCTGATGGTTGGGACCAGGGGCACCAAGGACCTGAGGCCGGGTTTCCGCTGGAAGGTTCAGACCCTGAGCCGCGAGGGCATCAAGTCGGTGTTGGGCATGGAGTTGCCCAAAGAGTGAAAACGATCATCGTACCGAGAAAATCCTTCGACAGGATGGTCCGATCGGCCGCAGAGGCAGCAACGGTATGCGCGAGTGAACCAACACCATTGAGAACATGGATGGGTGACGCTGGAGTTTTGCGAGAATGTGCGATTGGGGACATGGTCGATAATCTGTTATGCTGCGCGAGTCGCGAATTCACTGGAGCATGACACATGCCCGCCATTCTCTCGGATGCCGCTGTCCAGCAGTATCATGCCGGTGGCTACTTTCTGGCCCAAGGCTTCTTCGATGCCGAGGAGATCGACCTGCTGCGACGGTCCGCCAAGCAAGACCACGAACTCGACAAGCGCTCATTTGGCCGAGCCGACGGTGAGGGCGGCGTGGTGCGGTTGTCGCTTTGGAATCATCCGGGCGAGGGTATTTATGGCATGTTTGCCCGATGCGAACGGATGGTTCGCAGTTGTGAGAAGCTGCTTGGCGGAGAAGTGTACCATTATCATTCCAAGATGATCCTCAAGGATGCCAAGGTAGGCGGAGCGTGGGCCTGGCATCAGGACTATGGCTACTGGTATCAGAACGGCGTCCTCACCCCAGACCTGACGAGCGTGTTCATTGCTGTCGATCCCTGTACGAAAGAAAACGGTTGCTTGCAGGTGGTGAAGAACTCGCACCACTGTGGCCGGATTAACCATGTTCTCACCGGTGATCAAGCCGGGGCCGACCGCGAGCGGGTCGAGGAACTGCTCAAGCGACCGGAGCAGTTTCCTTTGGTTTACGTCACGATGAACCCCGGCGACGCGTTGTTCTTCCATTCCAACTTGTTACACCGCAGCGACCAGAATCGCAGCGATCACCCTCGATGGGCGATGATTTGTTGCTACAACGCCGCCCGAAACGATCCGTACAAGGAAAGCCACCACCCTCGTTACACGAAGCTTCACGTGGTACCCGACGATGCCATCAAGAAGGTCGGGGTGAAACGGTTTGCCGACGACCCGTCCGACGTGGCCTGGTTGGAGGATCAGCGGGATACCAGTGCCCGTTCCTTGTTGACTGAAGACCCGGCTTAACAACCGGCCGGCTGCCCCGGCTATTCGGAACTGCCGGCCGGGCTTGGTTATCGCCAAATCGGTGGTCGGCCGGTTGGCCCTCCGCCCGGTAAACGCATTGCTCCACCGCCGCCAACCGGGTTGATGGGACCGGGGCGAAGGGCTGGAGCGATGGAGGAGCTTGGGCGGATCGCGGGTGCTGTTGGGGCGGCTGGTCGAATGGTGGAACTCGCCGGTCGGGCTGCTGGTGCTGCGGGAGCCATGCGCAGGGCCACTTGCGGGGCCGACAGATTCGGCCGTGTTGTGGGAGCCGTAGGCATTACTGAATTGCCCCGTACAGGGGGGCGCGGGGGCGTCAGGTCTTGGGGTAAGCCTAAGTTCAGCGATCCTGCATTCCGATCGGGCCGAATCGGGGGGCTGTCGTCCGGTCGAGTTATTCTCGCGGGATTTGCTCGGCCGGTCTGAAGTGGCTCCGATCGGTTCATTGCCGCAGGGTTTGGTCGGCTTGTGTTTTCCGTAAGTGGTCCCCGATCGGTATTTCTGGGCGCATTGTTACCTCCGGCTGGAATCACTGGCCGGTTCGTAGCCTGACCCCCTGGCGTGATTGCCAGGTTGCTGGGATCGGGACCACGGCCGGTTGCGGGTCGGCTAGTGGCATGAACGGGCGGTGCCTGGACGGGGGATGGTCGTATCGCCGAAGCCACGGCTGCGTTAGCCGGTGGTCGTGTTCCGGTGGCCGTATTGCTTGCGCGATTGCTGGTCTGGTTAGCAGTCACGCGGCTCGCTTGTAACGACCGTGCCACCTCCTGTGCGGGCTGGATGATGGGTGTCGGCTTCACTGCAGCTACGGCGGAGCGGACAGCTGTTTGTGCAGCCCCCGCGAAACCCTGGGGGGTAATCGCCAGGGGGCGAACCGTCGCCGGGGCCGGGCGATTCGACACGGCGACGGACCGGGGGAGCGTACCCAACGATTGGGCAACATAAGACGCTTGCACGGTGGCGGCCCAATTCGGATTGGTACGATTCAACCAGCAATAATTCCTCCACAGCGGGTTGCAGAATCCCGGGTTAGGGACACACCACGGGCGATACCCTCCCCAGCCGCACCACGCCGTACCCAGTCCAAAGGCACAACTCCAGATGGGGTTGCCCCAGCCGATCCACGGTCCGCCCCACCCGATGGATGGGAAGTAGTTGCCAAAGCAAAACGTGTTCCACCCCGGACCGATGAACAGCGAGTTGAAGAACGCCCCATATCCCCAACCCCCCAGCCCAAAGCCAATGTTCAAGGCGAATCCGGGTCGGAAACACCAGCCCGGCGTTCGCCACAGCGGTTGGGTAAAGCAGACGGGGGCAAAGAGCAAACCCCGCTCTTCGAGCGGGTAATCCCAGTAGCCGGGAACGTAACAATATCCCGATCCGGTGACGATATATTGTGGCGGCTGCCAGATCAAATTGCCGTTCGGAACCGCCCAGTAGCCCGGTCGCCAGAGGTATTGCTCATTGCGAAACTCCCACACTCCGGGAATCCAGACAGCGTTCGGATCGTCCGGAGGTGTGCTAGGCCCGCGTTCGAGTGATCGGGGCGGTTCGGGTAAGTCGATCCGCCAACGATTCAGGTTAACCGGTCGCCACCAACCCGGAAGATAGATCCATTTCCCGCCTTGCTCAATCCATTGGCCCGGTTGCCAATCCCGATCGGGCGGAACATCCCGATAAAACCCGCTTATCCAGATGAAATCCTTCTTCTCGTTATCCCAGGCCCAGTAACCCGGAATCCATTTCACGTTGTTGCCGTCGGGTTTGGTATCGGGCGGCAGTTCCGGAATGGGTGGTGGCGGCGCTTGAGGGGCGGTCATTCCCTTACCGCGGACATCGGCACCCGGCTGAGCGAACGCTTCGTGGATGGGACCGCGGTCCAGAACCTCAATGCCCGCGTCGGCGGGAACACTTTGGTCAAGTTTGTCGCTGGGTCGGGGGGGTGGAAGCGTGGTCGCGGGAGGTTGTGCGGGAACGCTACCGGGAAGGGCAAGTACCGCGACTAGTGCTGCACCTCGGAGTGTTGAAGGAACCATGGTTGCACCTCGGAGAAGCGAGGCATGGGTGTTCCACTCTTACCATCATACGTCGCCAAAGTGGGCGTTGCGTAGTGGATTTTGTGTAACAAGTTTGCGTAACGCGGCGTAACGCACGGATTACCAACCGGTCCGGAATCACCCCAGGCCATGGCGGCTTACACCCAGACTTTCAGCCTGGCCTTGAGTTCAGGCGGTAGCTTGTTCTGTAACACCTTGCGAACCTCGTTGGGATGGTACCGCGTGCTGAAATGGGCCGTGACGATGACCTCATTCTTGAACTGTGAGGCTCGTTCCAGAAAGTCGTCGAGATGCATGTGGCCGAACTTGTGAATCTTGTCGCGGCGGTGACTCGCCCGGATAAAGCTCATCTCCGTGATCAGGATTTTGGCTTCGAAGAACTCGGGATTGTTGTCCAACCCCGCCGGTGCGGTGTCGCCCGTATAGGCGACAAGCGGGAGACGAATTTCCCGAGTAATTGCCACGCCGGAAAGACGCAATTCCTTGATCTTTTCGCCGGGCAAGCCCACGAACTCGTCCTTCAGTTTGTGGCGACGTTCGTAGATGATGAAACCCCGGCTGGGAATGGTGTGGACGGTGTCGAAGACGCGAATGACCTGGTTGCGGCCGAGTTCGATCTCGTCACCCGCTGCGACACCATGCACCTGGGCCAATTGACGGCCTCGATCGAGCCGTTGCAGGACCACCATCAGTTTTTTCACATCGTCGGAGCTTTCGGTTGGAACATAGATCGTCGGTGGCTCCATCTTCATCATGCGTCGACGAGCCACATAGACCGGCAAGGCTGCCACGTGGTCCAGATGCGTGTGAGATACGAACCAGGTGGGAGTACCCATGAAGTCCCATGGCTGGGCACCCACATCGAAACCAATGTTCAGTTCGGGTATGCGCCAGTAAGTTTGCACGGCGGCCCGGGACCAGCCCTCAACGGTCAAGCCGTCGTGGGTTAAGGTCAAGTACGGGGCATTATCCACCGGCCGATCGCCGTTCATATCTACTCCGTGCCGGAATCCGCTGTTCGGTGTCGCAACTGCTCCCCGCACGTCGATCGGACATCGTCGAGTGTGGTTCGGGTTCGCAAGCTGCCGATAGTAGATGTGCGATCGCCGGGGCCGGTTGGCAACACAAACCGGGTTGACTTCGAGTTTGGCCGTCGGCATATCGGTTGGTTCCGGGTTTTGAACGGAGAGAGCCATCATGCGAACGGATCGCGTGATTCGTGCAGGCATTCTGGGCTTCATGGCGGCCGGTTGGCTGGCATTGCTCGGCTGTGAGCACATGAGCCATACCGAGAAGGGAGCGGGAATTGGCGCAGCTTTGGGAACCGCGGCAGGGCTGGGAATTGGGGCGGCCAC